>Ga0182021_10008482_pt1 | contig 12161 bp, 8 predicted proteins | sample 612E3MmetaG_FD_120493 | JGI IMG/M metagenome (GOLD analysis project Ga0182021, IMG submission 120493) | Permafrost microbial communities from Stordalen Mire, Sweden - 612E3M metaG (Illumina Assembly) | ecosystem: Environmental > Terrestrial > Soil > Wetlands > Permafrost | place: Sweden...
CGTCCTGACGACGCGCGAGCTGGCGGCCCTCCTGCGCAAGCACGGCATCGACATCGGCAGCCTGGCGCCGGAGCCCGCGGACAACCCGCTGGGCCAACGTAGCGGCGCGGGCAAGATCTTCGGCGCCTCCGGCGGCGTCACCGAGGCCGCCCTCCGGACCGCGCACTACCTGATCACCGGCGCGGACCTCGCGAACCTGACGGTCAAGGACGTGCGCGACGCCAACGGCATCCGGGAAATCAAGGTGGACGTGGGCAACCTGACCCTCGGCGTCGCGGTCGTGTCCGGCCTGGCCAACGCGCGCCAGTTGCTGGACCAGGTGCAGGACGGGCGCAAGGACCTCCACTTCATCGAGGTCATGACCTGTCCCGGCGGCTGCATCAACGGAGGCGGCCAGCCGCTCGGCGCGAATCTTGGCGCCGTGCGGTCGCGGATGAAGTCGCTCTATCAGATCGACCGCGACGCGCCGCTTCGAGTCAGCCACAAGAACCGGCACGTCCAGCGGTTGTACGAGGAATTCCTGGGCCAGCCGCTCGGGCACAAGAGTCACGAATTGCTGCACACGCATTACGCCAAAAGAGACGTGGCGGTTTGAGGATGGGGAGACGATGAAGGACAAAAAGCAAATTCTGATCGTTGACGACGACGTTGACGCGCTCGAACAGGCAGCCCTGATTGTGCGCAGCGACGTCTATGACATCCATACGGCGCAGGGGGAAACGGAGGCGGAGGAACTGATGCTTTCGTTTGTTCCCGATCTTGCGATCGTCGACCTGATGATGGAACATAAGGACTCGGGGTTCATTCTGACCCATAGCATCAAGAAGCTGTATCCCGGGACGCCGGTGATTATCCTGACGTCGGTCAAGGCCGCCACGGGACTTGATTTTACGCCCCGGGACGCCGAGGCCGCGTCCTGGGTGAACGCCGACGCGATTCTGGACAAACCCGTCCGGCCGGAACAACTCAGGACGGAGATCAAGCGGCTGCTGGCGGGGAAGGCGAAGAGCAAGGGATGAACAATGACCGACAACGCACAGCCCGCGCGGCAGCTTCCTGGCCTGGTCGCCACGGTCAAGGAGAAGTGCCGGCGTTGCTACACCTGCGTGCGCGAATGTCCCGCCAAGGCGATCCGCATTACCCAGGGTCAGGCCGAGGTCATGGAGGAGCGGTGCGTCGGTTGCGGTAATTGCGTTCACGTTTGCAGCCAGGGCGCCAAACTGGTCCTCGACACGCTCCCGGACGTGCGCGCCCTGTTGGCCGGCCCCGCCCCCGTCGCCGCCTGCATCGCCCCGAGTTTCCCCGCGGAGTTCATTGAGTTCGACTGGCGGACCTTGGTGGGCATGCTCCGCGCCGCGGGGTTCGCGCAGGTGTGCGAAGTCGCCTTTGGCGCCGACCTGGTGGCCCGCCGGTACCGCGACCTTCTCCGCGAGAACCGGGCCGGGCGCCGGTTTATCGCGACAAGCTGCCCCGCGCTCGTGGCCTACGTCGAGCGGCATGTCCCCGATCTGGTCGGCAACCTGGCGCCGATCGTCTCCCCCATGGTCGCCACGGCCCGCGCGCTGCGCCGCTTGCACGGGGAGGGATTGAGAACCGTGTTCATCGGCCCCTGCATCGCCAAGAAGGGCGAGGCCCGCGGCTCGAACGGGCCGGCGAGGTGGACGCCGCCATCACGTTTGTCGAATTGCGACGCCTCTTCCGGGAGTCCGGCGTCACGGCCGCCGGCGCCACTCCGTCCGATTTCGATCCGCCGCGCGCCGGAGCGGGCGGCCTGTTCGCGATCAGCCGCGGCCTGCTCCAGGCGGCGGAGATCGGCGAAGACCTGGTCGCGGGCAACGTGGTCGCCGCTGAGGGTCGGACGAATTTCGTTGAGGCGATCCACGAATTCCAGACCGGCGACCTCGACGCGAGCCTGCTCGAGATTCTTTGCTGCAACGGGTGCATCATGGGCGCGGGAATGAGCGGCGACGTGCCGCTGTTCCGCCGCCGCCGCCGCGTGAGCGGGTACGTCCGCGAGCGCCTGCGGCACAACGGGGAGGCCAGGAAGGCGGCCCTGGACTTCGCCGATCTGGATCTGGCCTGCGTGTACACGGCCGACGATCAACGCCTGGCGCCTCCGGCCGAGGACGAAATCCGGCAGATTCTGGCGCGCATGGGCAAGATCGCGCCCGCGGACGAATTGAACTGCGGAGCGTGCGGCTACGATTCCTGCCGGGAACATGCGGTGGCCGTCCTCAAGGGCCTGGCCGAGAGCGAGATGTGCCTGCCGTACACCATCGAGCAGCTCCGCACTACGATCACCCAGCTTGGCCTGTCCAACGAACAACTCGTCAACGCCCAGGCGGCGCTGATGCAGTCGGAGAAACTGGCCAGCATGGGCCAACTGGCCGCCGGCGTCGCCCACGAGGTGAACAATCCCCTCGGCGTCGTGCTGATGTACGCCCATCTGCTGCTCGACGAATTCGGCGGCGACCCGAAGATGCGCGACGACCTGACGATGATCGCCGAGCAGGCGGACCGCTGCAAGAAGATCGTCGCGGGACTCCTGCATTTCTCGCGGCAGAACCGCGCGGTGATCGAGCCGGTGGACCTGCCCGCGCTGGCCGCCCGGACGGTCAAGGCGCTTCGCCTGCCCGACGGCGTCGCCGTCCGGCTGTCCGGCGAACTGGCGGATCCCATGGTGGAGGCCGACGCCGATCAAATCGCGCAGGTGCTGACGAATCTGATCACGAACGCCGTCGCGGCCATGAACGAGAAGGGAACCCTCGGCCTCGAATGCCGGGACGACGGACCGCGCGTGGAACTGATCGTCTCGGACACGGGCTGCGGGATTCCGAGGGAGAACTTGCCCAAGGTTTTCGAGCCGTTCTTCACCACCAAGCAAATCGGCAAGGGCACGGGCCTTGGCCTGGCCATCACCTACGGCATCGTGAAAATGCACAACGGCGACATCCGTGTGGAGTCCAATGCCGACCCGAAGGCCGGACCCACGGGCACGGCCTTTACCGTTACGCTTCCCAGGAAGGGGCAACAACCATGACGACCGAGGATCGGAAGACAACGGCGGAACCCGCGGGGGCCCTCCGTGTGCTGGTGGTGGACGACGAGGCGGGGATGCGGTCCGGCGTCGAACGGGCCTTGAGAAACTTCTCCGTTTCCCTTCCGGGAATCAACGGCGAGCACCGGTTTGTCGTTGTCCACGCGGACTCCGGCGAAAAGGCCCTGGACATGATCAGGGCGGAGCGTCCGGACATCCTGCTTCTCGACCATAAGCTGCCCGGCATCAGCGGGTTGGAGGTGCTGGAGGAGGTCGTTGAGCACAATGGCGACATCCTGGCGGTCATGATCACGGCTTACGCGTCGTTGCAGACGGCCATTACCGCCACCCGGCGCGGCGCGTTCGATTTCCTGGCCAAACCGTTCACGCCCGAGGAACTTCGCGAGTCGGTGCGCAAGGCCGCCCGGCATTTGCTGCTTCAGCGGCAGGCCCGGAAACTGGCCGACGAACGGCGGCAGGTCCGCTTCCAGTTCATTACGGTGGTCGCGCACGAAATGAAGGCGCCCCTGGCGGCGGTTCAGACCTATCTCGAACTGATACGCACCCGGGCGGCGGGCGACGATCCCAAGACCTACGAACACATGCTTGACCGCAGCCTTGTGCGTCTCGGCGGCATGCAGAAGCTGATCGGCGATTTGCTGGATCTGACCCGCCTCGAAGCCGGAACGAAGCACCGCGAACTGGCGCCGGTGGACCTGCGCGCGCTGGCCGCCGAGGCGATCGAATCGTTCGTCCACGCGGCGGCGGAGAAAAAGGTCGTTGTGAAACTCGCCCCCGGCGCGCCCGTGACGATGACGGCCGACCGGGGAGAAATCGAAATTCTCCTGAACAATCTGCTCTCCAACGCGATCAAGTACAACCGCGAGGGGGGCCGCGTGGACGTGACGCTGGCGGCGTCCGGTCCGGCCGTCACGATCGCCGTCGCCGACACCGGAATCGGGCTGACCGCGGCGGAGTCGGAACGTCTGTTTCACGAATTCGTGCGAATCAAGAATGCCAAGACGCGCGCCATTCTCGGAAGCGGCCTGGGCCTTTCCATCGTCAAGAAATTGGCCGCCCTGTACGGCGGCGACGTCGCCGTTCACAGCGAACCCGAGGTGGGAACGACGTTCACCGTGACTCTGGGGCATGATGCACCTATCTGAAATAGAATCCTGGCTCCGGGAAGAGGACGACCGGCGGCTGGACGAACTCTGGCGAATGGCCGATGACGTGCGCCGGCAAACCGTCGGCGACGAAGTCCACCTCCGCGGGCTGGTGGAGTTCTCCAACATTTGCGCGCGCCAGTGCGCCTATTGCGGTCTGCGTGCCGGCAACACTCGTCTTTCCCGCTACCGGATGACGCCGGACGAGATTCTGGCCTGCGCGCGGCAGATTGTCGAATTGGGCTACGGAACCATTGTGCTTCAGGGCGGGGAGAACCCCGGCATGTCCGCCGTTTGGCTCTCGGGGATCGTCGCCCGGATCAAGAGCGAAACTCCGCTGGCCGTGACGTTGAGCGTGGGGGAGCGCAGCTTTGGGGATTACGCCCAATGGCGGGCCGCCGGAGCGGACCGCTACCTGCTTCGGTTCGAGACGTCCGACCGCGTCTTGTTCGAGCGCATTCATCCTCATGCGCGGGACGGTCGGGACCGGCTCGGGATTCTGGGCGACCTTCGCGGCTTGGGTTACGAAGTGGGGAGCGGCGTCATGATCGGTATTCCGGGCCAGACGTACGCGTCCCTGGCCGGCGATATCGCGCGGTTCGCCGGACTGGATTTGGACATGATCGGGTGCGGGCCCTGGATCGCGCATCCGGAAACTCCCCTGGCAACGATGGCCGTGCCGTGGTCGGCGCCCGCGGGCGAACAGGCGCCCGCGACCGAGGGGATGACGTACAAGGTCATCGCGTTGGCCCGTTTGGTTTGCCCCAAGGCCAATATTCCGGCCACGACCGCGCTGGCCACGCTGAACCCGAAACAGGGCCGAGAACTCGGCCTTCAGCGCGGGGCCAACATCGTCATGCCCAACGTCACGCCCGCGCCGTACCGGGAACAGTACGAGATTTATCCGGGCAAGGCGTGCCTCCGCGAAACCGCCGACGCCTGCAGTGCTTGTCTGACGCGCCGTATCGTTTCCATCGGCCGAACCGTGGGCGCAGGTCGTGGCGATTCGCTGAACGTGGCGCGGGCCAGCGGCGGGAAGGTCTCCGACCATTCCCGCCCTACAGAAATCCCAAAGGTGAGGCTGGCTGCAGGGCGGGAATGGTTGAGTACTCGAAACCTTCCCGCCGCCGGTCGTCGTCTGAGGGCTTGCTCCTCTGAACTGCCTTTCACGGGCTTCGCGAGGGAGGATCAACCGTGAACACTCTTCCTCCCATGGTCCTAAGCAAAGGCGCGGTGGACTTCATCGCCGACGAACGCCTCGAATCGCTGCTCGCCGGCCCGGCTTCCGAACCCGGGCGGGTGCGCGACATCGTGGCCAAGAGCCTGAACAAACAGGCGCTGTCGGTCGAAGAAACCGCCGTGCTCCTGAAGGCCGATCAGCCGGAGTTGGTGGAGGAAATCTTCGATGCCGCCCGCGAACTGAAGCGCCGCGTGTACGGCAACCGCATCGTGCTCTTCGCGCCGCTCTACATCGGAAACTACTGCGTCAACGACTGCCGCTATTGCGCCTTCCGCAAGTCCAATCCGGACGCGGTGCGCCGCGTGCTGACCGAGGAGGAAACCCGGCGGCAGGTCGAGGCGCTGGAGCAGGCGGGACACAAGCGGCTGATCCTCGTGTTCGGCGAACACCCGCGCTTCGACGCGGAATTCATTGCCCGGACCGTGAAGCAGGTCTACTCCGTCAAGACGGGCCGCGGGACCATCCGCCGCGTGAACGTCAACGCGGCGCCGCTCGATATCGAGGGGTTCCGCATCGTCAAAGAGGCCGGCATCGGCACGTACCAGGTGTTCCAGGAAACCTATCACCATGCCGCCTACGCCCTCATGCATCCGGCCGGAACCCGCAAGGGCGATTATCTGTACCGGCTGGACGCGCTCAGCCGGGCGTTGGAGGCCGGCTGCGACGACGTCGGCATAGGCGCGCTCTACGGGCTTCACGACTGGCGGTTCGAGACGCTGGGCCTGGTCGCCCACGCGCTTCACCTGCAAGCCCGCTACGGCGTCGGCCCGCACACGATCAGCTTTCCCCGCCTTCAGCCCGCGTCGGGCGTGACGCTCGACTCCGCGCCCCTGGTCGCGGACCGCGATTTCATGCGCGTGATTGCCACCCTGCGGCTGGCCGTCCCGTACACGGGGCTGATTCTCACCGCCCGCGAACGCGCCGGCCTCCGCCGCGCGGCCATGGGCTTCGGCGTGTCGCAGATTGACGCGGGCAGCCGCATCGAGTTGGGCGGGTACACCGAGGCGGGCGATGCGCAGGTCCTGGAACGCGAGCAGTTCGCCCTGGGTGACGTTCGGCCGCTGGATGCCGTGGTCCGCGAGCTGCTCGACGACGGGTATGTGCCGAGTTGGTGTACCGCGTGCTATCGGCTGGGCCGGACCGGCGAGCACTTCATGGAATTCGCCATCCCGGGTTTTATCAAGCGGTTCTGCACGCCCAACGCCTTGACGACCTTGCAGGAATACCTCACGGATTATGCGTCCCCCGAGACGCGGGCGGCCGGCGAACGGACGATTCGCGCGGAACTGGAGCAGTTGCCCGACGGCGAGCAGAAGAAAGAGTTGCTGGCGAGGCTCGATCGAATTGCGAAGACCGAGGAGAGGGATTTGTATTTCTGAAGATCGTGAATACCCGGACCGAAAAAGACTTCCTCGGCGAAATCGCCGTGCCCGCGGACGCGCTTCATGGCGCCCATACCGCGCGGGCCGTCGAGAACTTTCCGATCGCCGGCCGCCCCGTGCGGCGCGAGTTGGTCCATGCTTACGGCGCCGTTAAACTGGCCTGCGCCCGCGCCAACCGCGAACTCGGCGCATGGGACGAGGCCAAGGCGGACGCCATCTTCCGGGCCTGCGAGGAACTGATGCGCGGCGAACTGGACGGGCACATTGTCGTGGACGCTCTGCAAGGCGGGGCCGGCACCAGCACCAACATGAACGTCAACGAGGTGCTCGCCAACCGCGCGCTGCAATTGCTCGGGCGATCGCCCGGCGCCGCGGCCGCCGTCTCGCCCCTGGACGATCTCAACCTTCACCAGTCCACCAACGACACGTATCCCACCGCGCTCAAGGTGGCCGCCATCGGAATGCTGGAGGAATTGGAGCGCCAACTGGTGTCGCTCGTGGAGGCGTTCCAGGCCAAGGAAAAAGAGTTCGCCTCCGTCGTCAAACTTGGCCGGACGGAGATGCAGGATGCGGTGCTGACCACGCTGGGTCGCGAGATGAGCGCGTACGCCGAAGCGTTCAGCCGGGACCGGTGGCGCGTCTACAAGTGCCGCGAGCGGCTGCGGGTTGTGAACCTGGGCGGCACGGCCATTGGGACCACGCTGGGCGCGCCGCGTCCGTACGTGTTCCGCGTGGTGGAACACCTGCGCGAGATCACGGGAATGGGACTGGCCCGCGCGGAAGATCTGGTCGAGGCCACGCAAAACGCCGATGTTTTCGTTGAGGTGTCGGGGATTCTTAAGGCCCTGGCTGCGAACCTGCTCAAGGTGGCGGGCGATTTGCGATTGCTCTCCTCCGGCCCGCGCGGCGGGTTGGGCGAAATCCGTCTGCCGCCGCGGCAGGCGGGTTCGACGATCATGCCCGGCAAAGTCAACCCCGTGATCCCGGAGGCGGTCAGTCAGGCCGCGATGGCGGTCATGGCGAACGATCAGGCGATTACCACAGCCTGCGCGCTCGGGTCGCTGGAACTGAATCCGTTCATGCCGCTGATCGCCGATTCGTTGCTGGGCAGTCTGGGGCTCCTGACGCAGGCGTGCGGCGTGTTCCGCCGTCTGTGCGTGGCCGGGCTCGAAGCCGACGCGGCCCGCTGTCGCGAGCAGGTCGAGAACTCCACGGCTGTGGCGACCGCTCTGGTCGAGGCCCTCGGCTACGAGACCGTCACGGAAATCGCCGCCACTGCCGGGCGTACCGGCCGGACCGTGCGCGAGATCGTCATCGGGCGCGGGTTGATGACCGCCGCGGCTTTCGAGGAAGCCGTCAGCCCCGAGCGCGTCAACCGCCTGGGAAGCCCGGGACGGCTAGGGCCGGGTTGAAGGATGAATACCACTCCCAAAGGCTTTCGCCTGCACATCGGCTTGTTCGGCCGCCGGAACGTCGGCAAGAGTTCCGTGCTGAACGCGATCACGCGGCAGGCTGTGTCCATCGTCTCGGACGTGGCCGGCACCACGACCGATCCGGTGGAGAAGCCGATGGAACTGCTGCCCATCGGGCCGGTGTTGTTCATTGACACGGCGGGCATTGACGACGTTGGCGCCCTCGGCGAACTGCGGATGGCGAAAACGCGGGCCGTGTTCGACCGCGCGGATATCGCCATTCTCGTGGCCGCGGCAGGGGACTGGGGCGAGTTCGAGGACGGCATCCTTCACGAATTCGCCGCCCGCAAAACCCCCGTCATCGTCGTGTTCAACAAGTCGGACCTGGGCGCTCCGTCCGCAGGTGTGGAGGAGCGGTTGAAGGCGTCCGGCGTGGCGGCGGTCAGAACCGTGGCCCCGCGCGGGGAGGGGATGCTGGACCTGCGCGAGGCGTTGATCCGCGCGGCACCCGAGGAGTTCATCAACGCGCCGTCGCTCGTCGGCGACTTGATCCCGGCTGGCGAGTTGGCGGTGCTCGTCGTGCCCATAGATATCGAGGCGCCCAAGGGACGGCTGATTCTTCCGCAGGTGCAGACGATTCGCGACATCCTGGACACCGATGCTTACTGCATGGTGGTCAAGGAGCGCGAACTGCGCGAGGCGCTGGGCCGCCTGACCCGGCCCCCGGCGCTGGTGGTCACCGATTCGCAATCGTTCCTGAAGGTTGACGCCGACACGCCGCGCGCGGTGCCGATGACCTCGTTTTCGATCGTCATGGCCCGGGCCAAGGGCGACCTCGACGAGTTTGTCCGCGGCGCGATGGCGATCGACACCCTGAGGCCGGGCGACCCGGTGTTGATCGCCGAGTCGTGCGCGCACCATCCGATGGCCGATGACATTGGACGTGTGAAGATTCCCCGGTGGCTGCGGCAATACGTGGGCGGTGACCTGCGCATCACGCAGGTGCAGGGGCATGACTTTCCGGCCGACCCGTCGCCGTACAAGATGGTGATCCACTGCGGCGCGTGCATGTGGAACCGGCGCGAGATGCTGTCGCGCATCATCCGCTGCCGGAAGGCCGGCGTGCCGATCACGAACTACGGGATGACGATCGCCTACTCCCTCGGCATCTTCGAGCGGGCGCTGAGTCCATTCCCCGCCGCCCGCGATCTGTACTGCGCACTCAATTCGAACGAAAACTCGGCCCATTGACCGTATTCGGAGCGCGCCACGAGGCGGCTGCCGTGGAGGTGAAGGATTCGCGCGCACGTGTAGAGGCCGACGCCCGAGCCCTTGATCGCCTTGAACTCCGGCGTCGGAAGCCGCGAGAACCGGCGGAACAGCAGCGGACGATCGCTCTCCCGGAAACCCGCGCCTTCGTTCCACACCGCGACTTTCACTCCGCCTTCCGTTCGGGCCGCGTTGAGCCGGATGAGCCCGCCCTTCTTCCCGTATTTGGCCGCGTTGCCGAGCAGATTCAGCAAGACGATCTTTATCAACTCCGGATCGCAGGCGCAGGGGAAGGGCCCGCCGGCCGCCTCGCGCCGGAGGCTCAGGCCGGCCGCCCGGATGTCCGACTCCACGGCCTCGACGGCCGGATCGAAGACGTCCCGGATCAGCTCGACGCCGGGCCGAAGGTTCGCCTTCAAGGCGCCCTGTTCCACCCGGGCCAGCTCCAGATAGTCCCGGATCAGATTCAGGAGCCGGTCGCTCTGCCGCTGGACGCGGTCAACGATGTCCCGCTGTTTCTCGGAGAGCGGCCCCGCCAGCCCGGTTCTCAAGGAGTCCCAGTCCAGGATCATGGAGGAGAGCGGCCCCCTGAGTTCGTGGCTGACGAAGCCCAGCATTTCCGCGTAGGCCTTGTTGGCCGCGGCGAGCTGTTCGAGGCGCCAGGCCTTTTCCACGGCCTGGCTCAGGCGTTCGGCCAGGGCGAGGTGCAACGCCACCTGGCGGTCGTCGTAGGCCGCCGGCTGGAGCGAACTCCGGAAAAGGACGCCGACGATCCGGCCGTCCACGGCGAGCGGACAGGTGAGGCTGGAGCGGATGCCTTCCTGAACCAGGAGCCGGGTCGAAACACTCTCCGGGTGCTTGACAAGATAGGCGGACAAATCCGTGATAATGCGAGGGCGGCCTTCCTCGATCACCCGCTTCAACGAACTTCGTTCGAGGGCTTCCGAATACCCCGTCTTCAGTCGCACCGGCTCGTAGGTGGCGCGCGTCCATTGGGAGACCAATCGTTCCCCGCTTTCGTCCAGGAAGGCGATGCTCAGGCGGTCGCACGGCGAGAGGGGCCGGGTGGCGTCGAACAGAAAAGACAGGGCGGCGTCCAGCGACGGCTCGCCGGCGATCTTGCGGTTGACCAGATCGAGGACGCGGCGCTCTTTGGCGGAGAAGGCGGCAGGCGCGGCGCGGCGCGGATAGCGGAGCGTTTGGAGGCGTTCGGTCATGGCGCAAAGGGAACTGATGGGGAGTCAGAATACAGAAAAGGGATTCAGAAGACAGGACAAAACCCGCGCGTCTGTAGGGCGCCAGTGAAACAGGGGAATGGCCTTGGGTCATGTAGGGCTGGCGCCTGCGCCACGCCGGTCACCGGCGCGCCGCAAGCGGCGGCCCTACAAAGGCAGACTGTCCCCCTGCCTTCTCTCCTCCTTTTCGAACCCCGCGCCCAGGTTTATTCTTCACGCTTTAACGGTTTCTTTCCTTGACCGAAACGGCGTGTCGGTAGTCTACTGACGCGGTTTCCTTAAGGAAGAGGGCCGATCTCATGGACAAAAAGAGCGAGAAGTTCGTGAAGGACGTTTGCCGGAAGTTTGGAAACGACCGGACCCGGCTCATGGATATCGCGCGGGCGGTTCAAGCCGGGTTGGGCGGCATCCCGGGAGACTGCCTCGATTTACTCGCCCAGGAACTGGGCCTTCACCGCGTCGAAGTGGAAAGCCTGGCCACGTTCTACGCGTTCTTTTCCCGCGGTCCCCAGGGGAAGACCGTCATTCGCCTCTGTGACGACGTGGTGGACGAACTGAACGGCGTGGACCGCGTGGCCAAGGCGCTGTCCCAGGAGTTCGGGATCGCGATGGGGCAGACCACTCCCGACGGGAAGGTGACGCTGGAGTGGACGCCGTGCATCGGCATGTCCGACCAGGCCCCGGCCGCCTTGGTGAATGACATCGTGGTGACGCGTCTCGATGGCGACAAGGCGCGCGCGCTGGCCCGGCTGGTCAAGGCGAACGGCGCCGCGCCGGAACTGACCGCGACGCTGGGCGACGGCAATAACGCTCACGACCTCGTGCGCTCCATGGTGACCAACAATATCCGCTCCAAGGGGCCGGTCATCTTCGACCCGTTCGAATCCGGCGTGGCGCTGCGTAAGGCCCTGGCCATGACGCCCCAGGAAGTCATTCGCGACGTCAAGACCTCCCGCCTGCGCGGCCGCGGCGGCGCGGGCTTCCCCACGGGGATGAAATGGGACTTCACCCGGCAGGCGGCGGGGGCCAAACGGTACGTGGTCTGCAACGGCGACGAGGGCGAACCGGGCACCTTCAAGGATCGCGTGATTCTGACCGAGTGTCCGGACCTGTTGTTCGAAGGCATGACGATCGGCGGCTATGCGGTCGGCGCGGACTCGGGCCTTCTTTATCTCAGGGGCGAATACGCCTATCTGCTGGCGTTTCTGGAAAGCGTTCTCGAGGCGCGCCGCCGGAACGGACAACTGGGCCGGAACGTTTGCGGCAAGCCGGGGTTCGACTTCGATATCCGCATCCAACTGGGCGCAGGCGCCTATGTGTGCGGCGAGGAAACGTCGCTCCTCAGCTCCTGCGAGGGGCTGCGCGGCGACCCCAAGACCCGCCCGCCGTTCCCCGCCCAGAAGGGCTATCTCGGCTGCCC
>Ga0182021_10008483_pt1 | contig 12160 bp, 9 predicted proteins | sample 612E3MmetaG_FD_120493 | JGI IMG/M metagenome (GOLD analysis project Ga0182021, IMG submission 120493) | Permafrost microbial communities from Stordalen Mire, Sweden - 612E3M metaG (Illumina Assembly) | ecosystem: Environmental > Terrestrial > Soil > Wetlands > Permafrost | place: Sweden...
ATCGACTATTAATCTGCAGTATGATTATTCAAAGATGGCCGTCGGCAAGTTTAAAAATTCTGATGATTATGTTGCCAGCCGGACTGCCGATATGAACAAGAAGAAACCCGGAGACGGCGACCGTTGGGCAGAAGCATGGAAAAACGACAGGGCGTCAAGGTATCAGCCGACGTTCGAAAAGAATCTGAATGAAATAACAGGGAAGTTCAATGTTTCCTGCAAGGAAAATGCGACCGACGCGAAATACACGCTGATCGTAAGGACGACCTTCATCGAACCAGGCTTCAATGTTGGTATAACACGTCAGAATGCCTGGATAAAACTGGAAGTTGACCTTGTGGAGACTGCCAACCCGGGTATCGTGCTGGCAAACATGCAGATGAAAAGGGAAGACAGCGTCAATATGATGGGATATGATTTTGATACCGGTTCAAGAATACAGAGTGCATATGACAGGGCCGGCGACCATCTCGGAGCCTTCCTGGTAAAGAATGCCTTAAAATAGATTCTGTCATCCGGAAAAAAAAAGCCACAGAAAAACCCTGTGGTTTTTTTTATTCTGTCCTCTGCCCTCCGACCTCTGATCTCTGATCTCTGATCTCTGATCTCTGACCTCTGACCTCTGACCTCAATTATTAATCTTTAATTTTTAATGGTCAAACACTTTCTCCCCTCCCACCACGGTCATAATCACTTTGGTGTAGGGGATCTCCTTTACCGGGCAAGCCATAATATCATGATCCAGGATCACAAAGTCGGCCATTTTCCCGATATCGATGCTTCCCCTCACATTTTCGTGGAAGCTTGCTTTGGCTGCCCAGATTGTGATGGATTTCAGGGCTTCTTCACGGCTTAATGCATTTTCCGGCTGAAATCCTTTCTCCGGGAATCCCTTGGTATCCTGCCTGGCCACCGCAGCATAAAAGGTCATCAGCGGACTGATCTTCTCGATCGGGAAATCGGTACCATTTGGCAGCCACCCGTTCTGGTCCAGGAGGTTCTTGTATGCATATGCCCATTTGATCCTGCGTTTCCCCAGCCTGTCAGGCGCCCAGTACATATCGGAGGTAGCATGCGTGGCTTGTACAGAGGGTATGATTGAATACATTCCGAACATCGAAATATCCACTGGATCGACTACTTGTGCATGCTCAATGCGCCAGCGAAGATCATTTTTCCCTTTCAGAAACCCTGCATAGATTCCCAAAACAACTGACACAGCAGAATCGCCTATAGCATGGGTGTTTACCTGATACCCGTTTTGTGCAGCAAGTGCGCATATTTCACGGATCCTTGCAGGAGATGTGACCTGGATCCCTGATTTCGAAGCATCGTCTGTGTATGGCGCTTTTAAAAGCGCAGTTCTTGATCCCAGGCTGCCGTCGGCATATAGCTTTATGGACCGGATGGTGAGCAGGGGCGTGATGAACTGACCTTCATTGATGAAATTCTGGATATTTTCTTCACTGGGATTGAGCATGACATAGAGTCTCATCTTCAGGATCCCCTGTTGTTGCAATGAATCCAGGAAATTGACAACCGGGAAATCAAGCCCGGCATCGGCTACACCGGTCAGCCCGGCGGCAAAGCAGTTTGCCTGGGCCCATTTCAGCAACGTCACACGTTCCTTGCGGGAAGGCAGAGGAATGCTGCTTCTCATCCGGTCTGCGGCATTCTCACTCAGGATACCGGTCATACGGCCATTCTTCAGTTCAACCTCCCCGGGTTTATAATCATTCCGTTCCTGAATACCGGCCCGTTTCAATGCTTCTCCATTGGCAAGAACTGCATGACCGTCGATACGGATCAAAACGACAGGCCGGTCAGGAAACAATATATCTAGTTCCATGCGTTCCGGAAATTCTTTTTTCTCCCAAAGGTTCTGGTCCCATCCCCTGCCAATGATCCATTCTCCCGGATAGGAATCCTTCTGCTTTATGAGAAGATTGATGATCTCACGAAAAGACCGGATACCGGTCAGGTCCAGTTCCTGCAGGCTGAGTGCATATCCAAAAAAATGGCTGTGGGCATCTATAAACCCGGGATAAACCTGATTCCCGCCGGCATCAATGATGGAATCCGATTCATAATGCTTCAGGATGTGTTCGGTGGTGCCTATGGCCGTGAACAACCCGTTTTTCACGGCAAAAGCTTCCGCATAATTGAATTTCTGGTCAACGGTACAAACTTTCCCATTGATCAGGATAAGATCGGCTTTCATTTTCACCTGGGCGTTAGATCCTGAATATAAAGCAATTAAAAATAATACAAGACTGATTTTCGTTCTCATTGGAATGAATTCATAACTGTTATGAACAGCAAATAAAAACATTTTTCAAATATTTGTGGTAAATTTAAAATCATTTATTATTTTTGTAGAACTTAAACCAAAATATATAATGAAATATAAGACCTTCACACCGAGGTTTTTTGTTGCTCTTTCAGTAATTATTGTTGCAGCGGTGCTGCGTCTGTTACCCCATTGGCCTAACTTAACCCCGATTGCGGCGATGGCATTGTTTGCAGGGACCTATATTGATAAAAAGCAATATGCTTTTGCTATTCCAATCGCCGCCATGTTTGCGAGCGATCTCATTATTGGTCTGCATGCAAATATTCTTGCTGTATACGTGGGTTTTGCCATTACCGTTTTAATCGGGATGGCCATCCGCAAACGAGTGAATGTGGGAAGTGTGTTATTGGCTTCGCTGATATCGGCAGTGATCTTTTTCCTGATCACTAACTTCTCCGCATGGCTTGTTGACCGGTTGTATCCTCACCCGATTTATCCGCAAACCTTCGCCGGTTTGCTTGAGTGTTACGGCATGGGCCTGGCATTTTTCAGGGATTTCAACCAGGGATTTTCATTTTTCCTGAATGATGTTCTCGGAACAGTGTTTTACAGCGCAGTATTTTATGGTGCATTCTACCTTACTGAAATGCGTTTCCCCGTATTGGACAAGACAAGGCTTTAATTCATAAAGCCCGCCTTTCCAGTTAACCGGATGGAATTCCGAGGAACGATTTTATACCTCTTTTATTAACATTTTTTTCTGTTGCGGCGTTTTGCGGGAACTTTGTAGGTGTAATCTTATGCTTGCAAATGAAGGTAATTCTCTTCATCTTCAGCACTCATCCCTGATAAAAAATTTGGTACTTTTGTATCGTCTGATCGCCAAAAACGATCGAAGAATTGTCTAATAATTCGTTAATCGTAATTGAAATTGTGCCTGACCTGATACATTTGTTGCCGGATGCCGTTGCGAACCAGATTGCTGCAGGGGAAGTGGTTCAACGGCCTGCTTCAGCAGTAAAGGAACTGCTGGAAAATGCAGTCGATGCCGGAGCCACACTTATCAAGCTGATCATCCGGGATGCCGGGAAAACCCTGATCCAGGTGATCGATAATGGTTGCGGGCTGTCGGAAAGGGATGCGCGTATGTGTTTTGAACGTCATGCGACCTCAAAGATCCAGACTGCCAATGACCTCATGGCAATTCATACGCTGGGTTTCAGGGGAGAAGCCCTCGCTTCCATCGCATCCATCGCACAGGTGGAATTAAAATCGAAGCGGATCGATGATGAGGTCGGGACCAGCATCATCATTGAAGGATCTGAATTCAAAAGCCAATCGCCGGTGAGTACTCCGGAAGGGACCAGCATTTCGGTGAAGAACCTGTTTTTCAATGTGCCCGCGCGCAGGAATTTCCTCAAATCCAATTCCCTGGAACTGAAATACATTATTGAAGAATTCCTCCGTGTCGCCCTCGTGAACCCTGAAATTGCATTCACCCTTTATAACCAGGACCGGATCCTGCACCAGGTACCGGCGTCGAACCTGAAACAAAGGCTGGTCGCATTGCTCGGCAATGCCTATAATCAGCGACTGATCCCCGTCAACCAGGAATCCGGCATTGTGAATATCCATGGATTTATCGGGAAACCTGAATTTGCAAAGAAAACGAGAGGGGAACAATATTTCTTTACGAACGGGCGCTTTATCAAGAACCCTTACCTTCATCATGCCATTGAAAATGCCTTTCAGCAATTGATCCCGAAAGATGCCTTCCCCTCCTATTTTATCTACCTTACCGTTGATCCGAAAACCATCGATGTGAACATTCATCCAACCAAAACCGAGGTCAACTTCCAGGATATCAAAAGCATCTATGCGATCCTTCATTCATCGATCCGTCAGTCTATAGGGAAATTCAACCTTACTCCTTCGCTTGATTTCGAAACGGAACCCAGCATGGATATTCCCCCGCTACCCAAAGACGCAGTAGTCAAACAACCTACCATCACCATCGATCCCGATTATAACCCGTTTGAAAAAAAAGTAAAACCCCAGTTTGAGATTCCGCTGCCACCCCGGGGAAAAGGAAATGAAGAACAGTGGAAACCCCTTTATGATCCTCTAAAGGATGTTCATTTTAAACCGGAAACTTCCCGGCAGGAAGGACAAGGCACACAGCATATCCTTGCCGACTGGGACAAGGATGCTTCAGTTAAAAGGCATATCCGTCCATTCCAGGCACAAAACCGTTACATCATCAACGCTACACAGAGTGGCATCGTTATCCTTGATCCCCAGAAAGCCCGGGAACGGATCATCTATGAACGGCTGCTTTCTTCCTTTGAGAACAACCAGCCTTCCATGCAGCACCAGCTTCACCCGCAAACCATCCTTCTTTCACCGGAAGATTTTGAATTGACCATGGAGATGACCGAAGTTTTCGGGAAAGCAGGTTTCGGGATCCGGGAATTCGGGAAGAACACCATTCTTGTGGAAGCCATCCCTGCCGATTGTGGGGAAGAAAATATTACAGATCTTTTCGAGCATATTCTTGAAGGATTGAAATCCGGTACGGATGACGGGAAAACCAAGCTACAGGTCAGAATCGCCAAATCCCTTGCAAAAAGCATGGCCGTCTTCCGGAAATCGCAACTGCAGACAGAAGAAATGGAAGGATTGATTGAACAGCTTTTTGCCTGTAAGGTTCCTGATCTGACACCCGACGGGAATCCGACCCTGGTCTTCATCAGTTTCGATGACCTGAATAAAAAATTTAAATAAGGAGTGAATTCATGAGCGACCAGCAATACAACCCCACCGGGTTTACCCTTCTTCCCCCAGTTGTAAAAAACCTGCTGATCATCAACGGCTTGTTTTTCCTGGCAACGATTTCACTGACATACTACGGGATCGACCTGAAAAAAATGTTCGGGCTTTATTACATCGCATCTCCGCATTTTCAGCCGTACCAGTTCGTGACCTACATGTTCATCCATGCTGATTTCTGGCATATCTTTTATAATTTGTTTGCCTTATGGATGTTCGGATATGTGATCGAAAATTACTGGGGATCAAAACGCTTTCTGATATTTTATGTCTTCTGCGGGATCGGGGCTGCAATCACACAAACCTTTATACACTGGCTGGATTACTCCTCTATCCAGGCCGCTGCAGATCTTTACAGGAACAACCCTTCTCCCGCTGCATTCTCCGGGTTTGTCACTTCCCATTTTCCACAATATTCGGATTCCCTGACGAATTTTATCAGTGTCTGGCAACAACATTCAGATGACCAAAAACTGGTGAATGAATCTTATGTCTATATCCAGCAACTGAAGGATCTTTATCTGGAGGGTTCGACCGTTGGGGCGTCAGGTGCGATATACGGGATCCTGCTCGCTTTTGGAATGATATTCCCCAACATGCTGGTCTACCTTTATTTTTTAGTCCCGATCAAAGCGAAATGGCTGGTTATTGGCTTTGTCGCCCTCGAACTTTTTTCAGGGCTCCGGAATAACCCTACCGACAATGTCGCTCATTTTGCGCACCTCGGGGGTATGTTGTTTGGATTGTTGTTAATACTTTACTGGAAGAAAAGACCATTTTCCAGGTAACCGGGATAAAACAGGATGAACTATTCACGTAATCTGTCAGACGAAATCAAGCACTTCTTCAGGGGTGGTTCCATGCTTGCAATCCTTATCCTGATCAATGTGGGTGTCTGGATCCTGACGAAAGCCGTCTATGTCATTTTTTTCCTATACAACCACCCAGATGTAGCGCTTGCCGATACCTGGATCCTTCATTATTTCGCTTTGCCGGCCAACCCGGCGGATCTTGCATCCCGGCCATGGACGCTGGTTTCTTATATGTTTCTCCATGTCGACTTCTGGCATATCCTGTTCAACATGCTCTGGTTATTCTGGTTCGGCAGGATATTCATGGAATACCTGACGTCCCGGCAGCTGCTCTTCACCTACCTGGCAGGTGGGCTGGCCGGGGGATTGCTGTATATCCTCGCTTTTAATATCTTTCCTGTTTTTCAGAATACTCTTGATGCCAGTGTCGCACTCGGGGCTTCCGCCTCGGTAATGGCGATCGTAACGGCAATTTCATTTTTTGTTCCGAACTATTCTATCCAGCTGCTTTTCTTTGGCAGGATCCGGATATTGTACCTTGCAGTCATCCTGTTCATCTTCGATTTTTTTGCCATTCCTACGGGGAATGCCGGGGGCCATATTGCCCATATCGGGGGCGCATTATTCGGATATTTCTTTTCTTTGTGGATGCGGAAAACAAAGTATGCCTATTCAACGGGTGCATTTATGTCAATCCTGAATAAAGTGGGGAGACTCTTCAGGCCAGGGCCAAGGGTTTCCTATCGTCCCCCTTATTCCGGAAGACCTAAAACCGATGAAGAATATTATGCTGAAAAAAACTCCTATCAGAACAGCATTGACACTATACTTGAAAAAATTTCCAGGGGAGGCTATGAAAGCCTGACAAAAGAAGAAAAAGATTTTCTTTTCCGGTCTTCCGGCAAAAAAAGTTGATCATGACAGCAAAGAAAAAAGGAAAAGGCCATAAATTCCTTCGGAGACTGATGCAGATCCTGAATATCCTTGCCGTGATCGCACTTCTCTGTGCCTATGCTGCATCCTATATCAGTCCTGCCCGATACTGGATCTTCGCTTTCTTCGGACTGGCTTATCCTTACCTGTTGCTGCTCAACTTATTGTTCGTGCTGGTCTGGCTCCTGTTTTGGAAACGGTTCATCTGGATTTCCATCATCGTCATATTGCTGGGATTCAATCAAATTCTTTCCATCCTGCAATTTCGGAAAGCATCAGCGCAAAATGTCCCTGCCGGCAGTATGAAAATCCTTTCATACAACGTCCATAGTCTTTATGAGATCCATAAATCAAAAGGAAAAATTCGGACGCTGTCAAAAGTGACCGATTTTCTTGTTCAGCAGAATCCCGATATCCTGTGCATCCAGGAGTTTTTCCTGAGAAGCGAGGACAGCCTGAAAGTCTTACAGAAATTCACCGGGGGTCTCCATACCGATCACTACTCCATTAAGAACTATGTTGAGATAAAGGACAAGCGGAAGATCTTTGCCATCGCGACTTTTTCCCGTTATCCCATAACAGGGATGGGGCACCTGCGGATAAGCAACCGCAATATCTTTGCGATTTATACCGATCTGGCAATGGGAAGAGACACCATCCGTGTTTATAACATCCACCTTGAATCCATCCGGTTCGGGAGGAATGATTATTCATTCTATGCCCAGCTCACCGATCAGGTGAAGGAGCCGGATGACAATTTTGATCTCAGCGAGGGAGTGTTCAAGATCTTTTCAAAATTAAAGAAGGCCTTTGTGATCCGGGCAAACCAGGTGGATGTGCTGAAAGAAAATATTGCCCGATCACCCTATCCTGTCATCGTCTGCGGTGACTTTAACGATACACCTGCTTCTTATACCTATCACCAGATGACATCCGGCTTACATGATTCCTTCTGCAAAGCCGGAACGGGTTTCCTCGGCAGCACCTATGCCGGCAATTTTCCATCCTTCAGGATCGATTACATTCTTTATGATGATGCCTTTACCTCCTTTAACTACAGCAAGAGCAGCATCGACCTCTCTGATCATTACCCGGTCCAGGTGTTTTTGAAAATAGCGAAATGGCGAAATGGCGAAATAAAATAAAAAAAATACAATTGAACCCCGAAGGGGTGATATTATTCTAGGGATGACATTATTCTAGATTATGGAGTTCAACCTGACATCCGAGTTCAAGCCAACAGGTGATCAGCCAGAAGCGATCAGGCAGCTGGTGGAAGGCATTGAACGCGGCGATCCTGCGCAGGTGCTGCTGGGCGTCACAGGGTCGGGCAAGACCTTTACCATCGCCAATGTTCTCCAGGAAGTCAAACGCCCTGCATTGGTGCTGAGTCATAACAAAACACTTGCAGCGCAACTGTATGGGGAGTTCAAGCAGTTCTTTCCCGATAATGCTGTGGAATTCTTTGTTTCCTATTATGATTATTACCAGCCAGAGGCTTATATCCCGGTGACGAATACTTACATAGAAAAAGATCTTTCGATCAATGAGGAGATCGAGAAGCTTCGGCTCAGCGCTTCTTCCGCTTTGCTTTCCGGGCGCCGGGATGTGATTGTTGTATCCTCAGTTTCCTGCATCTATGGTATCGGCAACCCGGATGATTTCGCACAAAATATTATCCGGTTCAGGATTAAGGAGAAGATCAGCAGGAATAAATTCCTTCATGCCCTTGTGAACAGCCTGTATTCACGGACAGAAACTGATTTTACCCGCGGAAGATTCAGGGTGAAAGGCGATACGGTCGATATCTTTCCTGCTTACCTGGATTATGCATTCCGGATCATCTTTTTCGGTGATGAGATTGAATCGATAGAATCGATAGACCCGGTCAATGGTTTAAGGATAGCGTCTGTAGAGAACCTTTCCATTTATCCTGCCAATATTTTTGTGACCTCCCAGGACAAGATGAAACAGGCGATCTATGAGATTCAGGATGACATGATGAAACAGGTTACCTATTTCCGCGAGATCGGGAAAGAATATGAAGCCAAGCGGTTGGAAGAGCGTGTCAGTTATGACATCGAGATGATGCGGGAGCTGGGTTACTGTTCAGGGATTGAAAATTATTCCCGGTATTTTGATGGTCGTGCTTCCGGTTCCAGGCCCTTTTGCCTGCTCGATTATTTTCCTGACGATTACCTGATGATCATTGACGAAAGCCATGTCACGATTCCCCAGATCCGGGCCATGTTCGGAGGTGACCGTTCGCGTAAGCAAAACCTTGTGGAATATGGATTCCGCCTTCCATCGGCAATGGATAACCGCCCGCTTAAATTCGATGAATTCGAAGTGATGGTGAACCAGGCCATCTTTGTTAGTGCGACACCGGCCGATTATGAGCTGCAGAAGTGCCAGGGTGTGATCGTCGAACAGGTTATCCGGCCAACGGGATTGCTGGATCCGGTTGTTGAGGTAAGGCCCAGCCTGAACCAAATCGATGACCTGCTGGAAGAGATCGACCAGCGGAAAAAGAAGAATGAAAGGACACTGGTGACTACCCTGACCAAAAGGATGGCAGAGGAACTGGCAAAATACCTGACAAGGGTGGATGTGAACTGCAGGTACATCCATTCGGATGTGGATACCCTGGAGCGTGTCGAAATCCTGCGCGACCTGCGCATGGGTACTTTCGATGTACTTGTGGGCGTAAACCTGCTCAGGGAAGGACTGGACCTGCCGGAAGTATCGCTGGTGGCCATCCTGGATGCAGATAAGGAAGGATTTCTGCGATCGGAGCGGTCGCTCACACAGACTGCAGGAAGAGCCGCCAGGAATATCAACAGCAAGGTGATCATGTATGCAGATAAGATGACCGATTCCATGCAACGGATGATCAATGAGACCAACCGCCGCCGGGAAAAACAGATGAATTATAATCTTGCCAATGATATTATTCCAACCCAGATCGTAAAGTCCATGAGCGATATCCTCGGACAGACAGCCGTTGCGGGGACAAAAGGAATGTCACCCTCAGCATATATTGAAAAAGAGACAATTGATGTTGCGGCAGATCCTGTGATCCGGTATATGACAAAAGAAAAACTCCAGAAGCTTGTTGCCAAAACCCGGAAATCCATGGAATCTGCTGTAAAGGAGTTGGATTTCCTGGAGGCTGCCAGGCTCAGAGACGAGCTCTTTGCGCTGGAGAAGCTTCTGGAGTCAAAATAAGAACCTGATGGATTATTTTACTTCCACCACTTCAATATCAAAGACCAACGTTGAGTAGGGCGGTATGCCACCCATTTCCTGTTCGCCATAAGCGATCGTTGAAGGGCAGATCAGGATTGCTTTTCCACCTTTGCTCATATGCAGAAGGCCTTCCTCCCAACCTTTGATTACATTGCCTTTTCCAACTTCAACGTCGAGGGCTTTTCCACCGTGGTCGCGGGAAGAATCAAACTTCTTTCCATTGAGTAAGGTACCTGTATATTGAACTTGTATTTTGCTGCCCTTTTGTACCTGAGGACCTGTTCCTTTCACTTTCTCAATAAAATAGAGGCCACTGGTTGTTGGTTTTGCTGAGATTTTATTGTCTTTCAGATATTTTTGCAACAAACCTTTTTCTGCATTTTTTGCGGCTGTTTTTTTCATTTCAGCTTTCTTCTTTTCCGCTGCTTCCTGCTTCTCATAATCGGCTTTTGATTTCACATCCAGGACCTGGACATCATAGATGATCGTGGTATATGGAGCTATCTCGCGGTAACCATTTTCACCGAAAGCCAGTTGCGAGGGAAGGATCAGGCGGGCTTTTCCACCTTTTTTCATCATTTTAATTCCTTCCAGGAAGCCGGTCATATCCGGGCGTTTGCCATAAATGAATTTCATGCTGTCCTGTCCAAAGACCTTCTTGCCATCAAGCAAAGAAATCTTGACATTATAAATTACCTGGCATCCGGAATCGATCTTGATCCCTTTTCCTTCGGCTTCTTCAACGTAATACAATCCGGAAACCTGAGGTGCTGTGGTGATCTTGTTATCGGCCAGGAATTTACCAAGGGTTTCCTTTTCCTTTTTCTGCAATGCCTCCGATGAATTAATGCTGATCATATGAATGGTGAACCTTGCAACAGAATTGGAATCAATGTATTTTGGGCGGGCAGCCTGGCGGAAAGTTTTCTTGAAAAGTGAGTCTGCGTTGACAATGAACGCCCCACTGTCACCAGCAGCCAGCATCCGCATACCTTCATAAATATCACCTTTGTAATCGGAAGCAGGTAACTTCATCCGCAGCGGTCCCTGCTGGGATTTCTTACTGTCGATAAACGTGCTGTCTTTTCCTTTGGATGTAACCACTAACTTATATTCCATGGTCACCCAATCTTTAACTTTCGGTTTTACCGTGTCTGTGCCAACTTTGTACAATTTATAGTACAATCCGGAATCTGACTTTTTAAACCCGGGGTACTTCGATGTACATGATGCAGCGATTGCAACCATCATCACCAAAGCAACCAGCTTGAAGAATGTGTTTTTCATAATGTAAAAATTGTTTTTGTTTAGATTTATTTTAAATTTACCAGTTCGATATCATACACCAGTGTTGCACGTTGTGGGATTTTGTTCTGATCACCCAGCAATCCAAAAGCGAGGTGCGAAGGTACTATAAATTTCGCTCGGTCGCCAACGTGCAATAACAAAATTCCTTCTTCTATCCCACTTTCAACGCCCCCGTAACCGATCTTGAATTCCTTAAGGCCATCCTTATCGGAACTGTAGCAAAGTTTTCCATCCAAAAAACGCAACGTATACCGGATAACAGCCACTTTTCCTTTTGCCGTTTTTATTCCATGTCCTTTTTTGAAAATCAGGTAACGCAGACCTGTACCTGTTTTATTCATCTTCCAGCCATACCGGGCAATAAGGTCCTCGATCTGTTGATCCTCCGTTAACACGACACCCCGGTTGTAGTTAACAAGGCTGTCACTCATCATTCCAAGATGCCGGGTTGAGTTGGATGGCCGGGGTTGGTCGCTGCAGGAAGAACTGAGTGTCAGAATAAGAACAAGGACCGGCAAGACCGGATAACGCTGGATGAAATTTAAAAGATACATCAATATACGGATGTTAACTTTTCCTTATACTCCGGAAGCATTTCCACGAAGATACGCACCGTTTCTTCCAGGGATACATAACTGTTAGCGCCGGCAGCATTGATATGACCACCACCATTGAAATATTTACGTGCAATATCATTCACGGAAAAATTTCCTTTCGAACGGAGTGAAACCCTGAC
>Ga0182021_10008484_pt1 | contig 12159 bp, 5 predicted proteins | sample 612E3MmetaG_FD_120493 | JGI IMG/M metagenome (GOLD analysis project Ga0182021, IMG submission 120493) | Permafrost microbial communities from Stordalen Mire, Sweden - 612E3M metaG (Illumina Assembly) | ecosystem: Environmental > Terrestrial > Soil > Wetlands > Permafrost | place: Sweden...
ACAAGTAATTGACACTTGACGTGCGGGGGTGCTTACGCTATTTTTGTAGCTATTGCCAATGGTTGTCGTTTCAATTCAATAAGAAAACGGCAGGATATTTTACATTTAAGGAGTTGTGAAAATGCTATTCCACGTTGTATCCCGGATCCATTTTAACCAATCTCCGGAAACCGTGCTTAACTATCTCAGCACGACAAGTTACTGGCCGGAATGGCATGTCCAGAGCCGTCGTGTTGAAGGGACAGTAGACCGTCCCATGCAATTGGGAGACAAGGTTGTCGAATATGTCAGCCTTAATCCCGCTGATAAAGAAAAGCTGGTGGCTGTCGAGTGGACTGTGGTTGACCGCTGGCAATCGAGAATGTACAGGATCGAAGCGCGTCCTGTCATAGATGGGCATGTAACGAATGAAGTGATTTCTGCAATAAGCTATGTATTATTTTCCACAGGTGATGGCGGAACGGATTTTACAAGGGAAATGAATATAGTAAGCCCCAAGGAAATGCGTAATTTTGACGTATTTAAGAAACTGCAGGACAAGTCGGTAGAGAATATTAAAACGGCATTGGACAAAAGGTTTTCTTAAGGTTTAGTCTGACTCTTTAAGCTGACGAAAATAGGCGCGGCTTCTCCGGGTACAAGATGCCCAGGTCGAGGCGTCCTTTGTACTTAACAGCCGCTTCCGTTGCTCCTGCCAGGAAACCCAGAGGAGACGTCACGGTGCCCCCTTTAATTTCAGTAAGTTTATATTTCATGAAGCTAAAATAGAGCACTTTTTGATATGGATAGCTAGTTTCGACTAGATTGAATAGTGGAAAAAGTTCACTCTTAATAAAACTCCAGTTGATAAACGCCAGGCGGTTTAGGAATCTGTCTCATGTCATCCGAAGTGTTATTTTACGTTCGGTTTAAGATGTTTGTGTAATTCAGAAAATTTAATTTTATACGTCAGGTATTGATAAGTTGCATTAAGTTCTAATCAGTCCGTTAGCTAAATGTTAGCTATTTTCCAATTGCTATATTCACTTATATCACAGTTCTTTTGCCTTCTTGGATTCTACCAGCCTGATACGTTGATTTCCATGCAGATTCGCAGAGATGTCCGCAGTATTGTTTAATGCCTTGTACATCTGATAGAATATGCACCAGCGAACAAATACACTTGGATACATTAGATGCAGGGCATAGACGTACGGGAAAAAGCAGTCCAAGTATTTACTTACCTTAGAGAACTGGCAAAATATAAATCCAGACCTATACGTGATATATCTGGCTGGGAAGTGTTGTGGTTCAATGATATACCCGAATACAAGGGTTTCTCGGGTATATGGAAAGACAAAGGAACTGACAGTAAAGAGCTCATTTGGCTCGAAGTGCAGAAATCCAAAGAACCTAAAAAACCCCAGGTTCCGACAATTTGCAAAGAATGGATAGAAGACCTTGATGATGATGATGATGACCCGCTCAACGAACCACGTCTCAAATCCGACGCCGCAGACAAAACTGAAATTACTTCCGAATATAATGTGTACGTTAAATTGTGGCGGACTTGGGCAGAAGCCTTCATTTCGTGGCAAATAGCTAACACAGTATATGAGAAACTGTTCAATATAAATGAACAGTTAAAAAAGCGTGGCGAACAGTTCGAACTGATAATAGGCCTTGGCTTTCTCAGTTGGGAAACCCCCAGAAACCAGGTAATAAGGAGACATATTATTATTGGGGACGCCGAATTAATCTTTTATCCTGATAGAGCCAGATTTCAGTTGCAAGGGGCATCGGAGGCTGGAGCCAAGTTGAGATTCGAAGTTGATATGCTCGAACCAACGGATGTTCCATCACAGGATATTGAAAAAAAGCTTACTAATAGTCTTGGAGATATTTCTGAGAATCCCTGGGCGAAAGAAGAAATCGATACCATTCTTAGAACTTGGATTCAAGCAGTTAATCCGAATGGGATTTATTCAGACTCTATAACGCCACCCAAGAAACCATCGAAGCAACCGATTCTAACATTTGCACCAGCGTTAATTCTTAGAAAACGTACCGAGCAAAGCCAAATTCAATGCTTCGCCAAGATTGCTCACAACATTGAAAACGGCGGTACGATACCACAAGGCGTAGTTTCAATATGCGATATCGAGGGTGACCAAGACCGTATTTGGGACAGTGAAAGAACGGAAAATTCAGATTCCGATGAAGAAATATATATGCCGCTTGCATCAAATGATGAACAAAAGAGAATAGTTAAACGGTTAAGTCAAGATAACGACATTCTAGTACAAGGGCCACCAGGAACTGGTAAAAGCTGGACTATCGCCAATCTCATTTGTCATCTTATGGCGACCGGAAAACGTATACTCGTAACAAGTCAAACGCCTAGGGCACTGAAGGTTCTCAAGCAATTTATTCCAAAGGACGTACAAAGTCTGTGTGTGAGTCTACTCGGTAATAATCAGGATGCATTGCAGGAGCTACAGGAATGCGTTCAAGGCATAAACAAAACTTACACGGATTGGAATCCTGCTATTCACAGTCGGAAATTGAATACGCTGATTAAAGAATTGAGGGATTTGAAAACAGAAATAGCCAATATATCAAATTCGCTGAGGACGCTACGAGAGATTGATGCCTATGAGCACGAAGTTGCTGGCGGCCGATACCAAGGTACGGCACAAAAAATCGCAGAGAGGATAAGACTAGGAGAAGAAGAGCTGGGCTGGATACCAGATGATATTGCTGAAAGCCAAGGTTGGCCTATATCTAATCTGGATTTTACTAAGCTGTTAGAGCTATACAGAGCATTTTCTGCTGATTATTGTGCGGAGTTGAGTAAAAAGTTACTCGATATTAATGAAATTCCAGACACTGACACCTTTATCAGTCTAATTAACACAGAAGAAAATTTGAAACTACAACAGGCAAACACCCAATCTTTGACTCGTTCGAATAGATTTCGACTATTGTTGCAGTTAGACGATGCCAACAGAAGATTGCTAAAAGATTCGATAACTAACCTATTAACGTATGTCAATAATATTAATAATCGGTTCAAATGGATTCCACGTGCTATTCAAGACATGCTCATCAACAATGATACTCCGTGGAAGAATATATTCAACTACATATCATCCCAAATCAATGACCTGGAAAAAGATATTCATTTCGTATCGAATATCAATATTGTTATACCGGATTCATATAACCGTATGCCTGTATATGCAGATGCAATTGCCTTATCTAACCATCTGGCAAAAGGTGGATGGATTGGATGGGGATTTTTAGCTCCTTCGGTTGTTAAAAAGAGCAAATACCTAATGAAATATGTAACCGTCAATGGTTACCCTTGCAATACCGTAGAAAACTTAAACAATTTAATTCGATACATAAACTTTAACGAGAAATTAAATAGGGCGTGGGATGCTTTTAAAAACATCGATGATAGAGAAGAAGGCTCTATCTTGCTTCAATTGGGGTATCTTAAAGAGCGGAGCGAAGCCCTCGAAAAAATAATAGGTATAGAATACTATTTACGTGAAGCTCGCTTACAAACACAAAAATTATCAGGATTTTCGGAGCCGCAATGGCAAGACAAAGATGAATTGTACGCATTAATTAATGTACTTGGTGCAGTAGAAATCGAATCTAACTTACATAGCATCCAATCGAAAATAGACGAAATAGCAGGAAGGCTCAAGGCGATAATATCAAGAACTGACTCACATGTATTGAACAATGAAGTGCTTGAAGCAATTAATAATAGAAACGCAAAAATGTTAGCTGAATGCCTAGATAAAATTAGGAAATTTAATACCGATAACAATAGTCTACGAATTAGGAGAGATTTACTAAATAAACTGAGTGTATCTGCTCCTATTTTGGCAAATAAGATTGATAAAACTTCCTCTGATAGTACTTGGGATATATTAGCCCAGTTTTTTGAAGCTGCTTGGGATTGGAAGCGAGCAGACAAATGGATTAAAAGATTAATCGCAGGGCAAGATGCATCCCAACTCGAATCAAAATTATGCCAATACGAAAATAGGAAAAAGGTGTTAATATCGAGCATTTCTGCTATGAAGGCATGGGCACATTGCATGAGTAATCTAACCGAAGAACAGAGGCAAAACCTTATCGCCTGGGCACAGGAGATAGGAAGAATAGGGAAGGGAACGGGGAAACATGCTCCTAAACATCGTAGGAGAGCTAAAGAATATATGGAGAAGTGCAAAAATGCGATTCCCGCCTGGATTATGCCATTGCACCGCGTTTTTGAGACGGTTAATCCCTCACCAGAAATTTACGATGTAATTATTATTGATGAGGCCAGCCAGACAGGTCCCGAAGGATTAGTGATTAGATATTTAGGTAAACAATGCATTATCGTAGGGGATGACCAGCAAATTAGTCCTGAGGAAGTGGGTATTGATGAGACTGGTGTCGACATATTAATGAGTAAATATTTGGATGGGATACCATTTCAATATCAATACGACCCTAAGATGAGTCTGTTTGCCCATGCTATGAAACTCCGTAACAGAATCCAACTAAGAGAGCATTTTCGATGTATGCCGGAGATAATTCAATTTTCAAACCAATTATGTTATTCAGCATCTCCTCTTATACCCTTACGTCAATATTCGCCAAATCGACTGGAGCCAATCGTAGAGGTCTACGTGCCAGAAGGCTATCGCGAAGGCGACAGTACACGAGCTAGAAACGAACCTGAAGCAACCGCTTTAGTAAGTAAATTGGTTGAATGTTGTAGCCGGGACGAATATGCAGACAAGACCATTGGAGTTATTTCGTTGCAAGGCGAAGAACAAGCCAGATTAATACAGAATAAGCTTCGCAATCAAATTAGTGACGCTGAATGGGAAAAACGGAAAATTGTCTGTGGGGATGCATATACGTTTCAAGGTGACCAACGAGATATTATCTTTTTAAGTATGGTTGCAGCGCCAAATGAGCGACCTGTTCCTTTTACGAGGGAAAGCTATAAACAGCGTTTTAATGTTGCAGCCAGTCGTGCAAAAGACCAAATGCTATTATTCCATAGCGTTAGGTTGGAGGACTTAAATCCTGATTGCATGCGTCACAAACTGCTGAAATATTGTTTGAATCCAGAGAAAGCAACATTTGATAGTGATATTGCAAAATGTGATTCTCCTTTCGAAAAATCAGTATATGAACAAATTGACGCAAAAGGTTACAAGGTGGTACCTCAGTTTGAGATTGCAGGATATTATATTGACCTTATGGTATTTGGCGAAAAAAATAGGCTGGCTGTTGAATGTGACGGAGACAAATGGCATGGTCCAGAAAGATGGGAACAAGATACATATCGCCAGCGACAGCTAGAAAGGTGTGGTTGCAGATTTCATCGCATAGGCGGTACTGATTATTACAGAAACCCCGATGATACGCTACAAACACTATGGGCTACCTTATCGGACATGGGCATTTATTCACCTTTAATTCATAAAGACCCGATTGGCCTAAAAAATGAAGTTGATGAACAGCAAAGAGCTTTTGTTGATAAAGTAGTACACGATGCAATTGCCAGCTCAGATTCTAAGAGAAACGAAGAACAGAGTATTCAAAATCAGCCCGTTACTTTGGATATGCATGATGAGACAACCGAGTCCAATTTCCCATGTCAATTTTGTGGTAGAGATTATGCAGAAGAGAACCAAGTTGGATTACATTATTACATTGCACATATGCCGAAAAATGCAGGCAATCGGTTACGTTGTCCAGCATGTGGCCAAAAGTATGAAGAAGGGCAGCAGGGTGAATTGGGATGGCATTGGTATAGAATTCATAAACGTGGCGTGAAACCTAAAATACTGTTAAACCATATTGACGCCACGGACAAGGTAACAACTCAGTTGGAATTCTCTGATACATATATTCCCCCCAAAACCACCGGGCGTAAAGAAGTTGGTATAAAGGAACTGATGCCAATATATGGTGATAGTATAACCGACTATAAACCATGCGCTGGTATGACCTTTAAAGATGCATGGGAACACTGCGCGACACTCCATATACCAGGAAATCATCGCTATCAGCTACTTAATCAAATGTATTCCCTATATAAAGGGAGAAAAACTCAGGCAGACCTTGTTCGCGATAATGCTACAAATACAACTGACAAGCCAGGGGTACTCGACCGCGAATCTACGTATTATTTCAAAATGGCGCAATGGGGTAAAGACCATAAGTCTTTTCACAAAGATGATTTAGTCTTTATCTTTTCTGTAGGTAATTATATCCACAATAAATGGAGACTGACAGAAGACCAACAATTGAGAGCTAAGCAAATTATTGAAGAGGCAGAGAAGCTGGGTTTCAAGGAATCAGACGTCAGACTATACGAATCCAAATAATATCTTGCCTAAGCGACTATGGCATGGTCTGCTTCAGATCAAACACGCGGCCACAATTATTTAAGCAGATACCTCGTATTACGCAGTTTACCAATCAGAGTTGCCCACCTTTCATCCGAATTGCCTCTTCTAAATTCTCCATAGGAAATAGGGCAAGAAACTCCAGAAGTTTATCCGTTGGTATAAGAATGCTTTTCCCAAAGCCAGTATACGTTTTAGATTCGATAAACTTGCCTATCGAATAACCGGCCAACTTACCTTTACTGTCAACCACGGTACTTAACACGATATCACTTGAAGAGCTTATCTTTATTCGAGCTATTTCGTTAAATTCAGTCATTATTTAATCCCCCAACCTGTATGTTCCACGAAGACACTACGGGGCAAATTCTAACTTTAGTGAAATAGAGTGTCAATGGGTATAACGCAAGATTATACCGAGTTATGCCAAGCATGGTAGCCTATGCGCACCCCAGGGCTTTGCTATTTCAACAACTTATTGCATGAACGGCAGTTCGAGGCCTGTCTGGGCCCGCCCATGCTCTTATCATTCCACTCCGTGACATATTGGCGATCTGGCTGAATACTCCATTCCTCTCACTCGATAAAAAGGTTCCTTTTTTGACCTATCCTTTGACCATAAATTTCATATCTGTCAAGACCTGCATTTTGAGCGGCCGTTTTTTGTGCCCGCCTCTTAACAATCGCCTGTTTTGTGTTACATGATAGTGATAATACTATGATCGAGTCTGGAATAGAACTTGGTCTCTGCACTGACTACCCGCTTTTATCTTTCTGTTTTGCGATGTCCTCTTCCTGTAAAATGCGGCGAAGGACTTTGCCGACCATAGACTTGGGCAGATCGGTCCTGAACTCGACGTGCTTCGGCACCTTATAGGCGGTAAGCCTCTCCTTGCAGAAAGTCTGTATCTCCTGAGCGGTGGCTTGCTGACCGGGCTTGAGCACAATCCATGCTTTAACCGCTTCTCCCTGCAATTCATCATGTACTCCGGCTACACTGACCTCGAAGACCGCCGGATGCTGAGTGATCACTTCTTCGACCTCGCCGGGGTAGACCTGGTGCCCGCTGGGTTTAATCAGCTCCTTCTTGCGTGACGTAAGGAAGAGATATCCGTCTTCATCTATATATCCCACATCCCCGGTATAGAGCCAGCCATCATGGTATATTTCAGCAGTTGCCCCCGGACGCCTCCAGTAGCCCACCATGAGGTGCGGCGCCCTTGCCAGTATTTCACCGGTCTCTCCCAGGGGCAGGTCTTTCGTACCGGTCTCAATATCCACAACCTTTAAAACAACATCGGTAGTGGGCATGCCTACGGAACCTTCCTTCCATTTTCCAATGAGCGGACCCATAACGAGGATGCCCGATTCCGTCAGCCCATAAGCCTCCACAATCTTCCCGCCGGTCAAAGCTTCCCATCTTTTCTTGGTCTCTACCAGCAGGGGAGCAGCCGCTGTAATACACATTTTCAATGTATCGAATTTTATCTTGCCCGACTTGACGTCAGGATGGTTCATGAGCGTAATAAAAAGGGTCGCAACGCCCGGGAAGAAGGTCGGTCTGGTCTTTTTTATCGTCTTGAGAAGGTCCGGCACATCACGGGGATTGGGTATGAGCACTATGGGAACAGGAGGGTTCAAGACCGTGGAAATCAGTATCCAATTGCCGGCGCCGTGGAAAATCGGCATGAGCGAAATTGCCTTATCAACCCAACCACTCAATAACGGAGAGCACCAGGCGCGGATCTGCATGGCATTCATGACGATGCCCTGGTGTGAGTGCATGACACCCTTGGGCGTGCCCGTAGTACCGCCACTGAAGAGTATCAACGCAGTGTCCCCCTGCATTACCTTCACGGCTGGTAAAGGCGTCTTTGCATATTTCTTCATGATATCCTGCAGCCACAGGTCGTTTTTTTGCAATTCGATCCTGTGCCCCTGCTTCTTTTCCATCAACAGACTAAACATGGTGCGCATCACAGGGGAAAGGTATTCCTTGATGCCCGTGGCAACAACCGTCTTTATTTCGGTCTGATGCTGCACTTTCTTGACCTGGTTGTAGAAAGGCGTAAGCACTATTGCAATCTTCGCTCCGCAATCCTTCAGGGCATATGTAAGGTCCTCTTCACCGAACAGCGGGTTTACCTGCGCTGTAATGCCGCCCGCCTTCCACACGGCAAACTGGCTGATGACGATCTGGGGACAATTCGGCATCATCAACGCAACGCGGTCGCCCTTTTTTACGCCGATGCCGGCCAGCGCTTTTGCAAGAGTATCGACGTACTCCAGGAATTGTGCATAAGATATGGTGTTGCCTTTGAACCACATCATCATGGCATCCGGACGCTCCTTAGCGTTTTGCTCGATGATGTCAAGGAAAGTGATGTCGGGATAGGGCTCAAGGGTAAGGGGAACGCCTTTGTCGTAATTTCTCAGCCACGGACATTCAACCACTTTCGGCCTCCTCGTCTTTAATCAACCTGCTGCCAGTCGAATGGATGCGTCGATTATACCATACTTACCATCACCCCTTGGTCCCCTCTTCAACGCCTCCTTGCAGGGGATCAGCAGTCCCGATTTCACCGGGGCCAGTGATAACATGCCAATTAATTGGTCGTTACTAACCATCACCCCTTGGTCCCCTCTTCCTCAAGGAAGAGGGGAGATTTATTTATAAGAGGGGCTAAAGCCCCTCTTCGACGCCCCCATGACGAACAGGTTGGTTTTCTAAATACACGTTGGGTGTCGTTTGGTACGAAGGATCTGAATTCCATTCCTTAAGCAGGAGATCACCATGGACCTTCAACACTCGTGATGATATTAATTATTCCCTCACCCCTGACCCCTCTCCCATGGAGAGGGGAATATTTTATGAGAAGGACCTGCGGTCCTTCCCGCATCTCCGCTGGTTGGGTGAGACCGGGTTGATTGCTTTCCTTGATTCAGAACGGCGGTTCATTTTGAATTTATGTCTTTGAGATGGGCCACCAGGCCATTGCGGTTTCATGCAGGGAGATCACCACGTCGCCCTGCGGGCTCCTCGTGATGACATGTTATAACTAGTGCTCCTCGTGATGACAAAACGTAGGGGCGGGTTTAAAAACCCGCCCTAAATTCACCCACAATACGATGCTGTATTTCCACCAACTTCCGGGCGCACCTGAAGGAACGCCCCTACGATTGTAGCAACGGCGGTCACTGATAGAAATGTCATTGCGAGTCCCGATGCAATCGGGACGTGGCAATCTAATGCAAGGTATAGATAGAGGCCAGGAGATCACCACGTCGCCCTACGGGCTCCTCGTGATGACAGGTTATAACTAGTGCTCCTTGTGATGACATGTTTTTATAATGTCTTTGCGAGGGGCTTTAGCCCCGTGGCAATCTGCTGCATGGTCACAAATAGGCCAGGAGATCACCACGTCACCCTACGGGTTCCTCGTGATGACAGGGCTTACGCCCCGCCGGCGGCCTTCTTCTTTAATTCGTAAAGCTTGTTTATAGCTTCAATGGGGGACATGGAGTCGATATCCAGCGACCTGATCTCTTCCTCGACCTGCGATTCACTGCCGAAAATGGATAGCTGCTGCGATTGCGCCAACTCCGGTTTTTTCTTGGGATGGTCTTTGCTTTCGGACTGGCTGTTTTCCAGGTCCAGCAGGATCGCTTCAGCCCGATGTATTACGGCTTTGGGTAACCCCGCAAGCTGGGCAACGTGTATGCCATAGCTCTTATCAGCCCCGCCGGGTATCACCTTGCGCAGGAAAACGACCTTGCCTTCATCCTCAGTTACGGCCATATTACAGTTCCTGACGTGCGGCAATGAACCGGCCAGGTCGACCAGCTCATGATAGTGCGTAGCGAAGAGCGTTTTGGACCTGAGACGCGTGCTATTGTGAATATACTCGATCACTGCCCAGGCGATGGACAGCCCGTCGTAGGTGCTGGTGCCGCGCCCGACCTCATCCAGTATGAGCAATGACCTGTTGGTAGCATTGTTGAGAATATTGGCCACCTCAATCATCTCCACCATGAAGGTGGACTGCCCGGCAGCGATATCCTCCTGGGCGCCGATGCGGGTAAAAATACGGTCGACAACCCCGATGACAGCTTCATCGGCGGGAACGTAACTGCCGACCTGGGCCAATAGAACTATAAGCGCTACCTGTTTCAGATAGGTTGATTTGCCTGCCATGTTGGGCCCGGTGAGGACGATTAGCTGGTCATCCTTATTGGAAAGGGACGTATCATTGGGGATGAAAGCCGCTTTCCCCAGTGCCTGCTCCACTACAGGGTGACGCCCGCCCCTGATGATAATTGCATCGCCGCTATTCAATTGCGGCTTCACGTACCCGTTACGCGCAGCCACCTCAGCCAGGCTGGAGAAAACATCGATATGCGCAAGCGCCACGGCGGAGGAGAGTATCCTCTCACCTGAAGCGGCTATCTGACTGCACAACTGCGAGAAGATCGACTTTTCAAGCTCGATCATGCGGTCCCTGGCATTCAATATCATCGACTCGTATTCTTTTAACTGCGGCGTGTAGAACCTTTCGCCGTTGGTCAGCGTCTGCCTGCGGATATAATCGGCAGGCACCGACCCCAGGTGGGACGTGGACACCTCAATGTAATAGCCGAATACCCGGTTGTAACCAAGCTTCAAGGACTTGATGCCGGTACGCTCTTTTTCCTGCTTTTCCAGCCCGGCCAGGAACTGCTTCGCATCCGTCGAAATTACCCTGACCTTATCAAGCTCTTCCGAAAAACCCTGCCTGATCACGCCGCCATGATCAAAACTGACCGCAGGCTCATCGGCAATGGATTTCCCTATCAGGTCGATGATATCAGGGCACAGCTTTAATCCCTCAATCAGCATGGATGGTGCTTCAGCAAGGGCGGATTGAATATCAGCCGTTTTTTCAAGGCCGGACTTGAGGGCAACCAGGTCACGGGCGTTAGCGTTACCGCTCCTGACACGGTTGATAATACGCTCCATATCAGGGACATCGTTCAATAAAGATATGACCGAACTGCGCGTCATGGTATTTTCGAAATAATATTCCACAGACTGCTGACGCCTTTCCAGCGCATTCACGTCAAGCAGCGGCTGGCCTAAAAACCTTTTCAGCAAACGGCCACCCATGGAGGTTTTGGTTAGATCGACGGCCGACAGCAGGGAACCCTGCGCCATGCCCCAGCGCAGGCTGCTGAAAAGCTCAAGGTTGCGGCTGGTGTGCGTATCGAGTGTCATGAACGACTGCGTCGAGTAGGTGGAGAGATGAGTCAGCAGGCCGAGTGCGGCTTTCTGGTTCTCACGCAGGTATCCAATAATAGCCCCGGCGGCGCTCACGGCCAACGGCAGGCCGGAACAGCCGTAACCTTCCAGCGAAGCTACCCCAAAATGTTCGAGCAGCGCCTTCTCGGCTACATCTTTCTCATAATGGTAATCATCCACCTTGCTGACATTGCGGAAGGAGCTTGCGTCAAACCCACCGGAGGCGGGCACGATCAACTCGGCAGGATTGAGCCTGCCTATTTCATCGATAGCCAATTCCCCGGGGATTTGTGTAGCGGCAAACTCACCGGTAGTGATATCGACATAGGCAACACCTGCATGGCCTTTTTTCGTGACCACACTTACCAGGTAATTGTTGCTCTTGTCCGTGAGCATGCCGGGTTCGATGACAGTACCGGGCGTGACGACCCTGATGACGTCCCGTTCCACCAGTCCATTGCCGGGGGGGCT
>Ga0182021_10008485_pt1 | contig 12159 bp, 10 predicted proteins | sample 612E3MmetaG_FD_120493 | JGI IMG/M metagenome (GOLD analysis project Ga0182021, IMG submission 120493) | Permafrost microbial communities from Stordalen Mire, Sweden - 612E3M metaG (Illumina Assembly) | ecosystem: Environmental > Terrestrial > Soil > Wetlands > Permafrost | place: Sweden...
ATCAGGATATTATGAAATAGGAAATATCAATCCGTCGACGAATGTCTTAACCTTGTATTCATTTCATAGCACCAGTTCTTTTCTAAACTCTATAACTACCGGTCCCGATGGCAATCTTTGGTTCACCGAAACAAATGCGAACAACATTGGTAAAATCTCTCCGGCAACAGGTGACATCACCGAGTACAATATTCCTAGTAATGGATTTCCCTCCAGTATTGTCGCCGGGCCCGATGGCAACTTGTGGTTCACTGAATTTGGTGGAAATAAAATTGGTAAAATCTCTCCTGAAACGGATAATATTACCGAGTACAACATTCCTAATCCCTATTCTGATCCTTGCGGAATTACGACTGGTCCCGATGGCAACTTGTGGTTCACTGAATTTGGTGGAAATAAAATCGGTAAAATTTCACCGGCGATAGGCACTATCGCCGAGTACAATCTCCCCGCTGCTGCCCCGGGAATTTATGGTATTACTGCCGGTCCCCATGGCGACCTGTGGTTTACTGAGAATTTCGGGAGTGTACTCGGTGAAATCTCTCCTGAGACAGGTGCCATTATCGAGTACACTGTTGGTAACTAGAAGAAAAACTGAAATCACGCAGACAATGTGGCCATTGCACAATGGGCGAACATCCTGATGTATGTGCAGAGGTGATAAATATTTAAATCTAAACCGCTACTTGGGAATGATTTTTAAGTGGTATATTGATAATAGACAAAGGGGTTACAGTGGGGACTGGGGACCATTTTCGTTGTAATGTTGGTAAATATCTTAGGAGGCAAAGTTATTAATATCAAAGATTCTCTAACAAATTTTGGCTTTGCTTTAACTCTCCTTGGTTTATCAATTGACAAACCAAATCAGGTATACAGTTATTGTCTAGCGTGAACTCTTGCGTTATTTGGCATCATAATACTATTTGAAAGAATAAGCTTCAACAAAATATGGATAAAAATCGTTGAAGGTGTCGAATATCTAGATGTTACAAATATCGCGTTTGGGTTTGGAGTGATTGATTTTAGCACGAAATTTTTTATAAATCCGCATGTTTGGTTAGGATTCGTTATATTAGCTGCCGGAATGATATTTGTTGGATTGGGTATTGGCGAATTATTGGGCAAAAGTGGTTCTATCATTTTAAAACAAAAGGTGCTATTCCCTATCGGGCTGGGCACGTTGTCCTTAACTGCTGGCATTGTTTGGATTATAATCAACAGAAATATCATAACACCCCAAAATGTTGACATACCGATGGTATTAATCGGCTATGGACTTATGCTTCTAATTTTTGCTTGAATAGGATTCAAGGCAAAACCCGTTATGATCGACCATCTACGACAACTAAATAGGAAAGAACGGTATTTCCTGATAGGTTTGGCTTTAGGAAATCCAAAATTCAATTTAGACAAAACGTTTCTTAAAAATCTCAATAGTCAGTTTCATACAGACATAAAAAGGAAAATTTTTGTCGGAGTAGATTATCACTTAGATTGGATATTCGCCGCCGCAGAGTTGGTAAACGGTACACCTTTCCAAGATCATATATAAACAAAGACAATGCCATCGAAGGGAAACAGACTGATATTGATCTATTGGTTGCTTTTCAAGACAAAGGTGGTTTTACCCACTTAATTATGTTAGAAGCAAAGGGCGACACTTCTTGGGACAATGCACAATTCAAACATAAAATAGACCGTTTTGTTAATATTTTTGGGGACAATGGGAAAAGATTTATGAATGTAACACCATACTTGGGTTTAATTTCCCCAAGAAAACCTCAAAACCTAGATTTCAATTATTGTCCCCCATGGCTTAAGATGGGGGGAAATATACCATGGTTTGAAATGGGAATGAATGACAGACTAAAGGTATTTGGACGTGACAGAGAAGGGAATCCCAACCAAAAACGAGAGTTTTGGACCGTAAATTTAAAATGATACTTTTTTGAACATCTAGTCAATTGGGCTTCAAAAACTAAATAATTGAGTCCGGTGTATTTGAGTATTATGTTTCTCATATCTGAAATCAATTACATTACATTCCAAAACATTTTTCCCCGTTTCACATATTTGATGTAAAATACTGTTGTATGAATAATCAAATTGAACGTAAGATCACAGTTCCGAATTCAATAATGCAATCAGTTGGTATAACATATGATCAACTGAAAGAAATATTAATAGATTTATATGCTTTGCTTGGTGAAAAAGCAGTTGAGCTTATCCCCGAACACGTAAATGATTTTGGAACACTGTCTTTCATAGTAAACCTTTGTGAAAATTTGAAAAAACTCAAAAATTGCAAAGGCTTCAATGCACATATATCCAGATATAATAAAAGACAACTTAAGTCAAGTTATTTTGTAACTGAATTAGCTTCTTTTATTTTTGATAAAGTAGACAATCTTTCGTTAGAACCTATGACTTCAAACTCTAAAATGGGCGATATTTTAGTAAATTTCGGAGCACAAACTATATTTATCGAATGTAAATGTATTGAAAGTAAAAACTATGAGTATCATGAGCAGCATTGGCAAATGTTTTCAATATTAAAGCCTTTTTTTATTAATATCCCCCACGAAATCTCTATTACATATCGACAGCCATTATCCGACGATAATATTCGAGGATTAGGTAAGGCTATTAAAGAAAGATCTAATTTTATAAATTCTAACGGAAAGATAATCGATAATTCTGAGGTATCTGTGTACATCACTAAGAGACAAACATCTAACAATAAGAACGTAAGAATTGAGATATCTATGATTCAGGAAGATCTCATTGAGCGATGCAGATATCCAGGACATTTATTTGGCATGGATGGCATTACGCTTTCAATAAATGGCCCAAAAGTAAATTATGAAAACGTGTTTAAAGAAAAAATCAGGAAGGGACGAAAACAGTCGCCTGAAAAAGCCCCCTATGTACTAATAATTGATGGGAATTCTATGCTTGGCGTTTTAGCTGATAACCTACGAGCTTTATCATCTGCTTTTCAGCCTACTGTGAATACTAGGTTTAGTTCAGCAGTTATAGTAGAACACAACACAAGTTTAAGAACCGTCGAAACTAACTTTAAATTTCATGTAGTCAATAACCCCTTTGCAAAATTTCCTATCAATGAAGATTTCTTCAGGTTATTCAAAGAATCGTAATTTAAGACATTTATTCTCTAACGGAAGATATATTTCATCATAGTCTTTGTTTTTCAATTCATAAATTTATTACAGGGTAACCTTATTCCCATGTCTGCTAAAAGGTAACAAAAGCTTGTTTTGTGACCTTTAAGGGCGCGTCCAACATTTTAAATAAGTAATCGTCAAACCAAACTGAAAGCAAATTCAAATGTTTTGGTTCTGCGTATTGTACAGTACCGCCCACTGTACTGTACAATACGCAGAGCTCCTATCGTTTGCTCCAACAGCCCATTCAGTGATTTTTCGTAAGTCAGGGTCGCTTCATCCCCAAATTAATGTATAATACCATCTTAGATAGAACAAGGTAAGCCAAAATGGACACAATGATCATGTATGAAAAGGGGAGCCGAGACCCCCGTTTTGTTACCATGCGTCGCGGTGGCACCCTTAAGGACACCGATCATCGGCTTCTTGCTGTATGGGCTGCGGCTTGCGCGGAGCACGTGCTACACGTTTTCGAGCGAGCGCATCCTGGAGACGAGCGTCCAAGTCGGGCGATCGAGCAAGCACGCGCCTGGGCGCGTGGTGAGATTACGATGACCCAAGCTCGTACCGCGGCCTTTGCCGCACACGATGCAGCCAGAGAAGTGCCGGGGGCGGCCAAGGAAGCTGCTCGCGCTGCCGGTCACGCAGCGGCAGTGGCCCATATGGCAGACCACGAACTCGGCGCGGCGGCGTATGCCATCAGGGCCGTCCGTATAGCGGCGGATCCTAACGATCGCGACGACGCAGGTCGTACAGAGTGCCGGTGGCAGCGTGCGCAGCTTCCTGTCGAGATCTGCAACCTTGTGCTCGACGATGAGCGACTACGCAACAGGAAATGCTGGTCACTCTTTGACTGCTGATGCGTTCACAACTGACGTCTGACCAACAAATAGGTTGAGCAGACAAGGAGTGCAGTGAGGTAAGTTTATACTAAAGATTAATATCTCGGATCCAGCCAAGGAATCCTTACAAATGGCTATAAGATAAAAGTTAACTCGAATGTCCTAGTTCTAGCTACCGTATAATACCGCCCACCACTTTCTGAAGCTATTTTCAATTTATTGTAAAGTTACTTTTTACTAATTTCCACCGATGCTACCAGTTCGCTAACAAACTGCTTAGGATTTGTAACGCTTGTCATAAAACGGTTAGTGGCGGCTTCCTGCCTGCTCTTCCTAACATGCCGTAAATATTCATCCTTTTATTAAAGTTGACTGCGCCATGTTAGGATAAATAAGATAGAGAAAAATTAAACCTCAATCACTTATAATATTGGCGTTTTCCAGTTCTCTGACGTAATCTTGCATGGTGATTGCCCCCATTGTTATCGGTTCAACGGTCCCTCTGGAGCCAAATTGAGCAGCAATCCTGGCAATCGCTTCATTACTTTCAGCTTCAATAATATTAACGAAATCAAAATTACCCAGCACCGCATATTGAGCAATTATCTTGGCGCCCATTTCTTCTAGTTCTTTGTGTACTTTGAAGATTCTCCCGGGATTTTTCATCACCGATTTTCTTCCTTCGTTTGTAAGTTTGGTCAACATAACATATAATGGCATTTTTAATCCTCCTTTAATCGTCGTGCTGTCACAATTCTATCATTATCTAATAGGCAGTCCAACCCGCATCTGCAGTGATAATTGTACCATTTATCAGACTTGAGTCATCGCAAGCGAGGAAAATTGCAATTCTCGCGATTTCCTCCGGTTCTCCCACGCGAGGATTCAAATTAATTCCTGCCATCGCTCTTTCCATGCCGAATTTGCTCGGGTCATATATGGTAGTCCCTATATTCGTGTTTACCGCTCCGGGAGCGATTGCGTTACAGCGGATTCCAAGTTTTGCGTACTGAAATCCGACATTCTTAGTTAATCCAATAACAGCATGCTTTGACGCCGTATATGATGCTCCTGCTCTGGAACCCAAAAGCCCGCCGGCAGAAGCGATATTAATAATAATGCCGGATCCTTTTTTAATAAATATGGGAAGCGCCTTTCTTATAGCACGCATAGGGCCGGTTACGTTAACGGCGAATACTTTTTCCCATAGTTCATCTGTCACCTCTCCGGCAGGAACGAAATTGTCCATTATTCCGGCATTGTTAACCAGAATATCTAAGGTTCCGTATGTGCTTATCGCCGTGTCAATCATATTTTGGACGTCTTTTTCTTTTGTTATATTTGCGGTTATTGCCGCGGCAGTCCAACCCCCTTTTGCGATATCAGCAACAACCGCATTTACGGTTTCCAGATTCATGTCCGCAGCAATCACCTTTGCCCCTTCTTTGGCATAAAATGTCGCGATGGCTTTTCCCATTCCTGATCCGGCCCCCGTTACTACGGCAACTTTGTTTTGAAGTTTCATCCAAACATACCTCCCGTTATAGAAATTTCTCAATTTCAGTGTTGTCATTGAAGAGATAATTTCATATAGTCAAATATCTACAAGAATATAGCGCGGCTGCATAATAACCTTCCTTTTTGGCGTAATAGTTATATACGTTAATTAGTGCGTAATGACTGCTCGCGCTTTCTTCCATTATTTTGCCCAGGTCGGCCGATATTATCCTCCCGGGCGGTTGTCTATGGCATCCTGAAAACATTCGTAGCATTTATTAATCATGCCGGCAAATTCTTCCTTAGTAAATGCGTTAGATGTTGTAGTTCTCACATTTCCCAGCGCATTGAGCCCCATAACAAATGCCATCGCAATTTCCTCAGTCGGAGCTTCACCCACAGCCATGTAATCGTATTTCCCTTCAATTGCATAGAAACATAGAATTTTGCCGCCCATATTTTGAAAAGTTGTTATTGCCTCCCCAACCCGGTGAGGCGCATTTTTGATGTCTTTGATTCCCTGATCCGTCAGCTTCATGAGAATAACCTTTCTTACCATTGCCTTCTCCTCTCTTTCTTAAAGATTTTTACAAACTTGGGACATTATTGTAGTTCCATAAATTTAGATTGTCAATAGCGAATTTGATAGGGATACCAGCTTCATCATTGATTGCGGATGTTTTTTATATCGTCTTTGGCTGTATCATTCCGCCTTAGCGATTCCAATCTAGCGGTTTTAACCAAAATATTATTGATGTTCACCTAAAAGTATTATTGCCGTTGACTTATTGCAATCATATAATCAAAGTGTTGTTTCATATAATTCACTTTCCGTCTCATGCAAGAAAGCGCCTCGGCGAAACTTCTCTGAGCACTTGCGCTGTTCCAATGCAAGTTAACCATTTTTAAGATATGAGGTATAAGAATGCCGTCGGTCACTAAAGAGGTATTTATTACTGCACCTTTAAAGGAAATCTTTGATTACGCAAAGATACCAAGTAATTTGCCGCAGATTTGGCCTAGTTTAGTGGAAATAAATAACGAGAAGTTACTGGACAACGGCGGCTATTGTTTCCAATGGAAGTATAAAATGTCCGGGATAACTTTTAAGGGCGCAGGGGAATACACTGATATTGTTCCAAACTTATGGCTCATTTCCAACACCCATGGTGATATAGAAAGCACGCATACATGGACATTTCGATTTAGGGATAATAAAACAAGGGTGACTTTAACTGTCGATTATCGTCTTCCCACACAACTCGTAAAAAGATTAGGCGTGTTTACTTTGGTCAAGAATGAAAAGGAAGCAGAATTAATATTGTATAACCTTTGGATGAAATTCGAAAGCAGGGCCAAAGAAAATTAAAACCAAGTCTACATTAAAACATTTCAGATAAGTACTCACGTACTAGCCTAAAAGTACGATTGTTTTTCTTTTTTCAGTACTCTAAAATCAAAGTACTTTCGTTTTTAAACCATCTTTGTTGTTTAGTGGAAGTACTAATCGTCGGATTAATGGTTGCTTTCTTCGGGCAAGGAGACAGTTTGGAAGGGATTTGTCCTAAATGCGGTCTACACTACTATGGTTGGTCTTTAATCAACCATGATAAACGGATATGTGGAAAATGCGGAAGCTCTTTGGAAATAGTACGGGACGGCGTTATTACCCCCAAAGAAATTCCCCTCCCAAATCACACTAATACGACTAGATTATTGGAAGTACCTCCTTTATAATTGTTTTTCCTGGTAACGCCTACAACACTGCATTACATGATGACTGAAAGAGCCCTTGCGAATTAAACAGGGGCTCTTTTGTCACCGTTCAATCACGAGTTGATGACTAGTTAAATAGTTTACTTGACTTTGTCCAAATTCATAATACTATTAAGTTATGAACGAATCTGAAAGATTTTTGCGAATCAGGGCAACCTTAATGGCTTATAAAAGTTGCAGAGATAACAACCACGTTATTCTAAAAATAGGCAGTCATTATTTGATCCCGATGGAAGTCTTTGAAACTTGCTTTAATAAGGATTAACGGTTAAATTCGAAACAGACAGAAGTTTGTTTTTTAGAGACACTAGCTGGATAGGTTCGATACCTAATGGACTCCTCGAGCTGTCTACTGTACACCATACTGTATAATCAGCAATTTCCTTTCATACATATCTCCTGCGCAGCCGTCCGATTGCGATTTTCCTGAAGGATTGCTACAATCGGTATTAATGTATCAAGGAGGGAATCGAATTATGAAAGCGGTTATAGTGAAGGAAGCAGGTGTATTGGAAGTACAGGATCTGCCGGAACCGGAACCGGGGCCGGACCAGATTAAGATTAAGATAGCATATGCCGGGATCTGCGGCAGCGACCCTAAGGTTGTCGATCGGAAAGGAGGCCGCGCGCCCACGAACGGTGCCATCGGTTTGCCGCCAAAAGCAACCCCTGTGAGCGCCGGAACAAAAATACTGGGACACGAAGCTTCGGGCACAATCGTGCGGATCGGCAAGGACGTTAAAGGAAATTTTAAGGTTGGGCAAAGGGTAGCGGTGAATTACCGGAATACCTGCGGAGCTTGTTACTACTGTACCAACGGTATGGAGCATTTCTGCGAAAATGTTAATTTGTACCGGGGATTAATGGCCGACTATGCATTAACTAAAGAGAGCATCGCTTTTCCATTACCGGATGATTTACCTCTGGATGTCGGCGCATTTCTGGAACCGCTGGCGGTAGCGGTGCATACGTTCGACGTCGCGCATATGAAAACGGGGGACTCGGTAATTATTACCGGTGGCGGCTCGATCGGCTTATTAGCATTACAGCTGGCAATAAGATCGGGAGCAGCGAAAGTCTTGGTTTCCGAACCGATTGCCGAAAAAAGAAAACTCGCCAAGAAACTCGGCGCAGACGTTGTCGTCGATCCGTTTAATGAAGACTTGTTGGATGCCGCCAACAAATTGACGGACGGCCGAGGTTTTAATGTCTGCATTGAAGAAAGCGGGGACCCGGACGTCGCCAAACAGCTTATCCTATTGGCGGCACGCTGCGGCACTATCCTGTGGGCTGCCACTTATCCGATGGGTCTTGGCGTGGAAGTTCCGATAGATTACATGTTTTCCCGGGAATTATCTATTCGTTCTGTATTTTTAGCCCCATATTCGTTCACCCGGGCAGTGCAGATGCTCCCCAAGTTAGATCTTGAACCTTTGATCACGGTTTATCCGCTTAAGGAAGCTGTCAAGGCATTTGCGGATTATAAAAAAGGTAAGGGCGTTAAGATTTTGCTGCAGCCGTAAACTTAGTTTTTTATATAAATCTTGGCACGGTCGCCTGAAAAAGGAATGATAAATGACTATAGATCAATTAATGATAGATGCTGTCGACCTGCATGTGCACGGCGCTCTCGAACCTTTCGATGATGCGCGGCGGATTGATCTGCTGGCGCTCGCCAAACAAGCTATAGCAGCCGGAATGAAAGGGGTCGTCATCAAATCTAACCGGTACGGGACGGGACCGCTGACCCTGGAGATTAATCAACAGGTGAATAGTCCGATTTTGATCGGCGGGCTAGTCCTGAACGACGATGTCGGTGGATTAAATGCTGCCGTGGTAGAAGCCCAGGCCAGGGCAGGGGTGAAAGTCGTATGGCTGCCGACTATATCCGCGGCAGAGCATGTAAAGATCAGGGGCAAAGATAAACTGGCACTAACGGCTTCCGGCAAGGAAGCAGATAACGGTATCTCAATTATTGACGGTGACGGTAAACTGGTCCCGCAAATGTCGATGATTTTAGATGTCATGCGGCGAAAAAATCTGGTGCTGGCAACCGGTCACATTTCTAAACCTGAAGTTGTAGCAGTTGCCCGGGAAGCGCTGCATCAGCAGATAAAAGTGATAATCACCCATCCCCTGGTCGGTTTACCCGATCCGCTTCTTACCTTAAATGAAGCGAAAGAGTGGGCCGAAATGGGAGCTTATATCGAAAGCGTTTTTGCCGTTTGCATGCCCCCTATGCTTTTGTCCCCGGATAAAATGGCCGGTTATATAAAAACGATCGGGCCTGAGCATTGTGTTTTATCCACCGATTTCGGGCAGATCTTCAACCCGCCGGCAACCGAAGGATTTCACATGATGCTGGCGATCATGCTGATGTTTGGGCTAAATGAACATGAACTGAGCATTCTGGTAAAAGACAACCCGGCGAGGATTTTGGGACTGGCATAAAGCAGTTTAGGGTTCGCTTCGACTGATCTTTCTCATCATTCTTTATATATTTTGGCTTTGACCACTAACGATTGCTGATTACCGGTCACGTTATCTGTCCATTCAAGGCTGAGCGGCACCAGTGTGGAGAAGGAAGCCCGCCCGGTATCTTTAGCAATCGGCATTGTCCACTGGCCAAACTGGCCGGATATCAGTAAGCAATCCGGACGTATTCCCTGACACACCCTCACTTTTTGTTTCACCTTGCCGGCAGGCGATTCGACCCAAATCTCATCCCCCTCTTTAATTCCCCTGGCCTTCGCCGTTTTGGCATTCATCAAGACGTCTCCCACCCCTTTCACTTGGCCTGACACCTCAATCACCCAGGGGAGACCCACATTCATTCCCCAGGCAACTGACGCGACGCGGCAATTGATGACATAGAAATCATATTCCGCCGGTACTTCTGCTAAAATAGGCGGTATATAAGTTGGCAAAGCGGTATAGTCGCCGGTCGGCCACCAATCGATGCCCTTCTCCGCCAAGTTGCGGGACAATTCTTCTCCTGCCTTTTTTACCTCCAACATGTAAGGAATGGGATACCTGACTTTTTTTACCTTCATGCCTAAATGAATATCGTATTGCTCTTCAACGGTCGCAGGTCGGACGATCGCACCATTCTTTTTAAACCACGCTAAATCATGAGAACCATTAGTGTAGTACTTGCACAATCGATCAACTATTTCTGCCCAGGTATATTTTCTGCCCGGCTCAAGTTTATAGGGAGCGCTAAAACCCATCACCTCGTTCATATGCAGGTTAAACTCATCCAGGAAACCAGCCCTGTCCGCGAGTTCACTCAGAATATCGTTAACGTCCATCGTATTACAGGGGGAATCAATAACCGGCTGTCGTAATCCCAGCGTGAAGTACTTTTTGTGGCCGGAAAGTGAAGTCGCGAAATGAGCTTTGTATTTTTCAAGCTCGATACACTCCGGCAGGACGATGTCGGCAAAATCGGTTATTTCATCCATGGTGTAAGAAATACTGACAATGAAGGGTATTTTCTTGATAACCTCGAGCGCATACTTGGGTTCACCGACCGCTAAGAGCGGGTTGGTACAGTGCCTTATCCAGACTTCGGGGAAAGGCGGAACAGGCCAGCCTTTAGGGGGATCCGTCAGGTTACGCCAATCAAGTTGGTCGATGCCAAAAATAGTTTGCGATGGGTCTTGAGACGGATGCTCGTTCTTGCGGTATCGTTGTGAATCAACGAACGGGGTCAGAATTTCCCACCCGCTGTAACTTGTGGGCGGCCATTGGAAAGGACGATGATGTACATCCAGCATCCCGTCGTCGCCAGACTCTACGCCGTTAGGACTCCCGGGCGGACAGGTCTCCCAGAGAATGCCGTCATTCCGTTCACTGGCAGTAAATGTATGGCCTCCCCGATGGCCTCCCGGTACTTCGATAGAACCGATCAATGCTGCCAATATATGGTCGGCCAATATCGTTTGGTAACTGTGAATTTGACCGGTCACACCGCGGCCGATATAGGTAGCAGCGGGTCGGCAAGGCAGAATTATCCCTTCTTTAGTAATGGTGCTTCCGATTCTGGCATTGTCGACAAACTCTTTGGTGATTCTCCGTATGGTATCAGCCGCAATGTCAGTGAGGGTGGCAGCCCATTCCGGAGTATATTGTCTGACGTGGTCCTTTAGTAGCTGAAATACCGGCTTACCTAAAACCCCGTCAACTTCATAGGCTCCATCCAGGGCAAAATCTTTGATGCCGTCGTCGTAAGCCGTCGATTTCCCTTCTATAGTATCCCACACTAGAACCTTTCCGGTTGCCTGGTCCATTAACCAATTGCCGTCGGGTTTAACCAGGTAAGGGGCGTTCGTCATCTCTTTTAAGAATGGCTGGTCATAAATATTCAATTCGTTGATAATGACATTGATCATCGCCAAAATGAAGGCACAATCGGTACCGGGTCTGATCGGCAGCCACTCATCGGCCTTGGCTGCGGTTACAGAAAGTACCGGATCGATGGCAACGATTTTAATTCCTTCTTCTCTGGCTTTAGCAAATAGCACGCCCTCCCAGGCTCCGCCGGCCGCTGAAGGGTTAGCCCCGAAGATCAATAAATATTTACAGTAGTCGAGATCCGGGTTGCAATTGGTAGCGCCGTGAATTCGTTTGCCAAACATGTGTTGAGCTTGGCGGCAGTGAGTATTACGGCCCCCCCAGAGTTCCTGAGTAGGCCCAAAGGCCTTGAGAAAGGCAGTCCAACCTTCTTCCAAGTTCCCCTGCGGTCCCCGCCCTTCAGCCAGCTTGATGGAGTCGCTGCCCCTGATTATTTTTAGTTTTTCGGCAATTGTGTTAAGGGCTTCGTCCCAGGAGATTTCGACCCATTTCGGATCTAC
>Ga0182021_10008487_pt1 | contig 12158 bp, 13 predicted proteins | sample 612E3MmetaG_FD_120493 | JGI IMG/M metagenome (GOLD analysis project Ga0182021, IMG submission 120493) | Permafrost microbial communities from Stordalen Mire, Sweden - 612E3M metaG (Illumina Assembly) | ecosystem: Environmental > Terrestrial > Soil > Wetlands > Permafrost | place: Sweden...
CCCGAGGACCTGACCGGTGTCCGGCTGACGCTGACGGGCGGTTCCGGCACCCAGTCGATCGACTATGCATATGAATGCCGGGAAGTCGCCGTCGACGCATTGCAGCTGGCCGAGGCGCTCGTGCCGCAAGTGGACACCCGTTTATCGATGCGCGCCGACGTCGTCGAAGCGAGCGGCTACGTGCGCGAGGGGATGGCCTTCTCGCCGATGTACACGCTCGGTATCAAGAAGACAGTCAGGGGAACTGGAGAGTTGCGGACGTGGCTCAAGGTCGAAAAGGCAAGCTGAACTACCGCTGCCCGCGCTGCCTGATGCGCGAGATAGACATGGACATGCTCTTCGACTCGGCAAAGGGCGAGTACTACTGCCTGCGCTGCTCGTTCGTCGGGCCGGAGAGTGAGGTCCAGCGCCTCAACGCCCAGTTCCGGGCCAAGTACCTGGACCGAACGGTGCGGATCACGGACTTCTAGCTCGCGTCGGCCGGAACCGACGCAAGGTGCCCGTACGGGCCGCAGGGCTGTGCCGACGGTTCCCGTTCTGGTGACCGCGCCGTTGTCGAGGAGTATTGTTGTGGCCGGCCACTCGACCTTCGACTGCCCTGAGCAACGTGGGATCGGTCTTCCACCGGCCCGCAAGGAGACGCCGCCATGCCGTTGGGCCTGACTCCAGCCCATCTGATCATCATCCTGGTCATCGTCCTGATCATCGTGGGACCGGGCAAGCTGCCCGACACGGGCGCCGCGATAGGCAAGGCCCTGCGCGGCTTCAAGGACGCGATGGATGGCAACGAGAACAACCAGGCCGCCCAGACGCCGCAGCCTCCAGCCCAGCCCCCGGTGCAGCAACAGCCAGTTCAGCCGCCGGTCCAGCAGCAGCCGATGTATCCGCCGCAATACCCGCCCGCTCAATACCCGCCCGCGCAATACCCGCCGGCGCAGTATCCGGCGCAGCCTCAGTACCCGGTCCAGCCTCAGCAGACGATGTACCCACCCCAGCAGCAGTACCCGGTTCAGCAGCCGTACCCGGTGACGCCGCCGCAGCCTCAGTACCCGGTGACGCCCCAGGTCCCGTACCCGGCCCAGCCGCCGGTCGTGCCCGGGACGCCACTCGGCGAGCCTGTTCCGCCGCAGCCGTCCGGACCGACGCAACCACCGCGCCAGGGCTGAACCAGCCGGGCCGAGGCCTCTTCGTTGCCGGACTTGAGCAGCCACGGAAGCGAGTCCGGGCTTGTCTATGACGAAAAGGTGCTGCGAGCCTTCGTCCGGGATGGGCGGCTGATCGCGATACCCGCCCAGGAGCGCAAGCGGGTGGTGGTCTTGCGCTTCTTGCTCGAGTGGCGCTTCCCGGACGACCGCGTCTATCGCGAGCCCGAGGTCACCGAGCGGCTGGCCGAATACCACGGTGACGTGGCCGCGCTGCGCCGCTATCTCGTCGTCGCACGTTTCATGACCCAAGCCGGCGGCGAGTACCGCCGGTTCGCGCCGGGCGAGCCCCGCGTCGCGGAAGGTGCGGCGAACCTGCCGCCGCAGGGCTAGACTCCCGCCAGAGAGATTCGAGGGTCGCGGCCGGGCCGGCGTGACCGAGGCCGCGGCGGTCGATCAGGGGGCAGCGTCATGGCGATTCGCTCACGATCCGGCAATTGGCTCCGTGTCCCGGTCCGCGGCGGGCCCCGGCCGCTCCCTCGTCTGCGCCGTCCGGCGTTGCCCGCCGTGTTCCGTGGCTTCGCAGCCGCCGCTGCGCTAGCGGTGGCCCTCGCAGGCTGCGTGGAAGGGGCCGCCGCCTCCGGCAGCCGGTTCGATCCGACCGGACCGATGGTCCACGCTCGTATATCGCACACGGCCACGCTCCTGAGCGACGGCCGCGTGCTGGTTGCCGGCGGCGACATCGGGCGGCCGTCCAGGGTGGGCCAGGACTACGCGCCGCCGAGCCCCACCGCCGAGTTGTACGACCCGGCCACGAGCAGTTTCTCCAGCACGACGCAGATGACGATTGCACACGAAGGTCACACGGCCACGCTCCTCAGTGATGGGCGGGTTCTACTCGCAGGCGGCGCGTATGCCGGGCGGCCGATCGTGACCGCCGAGTTGTACGACCCGGCAACGGGCAGGTTCCGAGCGACCGGGTCCATGTCAGTCGCGCGGCTGGGCCACTCGGCCACGCCACTCCCCGACGGCCGCGTGCTCGTCGCCGGCGGCTGGGATGGCGCTGCGTTCACAGCGACGGCCGAGCTCTACGACCCGAAATCGGGCAGCTTCACTGCGACCGGCTCGATGTCGGCGCCGCGCGCCTATCACACTGCCACTTTGCTCCTTGACGGCCGCGTGCTCGTTGCCGGGGGATACGGTCCGGCCGACCTGGACTCGGTCGAGTTGTACGACCCCGTTACTGGGTCATTCACGCGAACCGGATCACTCGGCACGGCCCGCTTCCGCGCGACGGCCACTCTGCTCGCCGACGGCCGCGTCCTCGTCGCCGGAGGCCTGATGGGCACGCAGCCGCTCGCCTCGGCCGAGGTATACGACCCGGCCATGGGTGAGTTCACCGCCACGGGTTCCATGACGACGCCCCGAGAGCTGCATGCCGCCGCGCGGCTGGCGGACGGTCGGGTCCTCGTGGCGGCCGGCTTCGACGGGAACGCGACCCTCGCCTCCGCGGAGATATACGATCCGCCGACCGGCACGTTTACGGCCGCCGCCTCCATGACCGCGCCACGCGACTGGCAGGTGGCGACGCCGCTGGCCGACGGCCGGATTCTATTCACCGGCGGCAACGACGGCGCCGGGACCGTTCTCACAACCGCGGAGTTGTACGAGCCTTGAGTTCCACCACGATCGTCCTGATGGGCGTCTCCGGGGCGGGCAAGACCACGGTCATGGCTGCCCTTGCCGCGCGCCTCGGTTGGGCCACGGCCGAGGCGGACGACTTCCACTCGGCGGCGAACGTGGCCAAGATGCGAGCCGGCGTGCCGCTTGCGGACGTGGATCGGTGGCCGTGGCTGGCTTCGCTGGCGGTCTGGATCGGCGAGCGCGAAGCGGCGAACGGCGGCGCCGGCGAGAACGCGATCGTGACTTGCTCGGCGCTCAGGCGGTCGTACCGCGACCTGCTGCGACACGGCCACCCTTCGGTGCTGTTCGTGCACCTGGAGGCACCCGCGGCGACGCTGGACGCGCGGCTGCGCTCTCGCCCGGGCCACTACATGCCACCGGCACTGCTCACAAGCCAGCTCGAGACGCTCGAGCCTCTCGCGCCGGACGAGCCGGGGGCCGTCCTGTCGACCGAAGCCGGTGCGGGCCAGGTAGTGGCGGACATCCTCGCCCTGCTGGAGCCCGGGGCCAACTAGCACCAGGCGGCTCTCTGTCGAAGATCGAACGTTCCGCCTCGGCCGCGCATCAATCGGGCAGAAGCGGCACTCAGCCGTTCTCCCCGGAGGGGACAATTGCTGGACGTGGCAGTCGACGCCCGCGATCGGACCGACGTGGTCCGACGTCCCCGTGCCCGGCCTCCCCGCGATGGGCGGCGACAGCCTGTTCGTGCTGAACGGCCCGACCGGCGGCGTCCAGTCCCGGGGCCCATCGAAGGGGTACCTGGCCGTCATGCAAGAGACGGGCGCTTCCTGTGCCACGCCGTACTTCGGAACCGGGGACGGCGGCCGAACCTGGTCCCAGCTGGCGACTCTCCCGCAGCCGGTCACGGTCGCACCGGTCTTCCGGGACGCATGCGCTGGTATCAGCCGGATACCGGCAGGTCGGCCGGCTCGCTCGGCATTGGGGTCACATCCGACGGGGGCAAGACGTGGGCGATCACGGCGATCGAGGACAACTGGCTCTCGGCCGACAAGGTCCAGGCCTTCTGGACGGTCGACGGGCAGAACGAGGCCGCGCTCGGAGCCACCAATGCCGGGGGAGCGGCCGGGCGGTCCTTGTTCCTCAGCTGGGACGGCGGTTCGACCTGGCAGCCGTCCGACTTCTCGGCCCGCTGATCAGGCCTGCGCCGATTGCGACCGGCCGGGCGCGCCGCCTGCGGCGTCCCTGGCCTACGATGGTGGCGTGAGCGAAGCCACTCCGCGCGTTCCCCTCCTCGTCGACTGCGACACCGGCATCGACGACAGCCTGGCCCTGCTGTACGCCGCCGCCTCGCCCGAATGTGAGATCGTGGCCGTCACGTGCACCGCCGGCAACGTGGATGCGCGACAGGTGGCTGCGAACACGCGTGCCGTCCTGGAGCTGGCCGGCCGCTCGGACGTGGAAGTGGCGCTCGGCCGTGAGACGCCGCTGGCCCGGGCCCTGGTCACGACACCCGAGACCCACGGTCCGAAGGGCATCGGCTATGCCGAGCTGCCGACGCCCCGGATGGCGCTGTCGCCGCGCTATGGACCGGACGTAATCGTCCAAGAGGCCCGGCGCCGCCCCGGCGAGGTGACGCTAGTGACCCTGGCGCCGCTCACGAACGTGGCCATCGCCCTGCTCCGAGAACCCAAGCTGCCGAGTCTGCTCAAGGGCGTCGTGATCATGGGCGGCAGCTATCGATCGCCCGGCAACACGGCGCCTACGACCGAGTGGAACGTGAGCGTGGACCCGGAGTCCGCCAGGATCGTCTTCGAAGCGTTTGGGGCGCGAGCGGCCGGTGGCGTGGCGCGCGAGCCCGGCGCCGTCGTAGGCGCGGTCGGCGGCGACTCCGCGGGCTCTTCGGCCGCCCGGCCGGGTCTGCCCACAGCTCTCGGCCTGGACGTAACCGAAAGGGCGAAGATGCTGCCCGAACATCTTGCGGCGCTCGGCGCCCGCGCCGGCTGCGGGCCCGACGGCGGACGGCCAGACGGCTCGGTGAACCCGATCGTTCGCTACCTCGCAGACGCGCTGCGCTTCTACATGGAGTTCCACAGCCGCTACGACGGCTTCTACGGCGCCTTCATCCACGACCCGCTGGCGCTGGCCACGGCCCTGGATCCCACGCTGGTGCGGACGGAGCCACTCACCGTGGAGGTGGAACTGGGTGGGCGGCTCACGACGGGGGAGACGGTCACCGACTGGCGCCGCGTCTGGGGCCGGCCGCCGAACGTGAACGTCGCCGTGGAGGCGGATTCGGCCCGCTTCATGGCCCGCTTCGTCGAGCGCGTCGGCGACCTGGCGAAGGGCCGAAGCCGCAGCTAGCTGTAGTCAGCGCAAGCCCTCTCGGCGCGACCGTTCAGGTAGTACAGCCTACCCGTCGCGGTGCCGCCGACGAGCGACGACCAGTTCCCGTTGCGGGTTGGCGCGGAAGGACGCCCGCCGAGCTGCCGTCAGGACCGTCTGGAAGTCCGCTCCCCCACGAGCTCGAGAGCGACGTCCATGGCTGCCGCCGCTAGATCCTCAGGCGTGGCTTCGAAGCCAAAAGACTGGAGCATCGCCGAGGCGGGGGCAAGATTCCCGAGGTAGACAGCGAGCAGGCCGAGGAGCGAGCGCAGTTGATCCTGGAGCGCGGCGTCGGGTTCGATGATGGGAGCGCAAAGCAGGAGCAAGCGACTCTGCATCTTCTGCCCGGCCTCGCCGTGATCGCGCAGGGCGGGCTGGTTCTGCTGCACGAAGCTGATCCAGCGGCTCCACTGGCCCTGGAGTAGCTGAGCCAGCCGCCGCAAGTATTCCTGGCGGAATTCGGTCGTGCGCGGCTGCGTCTGGCTCCAGGCCACGAGTTCGTCTGCAGGCTCGACCAAACGGTCGACAATCCCGGCCAGGAGCGCCTCTTTGGACGCGAAGTGGTAGTAGAGCGCGGCCTTGGTGACGTCGAGGCGCTCGGCGATCTCCCGCAGCGACGTCTTCTCGTAGCCCTGCTCGGTGAAGAGCTCAAGGGCGACATCAAGTGCGCGCTGGCGCGTGTCTGCTTGGCGGGGACTCACGTTTTCGATTCTCCGGACCGGGGTCGAACTTACTTGACGGCAGGTTAGTTAGCGGGTAATCTTCCGCGGCATCAATCCTGCCACTTACCGGGCGGCAAGTAAAGACCACTCCAAGAGGAAAGGAATCATCGTGAATCTAAGCCGACCGCATGAGGCAAAGAAGTGAACGAGCCCGCTGAGAACGAGGGGCTCGATCCAGAGTTCCTGAAGCTTGCGGTAATCCTGCTCACCGGGGCGATGGCGGTCATGTTCGACACGACGATCGTCAACGTTGCGATCGACACTTTGTCACGAGAGCTGAGCGCGTCGGTGTCGACGACCCAGTGGGTCATCAGCGCCTACGTGCTGGCGCTCGCGATGGTAGTCCCGGTCAGCGGCTGGGCCATGGATCGCTTCGGCGCCAAGCAGACCTGGATGGGCGCTCTCGCCCTCTTCGCGGTCGGGTCGATGCTCTCGAGCCTCGCCTGGAACATAGAGGCCCTCATCGCCTTCCGAGTGCTGCAGGGCATCGGCGGCGGCCTGATGCTGCCCGTCCTCCAGACACTCCTCGTCAACGCCGCAGGCCAACGCAACCTCGGGCGGATGATGTCCCTGGTCAGCCTTCCGGGTCTGCTCGGGCCGATCCTCGGTCCAGTCCTGGGCGGCCTGATCCTGAGCCAACTCTCGTGGCGCTGGATCTTCCGGGTCAACATCCCGCTCTGCGTGGCCGGTCTCGTGCTGGCGTGGCGTGGCCTGGCGCCAACCGCTCCCAAGAAGAGTTCGTACCTCGACGTTATTGGTCTTGCGCTGCTGTCGCCCGGCCTCGCCGCCATGATCTATGGGCTCTCCCAGGCCGGAAGTCATGGCGGGTTCGGCAACTCTGCGGTCCTGCTACCGGTCGCCGTCGGCGCCCTGCTTCTCGGCGGCTTCGTCTTCCATGCGCTCAGCACCAAGCGTCCGCCGCTCTTGGACTTGCGGCTGTTCGCAGTGCGTTCCTTCACGGCGTCAAACGTCCTGCTGTTTCTCTCGGGTCTGTCGGTGTATGGGGCTATGCTGCTGCTCCCCCTTTACGAGCAGCAGGTGCGCGGCCAGAGTGCTCTCGCCGCCGGTCTGCTACTCGCCCCGCAGGGCTTGGGCATGCTATTGACCCGAGGTTACGCAGGCAAGCTGACCGATCGCATGGGCGCCCGACCAATCGTGCTTGTTGGCTTTCTGCTCACGATGGCCGGCACGCTCGCCTACACGCATGCCGGCGTGGACACCAATGAGCTTCTTCTCAGCGCTTCCCTGGTCGTCCGTGGCGCCGGCCTCGGAGCGGTGACCATCCCTGTTATGGCTGCGGCCTACCTGGGCTTGATGCCCAACCAGGTGCCGCACGCGAGCATCGCCACTCGAATCACGCAGCAACTGGGCGGCGCCTTTGGCGCGGCCGTCTTCGCCCTGATCCTCCAGACGCAGCTCACCGCGCAGGCCGCCGGCGGTCTGGTGGGTCGCGCCACCGCGTTCGACAACGCTTTCTGGTGGTCAATCGGCCTCACCGCGCTCGCCATCATTCCCGCGCTATTCCTTCCCGGTACGCGGGCGGTCGCCGCTCACCGCGCGGAGCAGGCTCAGAAGCTCGCGAGCCAGGTGGGCGATGTCCGCGGCTGATGGTCTAGCCACACTCGCGGGGCAGAAGCCGAGATCACTCGTCGGGCCGGATCGTCCATACCGACGGCGACGAGTACGGCTCCGCCGTGGACGCTAACCGGAACACGAGCGGCGGCGCCTCGTGGTCGCGGACGCGGACGTTGTGAGATCGGCAAGAACCCTGGGCCGAGTGCGCGGCCCGGGGCCGGGACACGGGTCGGAACACGTAGCGATCCGCCGCTAGACATGCCAAGCTTTCGAGGCGCGGCACCCGAACATCCGACCTGGCCGCGCCGATTTGCGGAGGTCTTCGATGAGCTTCGATTGGATGCACATCTGCTCGGCGAGCGAAACATCGCCGTGCGTGCAACCCATACAGGTTGCCTACCTTGCGGCGCTGCTGCTGGGGGTGGTGATCTTCGCCGTCGCCGCGGCTCGGAGCAAACATCTTGGCACCGCCACTCTGACGCTGATCCCAGTGGCCATCGCGATCAACATCGCCATGGGCTCGATCGTCTCGTACCTGCACCTGCCCATCTACCTCGACTCGGTCGGGACCGTGCTCGTGGGCGTGCTGTGCGGGCCGCTGGCGGGCGCCCTGACCGGCCTGCTCTCGAACCTCGTCTGGTCGATCCTGCCGCTGCCCGGCGGTGGCGGCCCGACCATCGCATTCTTCGCCCCGGTTGCGGGCGTCATCGGCCTCATGGCGGGGTTCTGGGGCGCGCGCGGCGTCTTCCGGCTGCGAGCCGGGGACGAACGCGTCGGCTCCTTTCTGGCGGTGGCAACGGGCGTCGCCGCGGCCGCGGTGGCCCTGCTCGCCGTCCAGCAGACGATCGGCATCCCCAACGTCGGCGGCACCCAGGACGACCAGAACCGTTTCGTGGTCATGTCGGTGGCGATCCTCGCCGTCGCCGTCGTCGTCGCGGTCGTGTCGCGTCGAACCGTCTTGGCGTTCCGGCCCGACGACCGGCGCATTTCGCCCTCTCTCGTCGTTGCGACTTCCCTCGCGGCAGGGGTGATCGTCCTGGCGATCGTCCGCCTGCTGTTCGGCCCGACGGGCTACTTCTCCACCGTCAACGGCGACCCGACTATCCTGAACGGCGCCAACCTGACCGGCTTTGCGCTCCCAGATCCGGCGGCGCTGATCGCTGCGCTGGTCGTGGCGGCCGTGGCTGCGCTGGGGGCCGGTTTCTGGGCTTCTCGCGGTGAGAACGCGCGGCTCTTCCCGGTCTGGATCGGTGGCCTGACGACCGGCCTGGTCGCTGCCGCCATCTCCGCCCCGATCGCAGCCGGCGTATTCGGCGGCGTCACCGGAAGCGGCACGGACGCGCTGGTCGCCCTCTTCCGAACGCTCGGGCTCAACGTGTTCCAGTCGGCCTTCGCCCAGGGGCTCACCAGTGACCCGCTCGACAAGACGATCAGCTACACGGTCGTCTTCCTCATCCTCTCCGCCCTGCCCGTAACGGTGCGCACCATGTTCGTCCGGGGCGAGGACACGGTGACCGAGTGAGGCCCGGCGACCCCGCCACGGACGGGGCGCCTGGTGCGGGCCACCCGAACCTGGACCCGATGCGCCGAGCCAGCCACCGGGGAGCGGCCGCCCGCGAGTCCTGCCGGCGAGCGGTCAAATGAGCGCCGCTGCCGGCTACTTCCGCCCGGGCGACAGCTGGCTGCACCGGCGCAATCCGGTCACGAAGCTGCTGGCGCTCTTCTGGGTCATCTTCGCCGCCTTCCTGCTGCCCCCGCCGGCGTTGCCCGTGCTCGTGGCGCTGCTTGCGGTTGCGGCCGCTTCCACGCGGTTGCTGCGGGCCGTGATCCGTAACCTCCGCATCCCGGCGCTGCTGTTCGCCTCGATCCTGATCGTCAACGCGTTCTTTTTCCCGGGTGCCCGTGACGTGATCGCCCGACTGGGTCCGCTGGCCGTCAGCCGGGACGGACTCAGCTTCGGCCTGATCTCCGCAGGGCGGCTGCTCGTCGCGTTCTCGGCCTCGATCCTGTTCCTCTACACGACCCTGGCCGACGACCTGCTGGAGGCCCTGGTTGCCCGTGGCGCCAGCCACCGGATCGCCTTCGTCGTGCTGTCCGCGGTCCAGATGGTGCCGCGGCTCCAGGGCCGAGCTGCGTCGATCCTCGAAGCGCAGCAGGCGCGCGGCCTGGAAACCGGCGGGTCGCTCCGCCGCAGGGTCCGGGCGCTCGTGCCTCTGGTCGGCCCGATCGTGCTCGGCTCGTTGATCGACGTCCGGGAACGGACATTCGCCCTCGAGGCGCGTGCGTTTGGGGCGCGGCCCGGCCGGACCGCGTATCGCGTCGTTCCCGATCCGGCGGTGGATCGCCTCCTGCGCTGGGCCATCGTCGCTGCCGCTGTCGGGGTCGTGGTCGTGGCTAACGCGAGGCCGATCGGATGAACCCGAAAGATGCAATGGGCGCCGAGACCGGCGCCGCCACGGACGCCACCACGGGCAGTGGTTCGGGCGCCGCCCCGCCAGCGGCCCGGCGAGCCGCCGCGCCCGCCGCCGCGCCCGCCGCCGCGCCAGCCGCCGCGCCAGCCGCCGCGCCAGCCGCCGCGACCCCCGCTGCGCCCGCCGAGGGGCTGCTCCTGGACGGCGTCTCCGTTCGCTATCCTGCCCGGCGCGAGTCCGCGCTCGACGTATCGCTGACCGTGCGGCCGGGAGAACTGGTCGGCGTCGCCGGCCGGACCGGGGCGGGCAAGTCGACCCTGGCGTTGACGGCCGGCGGGTTCATCCCCCGAGTGGTGCGGGCCCGGGTGAGTGGCGGCATTCGCATCGACGGCCTCGACGGACTTACCGCCCGCGGCTCGGACCTCGCGGGGCGCGTGGGGATCGTCTTCTCCACTCCGGCGAACCAGCTTTCGGCTTCGAAGCTCACGGTCCGCGAGGAACTGGCCTTCGGGCTCGAGAACCTGGCGGTGCCGCGGTCTGAGATGGACGGGCGCATCGACGAAGTTCTCGACCGGCTCGCGATCGGCCATCTCGCGATGCGCGACCCCTTCACCCTCTCCGGCGGGGAACAGCAACGCGTGGCCATCGCCAGCATCCTGGCCATGGGAACGTCCGTCCTTGTGCTCGACGAGCCTGTCGCCCAGCTCGATCCGGCGGGCAGTCGGGACGTTGCGGCGCTTCTGCGACGGCTCGCGTCGGAGGGCCGGACGGTCCTCTGCGTAGAGCACGACCCGGATCTTCTCGGTCAGACCAACCGGTGCCTGGTCCTCGAAGGAGGCCAGGCGGTCGCGCTCGATCGACCCGGCGTCGCCCTTCGGTCGGCCGTCCAGCTACCCCTTGGACTCCGGCCGCCGACGCTCGTATCGCTCGCTGAACTTGCCGAGCTGACTTTGGCGCAGGCCTTCGACGAAGATGCCGTCGCCGAGGGCCTCGCCTCCCTGCGAGGACGCCCGGGTTCCGCGGCCGTGGAAGCCGCGCCGGATCGGGCCCAACCGCGACTCGAGTGGTCGCCACTTCGGCCGTCTGCCACCCCGACGCTGGCGGCCAACGGCGTGGTCTATCGCTACCCGGATGGTCCGGAGGTGCTGCACGGTGTCGACCTGGTCGTGCCGCCCGGCCAGGCGGTGGCGATCGTCGGCCAGAACGGATCAGGCAAGACGACGCTGGCCAAGCATTTCGACGGCCTTCTTCGGCCGATCTCGGGTTTGGTCGAGATCGACGGGTCGGATATCCGCTCGGTGGGCGTCGGGTCGATCGCCGGCACCGTCGGCTTCGTCTTCCAGGACCCGGACGACCAGCTGTTCAATCGATCCGTGGAACGAGAAATTGCCTTCGGTCCTCGCAACCTCGGCCTGGAGCCTCGGCTGGCGGGCGAGCTGGTCGAGCGGGCGATCGAACTGGCCGGACTGGGCTCGGTTCGAGCCGTCAACCCGTACGACCTCGGTCTCTCCGTCCGAAAGCTCGTTGCGCTGGCGAGCGTCCTGGCCATGGAGCCCGCCGTCCTCGTTCTCGACGAACCGACCACCGGCCAGGACGGACCCGGTGCCGACCGCATCGGTGCAATCGTCGATGCTTACCGCCGGGCCGGCCGGACCGTCATCACCGTTTCGCACGACATGGAATTCGTCGCGACCCATTTCCAGCGCGTCGTGGTCATGCGGCAGGGCGAGATCGTGGCGGACGGATCGCCGGAGGAGGTCTTCGCCCTGGATCGGGCTGCGCTCCTGGCCACGACCGGGCTGCTTCCCCCGGTTGCGGCGCGTCTCGGAGGCCGCCTCAGGCTCGGTTCGACGCCGACGCTCCACGCGTTATTGGGGGCTCTGGCCGCGCAGGGTCGATAGACCGCCTGGCCCGGCTCCGAAGAAATCGGCGCCGGCTCCACACGGTGCCGATCGCCGGTTGATCGCCGCCTGCAATCCTGGAGCCATGGACGACATGCGCATCGGCGGCTGGGTGCGCTCCGAGAGCGGCAGCTCGGTCTGCGGCAGGCGGATCTCGCAGCCCGGGCGGGCGTCGGTCACAGTACCGTCGCACGACTCGAACGCGGCCATCTCTCCTGAAGGAACGTCGCGACGGCCCGGGCTGTAGCCGCCGCCGTGGGGATTGAGCTCCCCTTTGAGCCCCATGGTGGCCGACTCCGTTCTTGCCGATCTGACGCCCCGCGGATCGTCGCCCCCGCCGCCCTCGCGCCGCCCTCGCGCCGCCCCCGCCGCTCCTGCGCC
>Ga0182021_10008489_pt1 | contig 12158 bp, 12 predicted proteins | sample 612E3MmetaG_FD_120493 | JGI IMG/M metagenome (GOLD analysis project Ga0182021, IMG submission 120493) | Permafrost microbial communities from Stordalen Mire, Sweden - 612E3M metaG (Illumina Assembly) | ecosystem: Environmental > Terrestrial > Soil > Wetlands > Permafrost | place: Sweden...
CCAGCGCGACGTTTCCGTCCCACGGATCGGGCGTGAGAATGGGACCGTTGGCCAGCGCGACGTTTCCGTCCCACGGATCGGGCGTGAGAATGGGACCGTTGGCCAGCTCGACGTTTCCATCCCACGGATCGGGCGTGAGAATGGGACCGTTGGCCAGCGCGACATTTCCATCCCACGGATCGGGCGTGAGGATGGGACCGTTGGCCAGCTCGACGTTTCCGTCCCACGGATCGGGCGTGAGGATGGGACCGTTGGCGACGCTTATCGGCTCCGCCAGCGGTGTATGACTAGGAACAGGCGCACCGGCACCCTGGATGGCGTTCGCAGCACAAGCCAGTGCGAACAAGGCTATCACCGCGGCGAAAATCAGTTTGTTATCGAGTAGTCGGCTCATTGAGAAGCTCCTTTTGTTGACTTCCTGAACCCGGCACGGGTTCGGCATTGAGATTCCGGAGATCTAGTTGCCCTTCCCAATCCACTTTCCGGAGAAGGGTCCAGCTCTCATCCCACAGGGTACCGTAACCAAAGCGTGCTTGGTCACTAAAAGTAAGGGAACACCTAGTACTATTGTTTGTTTTGAAAAGAATAAGATATATAGGGTAAATACCCTATTTCGAGGCTGCAAGGACCGTTATGGTACTTGGGAACGACGCAGGGTCCGTTGGGGAAAATCCGCATCGGGGCGGAAAGGGAGTTGGCCGGGGTACTCGAGACGCATGTCGGTGGTCACCTCGTCGAGCATCTCCAGCGTGGCGACGCGGCTCTCCATGGCGAATGCGGTCAGCAGCAGGTTATCGCAGATCGCGTTGATGACACGCGGAATCCCTTGTGCCCGATAGTGAAGCTCTTCGAGCAGATGCGGGGGAATCACCGTCTGGTCCCTGAGTCCGGCGCGGGCCATGCGGGAATTCACGTAGGCCACGGTCTCGCCAAGCTCGAAGCCTCGCAAGGCGCACCGCAGGGAAATGCGTTGTTTGAGCTGGCGGAATTCCGGGGCGTCCAACTTGCGATCAAGTTCCTGCTGGCCGGCGAGGACGATCTGAAGCAACTTGCCCTTGCGGTTCTCCAGGTTTCCTAGTAGACGGATTTCTTCTAGTACGTCCCACTCCAGGTTGTGAGCCTCGTCCACAATCAGCACCGTGGTGCGGGCGACATTGGCTCTCTCCAGCAGCATGTTATTGAGCGAAAGCAGGGTCTCGGTTTTGGAGAGGCGGTTGCACCGGAGGTCCAGATCGTACGCCAGCAGCTCGAAGAACTGCTCGACCGTCAAACGGGAGTTGAACAGCGAAGCGAACGCGATCTGCTGCGCGTTGAGGAAATCGCGCAGGCATTCCAGCATGGTGGTCTTGCCGGTGCCCACCTCGCCGGTGAGCACGATGAAGCCCTTGCGGCTCTGCACGCCGTAGATGAGGTTGGCCAAGGCCTCTTCGTGCTGAGCGCTGCGGAACAGGAACGAAGGGTCCGGGCTCATGTTGAACGGGTTCTTGGTGAGACCGAAGAAGGCCTTGTACATATTCAGCGGCTGCGCGGAAGGACTTCTCGCATCTTAACATGCCCGGCGGACGGCTGGCCGCGGCTGTAGGGGCCGGGCATGCTCGGCCCCTACGGATGGGTGGCGGACGGCTGGCCGCGGCTGTAAGGACCGGGGCAGGCCCGGCCCCTACGGATGGGTGGCGGACGGCGCCGGCGACTGGGGCTTTTCGCCCGCGGGACTCTTGCCGGCGGTCTTCACCGGACTGATCAAAATGTGGGCGTTGCGGCCCTCCAGACGCGGCTGTGCCTCGACGCTGCCATAGGCGGCCAGGTCGCCGGCAAAGCGGATGAGCAGCTTCTTGCCCAGATCGGCGTGGGCGATTTCGCGCCCGCGGAACTGGACCACGGCCTTCACTCGATTGCCTTCCGCCAGGAAGCGGATGGCGTGGTTCTTCTTGAAGTCGTAATCGTGATCGTCGGTATTGGGGCGGAACTTTAGTTCCTTCACCTGGACGACGTGCTGTTTCTTCTTGGCGTCGTGCTGCTTCTTCTTCTGGTCGTAGGTGTAGTGGCCGAAGTCCACGGCTTTGGCGACGGGCGGAACGGCGGTGGGGGCCACCAGGACCAGATCGAGGCCCAGTTCCTGCGCCTTGCGCAGGGCCACGGCGGTGGGCATCACCTCGGTGGTTCCGTCCGGGAAAACCGCGCGCACTTCGCGTACGCGAATGGACTCGTTGACGTTCTCTCTGCGATTCTGCCTGCGAGGAGGATAGTTTCTGCCTGGATACATTTGTGGTTAAGCGTCGTTTTCAGGGTTGCTAGGGCAAACGGAAAGGGGCGGGACGCCCGGATTGACTCCCTGGCCGGGAATCGGAATGGTGTGGCTGCAAGACAAGCGCAAGTTGGTTCAGTCTCAGTGTACACCAAATCGAAGCGAAAAGGTCAAAGAGGGACCGTCGCGTTTGCGGGGAGCCGTCCTTGCGGGGAGCCATCCTTGCGGGGAGCCATCCTTCCCGCCAAGCCGCAAGGCGCGCTAAGATTGTTCTGCTCATATGCGCCATTGCCCTTCCTGCTCGCGCGAGTGCGCGGATAGTAGCCGGTTCTGCGCCTGGTGCGCGGCACCGCTTGACGCCACGTCCGCCGAAACCGAGGTGCTGGCGGCCCCGCCCGTGTCGCCCGGGATCGACTCTTCGAGCAGCGTGGACGAAGGCCGCTTCGTGCCGGGCACGGTGCTGGCGGGGCGCTATCGCATCGCCGGACTGCTGGGGCGGGGCGGCATGGGTGAGGTCTATCGCGCCACGGATCTGACCCTGGGGCAGGCGGTGGCGCTGAAGTTCCTGCCGGAAGCCACGGCCCGCGACGAGCGCGTGCTGGCGCGCTTCTATAATGAAGTGCGCATCGCGCGCCAGGTGGCGCATCCCAACGTCTGCCGGGTCTACGACATCGGCCAGGTGGACGGCCTGCACTACATTTCCATGGAGTACGTGGATGGGGAAGACCTCGGTTCCCTGCTGCGGCGCATTGGGCGCGTTCCCGTGGACAAGGCGCTCGAGACCGCGCGCAAGTTGTGCGCGGGCCTGGCGGCGGCGCACGAAAAAGGCGTTCTGCACCGCGACTTGAAACCCGCCAACATCATGATCGATGGCCGCGGCCAGGTCCTCATCATGGATTTCGGGCTGGCGGGTTTCAGCGGGCAGTTGCAGGGCGACATTCGCAGCGGAACGCCGGCCTACATGTCGCCCGAGCAGCTCGCGGGGACCGAAGTCACCATCCGCAGCGACATCTACGCGCTGGGGCTGTTGCTCTACGAACTGTTCACCGGAAAGCGCGCCTTCCAGGCGGCCTCGCTGATGGAGCTGATCGAGATGCAGGAGCGCGCGACGCCGGCCAGCATTACCACCATGGTGAAGGAACTGGACCCGGCCGTGGAGCGCGTGATCGGGCGGTGCCTCCAGCCGGACCCGCGGCAGAGGCCGGCCTCGGCGCTGGCGGTGGCGGCGGCGCTGCCGGGCGGCGATCCGCTGGCGGCGGCCCTGGCGGCGGGCGAAACGCCTTCGCCGGAGCTGGTGGCGGCGGCCGGCGAAACCGAAGGGCTGTCGCCGAAGGTGGCGGTACCGTGGCTGGCGGCGGCGCTGGTGGGGATTGTGGCACTGGCCGTGTTCGCGCCCAGCCAGTCCGTACTGGCACGGCTGCCCCTCGAGAATTCGCCGGAAGCGCTCACCCGCGATGCGCGGACCATCATCAAGAACCTCGGTTACACCGCGCGGCCGGCCGACAACGCATGGGGGCTGTTATACGACGGCGACTATCTCGACTATTTGCGGAAGCATCCCAGGGAAGCCGCTGCGCGGTGGAAGAACCCGGCGGCAGGCCAGCCGCCGCTGGTTACCTTCTGGTACCGCGAGAGCCTGCGGCCCATGTCGGCGGCGCAGGGAGTAAATACGGCGGTTAACTATGGAGATCCGCCATTCGAGATGTCCGGAATGGTGCGTCTGAAGACCGATCCCGACGGGAAGCTCCAGGACTTCGGAGTGATCCCTCCGCAGGTGGAGGAGGCGGCTCCGCCCGCGGCGCCGTTCGATTGGGCCAGGCTTTTTCAACTAGCCGGATTGGACCAGTCCCGGTTCCAGCCCGCGGATCCGCAGTGGACCCCGCTGGCGAACTGGGACGCGCGCGCGGCCTGGACGGGCGCCGATCCCCAGACCGGAGCCAAACTGCGGGTGGAAGCCGCCGCCTGGCGCGGGAGGCCCGTGTCGTTCCGCGTCGTCGGCCCATGGACCGTTCCCTCGCGTATGCAGTCGCCCGGCGGCGGGCAGAACCAGATCGCATGGGTGGCGATCATTTACCTGGTGCTGGTAGCCGCCTGCCTGCTGGCGTGGTATAACTTCCGCGCGCGGAGGGTGGATCAGCGCGGCGCGCTGAGAATGGGCGCATGGGTCTTTGTGTGCCTGGCGGCTAGCGCTTTTCTGGACATGCACCACTCCGCAACCATTCAGGAGTCGCAGGGGTTCTGGCGTGTGGTGGCCGAGGCTCTTCTAAATGCGAGTTTGCTGTGGGTTGTCTATCTGGCGCTGGAGCCATGGGTGCGGCGGCGCTGGCCCCATACCATGATTTCCTGGACCCGGTACACGACCCGGGGGCTCCGAGACCCGCTGGTAGGGAGGGATCTGTTGTACGGCGCGGCGTGCGGCGCACTGGGGAGTCTTGCCGGCGTGCTCGAGACAATCCTGCGCGGCGGCGAGCCGTCGCTCCCATCTCTGAGCGTGCTCTTGGGGGTGCGTTACGAAGCCGCCCACATGCTGGCGGCGGTTCCCAGCGCCCTCATGTCCAGCACGATTTTCTTTCTGATGCTGTTCCTGTTGCGAGTGCTGCTGCGGAAGCAATGGATCGCCGCGGTGGCTTTCGTCGCCATCACGTCGATTGTCCCCGCCATTGGCTCAGCCAACCTGTGGTCGGTCATTCTCGAAAACGCGCTATTCTCCGGCGCGGTGGCGTTTGTGCTCCTGCGATTCGGACTGCTGGCGACCATCGCCACGTACACTTCCCTCCTGGTGCTGACAACCTTCCCGCCCACGCTGGACCTCTCCGCGTGGTATGTCGGGCTGGTGCCGATCCCCCTGCTGGCCGTGGCGTCGATCGCGATTTACGGATTCCGCACATCGCTGGCGGGCCGGCCCGTGTTCCGGATTTCGGGTGAATAGACCAACCCGGGAGCCGGACTTGCGTGGATTCACCCACCCAGGCGCCAGGAGTGCGGAATTATGCATCTTGTTTTCTGCCAGTTAGGATCGCCGGCGGCTGGCCCCGGAATTGCACCCCTACAGGCATGGCATACGTGATTACCGACTCCTGTACCAAGGATGAATTGTGCGTGGAAGCTTGCCCGGTGGACTGCATCCACCCCAAGAAGGACGCCGCCGCTTTTGAGGCTGCCCCCCAGCTCTATGTGAACCCGGTCGACTGCATCGATTGCGGTGCGTGCGTTCCGGTCTGCCCGTCGAATTCCATGTTCGCGCTGGACGAGCTGCCGGCCGAGTCGGCGCGCTTCGCCGAGATCAACGCGGCGTACTTCAATTGATCCCCACCGGAAACTGGGCAACCATAACCCGGCGCCGGGCCCCGCGGGCCTGACGCCGGTTTTTTTGCCCGTGGCGCACGCACTCCTGCGTGCCGTGCCGTGCCGGCACTCGTGCCGACACGCTGTGCGGCCGCTAAGGACCTGTCACGAAGCAACTGCGCCAACCGCTCTCTAAGCTGCTGTGAAAGAATCCAGCTACGCAGGCGGAACCGCCTGCGCCACCACAACCAGTCCTGCATTTTCAGAGGTGGGGCGGGCGGTTCCGCCTGCCTCGCCCGCTTGCGGGCGTTTTTTTCACGCCTTCTAACGTTCGCGGCTCCGATGCGCGTTCAGAGCCGCGAACGTTAGAGAGCGGTTGCCGGTGATCGGACTGGTTGTTTCCTGACAGACGCCGAGCGTCGCGAAGCCCGGAACGGGTCCGCAAACCGGAACTCTCGGCGCGGCCCGCAAGAGTCGGTGCGCCACGGCGGCGCTACCCGGTTTTTCTACAATGAGGTATGCGGAAAATAGCAGCCTCCTTCCTCGGACTAGCTTGCCTGCTGCGCGCCGAAGTACGCCCCATGACGCTGCGGCAGGCCGTTGAGACGGCGCTCAAGCAGAATCCCGACATCGCTCTGAGCCGCCTCGAAGAGGAAAGTGCCCGCCAGGCGGTCCGCTTGGCCAAGGATCCCTTCACTCCCCGCCTCTCGGTAGGCAGCGGCCTCGCCTACAGCAACGGTTTTCCCATGAGCATCGAAGGCTCCGCGCCCAGTATCGTGCAGGCGCGCGCCACCCAGGATCTTTTCAACCGGCCGCAGAGCTACGCCGTGGCCCAGGCGAAGGAGGACGCGCGCGGAGCTGCCTTGAGCGTCGCGAGCAAGCGGGACGAAGTGGCCTATCGCACCGCCTCGCTGTACCTCGATGCCGAACGCGCCGCGCGCATTGGGGCCCTGGCGCGCAAGGACGCCGAAAGCCTGGAGAAGGTCGTCGAAACCGTGCGAGCGCAGATGCGGGAAGGGCGGGCCCTGCCGCTGGCCGGGAAACAGGCGGCCCTGGATGTGGCGCGCGCGCGCCAGACCGCCGAGAGCCTGGAAGCCGACCAGGCCTCCGCCGAGACCGCGCTGGCCATAGCCCTCGGCCTCTCCGCCGACGAGCGCGTGCGGGCCGTGACGGAGGAGCGCCGCGCGCCGGCCCTGCCGCCATCCGAAGAGCAGGCCATCCAGGCCGCGCTCGAATCCAACCAGGAGCTGCGCAAGCTGCAATCTCAGATCGTCTCCAAGGGCCTGGAGCTGCGCGGCGCGGGCGCCGCTCGCTGGCCCAAGATGGACCTGGTGGCCCAGTACGGCATGCTCGCCAAGTTCAACAACTACGCCGACTTCTTCCAGAAGTTCCAACGCAACAACGTACAACTGGGCGTCTCATTTCAATTGCCGGTGCTGAGCGGCTCGGGCCCGGGCGCGCAGATGGCGCAGGCGCAGCTCGCGATTTCCCACCTGAGAATCGAGTTGGGGAATTCGCGTAACCGCCTGACCTCGGACCTGCAACAATCCTTCCGCGAGGTGAAGAAGACGGAGACCGCGGCGGAAGTGTCGCGGTTGGATCTGGACGTCGCGCGCGAGCAGCTTTCCGTGGACCTGGCCCAGATGCAGGAAGGCCGCGCCACGCTCCGCCAGGTGGAGGAGGCGCGCATCGTCGAGAACCACAAGTGGATCGCCTTCTACGACGCGCAGTACGCCCTCGAGAAAGCCAAATGGACCGTGCTCAGGCTCACCGGCGAAGTGGCGGCCGCGGTGGAGGCGCTGCCGGACACGGCGAGTGAGCGGCGGGCTAACCGCCCGCAATAGCTCCCACCAGCAGCAGAGCCTCGCTGCCCGACGCCACCGCTTCGGGCAGTGGCGCGTCGGGCGGTTCGTGCGACAGGTCTTCGCCGCACGCGAAGAACCTCACGAACGGCCGGCGCTGCCCGGTCAGATGGTCGCGAATGGTCCCGCGCAGCATCGGATAGCGGGCCTCGAGCGCGTCCAGAACCGAGCGCTGCGTCACCGGAGGGCGGACTTCCACTTCCACCTCGCCGCCCACGCCCGCCAGAGTCCGCAGATGCGCCGGGAGTACGATCCGGATCATGGCAGTGTCTGGACCTCCATCGAAAGCACCGGCGGCAGATCGCGAACCACCGCCGCCCAGTGGTCTCCGCCGTCGGGCGAGGCGTAGACCTGCCCGCCGGTGGTGCCGAAATATACGCCGCAGGAATCGAGCGAGTCGACCGCCATGGCGTCGCGCAGCACATTCACGTAGCAGTCGCTTTGCGGCAGACCGTCGGTGAGCGCCTCCCACTCATTTCCGCCCGTCCGGCTGCGATAGACGCGCAACTTCCCTTCCGGCGGATAGTGCTCCGAATCGCTCTTGATGGGTACCACGTAGATGGTCTCCGGCTCGTGCGCATGCACGTCGAGCGCGAAGCCGAAGTCGCTGGGCAGGTTCCCGCTCACTTCGTGCCAGGAATCGCCGGCGTCGTCGCTGCGCATCACGTCCCAGTGCTTCTGCATGAACAGCACCCGCGGACGCGAGGGGTGCATGGCCAGGTGGTGCACGCAGTGGCCCACTTCGGCGGTCGGGTCCGGAATGTATTCGGACCGCAGGCCCTGGTTGATGGCCCGCCAAGTCGCGCCGCCATTGTCGGTGCGGAAAGCGCCCGCGGCCGAAATCGCAATGAAAATGCGCAGGGGATCGTTGGGATCGAGGATGATGGTGTGCAGACACATCCCGCCGGCGCCCGGCTGCCAGCGCGATCCGGTGCCGTGGCCGCGCAGTCCGGGAAGCTCCTGCCAGGTCTGGCCGGCGTCCGTGGAGCGGAACAAGGCGGCGTCCTCCACTCCGGCGTAGACGGTGTCGGGATCGCCGAGCGATGGCTCCAGGTGCCACACCCGCTTGAACTCCCAGGGATGAGGCGTGCCGTCGTACCACTGGTGAGTGCCGGGCGCGCCGTCGTACACGAACTGGTTGCCTACCGGCGCCCAGGTCTTGCCGCCATCGTCCGAGCGCTGGATCATCTGCCCGAACCAGCCCGACGTCTGCGACGCATAGAGCCGGTTCGGGTCGGCGGGAGACCCCTTGACGTGATAGATCTCCCAGCCCCCGAAGTGGGGACCGGCAACCTCCCACTGTTCGCGTCTCGCGTCCGAGGTCAGGATGAACGCGCCCTTGCGTGTGCCAACCAGTACCCGTACATTGCTCATGCCGCCCCCTCTTGCTGGATCTTTGCTCTATTATCGTGGTCCCCGGCCGGTGAGTCGAGTAGCGGCATCTACAATCAGTGTGTTTCCGAACAACTGGCTGCCCCACCCTGGCCTCACTCCGCCCGCAAGGCCACCTGGGGGTCGATCCGCGCGGCCCGCCGGGCGGGAATCGCGGCGGCCAGGAATGCCACCAGTCCAACCAGCGCCGCCACCAAGGCGAAAGTCGCGCCGTCGTAAACCGAAGTACCCTTCACCAAAGGCGCCACAAATCGCGCCAGTAGCGCGCTGACCGAGAGGCCCACCGCCACACCGGCGCCGGCCACGGCCATGGATCTACCCAGGACCCGCCGCATCACCGTGGCGGGTTGCGCGCCCATGGCCATTCGAATCCCGATCTCGCGTGTCCGCCGCGCCACGAATGAGAATTCTGTCAGTATTTTGTAAGCGATCCGGAAGGACTATTCGCGGGCCGAAGGGATAGTCTCTGAAAAGGAGGCAACATGAATCAACTCTCGAAGCGGGCGTTGTTTTGGACGCCGCGCGCACTGTCGATCCTGTTCATCGCGTTTCTGAGCCTTTTTGCCCTGGATGTTTTCGACGGACATTCGGGGTTCTGGCAGACGGTGCTGGCGCTGACCATGCACCTGATTCCGTCGTTCGTGCTGATCGCGGCCCTGGTGCTGGCCTGGCGCTGGGAGTGGATCGGGGCGGCGCTTTATGGGGCCGCCGGTATGCTGTATGTCTGGTGGGTCGTGTCCACGTCGCGCCCGGTGCCCCCGGCTATGCGGCTGATCTGGGTTCTTACGATCGCCGGCCCGGCCTTTGTCATCGCCGGATTGTTTCTGGCCAACTGGCTAAAACGGGGCGACCTGCGCGCCCTCGGGCGTTAGGCGGCGGCGCCGTTACGGCCGACTCGCCGGAAGTACGCGGAACCGGCGGCGGCCCTCAATTCGATACGTGTCGAAGTCCGCATGATCCACGGTGAAGATGGTCGATAGAGCCTCACGCTTCGCGAGATACACGAGAGTTGCGTCCGCGAAATCCATGGGGCGATCCGAATAGCGCGACATCAGCGCTTGTATCTGCGGGAGTTCCGAATCCTCGATCGCCGCCAGCGCGATGGCGCCAGAGCGCACCAACCGCCAGGCGGCCTCCATCTCATGAGGGCTGTCGCCAACCAGGTGAAACAGCTCCGTCAGCACCGCTTCGGAGGTGACCAGAGGCAGTCGGAGTTGCTCGAACGCATCCGCGCAAATCCGGTGCCACCGATCCGTTCTGTCCAGCAGCGCCAGAATAGCGCCTGTATCGATCAGCGCGTTAGCGGCCATAGTGCCGCCGCAGACGCTCACGCACCGCCTGGCGCACATTCTCCGAGCGGTGAGCATCGCCGCTCGCGAGAGCCCCAAAGCACTTCGCTGCGGCCTTCTGAAGGCGAGCTTGCTCTTCATCGCCCCCGATTTCCGCGCCGCCATTGTTCAGCCAATGGCGGGCGGCCAGATCGAGAACCGCGGCAACCGACATCTTCCGCCGGCGCGCCTCACGTTCCAACCCCGTCTTGAGATCGGTCGAAACGCGCCAACTATAGACTTCGCTCTTCATGCACTACATTGTAGTGCATGCTGCGCCTGGGTGCCACCGCCAAAGCCTACAGCTTCAGTTTGAGGATGGAGATGGGGCGCAGCTTCGCACGATCGACGATCCCCTTGGCGCCGTAGTTGTGAAGCTGGCTGTTGGCGATGAAGTAGAACGTGTCGCCGGCGATGGCGCCGGTGGTCGGGATATCGAACAGCGGGTTGCCGCGCTCCAGCACCTCGGCCTTCAAAACGCCATCGAGCGCGGGGTTCAGGAAGAAGCGCGCGACGCGGTGGGCGATACCACCGTTCTGGATCGCAATGAGACTGTTGTCATGGAAATACAGCCCGTCGATGGAGGCCAGACTGATGCGGGCGGGATGGGCCAGCCCGCGCACGGATCCCGATTCGAGATCTATGACCGTCACACCGTCGGGGAACGTGGCGACGAACAGTAGCCTTTGGTCGCTGGAGAGCGCGATTCCGTTGGCGTCGCGCAGCTTGAGGCCCGGCCGCCATTCCTCCAGCTTGTCGGTCTTCGCCGAAATCCAGTAGAGAGCCTGCGCCCGCGTGGCCGTCGCAAATACGTCTCCTTTCGCGGTCGCGTCCAGGTCGTTGAACAGCAGGTCCATGGGCAGCACGTACTTCTTGATCGGGCGGCCGGTGGCCAGGTCGTAGTGGAACACGCCGGAGCCTTCGGTGTTGCTGAGGCTGTTCGCCCAGAGCGTGTTCGTGCGCGGGTCCACCTTCATCCCTATCACGCTGCCGATGCCGTCCTGCCCCGCCGCGATGAAGTCGCGAACCGCGCCGTAGGGGCCGATCTCGACAATCTTGCGCTTGTTGATGCTGCCCAGGTAGAGCTTCTTGGAACGTGCATCCCAGGCCAGCCCCTCGGGGATGAGGTCGCTCTCGGCGACGGTGAATGCCAGCGCGCCGCGGCGCACCGGCGGGCTGGCCTTGCGCGCGCGCTCGATCAGCCCCTGGAACTCGGGTAGCGTAGCCATCGTCTCGAAGTCGCGATCGAATTCCGGGGTGTACTCCGGGTTGAGCGAAGCGGCCTTCTGGAACCACGCCAGCGCCTGCTTCCGGTCGCCCGCGACCGCGTACTGTCGCGCCATCTCCACCATGACGATACCGGGTTCGGCCGCGGCCGGGAGCAGTTTCTCGAGTTCCGCGGGGGTCTCCGCGCGCAGGGACACGACGCCGAGCACCGCCAGGGCAACCAGTCTCATGTGAGTATTATGGCCCCCCGAGCCCACGGCGCACTCGGGCCCGGAAACTCCACGCGTGAAAGAGGCGCGCATTGCACATTTGACCAGCTATACGTCAGTGCCGTATAGTAGTGAACGTGATCGCTGAAATCGTAAGCCTGTCGGGATACGAATTTCAGGTCTCGGCGCTCCTGGACGAGGAAGCGCGGATGGCGATGGAGTCCTACATTGCCCTCGCGCCGGAAGGTCATCCGGTCATCCCGGGCGCGGGTGGTTTTCGCAAGGCTTGTTGGGCGCGACGGGGCAAGGGGAAGAGCGGCGGCTTGCGTGTAGGCTATTTCTTCCTGGCCGGGCCGGATTTTCATGGCTTAGATTTACGCCAAATCGCGAAAGGAGACCCTTTCGGCGGCCCGGGCGGGTCGGCGGCTTATCGTTCAAGTGGATTACGCTGGAGAGCCAGTCGGGCGTTCGGTTGATTCCCATCCCTTCCCCACGTCCAGTACATACCCACATAGGCGTAGTTTTCGGTCTGGCCGGCGACCGAGTGGCCGTAGCAAAACAGGAACTGTTCACCGGGGTGATGCTTGAAGTGGTAGTAGCCGCCGACGTC
>Ga0182021_10008490_pt1 | contig 12158 bp, 9 predicted proteins | sample 612E3MmetaG_FD_120493 | JGI IMG/M metagenome (GOLD analysis project Ga0182021, IMG submission 120493) | Permafrost microbial communities from Stordalen Mire, Sweden - 612E3M metaG (Illumina Assembly) | ecosystem: Environmental > Terrestrial > Soil > Wetlands > Permafrost | place: Sweden...
GCGAGGTTTTTCGGCCCGGCAAACTTCACGGTGCGGTTTCCTCTCCAGCAGGCTTATTCCATTCCAAAATTTGCCGGTCGGCAAGCAGCCGTGCGCGGAGCTTGGGATAATCAATTTTTTGAACCGGCACCTGGTCATCAATGGCCAGCGCGGCTGCTGTCGCAGCGGATTGCCCAAGAATCATGAACACCGGCTCCATGCGGATGGAGCCGTAGGCGATGTGCGAGGCCGCGAGACAGACTGGCACCAGCAGGTTTTCGCACTCGGCCGGCTTCGGCACCAAGGCGCGGTAACTAATCGGGTAAGGACTCATTGGCGGCACTTGCACGTCGCCTTCATTCTCTACTCTGCCGTCGCGGACGAGCCGACGGCAGTTATGCGAATCCATGTTGTAGGCCGCCAGGCCAACGGAATCAGTAATTACTTCCACACGGCGGCAATTTTTTTCGGTCATCACATAATCCGCAATCATCCGGCGTGCCTCCCGCACATAGAGTTGGTGCGGCCAGCCGCCAGTGTCTGGAAATTCATCGCGGCACAGTCCCCACGGCTGCATTTCGGCGCGAATGGATGCCGGCACGCGCGGGCTGGTGGCGAGGTAAGTCAACAGTCCCTTCGTGTAATTGAGGCATTCCTTCTGGAACTGTTCGCGCGTGGCATAGTCGGCATCAGGGTAGGAATAATTCATGCCGATGTAATCCGTGGAAAAGCCGCCGTTGTTATTGATGTCAGTCTTGTCCGGCGTCACCATGTCCACCTTCATAAAGTTCTCCAAGGTGACTTTCTTTCCCGCAGTGGACAGCGTGTCAATGTAACGGCCCAGCAACTCGAATTGCTTCGGATCAAAATTCGTCGGCGGCTCGATGGGTTTCCGATTGGCTGGATTTTTGGTCAGGCACAGGCGGAAGTTGTAAGCCTGAACGCTTTTGTCGCCCGCGCCGGGAAGGCCAAACGCAGTTGCCTGCACAAATGGCAGCAGGCCGCTGTTCGTGTCTCCTGGTTTCACGTAAGGATCCACCGCCGCCAAAAACTGATGCTTCGGAGTTTGCTCCCGGATGCCATCCAAGGTTTCGTCATAAGTTGAGTTGGCTTCACGCCCGACGAAATAAGACACGCCGCTCCGCGCCATCAAGTCACCTTCATAAGTGGCATCTATGAACATCTTGGCGCGGAATTCTGTGCCATCTTCCGTGGTAAGTTCAGAAATGCGCGCTCCATTTTTTCCTACTTTTGCCAGCCGTTGCTGAAAGTGAATGGGAACCTTGGCTTCCCGCAGCATCGCGGCAAACTCGTTTTCCGCCACACGCGGCTCAAACGTCCACGCCTCCGCCTTGCCGTAATGTGCCCCCAGCTTCCGGTAAAAAGCACGGGATCGCCCACCAATCGCGCCTTTGTTGCCGATGTCCGTCCAGCCCAATCCGCCGGCGGTCAGCCCGCCGAGATGCTTTCCGGGTTCGACCACGACCACCGTTTTGCCCATGCTGGCGGCCTGCACGGCGGCGATGATGCCGGCCGAAGTGCCGCCAAAAATGCAGATGTCGGATTCAACCGTGGCGGCAAACGACTGGATGCCGGCCAGCCAGCCAATCAGCGTAATGGCGATGAAAAATTTAACAGGCTTCATTTTTGCGATCGCAAAACAGCAAAAACATATCGGGCAAGGTCATCATAACAATCAAGCACATTTTTCATCCCGTCTGTTCGTGTTCGTGACGGAATGGCTCCGCGAGTGCGCTCGGGCCAATCCCGGATGCGCTTCAGGCGGCAGTTGTTCATGCCGGTTCCTTCAAGGTGATGTCCATTTTGCAGTGCGGGCAGGGCATTTTCTCCCCAATGGAGTGCGGCGGAAATTCAATGTGTCCCTGGCAAAAGAAGCAGGACATTTTCAGCAGGTCCGGTTTGCGCAGCCTAGTGGCTTTGTGGCAGTGCGGGCAGGAAATGATTTGCCCAAGATTCTGCGCGGCAAACATGATATGTCCACCACAGGCAGAACAAGCGGTTTTCAAATCACTGCCGGGTGTTTCAACTGGTTCTTTCTTGAGCCAGAGCCATAGCAACGAGACTGAGCCGCCAGCCAACAAATAAAACAACGCAATACCCAGCATCAAACTGGCCGTGTTGGGTGTGATGGCAAAGGCTCGCGCCAAACTCTCCAAATAGAAGCTGAGGCTGCGATGCGCTCCGGTCCAGAGAAATGCCGCCTGATAAATCAAAAGATTCAACGCCAGCCAGAAAATCATTGCCGCTTTCCACCAGGCCCGCTGGCCGAGCAGACAGATTAGCGCCACGCTCAAAGCCAGCGCGCCGACAATCCAAAAGAGGATTCGCATGGAAACCATGAACACCGGATCGCGTGGTTGCACCAGGCCGGCGCTGACCCAGTTGGCAATAAATAATGCCGTCGCCAGGGTCAGCAGCAAGACGCCCGTTGAATTAGTGAAAAAACGAATGGCTTTCATTGGCGCGCGGTCAGTTTTCGTTCAGGAATTTGGCGAGATTCTCCGCTCGTTCCAACTCGGTGGTGATGGACCTGGAAATGTGCTGCGCACCGTTTTGAAAAACCAGATTTATCCGAATTCCAATGCTGGCAGCGTCATCTTGATATTTCAGCCAGCGTTGGGTGACGGCCTCGCCTTCTTCTTTCCCGACCACGATGAGCATGCTGGACACACGCGTCGTGGATAAGTTGGGCAGCCCGGACGGACTGAAAGTAATCACGCCCCGCCACAGATCAGGTTTCTCCTCGAGCAGTTGGCCGATATAGGCGGTCTCCGCGCTGGCACCGTAAAGAAATACCCGGTCTGTATCCACGTTTGGGTCTTCGGCCAGCCGGTGGTGAACCGCCATAACATCATCGCTCCAGTTTTCCAAACCGCCGAACCAGTCGGGCCGTTCAATAAAAACAAAGCAATATCCCTGGCTGGCCGCAATCTGCGGGAACGGCATCCAGATATAGGGTGTCTGGCCGATGATGAGCGGGTATTTCTTTTGCAGAGCAATGGCTGCGGGCCGCCACAGATGATAACTTATCAGCCGGCCTTGCTCGTTCGTCAAGACTCCGTCAATTGGCGAAACAGATTTCGCGTAATGCAAAGGGCTTTTCACGCTGGAAATGACGAAGCGCAACTCGCCGGAGCTTGCATCATAATCATAGATGCCGGCCGGTTCGCCGCCCACGCTGCCGGCGACATACAAATGATCTCCGCTTAACGCGAAAGTTCGCACGGCTCCGGGCCAGGACAGGCGGGCGGGCGGCGTGTTCACGCCCCGCTTGATAAAAAAAGTGTTCGTGCCACCGTCATTGCGCCGGCAGGCATAGCGCGGCCCGTTGAACCAGGTAATATGCGGGATGGTCTGCCGCAAATCACCCACTCTGCCGGCGCTGGCCACCCAGTTTTTTGCAGGGTCGAAGCGGATCAAATACTGGCCGGTTTCATCGGTGCAATTTAACAGCAGTTCGTTCTCCTCGCGCGAATAGGTGATGGCCAGCAATTGATTGGTGGTTCCGTGCCAGATTATTTTGGGTGTGGCGGCATGAAAATCCAGCGCCCAGATGTTCGTGCCGTTGGACCAGGCCACAGAATTCGGAGAAGTGGCGACGAGATTTCTGGCCGATCCTTCTCCCTGATAAACCAGGCCGAAGTTGCGGCTTTCCGCCCACTGGCCATCGGGCTGTTGCGCGACCACCGCCAGCACCTGGTAGTAAGCCAGCAAGTAGGCAAAGGAATTGGTCGTCAGCCAGGCCAGTTCCGCCAGATTGCCGGGGGCCTCTACCTTGGCCATGATCTCGCCTGACTCCGCATTGCCCACGCAGATAAAAATCTTGTCCTTCGTTGCCGGCAAAGCGTAGGCAAACTTGCTGTCGTCCGGCGACCAGCCCAGCATCCCGAACCGCCGCCAGTCGAATTCGGATTCTTTAAGTTCACAAAGCAGCTTTGCCTTTCCGGTGGCCACGTTGCAGAAAAATAACCCGGCCCCGGACATAGTGTCCTGCGTGTAGACTAGGCGCGTGCCGCTTTTGTTGGGATACAAGTCATCCTTGAACTGCCCGATGGACCCAAGTTCCCGGGCGATGTCTAGCACATGGGCGGGCCGATTGGCCCACACCAGTCCGCGCCAACCAAGGAGCAGCAAGACCGCCGCGACCGCACACAACACCCCCGGCTTGTTGGACTCCACCCGTCGCGACAAGTTCACCCGCCCGGCTTTGATCAGCTTTGCCAGTCCATTCATAACATTTTCATGGATTAAACCGGTTCATGCGGTTGCACCGACCCGCGCCAGGCGGTGGCGAGCGCAGGTCAAGACGCTTCAAATAATGCTGGTTCATGAGTTTGATCAAGCTGGCTCAGATATTATTGCCACCCATGCAGGGAATCATAACGGAAGGTCATCTCATTGGCCGCGTAACCCTTATACCATTTGGCATGGCCGTCATCAAACAGGATGACCTGCCCATTATTGTGGCTTTGCCATTCCTTGGTGGGGACTCCATTCGCCGGCCCGCCGATACAATTGTAGGTAAAATCATCCTTGTCGGCGTCATTGGTGGACCATTGATCCCTCCACGGGGCGTCGCCCGACAAGACATAGGCGGAGGGAAACTGAATCCGCCTGCCATCCAGCGACGCATAATTGGACGCGGTGGTGACATACGCCGCCCGCGCGCCGTTGAAATAAGTGAACGAGACCGGAACAGATGGACAGTTATAGATGTTGGTGTTCTGCGTAAAACCCACAATCTGCTGCATCCAACTAGACTTGTGAGTAGTCTCGTCCATCCTATTCCAGGCGATTGAACCACCGGACTCCGGATACAGCTCACTGGCGCCATTCGCATATAACTTCATGCCCAAACCAATCTGCCGTTCATTGGACAGGCATTGGATTGTCTTGGCCCGCTCCTTGGCCCGGCTCAACGCCGGCAGCAGCAACGCCGCCAGAATCCCGATGATGGCAATGACCACCAGCAGCTCGATGAGCGTAAAACCTTCTTTTTTTGTAGCAGCCGAGGTAACGAGGCTCTGATTAATTTCCGATTTCCGATTTCCGATTGACGATTTTGGCCCTGTTTCCATCCTCCATCTTCCATCTTCCATCTTCATTTCCCATTCTGCCCCCATTTCCAGCAAAACCCAAAACACCGCCGCCGTGGCCAAAGTAAAAAGCCCGCCATCAAACCAGAACGCCACGAGGAGCACCAGCGCACCCGCGCGACAAGCGCAACGTAGCGCAGGCGTCTCGCCTGCGAGTTCACCGGGCGTCTCGCCTGGTGTTGCTCCAGCCAAACCGTGGCAGCCGACGTGAGGAGGCTCTGACTTTGCGGATTTTAGATGGAGCCTCCTTACGTCGGCTGCTACGATGTGCGGACGATTCCGAAAGCACAGCCCCACATACGTTACAAAACAAATCAACCCCGGCCAGCCGAGCTGCGTGCCCAGCATCAAGTAATCATTCGTAGTGATAGCCGCCGCGCCGTTTTCCGGCGGGGAATAATCTCTGGCGTAAATCGTCACGGCATTGTTCCATCCGACGCCGAAGGGATGATCTCGCATGATAAGGAGCGCCGCCTCCCAGGCGGCGACCCGGTGCTGGGCCGAAGGCCGGCCCAAATCCATGCGCTTCACATACCACGGCGCCGTGTCAGGCGTGGCACTCCAGAAAAAGAAAACCACCGCCGCCACGACCGCGACGCCAGGCAGAACATACCGCCATTTCAATTTGCCATAGTTCCATGCCAGATAGAGCAAGCCGATGGCCGTTCCCAACCACGCCCCGCGACTGTAACTCATCACCAACCCCACCCCCATCATTCCCGCGGCAACCACTAGGAACCAGAAGGTTTTTGAATTTTTAATTTTTAATTTTGAATTGTGTGCGAGCAGCCCTATTGCGAGCGCCACCCCCGCCCCCATCAGCATACCGTAAATGTTTGGATTATCCCACAGCCCCATCCAGCGCGGCCCGTGATAGAAATTATTCGTCATATCCAGATGCCACCACGACGAAAAAGCCAGCAACACGACCAAACCCAGTAAGAACTTTCTGATTTCCGATTTCCGATTTCCGATTTCAAAACAGTTTCCACCTTCTGGCTGCTGGCTACCGCCCCCTAGCACGAAGCACGCTGCTCTGCCCAAGGTTACGCTGAATAAAAGTGTGACCGCATCAGCCATCTGCCACGATACCTCGTAGCGTAAGAAATATACCGTTATTGCAATAATAATTAAGCCGATTAGCGGCAAGTCATTCGGATTAAAAATCAGAAAAAGAAAAGTGCCGCACCAAACCGCGAAGCAAACCACCATCACCCATTGAAGCGAACGCAAAGTTGCTTCCAATTCTTGAACGATTCCGCTCCGACGGTGCCCTATAAATTCAAAAAGACAAAAAGCTGCAATTATCAAGGGCAACGTCGTCTTAATTAGTCCTCTCATTACATTACTGGTTTAAAAGGCATTCCTACAAACTCCGTCCAAGATAATCATCACGTCCCTAGGCAACAGGGCTGCTTGCTTGATTCGGCTCACGACATTCGTTGCTGGAAACGCTGTCAGGTGTTGAAATAATTACTTGATGACGCCACAAACTCGTCAGCCGTCAACTCTCGCCTTTGATTTTTGGTTCCACACCTGCGAATCACTAGTTTTCAAGTTCCGATTTTTCAGCCATTGGTGGAAAAGAATTCCATAGCTGCCAACCAGAAGATAAGCTAGGACTCCTTTCATAACTTCGTCCGCTAGTTGCGGCGAAACACGGATGGCGTCAGTCAAATTACCGAGACATGAGCACCCTCGATGCCAGCCAATCCACCACAAACCCAACCGATACACCATCAGTAATTCGGATAGAAACGCCACCAGCATGATTGAAATAATCCTAGCGTTGCTCAACGAACAAAACGCCGCGAGCATAAGTTCCAATATTCCAGCTACAAGCATTAAATGCCCAAAATGTATATTAAAGATTGGATCAATACGTCGCAACAACTCGGCATTGCCAAACGCACTCCACACTTTCGCCGATCCCGTGATTGAGAAAATTATTCCCACACTTAAGCAAAACCTTTCTTTTGCGGTTTGCATTTTAGGTGCAACTGAGTCAAATTTCATTTGCTCGAGGCTTTGAATTAAATCAGGGACGACCATTACTTCGCCTTACTGACAAGTCCATGGCGTTGCCGGTTCCGAGGCAGGTTGCGAGACGCTAGTATCATCGCAATAGATCCAAGTGTCTGTCCAACTGCATTTAATATTTGGCTTATTTATGCAGTGGCCGTTTAGGGTGCCAGTGGTGTCACAAGAATTCATATTTGCCCCGGCCGATTCAGAGTAGTCTGCACAATCACCTGGGCTGGAACAACCCAGATATATATCCTTCGCGGTGTGGCATGGAGTTGAGATGGTGCCACTGCAGTTAGGGGGGAGTTCGCTCTGCGCCTGGAGATACAAGGCAAAGGATAGCACTCCTACGAGAGTTAGTATTCCTGTGTTTATTATTTGCTTTTTCATATGTCTACTTTTTTTTTAGTTTGTTTTAGTTTGTTTATTTTTGCGAAGCAAAACGAAAAATAATAGAGGAACAAGAGTTGAAAGCGCAAAACATACATAAACAATCGCGTGTGCATGCGTGTTCACATATCCGCCAGATTTCCGGATCGAATCTGGCACGATCACCGTCTGGCCGCGGCTGTTATGAACATAGAGGTCTGCGTTACTGTAGATATTGGTGTATATGATATTGGTTCCAACAAATTGCGCGGCAGCAAAAAACTCGTCTGATAAAGGCCGCTCAGCTAATTGGACTGAATAAAACGAGATCTCACAGAACGGTTTCGCTATGCCTTGAGGTGCCCTTGAAATTATCATGTTGGAAGGGAAACCACTTAGGGATAGCGGCGGCATGGGATATGCATATTCTACCACCTTGTATGGCGGCGAAGATTTAGCGACGCTGACTCCCAATTTGCATGGAAGACCATTTGAAATGTTTAACTCGCCGTATATAGCAAGGCCGTGATTGTTTGTTGCCGTAAAGGCATTGCCGCCCCATCTCACGCTTTCTGGCTCAATCTCGCTTATCCCCATGCCCAGGAATTGCCGCGTCACCGTATAGAACACTCCAACGTTTCCAGTTAATCCGTTTGACCCGACGCCAAAGCTTAAGGCATTTTGGTTTATTTCATATGTGCCGGCCCCAGATCGCCCGGCAATAAGCTGCTTCTCGCTCAAGTCGGAAAACCCGTTGGAACCAGATAGGATTTGCAGGAAATAATTACTGCCTGCTCTTGCACCAATATAATAAGATATTATACCTGATTTGATTGTTGGACCAACAGATGGGGTAACTGATTGAAGCTGGCGCTGGCTCACGACATATCGTTCAACTCCTGGTGGCGCACTAATTGCCTTCTTAAAAAATGCCACGAGATCAGTTGCCGTATTTGTCGTGTTGTCTGAATGTGCGCTCCATGCCAAAAATAAACAAAATATGATTCCAAATCGATGCGTTAACCAGTTCATTTTATGGCCTTGTGTTATCACTTGCACGGCATAACTTGCCAAGCCAGTTAGAAATTTATTTTGCCTCATAATCTTCATTCCCCGAACGGTTGCGGCGCAAACGGAGTCGGCGGCGTGTGGTTGCCGCTGTGGTCGGGCGGAAGGCCGAGGCTCGTAAACGACATGGCCGCGTTGTGGATGTTTTCCGTTTTACTCATTTGAATCCTCCGACTTACATACTCATGTGGCTGATGGAATCGCTCAAATCGCTATGAACGGTGGAGCCGCCGAAGACGCGCACCGGCACATGATACCGGGGCCGAGCGTCAGGCCGTTCAACGGCATGGAGCACGAATTGCTAAAGAGCTTGCCGTTCTTCCCAGCCGCGGGCGCACTAACCCAGTTGCCGTATTGAGCCTTGTAACTGATCAGTTGGCGCATAGGTTTAGTTTTGCGTAGAAACGGCAGCGGCCTTTTTACGCTGCCGCCAGAGCCAGAACAAGGTCGCGTAGCTTCCGATGAGCAGATATCCCAAAATAATTATCATGGCCGTGTCGGCGCTTTGCGGTGGAATGTGCAACGCGTCCGTGAGATTGCCCAAGCAACTGCATGGCCGACGCCAGCCAATCCACCATAAACCCATCCGATACGTCAAAAAACCTGAAGCCAGCCATGCTACTACAATGGTTGCAATGACCTTGGATTTGCTTAACAGGCATAGCGCCGCTACCGCTAACTCCAATGTCCCAACGGCAAGCATTAAATGGCCAAACGGCATGTCAAGAATTGGATCAAGGCGCTTCAGAATTTCGGCATTGCCATATGAACTCCATATCTTTGCCATTCCCGTAATGGCAAAAATTGTGCCGCTGCTGACGCAAAACCACCTCCTTGCAATCTGCATTATAATTGGCGCGGCACGTTGCACTTGTTTGAGCCTTGGCAATTAGTCAAAGCAGCAAGTATTTGCCTTATCAATTACATTTAGTTGGAATACAGTTCGGATCCGATTCTGGAGTCTCGGTATAATTGCCATAGCAATCAGTCTTATAACTTGTCCAACGGCATGTTACTTTACCTTCGTTGGCGCAATTACCAAGCTTTGGTTCAAAAAATCTCTCGCACTTATCTATGTTTTGGCCGGCAGTAGAACCCACCGCTAATTGGTTTCCATTAGGGCAAGTCCCGTAGTAAGGCCCTGTAGCATCTGCGCAAGGAACTGAGTCAGTGAAAGCGCAGTCAAATCCCTCGCCATATCCGGCGACATGTTGGACGAAAGTCACCACTCCGGCGAAGGTTAATACTACTATTATTGCTTGTTTTGTCATATGTTTATTTTCGTTGGTTTGTTTGTTTTGGACGCAGAATTATAGTTAGTGCAATCGGGATTGCAGTAATAAGCGCAAAGCATAGAAAAATAACAGCTCGTGAACGGGAATTCGTGAGTCCGCTGGACTTTCTTACAGAATCGGTTGCCTTTACAGTCTGCCCACGCCGGTTCTGAACATACAGATCTGCATCCCGATAGGTATTGGTGTGAAGAATATTTGACCCAACAAATTGCGCAGCGGAAAAAAAATCACCAGTCAATGGCTCGGTTGCCAATTGAACCGAATAAAACACCACTTCGAGGCCCTTGTTAAACTTACCGTTATATTCGCCTAAAAGCAGCATTTTTGACGGAAATCCGTTAAAAGACGACGGTGGATCTGGATAAACGTATTTAACTAGTTTATACGGCCCTTTGGCGTTGCTGATTTCTAATTGAGAAGGAAGCTCGTTTGCGGTTTTCAATTCTCCGTATTGAGGCAGGCCGAAATTATCTGTTGCTGTAAAAGTGTCGCCGCTCCACTTAACGCTTTCGGGCTTTATGTTGCCTATTCCCATATCAAGAAACTGCCGCGTCAATGCAAAAAGCATGTCAACGCCTCCGGTCAGCGCATTTGATCCAATGCCAAAACTCACCGCATTTTGACTAAATTGATATGCGTCTGTCCCTGATCGTCCGGTTATCAGCTGCCGCTGGCTTAAGTTGAGAAGCGCATTGGAACTCGATACTATCTCCAAAAAATAGTTGGATCCCGCTCTGGCACCAACATAATAAGAGATCCGGTTATTTTCAATATCGCGCTGGCTTACAGTATAACTTGCAACATCTTGTGGCGAACTCATGGCTCGCTTAAAAAAGACGATCGAATCGCCCTGCGCATTTGTAAAACTATCTGAAAAGGCGCTCAGTGCGAACAATGTGAAAAATTTGACTATGCATAGCCTAATTAAGGATGCGTGCTTCGGCCTATTGATAATGGAACTCATCTTCATGGTTTTGCCGTTGATTCCGCGACCTGGCCTTCCAAAGCGATTTCGGATTGTATTAAAATTGGCAAGATGATTTACCCCGCATCCGGGATGTTGAGGACATCGCTCCATTAGCCGCGCGGTCGTCGCCTTGGTTGTAGATGCCCTTGTATTTCCAGATCGCACTTTGGCCGGCTTGGGCAGCGGGGTAATCACCCATTAGTGCTGGCTTGGTGGCGTTGCTCATACATAGTATGGTCACAGGCTCATGTGGCTCACAGAATCGCTCCAATCGCTATAACCGGTGGAGCCGCCGATGGCGCGCACTTGCACTTGATACTGGGTGCCGGGCGTCAGGCCAATCAGCGGCATGGAACGGGAATTTGTGTAAAGCCCGCCGCTCTGCCACGCGCCGGGCGTTCCGCCCGTCACCGCCGCAAAGCGCACTTCGTAGGCTTTGGCGTTGGCAATGGGCGTGACTTTGACGAGCAGTTGGCCGGTGTTGCCGTTGTCAATGCTCAAAATGTTCGGCGCGTCCAGGGCGGTTTGGGCGCGGCTCGTGCTCACGGCTTCAAAGCCGCTGGAAAGCAGTTTGGCCATGTCGTTGCCGCAGTTCATTTGCACATAGGCGGCCAGTTGGCGGAGCAGGCCAGTCAAGGCATCGCGTTTGTTGTTCTTATCCGCCGTGGCGGCGGTGCCGCCCTGTTCCTGCGTCGCGATGGCGGCGGTAAAGGCCGTGAGCGCCGTCTGCAAATTGGCCGGCGTGACGGGCGGGTTGGGATAAGTGGCGTTGCCGGTGATGCCTTTGATGGCGGCACCGGCGGTTTCTTCAAGCTGGTGGTCGCCAGCACTGCTAAAACCAAGGAGGACGCGGAGTTGCATAATGTTTCAGTTTTTGGGGTTTAGGCTTTAGTTTTTGGGGGGGTCTGAGATAGGCAGGGGGAATCAAATTCAGTCAATTCGGGGTTAAATGCTTCAAAGACAAGGCCTTTTGCGGCCGACCGGCAATATTTTTCCGGCCGGAAATCACCTTGTCCACGGCGGACAAAGGTTTGTCCGTGGCGGAACCAATCTTTCCCGTGACGGAAAAGGTTTTGTCCAAGCCGGAAGCAATCTTTTCCATGGCGCAGAGGCTTTTGTCCGGCAGGGAGGGAGTTTTGTCCGAGACCGAAACCACCTCCGGCGCGGTGGAGAAAAGCTTGTCCGTGACGGAAAAGGTTTTGGCTGTGGCGCAGAAAAGCATGTCCAGCACGGAGGGAGGCATGGCCGGAGCGGGAAAGGTTTTGGCCGGCAAGGAGGATTCCGCTCCTATTGCGCGGATTGGATTGCGCGGATTGGATTGCGCGGATTGGATTGCGC
>Ga0182021_10008491_pt1 | contig 12157 bp, 7 predicted proteins | sample 612E3MmetaG_FD_120493 | JGI IMG/M metagenome (GOLD analysis project Ga0182021, IMG submission 120493) | Permafrost microbial communities from Stordalen Mire, Sweden - 612E3M metaG (Illumina Assembly) | ecosystem: Environmental > Terrestrial > Soil > Wetlands > Permafrost | place: Sweden...
CGCTTACCGTGCTGCACGTACCGCCATGACAAGTGACAGCTTGCTGACATTTCTTTTAGGAACAGGCATGGTGAGCACCTACCTACCTACCGACGACGGCGAGAGGACTTGGGTACAACGAGCATGTGTTCTCGCGGGACGTTTGGAGAGTCCAAGGGCGTCTGGAGGGGTGTAGAGGAGCCGGGCCACAGACAGATCGCGGGCATCGGTACGCTGAGGGTCGAAGTACCGATGCCCGCTGAGCTCCAGGGGAGGATCTCGTCGTTACTGTAGGGGCCGAGTCCTAAGGTTCCCATAAGGGGTGCCTGAGATCTGTCGCCGGAGAGGTCAGGCATTTCGAAGCTTCAGCGAGCACCTTTGCCTCGGCGACGGTCGCCATGCGGGCGGATGACCCGGAACCGAACCCGGTCACGAGGGCGATCACTCCGCGCTCATCGTCGAAAGTGCTGGCACGGCCGGCGACCAGCCCGATCATGGCGGCCAGCGGAAGAAGGCCAAGCCCGACCCCGAGGCCGAGGGGGACGCCTCTGAGTGCCATGCGCGCCGGACGTGCTGTGAACGATTGACGGTCCGGCGGCGTCACTCAGGTGATCCTGACGCAACCAGGAGGTCACCGTGTGCCCGCGCAGCATCACTGAACGCTTTCGCGGCATCGTCCTCGCGCTGACGGCGGCATCGTTGCCGGCGCTCGTCGCACTGGCGGGCTGCACCGGCAACGCTCCGGCGCCGCTGCCGAGCTTCACGTCGGCCTCGCCGAGCGCCGTGGCCTCCGGCGACCCGCCGCCCACCTGGGTGCTCAACGAGGCGCTCTGGCAGGCACTGGCCGCGGGCGACCCGCATCCGCTGTCGATGAGGTGGACGTTGACGACCCCGTCACGGGCGAGCGGGCTCGATCCGGGAGCCTCGTGGCTGAAGAACACGCGAGGCGCCAAATGGAAGGTCTACGCCGTGGAGGTGGACGGCGCCTTCACGCTGCCGAGTTACGCTGCCGGCCCTCAGCACGCCCGTGCACTGCTTATGCTCATAGATGCCCAGTCCGGCGGCTTCGTAGGGCTGTATCGCGCAGCGACCAGCTACGACCTCTCTGGCCTGCGAGGCGTGCATGCCTATCGGCCGGCGCCTCGCGTCACTACGGGCATCTGGGGCTTCACGTGCTGGGCCGGCGGTCCGTTCCCCGGCGGTCCACACCCGCTGGGGATGGTCACGGTGCAGATCTATCGAGGTGGATACCCGTTGACCACGGGCAAGCCGGCGGCCACGGTCGCTTCGGATGTGCGAGGCTTCTTCACCCTGGCCCTCGAGCCTGGCAGGTACACCTTCCTCTTCTCGCAGTCTGGGTTCGGCCCTTCGTCCCCCACAACAGTGACCGTGCGGGCCGGGCAGCCGCTCGCTGTTCTGGTGTCTGCCAACGTGCCGTGACGGGGAACTCCGGCCTCGGGTCGTCGGCCGGTCAGAGGCATCGCCGCCGTCCCGCCGGCCAGACAGGGTCGGCCATCGGATTGAGCGCGCGTTGACCCTAGGACTCTCCTGCCCCGCTTGATAAGCTGCATGGAGGCGCGGCCTGTGGGAGCGCGTCCGGTCCACGCGGTCACCGGGAGGGCAGTCATGAGGGCACATCGCGTTGTTCGGCGCGCGGGATGCATCTCCGCGCTCGTCGTATCCCTTGTTCTCCTGGGGCTCGCCCCCGGCATAGCCAAGGCAGCGGCTCCCGGCATGCTCGACCCTTCGTTCGGCGTGAACGGAATCGCGCTCACAAGCTTCGGGCCCGGAGTCACCAAAGCCTGTGCCCTTGCGATCCAGGCGGACGGCAAGTACGTGGTCGCCGGCATGTATGGGGCGTCGGCGACAGAGACCGATCTGACCCTGGCACGCTACAACCCGGACGGGTCGCTGGACGCCTCGTTCGGCACCAACGGCATGGTTGTGGGTGGTGTTCTAACATCGCCTTCGTCGGGCCTCGACATGGTCGTCCTGCCGGACAGCGGGGACATCGTCGTGTCCATGGCCGGGCCGGACGGGCTCATCCACCTCGTTCGTTTCCTGCCGAACGGTCAGCCCGATGCGTCGTTCGGCACCGGCGGACAGGTCGCCGTGGTCGTGGCGCCATACGTCGCCGGTGATTCCAGCCGAGGGGGTTGTCTCGCTGCCGGCCCGGCCGGCAAGCTCCTGTTGGGCACGACCCTCAAGTACCTCAGAAACGACGACTTCGCGATCTTCCGGCTCAACCCGGACGGCTCGCCGGACGCGACCTTCGGCGCAGACGGGAACGGCCGCACGATCGTCGACCTCGCCGGCGACAGCGTAGACAATCTGGACTGCCTTCGTGTGGCTCCCGACGGCGGGATCGTCGCGGGTGGGATCTGTCAGTACTCAGTCGCGGTGGTGCTCCGTCTAAAGGCGGATGGCACCCGCGACACTTCGTTCGGCTTCAACGGCGTGGTCGTGGCTGCAGACAAGGGCGCGGTCGTGGGGGTCGTGGCGCAGCCGGACGGCGACACGGTCGCTCTGGACGGCTTTGGCGGCGCTGGGACCACCATGGCCCGCTACACGCCGAGCGGTCAACTCGACACAGCCTTCGGCGTGAGTGGATGGGTCGACGTGCTGAACCTGGCCGGGCAAGCGTCGCCCACCGCCTGGCTCGCCGCTCACAAGGTGAGCCAGATCGCGCTGCAGGCGGACGGCAGTCTCGTTCTTGCCGGCACTCAAGATGACGGTTTCCCGACCTTCAACGACATCTGGATCACCCGCTTCACCTCCGACGGCGCCTACGACACAGGCTTTGGCACAAACGGGACGACCGTCACCGACCTCGGGGGCGCCGACGACTGCGCCGCCGCCGCCATCGGTCCGGACGGCAAGTTTGTGGTCGCCGGGTACGCGCTGGCGGCCGGCGCGCGAGCGGCTGTCGGTGCAGGGGCGGGCGGACTAGCCGTGCGCGCCGCGACCACCGGCGAGAGCCTGGTGCGCTACGACACCGGGCCGTCGCTCTTGCTGAAGGGTCCGCGCACGTTCGCGCTGGCGAAGGTCTCGGTGAGGAAGGGCGCCACGACCGGGTTCCACTATCGAGCCAATGCGGTGACCAAGAAGGTCACGGTGACGATCAAAGTCTTCAGGGGTAGCAAGCTGGAGGCGACGGTGACCGCCGGGCTGGTGCGTGCCAGCGTCACGCAGGTGAAGCGCTGGCATTGCACTCTGCCCAAGGGCACCTACGTCTGGAAGGTCTACGCCGTCGACCAGCACAACAAGAAGCAGACGTCGGTCGGCTCGAACAAGCTGGTCGTGATGTGAGACCGGCCGCCGTGTCCGCCGGCATCTCGGCGGCCCAGACGGCGGGCACCTGAGCCAGACGGGCGCCGGCGGCTTCGCTGTTTCGCCGACGTCCTGACCATTCTCGTGTGGCGGCGCCCCTGCCGGCCGTTGGGCCGGCAGGGGCGCCGTTCAGTTCCAACTGCCGCATGCAGGCTCCATCGGCCTGGCATTGAGCCGGCGGGTCGGTTTGCCGACGGCTGCGGCTCCCGGCAAGCGAAACTCGACTCGCGCGGCGCCCAGACGCCCGAGCCGTCCGGTGTCGGTCGACCCTCCCTGATGTGCAAACGAGGCCGCGCGACTCCGATCGCGCAGTCCGCGAAATCCAACGGCGGCGGACGGTTTTCTATCTAGGACCATCTGGTACCTTTATCGGCACAAAGGGGTCGGCCGCGTTCACACGGGGCCGTTGCCCTATGCGGCGCACGTCGATCGGGAGGTGGGTGATGCCCAGGCGCGACGAGTACTTTTCCTAGTCAAAGTCGGGCGTAGACCGACGTCCTCCGTGTCGCACGGGGTGACGGCGGCCGGCGATCCCGCTGCAGCCGGCAGCCGTGACAGCGACCACGAGGCACCGTCAAGTCGCCGACGCCGAGCTTTAGAGCTCAGGGTCCGGTAGTGAGTAGTCCCAAGGGGAGGATACGAGATGCATAGACGCAGATTCTTGGCGCTGCTGATCGCGGTAGTCGCCGCAGCAGCGCTCACCTGGGGGGTCGTGCAGTCCAGCGCGGCTGCTCAGAAGGTGGTCAAGAACGTCTCCCACGAGAAGACTATCCCGCCACTCCACGTCCACAAAGGACACGTGACCAATGCCGACCGCAAGGCGGCCGCGGCACGTGCCGCGGCGCTCCGCGCCTCAGCAGTGAAGGCGGGCAAGGCCGTCTACACGCCGACGCTCAACCCAAACGCGACGCCGGACTACTTCGGCACCACCCCCAACTTCGCCAACAGTCCGTTGCCCACGGGTCCCATCGGCAGCATCACGGTCCTGGACCAGGGCAAGGGCTACGGCAAGTCGGCCACGGTCACCATCTCCGACATCAGCTGGGGTTCCGGCAGGGGCGCCAAGGCCAAGGCCAAGGTGGTGGCGGGCCACATCGTGTCCATCACCGTCACCAAGCAGGGCCGCAGCTACATCGACCCCATCGTCATGATCACCGGCAAAGGCACCAGCGCTCAGGCAATGGCGATTCTCAATAGCGCCAAGGCCAAGGGCGGCATTCGCAAGTTCGTCGACTCCCTGCCTGGACTTGGAGCGGCCGGTGCGAACGACCTCGGCGAATACATCCCGGTCGCGATCCCGGACACGACGACGTTCCCGGGATCCGATTACTACGAGACCGCCGTGGTGCAGTTCAAGCAGAAGTTCAGCAAGGACCTGCCGGCGACGACGCTGCGGGGCTACGTGCAGCTTGAGACCCCTGCAAATGTCGCGCAGAGCAAGCACATCGCCCTGAGCTATCCGGACGGCAGCCCGATCAAGGATGCCACCGGAGCGCAGGTGTACGCGGTGGCTCCGCCCACCGATCTGGGCCCCATGATCGTCGCCCAGTCGGACCGTCCGGTGCGCGTGAAGTTCACCAACTACCTTCCTGCCGGTAGCGCCGGCGATCTCTTCCTGCCGGTCGACACCACCCTCATGGGGGCCGGGATGGGTCCGCTCGGCATGGCGGGAGGCAACTACACCTCGAACCGTGCCGACGTCCACCTTCACGGCGGTGTCACACCGTGGATCAGCGACGGCACGCCGTATCAGTGGACCACACCTGCCGGTGAGACGTCGACGACCTACACCAGGGGCGCCAGCGTTCAGTTTGTACCCGACATGTGGTTCGATTCTGTGACCCACAAGGTCGTCCCTGCGGGAACGGCGGGAGCGACCAACGACCCCGGCGCCGGTTCGTTGGACTTCTACTACACGAACCAGCAGAGCGCGCGGCTGATGTTCTACCACGACCACTCGGCCGGCATCACCCGTCTCAACGTCTACGCCGGCGAGGCCGCCCCGTACCTGCTGCAAGACAAGATCGAGCAGGACTTCGTCAATGGCACCAACAACTCTGGCGCCAACCCGGGCAAGGCGAGTGTGATCCCCGCCACTGAGATCCCGCTGGTGATCCAGGACAGGACTTTCGTGCCTGCGCTGAGGCAGCTCACCAACGAAGACCCCACGTGGAACGTTCAGAAGTGGGGCAGCACCGGCAGTCTCTGGCTGCCGCACGTCTATATGCCGAACCAGAATCCCTCGGACTCCCAGGGCGTCAACGCTGTGGGTCGCTGGGACTACAACTCGTGGTTCTATCCGCCGGCGCTTCCGCAAACGAACGGGCCGATCACCAACCCGTACGCCGGGACGACCGCGCTTGAAGGGCCCCAGATTCCGGGCACGCCGGACGCGAGAGGAATATCGCCGACGGTGGCCCCCGAGTCGTTCATGGACACGGCGACCGTCAACGGTGTGGCCTACCCGTTCCTCAATGTGCAGCGTAAGGCCTACCGCTTCCGTATCCTGAACGCATCCGACGACCGCACCCTGAACCTGCAGCTCTACTACGCGAAGTCGAATGCCCCGATGTGGAAGGCCAATGGCACGCTGAACAATGCCAATGCCGGCGAGGTGCCGATGGTCCCGGCCGTCAAGGGCATTCCCGGCACATCGGGTTACTCGTCGGGTCAGACGGACGGCCGCGACGGCGGTCTGCCCGACACTCGCGCAGCCGGCCCGAGTCTCATCCAGATCGGCAACGAGGGCGGATTCCTGCCGGCCGTGGACGTGCTCAATAGCACGCCGGTGGGTTATGAGTACTTCCGCCGCACCATCACCGTCCTGAACGTCACCAACAAGACTCTGTTCCTCGGTCCGGCTGAGCGCGCCGATGTGATCATCGACTTCTCCAAGGTCCCGGCCGGTGCCAAGCTCATCCTCTACAACGACGCCCCCGCCCCTGTGCCCGGGTTCGACAGCCGCCTCGACTACTACACCGGAGATGGCAGTCAGACCGATAGCGGCGGCGCGCCGAACACGATCGCCGGCTACGGTCCCGACACCCGCACGATCATGCAGTTCCAGGTGTCCGGTTCGAAGTCGACGCCGTTCAGCTTGGCAAAACTGAAGGCATACCTGCCGGCGATCTTCGCCGCCGATCAGCCCAAGCCGATCGTGCCGGAGCCGGCCTACGACGCGGCGTACAAGGCTAATTTCCCGCTGAGCTACATGCACGTGCTCGACTCAAGCCTCACGTTCACGCCCATGGGCCAGACAACCCCGGTCACCATCCAGCAGGATGAGAAGGCCCTTGTCGAGGGGTTCGACATCGACTGGGGTCGTATGAACGCCAACCTCGGCACAGGTATTGCGAACGGTGCTGCCTCGGTCGGTACCGCCACGCCGTACTCCTACGACGACGTGCCGACCGACTTCCTTCTTGGCGCGAACAACGCGACCCAGATCGGCGCGCTCGGCGACGGGACGCAGATATGGAGGGTCGACCATCAGGGCGTAGACACGCACGCGATCCACTTCCACCTCTTCAACGTGGAGGTCATCAACCGTGTGGCCATCGATGGTCAGATCTTCCCACCCGACGCGAACGAGTTGGGCTGGAAAGAGACCGTACGTATGAATCCGGGTCAGGACGTGATCCTCGCCGTCAAGGCGATTGTGCCCGTCCTACCCTGGAAGATCGGTGAGAGCATTCGTCCACTCGAGCCGAGTCTGCCGCTGGGCGCCACATTCACGGATGCCAACGCAACTACGGTCACCAACACGATGCAGAATTACGGCTGGGAGTACGTGTGGCACTGCCACCTGCTCGGACACGAAGAGAACGACATGATGCGTCCGCTCGTGATCCAGGTGGCTCCGGCGGCGCCCAGCGCAGTGACACAGACGGCAGGCACCGCGTCTGTGACTCTCGCATGGACGGACAACGCTTCCCCGGCTACGGGGATGCCGCTGCCGGCTGCGACCATGTACACGGTCCAGCGGGCCACGGATGCCGCCTTCACGGCAAACGTAGTCACGTTCCCAGCTCTTGCTGCGAACGCGGCGACGTTCACCGACACGACCGCCGTCACCGGAACGCCCTATTTCTACAGGGTCAGGGCGGAGAACAACCCGAGCTTCTCGGTCTGGATGTGGTTCGGAAGCCCGGCCGCTCCAACTTCGGTGACGCCTCTGTAAGGAGCGATCGAAAGGAGAGTCAGAAGCTAGCCAGCTTCTGAGAGACGCCGACCGGGACGGGCGGCGAGGCATAGCGCCTCGCCGCCCGTCTCTTTCATGAGGCCGGACGGCCCGTCGCGCCGGACGCCTGTGGATGAGTCACGCGGCAGATGCTACGGGCGAAGCCTCAGGCAGCGCGTTGGCGGCGACAAACGCGGGCCGCCTGCTCCCGCCGACATGAGGCCGATCAGGGCCACTCGGCCCGCGCAGCGCTATTTGCGCAGTTCTTGACGAGGCGTACAGATACGGCCGGCGCGGCCCATGCGATGCGGCGAGGCCGGGCCGGTGGCAGTACGCACATGTGGGCCCGCCCGGAAAGGCCGGCTCGACCGAGGGTCACGGGACACGCGCCGCAGCCCGAAGATTGCGGCGCGCGGGCCACCGCCGTGCCGAGCGACGGCACCGGCGAAGGACATGATGCGCCGGTCTGGCGGGGGACTTCGCTGCCGCGTCAGTGCGGACGACGGCGGCCACGAAGCAGCTGGTGTCGTGCGGCAGGCGACGGGCCGCCACGCCGCAGCAGGCGTCCCGCGGCAGACGACGGGTGGCCACGTTGCAGCCGGTGTAGCTGTTGCCGCTTACACCACGGCCCGGACGATGACGATGGGGTGCGCCGGGTGAGCCGTGGGATCTGGCGCGGGAATGCACCGGCCAGGGAGGTCGTCCACCGTGGCCGCGAAAACGCGGCTGTCGAGCTGTGAGCGTTCCGGCAATGAGGCCGCGCCAGACCGGCGCGCGAGTGTCGGCGAGCGTGGGTCCGGCGACCACAGGTCGCCGGACCCACGCTCGCGATCAGGTCACTTGATCGTCAGCTTCTTGGATCCGATCGAGCTCTGCGTGTTGCCGGCCAGATCGGTCGCGAAGACCTTCCAGGTGTAGCTGCCTTTGGCCATGGTGGCCTTCCACTTGAAGCTCAGCGGTGTGCCTGTCGCCTTTGAGCCCACGTTGAGCGTCTTCTTCAGCTTCGCACCCTTGTAGATCTTGATTCGCACAGACGCCGTCGGGGTCAGGTCGTTGACCCTGAAGCGGAACGTGGCGCTCTTGCCCTTCTTCACCGTGACCTTGGCCAGCGCCAGGGTCTGCGGGCCGTGCGTGTCCACGAGTACGGTGAACGGGTGCGCGGCTTCGACGTTGCCGGCCACGTCGGTCGAACGGCACTCGTAGGTAGAGCTACCCTGCGCGCTGACGACGAACGGGCCGGCGTACGTGATCCACGTGGGTGAACCCAGCAGGCGATACTGGGTCAGAGCGACGCCGGAAAGGTCGTCGGTAGCGCCGAGCGACACGGTGACCGGACTCTTGCTCCAGCCGGCCGGGATTCCCGTCGGGACCGTGACCGGGGGCGTGACGTCGAAGACGAATGCGTAGACGCTGCCGGCCGCCGCCAGGCCGGCCACGGCATGGAGCGGGGCGCCCATGAACATCGTGGCGCCGGAGATAGCCACAGATGTGCCGGCATTGTCGCCGGCCCCTGCGTCGGTCGCGGTCGGCTCGGCCGTCTGCGACCAGGTCGCCCCGGAGCCGGAGTACGCGTAGGCCACTCCGGCGGCGCCGGCCGAGCCCACGGCGTGAAGCGGCGCTCCGACGATGGCCGTGCCACCGTCCATAGCCACCGAGCTACCGAAAGCGTCGTTGGATGCCCCGTCGCCGGCGGTCAATGCTGCCGTCTGGGACCAGGTCGTGCCCGAACGGACGAACACGTAGGCGGTGCCGGCGTTCACGACCGACCCGACGTCCCGCCCGGGTGCTCCGATGAGAGCTGTATCGGTCGACACCGAGACCGATGTGCCGAACGCATCGGCGGCTGCGGGGGCGGCCAGTGAAAGCTCCTGCTGCTGTGCCCAGGTGGCGCTCGAGCGGACGAACACGTACGCGGCGCCCGCGGTGGCCTGGGCTGCAACGGTCTTGTGCCACGCTCCCACCAGCGCCGTGTCGCCGGAAAGGGAGACGGAGTGGCCGAACTCATCTGCGGCGGCCGCATCCGCTGCCGTCAGCTCCTGCTGCTGCGCCCAGACGCCGCTCGAGCCCACGAACACGTACGCGGCGCCGGCGCCGGCAGCCTTGCCGGGAGCGCCGACGATGACGCTGCCGTTGGACATGGCTACCGAGAAACCGAATTGGTCTGCGGCGGCAGCGTCGCTCGCCGTGAGCACCTGCTGCTGCGTCCAGATGGCGCCGAGGGAGAAGACGTAGACCGCTCCGGCTCCAGCGGTTCCGCCGGCGGAGGATCCGATCATCGCCGTAGTGCCGAAGATCGCCACCGCGGCTCCGAAGCGATCGTTGACGGCGCTGGTGCTCGGCGTGAGTTTCTGCTGCTGGATCCAGGTGCCGCCGGCGCGGACGAAGATGTATGCCGCGCCCGCGCTGCCGGGGCGGAAGTCCCCTACCACGGCGTTGTTGCCCGAGATGGCCACCGCATATCCAAACTCGTCGCTGGCGGCAGCGTCTTTCGCGGTCAGCTCGGCCTGCTGAATCGCCAGTGCAGCTCCGAGGAGCGGAGCCGGGCCCACCCGCGGCGCGGCGCCGGCCGAGGCTACCGGGGCGAGACCGAGGGCGACTGACCCTGCCGCAAGTAACATGGTGATGAACAGCAAGCGCAGGCTGGTGTCGCGCCGCAGACCCGGTCTGAGCACCATCTTCTGACCGGCGTGCCGGCCAAGGCTTGTCGTATTCATCTGGAACCTCCCTGAGACTCTTGAGGTATCGATGCATCATGGTACCGCCGAGGGTTTCTCGGCAATCACGGCTCGAGTGTTGGCCGGTGTCGTGCCGGGCTGGGCGGAACAGGGCGCCGCGACGCACGCTCACGCTGTCCGCCGCCACGAACGGCGCCTCGCTCGTCGTCGGTCTCTTCGTCTTCTGGAAGTAAGGACGGCTCGGCGCCTCGCGGACCGGTTTCAGCGACGCGATGGTATCCTTGCGTTCCGAGCGACCCCGGCGACGTTTGTCGACGGTCTGCTCTTGACAGCCGGACGGCCGCGGTCCCGCGGCCCGCGTCCCGGTATTCCCGGCACACTGACGCTGGAGGCCGCATGTTCGTGGGCGACCGCAGGATGAAGCTGATCACCCTGGGCACCATGTGCTTTGCCCTGTTCATGGTCATGCTCGACAGCACGGTCGTGAATCTCGCCTTGCCGACCATCCAGCGGAAGCTGAACGCCAGCTTGGCCGAGTTGCAGTGGATCGTGGACGCGTACGTGCTGCTTCTGGCCAGCCTGCTGCTCACCGGCGGCACTCTGGGCGACCTCTTCGGCCGCCGCAAAGCGTTCATCGGCGGCCTCGGTCTGTTCACCCTCAGCTCGCTGGCCTGCGCGCTGGCGCCGAGCATAGGCATGCTGATCGCGGCGCGTGCCGTCCAGGGCATTGGCGCCGCCATCATGATGCCAAGCACGCTCTCGATCCTCACCAACACGTTCCCAGATCCGCGCGAGCGGGCCCAGGCTATCGGCATGTGGGCAGGCGTCTCGGGTCTGGCCCTCGCCGTTGGGCCGGTCGTCGGCGGCAGCATGGTGGACTCGTTCGGCTGGCAGAGCATCTTTCTCATCAACGTGCCGATCGGCTTGATCGCGGTCTTCGTCGCGTGGCGCTTCGTGCCGGAGTCGGCGCAGCGTCAGGGTCGCAGCCTGGACCTGCCTGGCCAGGCGCTGGCCATTGTCGGCCTGGCTGCGCTGACCTATGCGTTCATAGAAGCCAACACGTACGGCTGGTCGTCGGCCCGCATCATCAGCCTGTTCACGGCAGCGGTGGTCGCCCTGGCCGCGTTCGGTGTAGTGGAGGCACGCAGCGAGAGCCCCATGCTGCAGCTCAAATTCTTCCGCAACATCACCTTCACGGGGGCCAACATCGTCGGCCTGATCATCAGCTTCGGCTTCTTCGGCATCATCTTCTTCATGTCGCTCTTCTGGCAGAACGTGCAGGGCTACTCGCCGACCCGGTCCGGCGTGCTGTCGCTGCCGATGACCCTGGGAGTGATGTCGGCGGCCGTCGTCTCCGGGCGGGTCGTGGGTCGTATCGGCGCCCGGCTGCCTATCGCCCTCGGCCTGACCATGACGGGCGCCGGCCTGCTGCTGCTGATAACCGTGCACGCCGACAGCTCCTACGCGGTCCAATGGCCGTGGCTGCTGCTCATCGGTCTCGGTAACGGGCTGGCCATGAGTCCCATGACCACGGCCATCATGAGCACCGTTCCGGGCAAGCACGCCGGCATGGCCTCGGCCACCTCCAACACCATGCGCCAGACGGGCAGCGTGTTCGGCATCGCGGTGCTCGGCTCTATCGTGACCTCGCACTTCACCGGCGTACTTCACGGCAAGATCCAGGCCATGCAGCTGCCCCCCATTGTGCAGGAGCGGGTGATGGCCATCGCCGCGCAGGGCCGCCAGGCCATGCCCAAGCATGTGCCGGCCGGCATCGACGTGGTCGCCATAGGCCGCGCCATCGGCCAGTCCTTCACCTCCGGGCTGCACGCCGGCATGTGGGTGAGCGGACTGCTGCTGCTGGCCGGTGTGCCGATCGCCCTGTTCACCATCCGCGACACCATGCCCGGCTCGCAGCCGGCCATGGCTCACTCGCCAGCCGCCGGCGGTATCGCCGCACAGCCCGCCGAGGTGCTGTCGGCGGAGGATTGAC
>Ga0182021_10008493_pt1 | contig 12157 bp, 12 predicted proteins | sample 612E3MmetaG_FD_120493 | JGI IMG/M metagenome (GOLD analysis project Ga0182021, IMG submission 120493) | Permafrost microbial communities from Stordalen Mire, Sweden - 612E3M metaG (Illumina Assembly) | ecosystem: Environmental > Terrestrial > Soil > Wetlands > Permafrost | place: Sweden...
ATGGGCAGAAGTGGATTTGTAGCTCGCGCCTTTGCACTCAGACTAATGAACCTAGGCTTCAATGTCTACTTTCTGGGAGAAACCATCACACCTGCAGCCGAAAAAGGAGATCGACTCATCGTGATATCAGGAACAGGCACAACAAAGATGATTCTAACGGCGAGTTCAGCCGCCAAAGACATAGGTGCCAAAGTGATAGCCGTGACATCATTTCCCGAGTCCCCTCTCGGGCTGCTTGCTGACCTGATCGTCACGGTAAGAGGGAGAACAAAGGCAGCAAAGCCAGTCGAGGAGGATTATCTAGCCAGACAGCTCAGAGGAGAAAGAGCGCCGCTTACCCCTCTCGGAAGCATTTTTGAGAACAACACAATGGTCTTCCTAGACAGCCTTGTCGTCGAATTAATGCATAGAATGGGACGAACGGAAACGGATTTGAAGCGGAGACACGCAACCATAGAATAAACCATCTGAACGCGCGAGATATCCGTTAGTTTGGTATGGGTTCGTCAGGGTCTATTCGTACCTTTATCTCTATTACCTCATCAAACTCTTTTTTTACGCGTTCTTCTATTTCGTAAGCTATTTTGCTCGAATCCCTAACGGTTAAGTCAGCGTCAACTACAACGTGCAGATCGCCAATTAGGTAGGGTCCTATTTTTCTCATTCGTAGACTATGCACCTGCTTAACTTGTTTGACACTTCGAGCAATGTTTTCTATGTCTGTGAGGATTTCTGGGCATTGGCAAGCATCCATTAGTACCAAAGAGGCTTCTTTCATTATTGCATACACCATCGTGAAAACAAATAATGAAATTATTATTCCAGCTATGGCATCAGACTGAATTATGTTGAAGTATCTGGCCAGAGTGATACCGACAAAGGCTGTTATGGATGTGAGTACATCTTTGATTGAGTTGGAAGCATCTGTTTTCAGAGCCAGAGAGGCATATTTCTTGGCGGCACGCCTTTTGTAGATTAGAAGACCTGATGACACTGTAGCTGCCAAAAAAGCAACCACGAGGGCTAGCTCGGCATTGGCTATTGCTGTGGGCTTAATGAATTCCTGATAAGATTCGTATAGCACTACTCCGCCTAAGGTTGCCATAAAAAGCGCGGCGATTATGCTGCTGAAGGTTTCAACTCGGTAGTATCCAAAGTGGAATTTGCCGTCAGGCGCTCTTCTTGATATTCGTAGACCAATCCACACAATGAGAGATACTCCGGCGTCAGCAAATGATTGGATACCGTCAGCAATCAAGCGACACTTAAGGTAAATATTCCCATGAAGACTTCGGATATGCCCACCATCAGTTGTATGGCGAAAGATTTTCTAGCGACTTTTCCGCCTTGGACAAGCGTGTTTGCTTTTTGTTGGTGAGCCTCAGTTTCCATGGATGTAAAGATGAAAACGTTAAACTAAAACTTTATCTTGGAAATTAATTGGATTCGAGCCTGAAACGGTTTGGGTCTCTACCGGACTCATCATCAAACGAGCTGAGTTTTTCCTCTTAAGCTATTCTGAGTCGGTGGGAGATTCTAGTCCCAATTTACCAGTAAAAATAGTTTGGAAAATGATAATCAAATGAACAAAACCGAATAGAGGGTTCTATCCTGAGCGATCCCACTAAAACCTTCGTCACTGTCGACGATAAATTGTAAAACTGGATGCATACGAGTTTTGAACCAAGCGGTTATCTTCTGAGTTTGAAAACTATTCAGGCAATTTGCCAATAAAAATTACATGAGATGAACTATTGAATTTGTAGGTTCCCTTGCTTTTGATTATTTCTTTAAGTTTTGGCTCAACCATTATTCTAAAGCTAAAACGACCTCATCATCAATTCTACCCTTATCGAAAAAATTAAACTTCAGACTCCCTTAAGATCGTCAACAAACCTTTAGAACTCCAAAGGTTTTTCTAACTTCCAAAGAGTTGCATTTGAAAACTGCAACGAGCCTTTCATTCGCAACGGACATAAAACATCTGCAAATCACACTTCACAAATTGGTATTTTAAACGTGTTAGTTCATAAGTGTTGAAATGAGTGCTTGTTTTCGGAATGGTTAATGGAGGAGAATTTGGGATTGGATAACTGATGGGATTATCAGCAGCAAAACTCCAACTATTAAAATCGGGACAAACTTCAGTGCAAGATTGTATTTTTTTGCTGTTTCGTATCCTAGAACGAACCACAATGGATAGAGAGATAGAAACATCATCGCTATCCAAGCAGGAAATGCGTCTTTAGTGATCCCGGTTAGACCTTGGTCGAACATAATATACGAACCCCTTAAGTTGACAATCCCCGGTATGACCCATCTATACCAATCTAAATATAGCGCCGCTCCCCCGAACGTAAAACTAGTTAGAATAGCAGCCCCCAGAGCGTACAACACTGACTTTGCAATTTTGTAATTAACAGAAATAATGAATAGACAAGCACCAAGCAAAAAAGCCCAAAAGGATCAACTCAGAAACTCATATCAAAAGCTCCGTTTTCCAAGTGGAGAAACTTAGACGTTTATACACAGATGCCTTATTGGTTTCTGGTTTGGAGCTGAACTATTGGACTGTTTTTTTGATTGCTCATCTTCTTTTATTTGTGCTTCAACTTGGGGGCGATCTTCTGGCTTGACTAGCTCTATTTTGATTCTTGAAGGTGCCTTAAAACTAAATAGCAGGGACTCAGTTGGGTTTATTTTTATTTTTTCAGGAGTTATCCCATTTTGGCTGCATTCAACTTTTATGGCTTGTGGTTGTTTGGGTATTTTGCCGATTTCTGGATATGCAACAACTAACTCCGCTTTTGCTTTAGTTTCCACATTTATGACCCAGTATGTTCCTGGACGTAGTGGTGTGGCAACAAAATGGTCGTTTTCATGTAGTTTTCGGCTGTTAAAAACTATTTTTCCGCTACTTTCAGTTCCGGTTTTTCGCAACTCGACTGCGTAGCCGCCAGCGCCAGATGACAAGTGAAATACGACGTATCCTCCAGTTCTGACTTGAAAACAATTCTTCGATTGACTTTCAATATGGTCGGGTACTGGCAAATCCAAACTCTTCAAGTCAATATTGACTTGATTTTTGGATTCAACGGCGCATTTTTCGGGTGATGAATCTGAAACAGCTAATCTAAAGCGGCCTACGATATCTGATCCTCGTTGAATGGTGCCATCGTAAATTCCTGACTCCGAGGTCTTGTGTACTGCCGAAGTTAGCATAGTGAGTGATGCACTGTCTAAGTTTACTTGAGAGAAAACAAATGGATTAATTATCGCTTTCATTTTTAATTCCCCACATCTCCTTCTATTATCATTTCGTTGGAATTGATTTTAATTCCAATAAACTCTATAGGAACCCTTACAGGAATCAACGGAGGGGACTGATCTAACGCTTGGAAGGGATCATCTATTTCCAATGCTGGCAGATTGTTTGCTAAGAAATCATAGACTCCAGAGAGTAACACATCGAATACTCCTAAACTTGTAAGTACATCCATCAGCCATCCAGCTATGTCGTCGGGAATATCGAGAACATTTCGAATCATATCGTCAATTGAATCGAAAACTCCTTTCAACAGATCTTTTGCCCATGGAAGGAGACCTCCTAATAATCCGTCAATTGCTGCATCAAAGAGATTCTTGAAAAGGTTGCCTACCGTATCAGCAATATCAATTAATTGGAAATCAAAAGGCATTTCGGGCACTATTACAATTTGCCATCTATTTGTCACACCTGAACCAATACCATAGAAAACTCTAACGCTGGCAGTAAAAGTCACCTCTGAAGTAATCAGTCCGCCTAGATTTATTGGTAAACAGAAATCGGGGTTGCCACTAAAAACGCATATTTTGGGTACGCTTAGAATGCAACCGTCAAGGGGATTTGGAATAAGGCAGCCGCCGCCTACGCATTGCTTAGGAATGTCAACACAGAGATTTAGACTTAGATTATCCCATTTTACTTCTAAGTCGGAGACTTTGATAGTTCCGTTATTTCGCAGTTGAATTGATCCGCCTTCTAGATGTGCCTCAACATCGTATTTCACAGAAAACGGTCCATAACTACCGTGGTCAGCGCAGGAAAAGTGAAAACCTTTAACCAACGCACCAAAGATTTTTCCAAATGCCTTAGCAGAAATAGCTGCGGTCAAATCAAATGTTCCCGTCCGTGTTCTACCTCGAGTAGTCCTTGTCACGGTTCCTCCACCTCCTCCGCCGCCCCCTCCGCCTCCGCTTGACTGACAAATCGTTGGGGGAATGTTGAGGTTAAGAACTATGGTGTCCAAATTGATGAAGGCCTTAAGTTGATCGTCTTCAATCGCAGGGTTATTAGGAACAGTTGTAGATGCAGAAAAGATAATCGAGCCCAAATTTGGCGGAAGCGGATTACTGAAAGCAAATTTTGAAATAAGCTGACCGATACTTGGAAGGATGCCTTGATTTAAAGCGAGCAGTGCGTAGCATTCTATCATGTTTTTTATTGCATCTGGCTTGATATCCACGATGTCTATGCCATCCACAAATGGTTGAATCAGTTGATTTCCAACTGCACCTGTAATTTTTGCGCCACCTGTTGCAAACAAGTCAAGGCAAAAACAATCCAATTCCCGTGTAGGCAAAACTACTGCTCCGCCATCTGGATTAATAATTCCGCCATTTTTAGAAACAGATATGTCGTTTGTAGATATCCTTGCTAAATTAGCGCCTGAGGCTGCGACTCTTCCAAGAAATCTGCTTGGAGTTGGAAGACCTATTGCAGGAGGACAACCTAAGCCTGCGCAAACTTGAAAATGAACTCCAAGATGCTGCTTTCCTAACGGAGGATTTAATTCACCTGGAAGAGTGAAAACGTTTCCTGGATGAAAATCAAGTTCTCCCTTGGTGAGCTGCACGAGGTAATTTAATGCTAACGATGTCCCAATAATAGGCAAAGGATCTAGAACTGTAACAAGGGGATTTCCAGCCTGCAGAACCTCTGGGGCAACATCTACACTCTGGCATAGAAGCTGAGTGTTAGAAGCAACCCACGAAGTGCCATAATTAAAAAGCGAAGGCCTTTTCCTCATAACATGCCGAACAAGCCGATTTATGCCCGCATCTTGAATAGCAACATAAAAATCAGAATTGTTAGTTAAAGCCACAAACAGCCCCTCCTGCTCAGAAAACAACTTGAAAAACCCTGAATTTTCGTACTAAGCGAAGTTTCTCTATCAAAATTCCGAGAAAAATCTATTACGTTTCTGTGCGAAAAACTAAACATGAATCACAGCCTCTTTTTCGAAAGAATTCTGTCTGATTACTTATGTCAGCCCAATCGTTAATAAAAGAGTGTTGTCACATCAAACATACAACACAAGCTAAGTTGATTTTTCATAAAAACAAGAAATGAGGTCGGCACAACAATCACACTAAAGACTCTTTAGAAAAATCATTTCAACATTACTCATTCTTCCACCAAAAAAGGGACTGGGCATCGCCTAAACCCTAGACAGTCTCAATCTCGAACACGATAGCACCCTTCATTGTTTTGTTGTATAATCAGAAGCGTTTAAATGACCTTCGATGGCTTCTAATTTTGAAGGTTCTTACGTGCAGCAAGCACCGACACTACGCCATTAAACATTGTGAGGTCAAAACGTGGGCTCTTACTGAAGGCTATTTGGCACGGACTCGGTCTAAACAAAAAACCAATAAGTAAATAAGCCACAATCACACTTATTTAGTTAAAATAAGCTCAAAAATAGCTTCAAATTGTAAATTGGCGCCGGGAGGGGGATTTGAACCCCCGCGGCCCCGAGAGGCCACAAGCTAAATGGTGCTTGCCCTTAGCAAACATCTCCAGGCTTGCTCCCTGCCTGGCTAGGATACCCCGGCAAACATAAATCAACTTGCATTTAAGCTGATTCCAACCTTTCTCTGACTTAAGCATAATTTAAAGCTTTATCGGAACAACGCCCAGTAAAGAATAAAAATCAAGACTAAATTACTACTCAAATAATAAAATAAATTTAGGGTTGAGTTATGTTGTGTTTATTTTGTATTTGGTGCACTTTCGTCTTCGGAGTTGTTTTGCTCACCAAGAAGACTCAGATTTAGACTTGGCAATGCACATATCAACGTTCTTACAGATGAATCATTTATGCTTTAATTCATAAATATCGTGTAATTATCTTTGAATATAGCGTGTAATTGTTTTTGGCTGGACAAAGTTTTTATTCGCGTTTGAAATTTAAGTTCGACCGTTAAGACAAGGATGATTTAAGATGGCTCTACAAAAAGGAGATTTCATTCTAATCAATTATACTGCGAAAGTTAAGGAAACAAACGAAGTTTTCGATACAACCCACGAGGACGTTGCCAAAAAAGAGCACCTTTTTAAAGAAGGAGAAATATACGACCCTAAACTGGTAGTTGTAGGCGAAGGCTGGGTTCTCAAGGCCTTAGATGATAGTTTAACAACCATGGAAATAAACAAGCCTACAACCGCTGAAATTTCTCCGGAAAAAGGCTTTGGACAAAGAGACCCCGAAAAAATAAAGCGTGTACCGCTCAAACAACTTTATGCAAAAGAAATTAACCCAACTATTGGCGCACGTATAGAATACCAGGGAAAAATGGCAACTGTTCGTTCAATCGGTGCAGGAAGAGTCCTTTTAGATTTTAATCCACCATTAGCAGGAAAAACATTAGTCTACGACGTCATGGTAATCAAAAAAATTGAAAATAACGAGGAAAAAATTGGTTCGCTTATCCACCGCAGAGTACCAGTTGTTGAAGAAAACAAATTCAAACTAACCATAACTGATCAAAGCTTAACTATTGACTTGCCAGAAGAAACATTCTACGTTGAAGGCATACAAATTGCTAAACGAGGAATCGCCATGGACATACAAAAATTCGTTCCTGACCTGACTGAGACAAAATTCGTAGAAACCTTCAAAGCTGAACCAAAACCTGCAGCTATTGCAGCACCTACAAATGTACCAGAGATCCCAGCATCTACACAAGAAACCCCCGCGCCTGCACCAGAAAAACCAGCAAAAGTTAGTAAAGCTAAAGCGGCAAAAGAAAAAGCTGCTCCATAATTTTTCCTTTTTTGCCTGAAGTTGCAATCTTTCTTTTCTGTCTTTAACGTTTTTAAAATTTAACTTATTATTCCTGTTGCCTTGGCTGTTTTTTCGCAGTCTTGGTAGTTCAGGCTTAACTTGTGAAGGATTGTGTAGCGTTCGGGTCTTATTTTTGCAGCACTTTCCAACGCTTTAACCACGTCAACATCCGTTACGCCTAATTCTTTGGCGGTTGTGGGTGCACCCATTTCCTGGAGTGTTTTTTTGATTTTTTGCCAATTTGTTTTGTATAGGTAAGCGGTAAGTATTGAGCCAACGCCACATTGTTCGCCATGCATTGCATGTTTTTTGGTTTGCAAGTCTAACGCGTGACTGAACAGATGTTCGGAACCACTGCATGGACGGCTGCTTCCTGCGATGCTCATGGCAACTCCACAGCTTATCAGAGCTTCAAGCAACACTCGTAATCCATCCTCTTTTCTTGAGATAATTAACTCGGCGTTTTCTGTAACAAGTTTCGCACTCATCAAAGCTAAGCTAGCAGCGTACTCGCCGTAATATTCGTTAACATCTTGGTGTGCCAGTCGCCAATCTCTTCCTGATGTATATTTGGCGATGACGTCTCCACAGCCACTTATGACAAAACGCCAGGGAGCTTGGGAAATAACATCAGTATCAGCAATAATTGCCAGTGGTGCCTGTGCAAGCACCGAATAAGGCTTATCTGAACCTTTAACTGAAGCTAAAGGGCTGGCAATTCCATCATGCGAGACCGTGGTGGGAACACTAATGAACGGAACATTTAGGCTTCGCGAACTCACTTTGGCTGAGTCAATTATTGTTCCGCCGCCCACACCGAACAGCACTTGTGGTTTCAACTCTTTTATTTGTCTTTCGATATCCAAGACGTCGTCGATAGTCATAGTTTTTATGGGTAGAAAGTCGACCGATAAACCTGACTCAACAAGAAGGTTAGACACCGTTTTTCCAGCTAATTCATAACATTGAGTGTCTGACATTACTAACGCTTTGCCCTTGAGACCTAACCGTTTTACTACTTCAGGAACACGTTGTAAGGTTCCATTTCCAACGATGACCTCACGTGGTAGCTGCATGTAATGGTAATTTAAAGTCAAACTCTGCCGCCTAGCTTGCACACATAAAATTACATCCGAAGTTTTAAGACTTTGGGAACTTACTCACAAAATTGCCTGTAAAAAAACAAGAAGTGACATGGATTTCAAGCTTTTCTCGCTATTCCCCAAACGTAGTGGTTGAGTTGTTTCTCTGATTATCAAATTTTATTCAATAGATAATAGATAAATATTTGAATCGAGTGCTTCTTATATGTAAGCAAGGGCTTACAGTAGTCAAGCTAGTTTTGGGTGAATTTTAAGCTTCAAAAATTAGAAGATGTTAATAAGAACAGTAAGATAAAATGCGAATGCAGTTGCCACTCCAAAGTCTCCAACTGTTATTAGCAAAACAAACGGCAAAAGTAATTACAGAAGCCGATTTGATAGATTGTGAAGCAGGCGTAGTATTCCTTGAAGAAATGGTGAACTGGTTAGAAACCATGGTTGAGATAAGAAAGAAGAAAGCAGGCAGGCACTTTACTGAAGTCGAGTTAAAAGTTAGGTATATTCACCGCCAAATTTGCTGACTGAAAAATTGAAGCTGTCAACTTTAACATCCATGGGTTGTCCATCGCTAGACATGTCCTTGATTCTATCTACGACCTCGCGAATTTTTCCAATTATCTCGGCTACGTCAATATTTGTGGTGGTTTCTTTCCCCTTTGGCTCGACCTCGGTTACATACATTTCAACCACTTATTTCACCTCCAAAAAAACTACTGTAATTCACGCAATTACCGTTTTAAGCGTATGTGACTGGTAAACCACATTCACATTTAAAACTAAAACTGACCAATTTATTGCATGATTTTGTTTGTGGAGACAGAATGTATACTTTTAATGTTTTCTTCGAATTATGGAAAGTGCACCTAAAACTATGCTTAATATTCCTATTGTAAGAGGCAGTTTAGAAGAATTCATATCACTGAGAATAATTGATGAATATGCTCCAAATATTTTTGAGTAAGAATCTAATAGAGATGTCCAAAAATAGACTACTGCACTTCCGAAAACAACCATCAATATTCCCATAGTTAACCTATGGATAGACCGCAAGAAGTAAACGGCAATTCCCATTATGAAAATAGGATATGGGAGAATAAAAATCAGTAGTGCCACAAGCAATTGCAATAAGCTATCAAGTATTGACATCTATGGCATCTTCTGTGTATGTATGCTTTAACATTTTTGCTCAATGACTCTGGGCTATTCATCAACAAACCTCATGCCTATGAGCGCCTTTATGCGCTTAAGAAGAGATATCCGTAGATATGCAATATATTGTTAGGCAATATAGACAGTAAATAATGTTCAACGGCAACTTGGCGATTGAGTGTAAAGCACCATTATTTACACGTTAATATTCATTAGATTCTTATGTTTAGCAGTCAGCAAAATGGAAAGGCTGATGCTCTATGGTTCATTGTTCTAGTTGGGCAAAGAAGTTAACAACCCTTCAAAGATATTAAAGAATCAAATTTTCAATTTTGAATCCTAAAATTGTTGTGATTGTCACAGTAGCTTCAAGGTTTCAAAATAGAAACTCCCTAATTAATAACTTAAATGAAAGCTCAAAAATTGGTTCTTGGTAAACAATCCTTTGATTATATTCAGAGAAAACTTAATGAAATGCCCAAAGAAGATAATCCATCAGTTCAAGCAGGAGCGGTCACATTGGTCAAATGGCCAACGCTGACATAGAAGAGGCACAATCAAGCATCATTTTAGAGAAGGATTGGGCGATTAGTTGCATGGCTCGATTCTTGTCGGTTGTTCCTTCCACTATCCATTCCCCGCTTGTGCTGGCTAAAAGGTGCATGTATCGTTGTGTTGTGTTTAGTCTTTTGTAACCTACGATTTGACGTACGAATTCAGCGTTCTGGATTTTTCTAAGCTGTTTTGTAACGTAATAATGCCTTAAGTCATAGAGTCTTATGTTTCTAAGTTCTGGCATTTTCAGTTTATTTGCAAGGTTGTTTCTTGCTCGCCTAAAATGTTCCCCGTATCTTCTTTCATGTCCTGAAAAAACTAAATCTTCTGTTCCCAGATTTCTTTCAGAAATTAGCGTTTTTATTCTTGCGGTTAATTCTTCAGTTATTTTTAAAGCAGGTCTGGCATTGCATCCTTTCGCGCTTATGGCTGTTACTGTGTGCTGGTCAGAGTGTATGTTCCTAACTTTAAGTCCATTTCTACCCATGATTTCACATGGTCTCAATCCCGTTTCTGCGCTAAGCTGTACCTTGACGGATAGTTCGCCTTTGATGCCTCCGATTAATATTTTGCATTGGTCATCTGTTGGCGGTTGGATTCCTTTTTCTTCTGGTCTGTAAATTGGCTTCTCCCAGATAACCCTATCAAATTTGCAGTAGTGTTGATAAGCATCGCATAGTTTAGCTTTGTAAGCGTTGCTTGCTGGTCTGCCACTTACACATTTGTATCTTGCAATTGCCAATTCCACTTCTTCGGGATTGTCAAGGTTTGCTCTTTGAGAAATTAACTTGAGGTTTTTTTCCGTTGCGATTCGTGTGTTCTCGCTTTTGCCTTTGCCTTCTAAATGTAGGATCAGTTTCTCAACTTTTAGAAGAGTATTTATGTCTAAGTTGGTGTTTTGGTTGGTGACGTGGGCGAGTAGCTCAGTACGGATAATCAAGCCGTTGTTTGTCCCTGATTCCTCACAAGTGGGGGGTACTCGGATTTTATGGCTTGGTCTGGATAGAGCACCAGCCTCCTAAGTTGGGGGTCGAGGGTTCAAATCCCTCCCCGCCCGCCATTGGCTAACTTTTTTTGTTTTTACATCGTTTTTTTGTTTTCTGACCAAAACACACATAGGCAAAAACTGTAACATGAATTCAGAAAGGGAAGACGGTAAATTGTCGGACTTGGCAAATAGCTGTGAATATTTATCAGTCGATAAATTATGTTCTGGTGTCTCTGAAAGTGAAAAAGCCAGGGCAAGCAGGCAGGTTCGATGCCAAAACGAAGAGAAGACGACCTGTTGTTACATTTGCCAATCAAGATGCGAATGTGCAATGAGATGCAAGTTTTTAGGAAATCCCGAAAACGAATCCTCACAAATAGAGTCGAAACAAACAGAGGCAAAAAATACGTCTACCACTGACGAAAAAACAGAGGTAGACCAGATAGAAAAGGCCCCAGTTGCTTGCTCTTCTTGTTACGTAGAGATGTTCCAGACTAGAACCCGGTTTAAAATTAATGGTTGGGAAGGACCACCTCCTAAACTTGCTGGCGACTACACTGACAAGGGGTTTGAAGAATTGCCTGTAATAGTTTACTTATGTCCGAAATGTGGCAAAATCGAATTTAAGGCATGCCTGTAAGTAACCAGTTCATTAGAACTATTTAGAATAGGCTTACTAAAGGTTAATAAGCAAAAAATGTGTGTAACCGCAATTGGAAGAGAGTGCAATTGCAAAAAGGTAAAATTCACAGTTCATTTCTTAAATCATTCAAAATTATTACTCCAATAGTAATAGCTCTATTGTTGTTTGCATCGTTGACGCCGGCTCTGCGTGCTGCTTCACTTAGTCCAGCTAGAGATTTAACTGACACTTGGACAAACGCTATCCCTGAAAAGTACTATGAAATGGATCCATCTGACCCAACCACGCGGATGAACGACGTAAACGTAACATACAATATGGTCATAACTCAAAACGGTAACTCGATAAGTATAGTATTGAATGTTAACGAGTTAAGTTGGATTACAGACACGGCATACTGGAATATTTGGGTATGAACGGTGTTCCCCCAGTGGGATTTAATCAGATTGTGTTCACAGGGACAGTTTCAAGCGCAAGCTTCACTGCAGATGAGCAAGGAAGCCAATTAACATCAGAACGTATAGTTGGCACATTTACCAGCGATATCATCACCGCAACTTTAAATGGAAACTCTGAAACTACAGACACCAACGGCATAATTGTTCTGCGG
>Ga0182021_10008494_pt1 | contig 12155 bp, 7 predicted proteins | sample 612E3MmetaG_FD_120493 | JGI IMG/M metagenome (GOLD analysis project Ga0182021, IMG submission 120493) | Permafrost microbial communities from Stordalen Mire, Sweden - 612E3M metaG (Illumina Assembly) | ecosystem: Environmental > Terrestrial > Soil > Wetlands > Permafrost | place: Sweden...
ATGGGAACCCTGGGAGGGTGCCCATGCCCTCCCGCGATGGTCCGCGGCGAGCAACGAGGGCGCGCGCGAGGCGCGCGGGGTGGGCAGGGTGGCGGGCCGTCCCGAAGTCCCCGCAGGGGGAACTCGCCGGCTCCCCACGCGACTGGACGAGATCGCTCGGGCAGAACCCGACGCCGCTTGCGGGTGATCACTCGTCGTGCAGGACGCATGGTGCGAGTGTTGGGGGCGGTCGGGATCATGTCAACTTTCCGTGTCGGCCGCTGCGGTTCAACCGCGTCAGCTATTCCCACGGACCGAATCCTCGTCGTCGCTCAAGTAGGCGAAGGTCCGCACCAGAATCTTGATCTGTTCCCGTTGCGCCGCCGTCAGGTCCACAAACTGTATGCCCATGCCGGGGTTGATGCTGTCGTGTTTGCGCGGGGGGTTGACCCAGATGACCCGTCCCTCGACGTCGAGCTGCGCGCCGCCTGGCGGTTTGAAGTGCAGGTTCAGCAGAGTCCCCGGCGGATGGGGATTCTCAGTCTGGATGAAGATGCCCATGGCGGACAGGTCGGTGATGTAGGCGAAGAGAAAGGTGTTGTCGCAGCGGTAGTCCACTTCCATTGACACCAGCACACGCTGGTGCTCACGCCTCTCACGCCCGGTGCGCCGCTCGCTGCCGACCGGTACGACACGCTTGCGACGGTCCTTGCTGGGCATGGCTACTTGATCTCGATGGTTCCCAGCCGGGTCCGGTCGCCGCCGTCGCTGCTACCCGCCGTGATCTTGAGTCGCTTGCCTTCGCCGCCGGGCCAGAAGCCGACGAACAGGGTGTACGTGCCCGCGGGAGTGGTCATGAGGGGAACCTCCACATCATAGCTGTCGCGGATGTATTCGCCGGGCAGCCAGTACTCGGTTGCAAACGCGCCGTTGAGCGGGGCGTGGTCGCCGATGAGCCGCGGCTCGCCGGGAATATCGAAGTGCACGAAGATGCGGAACCCGCCCGGGGGCTTCTTGTTCACACGGAAAAACAAAGACAGCGGAATCGTGCCGGGCCGGCGTACGACAGGGGGGAACTCGGCGCCCACCAGTTCGATGGCATTGCCGAAGGTGGCGCTGGCGGGAACTCGCCACTGCCAGGGCGGCTTCGGGTCGAACCACTCGTAGCGCGATGGCTCCGTGGCGCCGGGCTCGGTCACAGGCTCAGGCGGACGGGGCGCCATCCAGACATCCTTCTTCAGCGGATTGCTGTCGCTCTCATCTTGCTCCAGGCGGTTGGTCAGCAACAGGAAGCGCGAGGATCGGGCGTCCACCACCGAGTAGGCCACCCGCGCAGACTTGAGCGCCGCATCCAGGGCCGCCAACTCGCCTCCCGGCACGAGAGCGAACACGCGTTCGCTTCCTTGCAGAAACTCCACCACGCGGTTCTGCGTGGGCAGATCCGTCATCTCGCGCTGACTGTAGAATCGAGCGCCTTCGCCCTCGACCTTGTAGCGGCCGATGGGCTCGCCGTGCCGGGCCAGACGCGAATACGATTCCAACGGTGGCTTGAACGAGAGATCGCCGGAGAGCTTGGGCACGATCACATGGCTCAGCACCAGGGCGAAAAGCACTGCCACCACCACCGCCGCCTGGATGCCCCAGCGGCCGACCTCGACCACGGCCTTCTCGACCCAGCGGTGCCAGCGTCGCGCATTTCCCAGGTCGCGCAAGGCCACGCGTCCGAGCGCCCGGCCTCGGGTGGCCAGCCCCGTGTAGAGGCCGGCGCCGACCAACAGACCCGAGGCGATGAAGAACCACCCCAGCTTGAGCTTGGCCGGCCACTGGACCTTGTTGAGGGTGTGCACCGAAACCAAATCCTCGGGCCCGAGCACCAGGTCGCGCGCGACCACCATGGTCCCGGTCGCCACCAGGAGCCCCAGCACGGGCTCGGCGCGATCGCCCTCCAGCGCCTCGTCGAGCAGGACACCAATAGCCAGCGCCACCGGTGCCAGCGCGCAAAAGCGCGCCTCGCCGCTCATGAGCACGAACACCGTGGAAAGGGCAAAACCGAACGCCGCGAAGATGAGAAGAAAGAGCTGGCCAAACGCCAGGCGATCGCCATCTGCTTCTTCGCCCCCGCCCAGACGGATGAGCGGCCGGCCGAGCGCGAAGATGGCCAGCGCGCTCCAGGGAAACAGGCCGAAACCGAGCTGGCGGATGATGTAGTCGAAGGTTGCGCTGGGAGCCCCGCTGCGCGGAACCCCGCCCAGCAGCAAGGTGTACTGACCAGCCACGTTGGCCCTGGTCATGGTGAGCACGAGCACCAGCACCCCGGCCAGCGCGGCCACGATCAGCACCACACCGCCCTGCATTCCGGGCGAACGCAGGCTGGCACCCAGGCTCGTGCCAGCGGGCAAATGAGATCCCACCCCGGGCGAGGTGAGTTTGCTGGCCGCCGGATCATCGGCAGGCCGCGGCCGCAGGCCCCAGCCCGCGAGGATCGCAAAAGTGAATGCCAGGCAGGGCAGCCCCACGCCCAGAAGCGCCCCGCCCGAGAACAAACCGATGACCAGGCCAGCGCCAGCGACAATCAGGTCGCGCGGCCGACGCGCGCCTCCGGCCGGCCAGGCGTAGCGGCCGAGCCCGCCCATGGCCAGCGCCAGCCCGGCCACCAGTGGCATGTCCGAGGTGAGCTGGCGGGCTTGCAGCACGAAGAGCGGCATCGAGCCGAGCGCCAAGGCGCCGAGCACGGCCGCGCGCTGACGGAAAAGGCCGAGGCCTGCCCAGTACACCCCGAGAATCGCCAGGATGCCGAAGAGGCCATCCGAGATGCGGCCGCCAAACTCGCCCACGCCAAAGATCCGCATGCCGAGCGCATTGCAGGCCAGGTCGAGCGGCGGCTCAGGGGTGAAGCGACGGTTGGCCGTCACGTCGAAGAGAGATTCCGAGCGGGCGATGTCGCGCGCACGCTCCGCCAGCTTGAGTTCCCACGGGTCCCAGAACCCGAACGAACCCAGGCGGGGCAGGATCAGCGCAATCGCGAAGAGCGCCACCCACCAGCCGGGTGGAACCCGGCGCAGTCTTTCCACGAAGCTCATGGCTCTATTTTTTCAGGGCTAACCGTTGCAGCCGGCGCACTCTAGCAGTGAGCCGGAGTAAAGGCTATGGCCCCAGTGATTTCCCATCCCCCGCCCTCACGAAACAGGTTTCGCCATGTCCGAGGACGGCGAGTTGGGCCGAGAGGCCGCGGTCGGCGCAGATCTGTCTGAGCCAACGCAGGGGCTCGTCGAGCGGCTCGTAGCCGAGCGGAAAAGACCCATGCCCCACCGGGACGAGCAGCCTGGCCCCGAGGTCCGTGAAGGCCTGCACGGCGTCGAGCGGCGACATGTTGTCCTCGCGCAAGACTGGCGGCTGGTATCCGGCCACCGGCAGAAGAGCAACGTCCGGGTGCAGGCGCCGACCGATCTCTTCGAAGCCTGAGAAATAGGCGGTTCCGCCAGCGAAGTACACGTTGGCCCCGGCTGAGCGCACGATGTATCCGCAGGTGCCACGCCAGGCCCGGTCGAAAAGACCTCGCGCGCCCTCGTGACGTGCCGCCACCGCAGTCACCTCGACGTCCGCGTACTCGAAACTCTGACCCGGCGCCAGCTCGACCACGCGGGCAAAGCCCAGGCGCTTGACCAGGGACGCGCAGCGGGGCGGGACCAGCACCGCCGCTCGGCCGGGCAAGCGCCGCAGGCTGGCCAGGTCCAGGCGATCACGATGCGCGTGCGAGATGAGGATCAAGTTCAAGTCAGCCGCATCGGCGGAATGCAGGCAGGCCGCCTCGGCACGGCGCAAGCCAAGCAAGAAATCGCCGAGATAGGGATCAGTAAGCACCCGCGCGAGTGGCGTGGTGAGCATGACCGTGGCGTGGCCGACAAAGGTAACGGCGATCTGGCCCGGCCCCGGATGCTCCACCCGCCGCGGCTCGGGCCTGCGCGGGGCAGTCAGGAGTTGTCGGGTCGCCGTGCGCAGGAAATGCAGGGACAGGGCCAGGCCGGCCCCGGACTGCCAAAGGCTGCGCGGATGGCGCCGGTGCTCATGGTCCAGCTCCTTGGCTCGCTCGATCACGCGGCGCTGCCAGTCAGGGTCCGCTGAAGGGGGCATGGGTATGGATTAGGACCTGCGAGCGCCGGCCAGGTCAACCACTGTCGCAACCCCTTGCGCTGCGTGCGCGGAATGTAGGTTGTCAGTTCTTTCACTGGCAGCGCCCGTCACCATGAAGGAGCATCGCGCCCATGAGCGCGACGGTCTGGTACTTTCTGCGAGCGCACCCGGGCGATCTGCGCCCCCGTCAAGATGTCCGATAACCGCGATACCGCATGTTCGATCAGGGGGCCGTGGTCTCCACGGGCAGGTAGCCGGCCTGGATCAAGAGGTTTCTCACCTCAGGAGTGATCGGCCGCTCGACCGTCATGCGCGACGAGCCGAGCTGGCGCCAGAGCTCACCAACTGCCAGCGGTTCTTGTGCCTCCAGGTTCTGCGTCTCCCCAGGATCGCGGTGCCACTCGAAGAGCTCGACCAGCGGCCAGTCCACCGTCAGTCCGCGAAATTGCGGCCAGAAGAACTTCTGTCCCAGCGGGTTCACGATCAGCTTGAAGCGGTCGTTCTCAATCGCGTACGTTTCATAAGGCAGTTTGCGCACGATGTTCGTACGGCCGCCTTCACGCCGGCCCTCGATGAGCGGGCGCAGCGTCTGCCCGGCAAACCCTCCGCTGGGCAGCCCCGCGTAGTCGAGCAGGGTCGCTCCGAGGTCGATGGAACGGACCAGCGGCGAGATACGCCCGGGCGAGATGCGGCCGGGCGCGTAGATGATGAGTGGGATGCGCAGAACACAACCGGCCAAGGTCGCATGCACGAACCACAGCCCGCCCTCGCCCATGTGCGCGCCGTGATCGGCGAGAAACGCCACGATGGGCGGCCCACCCGGTCGATCCGGCCTGAGCAAATCGGCGAGGATCTGGCCCAGGTAGGCGTCGGTCTGGCGAACGCTGGCCTGATAGAGGGCCTGGTAGTTGCGGATCGCTTCGGGGGGGCCGCGTTCCTTCACCACCTGGGCGAAAGCGTCGTCGACCGGTTTGGCAAACGTCTGGTCGACGATCCCGCGCGGAACCTCGGGCGGAAGGAATTCGGTGTCCGGCGCATACGGGTAGTGCGTGGAGGTGAAATGGACCCAGACGAACAGGGGCACATCCCGCTGGTGCTCCAGCAGCGAGTGGAGGCGGGTCATGACGGACTTGTCCCCCACGTGTCCCTGCTCCGCGTCCTCCTCCACGTCGATCGACCCGAGGATGCCAGGCGGCATCAGGGACCATCCCAGGCGGGCGGTGAGGTACCCGGCCTCTCCGAACACTTGCGGCAGATTGTGCACGTCGCGATGGGGCAGGTCGCCCTGCCGGCCGACCCCGACGGTCTCGGGGAAGGTTCCATACGCGATGCCGGCCAGCGATTCCCAGGTGTTGCCGCGCGCGGTGCGGGCCTGGTCGAACACCGCGGATTGCCCGGCGATCCGGTCGAGCGTCGGCGTCAGGCCCAGCGTGCTGCCGTAGGTGCCTAGATGGTCGGCGCGCAGGGCATCCAGAGTGAAAATGAACACGTCAGGCGCGTTGCCCCTTTCGGCCGGACGCACGGTGGGCATTCCCCATGCGACGGTCGCGGCACGGCCGGCAGCGGTCGGCTCGGTGCGGAGGCGGACCCCGTCCGCGTTCTTCACCTCCATGCGCAGGTGCAGCCACCCAGCCGCATCCTGCGGCCCGCCCCGCACCCGACGCATAGCCTCGTGCCATTCCCCGTCGGCGTGAAAGTCGACCATCATGGCAACCGGGGCCGGCGGCTCGCGATCCTCACCATGACGTTCGACGGACGCAATCTCGACCGTGAACATGCGCGGGTAGGGCACCGACGCCAGCGGCCACTCGTACTCGCTGCGTCCGGTGGCCAGCAAGGAATCCAGTATGTGCTCGAGCTCACCGGCGGGACGGCGCACGAACCCCCGCAGTGCCGCATCCCGCGCATTGGTGATCTGCAGTTTACTGCGCACGGGCCGCTCGCCGATCCAGAGATGGTGCAGTGTCCCCGGCCCTGCGGCCCGGATCCGGATGTCCACCCGGTCCGCGCCCAGAGAAAGCTCCTGCTCGAATTCGACACCGGCGGGACCCCGCTGCTTGGTCGCCTCCTCCCAGACAGATTGCCGGTTGCCCAGCGCGCTTCGAGATTCCACGGCCAGACCGCCCTCGCCCCGCGCCCGCAGCGAGTAGGCCACCGCGGGGCTGAGCGTGACGGCCGCGACGGTCTCGGCGACGCCCGGCCCGGCGAAGCGGACCGCGCCACTTGGGTCCGCGGCGAATTGCCCGGCGCTCACGCGCCACACCAGTGCGTCCGGCCGGGCGACCACGGTCCTGGGCAGCAGTTCCCTGCGCGAAACCTCCAGATGGGTGGCAGCCCAGGTCTCCCGCGCCAGCCGGTTGACCCGCGGCGCCTTCCTGGCCGGTTTCCCGTTGCACGCGGCAAGGCTGACCGCCAGGCCAACCAGCCAACCGGACAGCCGGCGCGCTCGCCACGGGGAGTTCCGGGAAGCAAGCACTCGCCTCATCCCCCGGTCCTCACCAGATGCCCGCGAGAATCGAGTCGGCGCTCTCGATCGAGGCCCATCCAGGTCTGCAGCATCTGGAGCAGGGTCGCGCCCACCGGAGAGCCGGCGTACACGTCGTGGCGCTGCCCAGGGTCGCGCGAGAGATCGTACAGTTGCACGCGAAACCCCGTCGGGGTCGGCTCGTAGACGAGTTTCCAGTTGTCGAACCACAGAGCGCGGTGTTTCGCCTCGACCACCAGATCCTCGAAGCGTGTGGCGACGACTATCTGACCGTCGTCGCGCTGATCGTCGACTTCGAGCAACTGGAGCAAATCGGGATAGCGCATCCCCTCTGGGGTCGCGCTGCCTGACAGCCACAGGCCGGTCTCGGCGAAAACCGGTACCGATGGCAGGGTCGCCCCGCGCAGCGCGGGCGCCAGCGAACGGCCCTCGGCGGGTGGCGCACCAACCGCGAGAAGGTCGGCGATGGTAGGCGCCCCGTCCACCAGGCTGACCGTCTGTTGCACGCGCAGGCCCGCCGGGATTCCTGGCCCGCGCAGGATCAGGGGGACACGATTGGCCTCGTCACCGCCGCGGAACCATTTCCCGTGCAGCGTTGTCTGACCGGGCTCGAATAGGTTCTCGCCGTGATCGGCAAGGAAGACGACCAGAGTCGAGCGGTCCAGACCGCGACGCTGAAGTTCGCCCAGGATCCGGCCCACCGCCCGATCGACCGACCGCAACGCCCCGTCGTACAGGGCGATCGTGTGCTGTGCGTCCGCCTCGCTGAGCGGTACCTCCGCGCGCGCCAATCCGGACAAGCCAGCGACGTCGTATCGATACAGGTCCTCGCCGCGATACCCGGGCGACACGAAGGCGCGCCAGTCCGGATAGGGCGAGGCGAAGGGGACGTGCGTCGCCGAGAAGAAGACCACCGTGAAGAACGGCCGATCGCCGTCCAACTCGGCGATCGCCTCATCCGCCAGTCGTTCCGGGTCCGCGTTCGTCATCAGATACCGGAATGCCTTGGGCCGCAGCCCTTCCGGCAGCGGCGAGAGAAAGGCGAGCGCGAGCGGGGAACGCTCCAGGATCTGCGTCTCGAACACCGTGCGCAGGTTCAGCGGCGGCGGCAGCATTTCGCGCTGGAAACCCAGATCGAAGGTGGGAAAGAAGTCACCCGCGTAATCGGAGATCACCGCGGTCCGGTAGCCCGAGGCCGCCAGGGTTCGCGGCAGGGTGGGCAAGCTGCGGGGACGCAGGCGCCGGTCCGGGAACATGTGACGGATGCCGTGTCCATGGGGGTATCGGCCGGTGAGAAACGAGAGCCAGGACGGAGTCGTCCGCGCCAGGGGAGCCATCACCCGATCGAACAGCGCACCCTGGGACGCCAGCCGGTCGAGGTTCGGCGTGGTAGCGCGGGCATACCCGAGCCCGGACATGTGATCCGGGCGCACCGAATCGGCGGCGAGAACCAGCACGTTGGTCCGCCCACCGGAAGGCCCACGGTGTCGCCCGCGGATCCCGGCGACGATCGCGACTGCCAGCATGGCAACCGCGGCCAGGCCGATCGCCCAGCGCCGGCCGGGACGGAGCCGGCCACGACGGCGCACGGTGCCTCGTACCAGCGCGACGAGCGCGAGGGCGCCGAGAATGCCGTAGAACATCCAGGGTGCGGCGTGAAACGCGATCGCGTCGAGCCAGCGGAACCGCGGGAGCGACGGCGCCACAAGGGCCGGCGTGGCGCACAGCCGGGCAAGCACCCACAGGCCGCTCGCAACCACGGTCCATGCCAGATCGGCCAGCGCACCGGATCGGGTCGTGGCGGAGGAGCCGGCTGCCCAGATGCGCAGTACTGCGTGCGCGGCCCCGATGGCCGCCCCGGCGAGCGCGAGACCGCCGACCAGGGCCAGCGCGAAACCCAGCCGCTCGTTGCCGAGCACCCCCGCCACTGACTCAGCCACGCGTGTGGTGGTGGGGTCGGCCGCTTGAGCCAGCGCGACCCAGATCAGGGCCGCGATCTGCAGACCAGCGAATCCGGCGCCACTGACGGCGGCACTGCGCAGGACGCGCCGGGCTGCTGTGTTCACCGCCATGCCGCCGGTCATGGCCACTCCGCGGAGGCTGCCTTAGCCAAGACGGTTCGCAGTTCCTCGTGTTCGCGAGGCAGCGGGCCTGTCACCCGATCCAGGGCCAAGCGCGCCAGACGGTGGAATCCCCTCTCGTACGCGGCCCACGCCAGCAGCACTTGCTGCTCGTCCCGATCGCGCAGGCCGGTCAGGTGGCCAAGCAGGGGGGCCCGGGCATAACGGCGAAGCGCCTCCATGTTGTCACCCACAGCTTCGTGCAACAGGTTTCCCCGCGGGGTCGAGTACTCGAGCACGGGCCGGTTGTCATGTGCCACCAGATCCGCGGGGGCGAGCCCGTGGCGGGCGGCGATGTCGGCCAGGAAGAGATCGATATCGGCGCTGTCGAGGTACAGGTGCCCGAACGCGGCGAACGGGTGCAAAAGTCCCGAGGTTCTCACGATCTCGGCCAGGCGCGGCTCGCTGGCCCACCGCTCGACTGCGTGCAGGTCCGCGCGCAGAGGGGCCGGCGAGGCAACGATGACACTCTGGTGTCCGCCCACCCACAGCGTCACCTCGGGGAAGACCGCGCGCACCGACGCGAGCACCCGCGCTACATCGATGGTCGCAATGTGATGCAGCTGCAGCCACTGCTTGAACACACCCGACCCAGTCAGGCGCTGGCGCGCCGCCCGGTAGAACTCGACCGAATACAGGTCCGCCTCACCCCCGATCGAGATCGAGGTTGCTTGGACGCCGATCAGGTCGTAGCGGCTGGTGCCGATCAGCAGGAAGTTGCGTCCATCGTCGACGAACGTCCGCACCCGCGCGTCGTCGAGCACATCCCGGTTGAGATGGCGGAATTCGCGTCGGGCTGCGGCCAGCACGCTGGCGGACAGGTCAACCCCATCCAGGCGCTTGAAGGGGAATGCCGCCATGACCGCCAGCGTATTCCCGGTGCCCACACCGATCTCGAGGCCGTTTCCATAGCCGTGGACGAACAGCATGGGAAACAGGGCGTATTCCTGCTGGTCGGGCACCTCGGAGCTGTCGTTGCCCTCGAAGTTCCCATTGGTCAGAAGCGTGCGTGCGCCGCTGTTTTCGATCACGGTCACCATGCCCCCCGAGCGATCCTCCGCAAGATAGCGAATCCGCTCGTAGGTGCCGAAGCCTTCGCCGAAGTAGACGTTCGACCCGCTCATCAGCGCGGCCATGTTCCAGTGGCCGCGAGTGGCCGCCATCGCGATGGTCGCGATCGCCAGTGACAACGCCGTCGCTCGCCGCACGCGCGGGCCCTCCCAGGCGAGCGCCAGCAAGGCGAGCGCTGCCTCTGCCACGGCGATCAGCAACAGCGAGGCGTGCGAGCCGATCCCCGGCGCCAGCACGAAACTGGCGAGCAGCGCGCCCAGCACCCCACCGGCCATGTTGGCCGCGTACAGCTGTGCCACGCGGGCCGCCGGACGCTCCCCACTGCTCTCCCGGCGCAGCAACAGGCCGAAGGCGCACCCCATGGCCAGCGTGGGCGCACCCAGCAGGATCAGGGTCGCGGCCATGCGCGTGCCTTCCCAGAGCAGGAAGCTGGGCGCGAACTGTCCGACCGCCCGGAACAGCCGCGGCACGCGATCCCACAACGGCAGCACCGTCATAATGGACAGGCCGACCGTTGCCTGCGCTGCCGCCAACGCCAGGGGTCGCCCCAGACGCCGGTGGTCGGCCAGCCAGCTACCCAGGCCGTTGCCGAGCAGGAAGACGAACAGCATGAGACCGAACGCGTAGACGGTACTGCCCACCACCATGGCCAGCAGCCGGAAGAAGATCGACTCCAGCGACAGCGCCAACAAGCCGGAGCCGAAAGATATGAGCACGGCACGCCTGAGCCAAGGTTCGGTTCCCGTCCCCTGTGCCGTACCCGACACAGGGGCCGCGTCCCCGCTCCGCTTCCACTCCAGCGCGAACGCGGCGATCGCCACGGCCAGATTGCACGCAGTCGCCGTCCCCAGCGCGCCCACGATCCCGAGCGCGGGAATCAGCGCGTAGGTCGAAACCAGTACGCCGAAAGCTGCGCCCAGGGTGTTGGCCGCATAAAAACGCGGCGTGGGCAGCGGCGCGCCCGGTGTGGCCCGCCGCACGGCCGCCAGGAACAAGGGCAGCGTCATCCCCATCAGCACGGCGGGAACCGACACGACCGCGACGACGACGGTGAAGCGCAAAACAAAAAGGGCGGCGGACGTGCCGAGACTGCGGGCCACCGCCACGTAGCCACGCACCACCAAGTCCAGCGCCGGAAGCAAGGCCAGTGCGGACGCGCCGATGCCCAGCTCGATGAGCCCGTAGCGCAGGAACGGCCGCCGCCATTCGCGGCCGAGCAGGCGCCTGGCCAGCGCCGCACCCGCCCCCATGCCTGCCATGAACGCCACCAGCACCGCTGTGGTGGCTTCCACCGAGGACCCCACAACCCGCACCAACATCTTGGAAAGCAAGTGTTCGTCGACCAGGGCGGCCACTGCCGAGAACACCAGCATGCCCAGCAGGACACCGCTTGGCAGTGCCTTGGGCTTCGCAACGGCGGAATCCTGCGCGACGGCCGTGGGAAGCGCGGACTCGCACATCGGCGCCTAACATAGCACCTCCCGACTGTCGCCGTACCGCTGCCACAAACGCCTGCTCTGCGGTATGCTCGGCCGCATGACCAAGCAATTCCTATTCTGCACGTTCGTCGTGGCTGCTCTGGCCAGCCTGGGTTGCAAGAAGCCAGCCGGGGAGCCACCCACCCAGATTGCGCAGCCGGTGGCTGCGGCGCCTGCGCCCAGCGCGGCGGCGGAGAAGCCGTCGCTGCTCAAGGTCGCTGCGTTCAAGGAACAAGCACCTGCAATGTATCGGGCCAAGTTCACCACATCGAAGGGCAACTTCGTGGTTGAGGTGCAGCGGGACTGGGCACCGCAGGGCGCAGACCGTTTCTTCAACCTGGTCAAGAACGGCTACTTCAACAGCGCCCGCTTCTTTCGCGTGATCAAGGGTTTCATGGTGCAGTGGGGCATCCACGGACAGAGCGACGTGAACGCGGTCTGGCGCAACGCCAATATTCCTGATGATCCGGTCAAGCAGTCCAACAAGCGTGGTTTCATCACCTTTGCCACCGCGGGGCCCAACACGCGGACCACACAGGTCTTCATCAACTATGGGGACAATGCACAACTGGATGGGATGGGCTTCGCACCCTTCGGCAAGGTGTCGAGTGGCATGGAAGTCGTCGACGGCCTGCACGGCGGCTACGGCGAGGGCGCGCCCCAAGGCATGGGCCCCAACCAAGGCCGCATGCAGAGCGAGGGTAACGCCTACCTGGCGCGTGACTTCCCCAATCTGGACTACATAGTCGAAGCGAGCATTGTGCCCTGATCGCGTGGGGAGTCCGCCGGCTTTGCCCCCTACGGGGACTTCGGGACCGACAGCCCGGCCCTGCCCACCCCGCGCGCTTCGCGCGCGCCCTCGCCGGCGGCGCACCATCGCGCGAGGGTTTG
>Ga0182021_10008495_pt1 | contig 12154 bp, 9 predicted proteins | sample 612E3MmetaG_FD_120493 | JGI IMG/M metagenome (GOLD analysis project Ga0182021, IMG submission 120493) | Permafrost microbial communities from Stordalen Mire, Sweden - 612E3M metaG (Illumina Assembly) | ecosystem: Environmental > Terrestrial > Soil > Wetlands > Permafrost | place: Sweden...
CCCGTCAGCAGGCCGTGGCTGAACATCACCAGGATGGCTCCCTCCATGCCCTGCGGATTGCCGGCGATGGCGATGGCCGCGAAGATACCGGCCGTCACGAAGCCCATATGGCTCACGCTGGAGTAGGCGACGAGCTTCTTGAGGTCCTTCTGCATCATCGCCACCAGCGCCCCGTAAATGATGGCGATCACCGAGAGGACCAGCACGTAGGGCACCGCCGACATGGACGCGTCCGGGAACAGGGGCAGGCAGAAGCGCAAGATACCGTACCCGCCCATCTTCAGAAGGACGCCGGCGAGGATGACCGAACCGGCCATGGGCGCCTCTACGTGCGCGTCCGGCAACCAGGTGTGCAGCGGGAACATCGGCACCTTGATGGCGAAGGCGATGAAGAAGGCGAGGAACGCCCAGAGCTGCAGGTGGAACGGGTAGACCACATGGGAGAGCTGCTGGATGTTGAAGGTAAGCCCGGCGCCGGTGTTGTTCTTCACATAGAAGACGACGGCGATGATGGCGACCAGCATCAGCAGGCTGCCGACCAGGGTGAAGAGGAAGAACTTGATGGCGGCGTAGACCTTCCGCGGCCCGCCCCAGATACCGATGATGAAGTACATCGGCACCAGCATGACCTCCCAGAACACGTAGAAGAGGAAGATATCGGTGGAGTTGAAGACTCCCGTCATGCCGGTCTGAAGGAGGAGCAGGGTGATAAAGAAGCCCCGCTCACGGTCTTTGACGTAGTTCCAGCTGGCGATGACGACGATCACGCCGAGCAGCTCCGTGAGGAAGATAAGCAGCGCCGCGATGCCGTCGACGCCGAAGCCGTAGTGGATGTTGAAACGGCCGATCCAGGTGAAGTCTTCGGCGAACTGCATGCCCGGCAAGCTGGGGTGGAAGCGCAGCAGCATGATCGCCGAAAGGACGAAGGCGATGAAGGTGCTCGCAAGGGCGGCGACTTTGTACACGAGCGGCCGGTTCTTGCCGAACAGAAGCGCCACCACAACGCCGGCCAGCGGCAGGTACGTGATGACCGAGAGGATCGGGAAGCCTATTTGCTGATGCCAGCCCACGCCGTTCCTAGAAGATCCTGAACGCCACGACGAGCACCAGCACGCCGATGAGGATGCCGAACGCATAGTTCTGGGCGCGGCCCGTCTGCAGCGGCCGCAGGACGCGGGCCAGCCGCGCCCACAGCCAAGCCACGCCGTTGACGGCGCCGTCCACGACCTTGACGTCGAAGAAGGTCCACAACCAGCTGGCGCCGTTCATCGTCGGCCGGATGGCCGCTTTCTCGTAGAACTCGTCCATGTAGAACTTGTTGACCGACGCCTGATAGGCCCAGGGCAGGCGTTCGCCGACACGCACGGGCAGCTCCCTGCGGCGGATGTAGAAGACGTACGCGGTGCCTATGCCGGCGAGCGCCACCACCAGCGAGAACAGCAGCAGGCCGCCGTCCAGCCCGGCCCAGTGGAACGTCTCCGCCTTGGCGTTGAAGAAGACTGGCTCCAGGAACTTGTGGATCCAGCCGCCGTCCGGCGGCCAGCCGGCGACGATACCGGCGAGCGCCGCCGGGATGGCCAGCAACACCAGCGGCACGCTCATCACCTTGGGTGACTCATGGATGTGGGCTTGCACCGTTGCGTCAGCCCGGCTCTGGTTGTGGAACGTCATGAAGATGAGCCGGAACATATAGAACGCCGTCAGGAATGCGGTGATGATGCCGACGATCCATATGAACCAGTAGCCGGCGTTGAAGTCCGCGCCAAGGATCTCGTCTTTGGAGAAGAACCCGGCCAGCGGGAAAATGCCGGCGTTGGCCAGGGCGCCGATGACCATCGTCCAGTACGTGACCGGCAGTAACTTGCGCAGCCCGCCCATCTTGCGCATGTCCTGTTCGCCGCCCATGGCGTGGATCACCGAGCCGGCGCCGAGGAACAGCAGGCCTTTGAAGAAGCCGTGGGTGAAGAGGTGGAAGATGCCGGCCGCCCATGCCCCGGCGCCCAGGGCCATGAACATGTAGCCCAGCTGGCTGACGGTGCTGTAGGCGATGACCTTCTTGATGTCGTTCTGCGTGAGAGCGATGCCGGCCGCGTAGATCGCCGTGAAGGCGCCAAGACACATGACCACCAGCATGGCGGCGTGCGAGTGGATGAAGAGCGGATAGGAGCGGGCGACCATGTAGACGCCGGCGTTGACCATGGTCGCCGCATGTATCAGGGCGCTGACCGGCGTGGGGCCCTCCATGGCGTCCGGCAGCCAGACGTGCAGCGGGAACTGGGCGCTCTTGCCGACGGCGCCGGTGAAGAGCAGCAGGCAGATGCCGAGCAGCGTGGCGCTGCCGGCGCCGCCGGCCTTGCCGAAGACGTTGGTGAACTGCAGGGAGCCGAAGGTCAGGAACATGAGCAGCATGCCCAGCGTGAAGCCGAAGTCGCCGATGCGGTTGACCAGGAACGCCTTCTTGCCGGCCTGCGAGGGCGCCTTGCGCGTGAACCAGAAGGAAATGAGCAGGTAGGAGCAGAGGCCCACGCCCTCCCAGGCCAGGAACATGAGCAGGTAGTTGTTCGCCAGCACGAGGATGTACATGGCGAACATGAACAGGTTCAGGTAGGCGAAGAAGCGATAGTAGCCCGGGTCGCCGCGCATGTAGCCGATCGAGTAGTAGTGCACCAGCATGCCGATGGTGCCCACCACGAGCAGCATGATGGCGGTCAGCGAGTCCACGTGGAAGCCCCAGGTGACATGGAAGCTGCCCGACGTGATCCATGAGAATACGTTCCAGTCCAGCACGTCGTGCCGGTGGGCGAACACGTGCACGAACAGGTACATGCTGAAGACCCACGAGAGAGTGACCATCGCCAGGCTCACCACGTCGGCCCGCCGGCGCAACAGGCTCTTGCCGAAAAGCAGCGTGATGAGGAAGCCAGCGAAGGGCAGCAGAGGCACCAGGGCCGTCGCGACCTTCAGCACCGTGCTTACGTGCGCAAGCGCCGTCATCGCCTACCCCTTCAGCTCGTCGTAGTCGTCGGTCTGCACAGACCGGCGGTTGCGGTAGTTGCTGATCACGATGCCCAGGCCGACGGTGACCTCGGCCGCGGCGATGGTGATGACGAAGAGCACGAAGATGCTGCCGCGGCCCTGCCCGCCGGGCAGGAAGTTGGAGAGCGCCACCAGCGCCAGATTGACGGCGTTGAGCATGAGCTCCAGGCACATGATCACCAGGATCACATTGCGCCGGGCGAGCACGCCGTAGGCGCCGATGCAGAAGAGCAGGGCCGAGAGCAGCAGCCACCAGTCGACGGGGGACATCAGCGATCGTCCTCCTTGCGCGCCAGGACGATCGCGCCGACCATGGCGGCCAGAAGCACCAGCGAGATGAGCTCGAAGGGGAACACGTAGCGGTTGAAGAGCAGCGCCGAGAGCGAGTGCACGTTCGGGTTGTGCGCGACGTCGCCCTTCGGCAGGAACTTGGAGGAGATGAAGAACACTGCCAGCAGCACCGCCACCGCCACCGCGGCGGGCAGCGCGAAGGCGCTCTGGCGGTTGAAGAACAGCTTAAAGCCCCCGGTCTGCTGTTGCGTGAGCATGACGGCGAAGATGATGACCACCGAGATGGCGCCCACGTAGATGAGGATCTGGATGATGGCCAGCAGCTCCGAGTTGAGCAGAGCGAAGGCGAAGGCAACCCCGAGGAAGCAGAAGATCATGCTGACGGCCGAGTGGACGATGTTGTGGAAGGCGACCACGCCGATGCCGGCCACCAGGATCCAGGCGGCGACGATGACGAAGAAGACGGGGTGAAAGTCGCCGCCCGGCATCAGCCCTCGTCTCCTTCGGCGTCCAGATCGACTGGCTTGTCGCCCATGGGCTCCCACACGACGCCGGCGCCGGTGAGCGAATCCAGCATGTGCGGCACCAGATCGAGGCTGTTACGGCGCATGGCGTCGGCCGGCCGGTCGTCGCGGACGAACAGGTGCTGGCCGGCCAGCCGGGCGCGATCGTAGTCGGCCAGCTCGAAGTACTCCTTCTGCTCCAGCGCGTCGTAGGGGCACACCTCGACACATTCGCCACAGAACATGCAGCGGCTCTCGTCCAGGTCGTAGCTCTCCAGCACCCGCGGGTTCGTCTCTATGGAGCCGGTGGGGCACGTCTCGGCGCATTTTCCGCAGCTGACGCAGCCGACCATCTGCAGCGGCAGGTTGTCTGGCGTGCTCACGATCGTATTGAAGCCGTGCCCCATGGTGTCGTAGCAGCTGGCGCCGACCTCTTCGCGGCAGATGCGGACGCAGCGATTACAGTTGATACAGCGGTTGGGCTCGCGGTGGATGAAGTCGTGTCGGAAGTCGGCCGCATAGTCGTGGCAGACGCCACCGTGGAAACGGTTCTGGTAGACCTCGTACTCGATGCTGAAGCGCTGCAGGTCGCAGGCGCCGTTGGCCGGGCAGTAGCAATCCAGGCAGAGCTCGGCGCCGCGCTGCGCCTCTTTCTCGGTAAGTCCCAGCTCGACCTCTTCGGTAGTGCTCAGCCTGGTCTTCATGTCGAGGGTCGGCATGTCGGCCGGCGGGCTCGGCTTGCTGACGTCGGTGGTCATGTCGATGAACACCGGCGGAAGCTCGGCCATGCGGGCCAAACGGGGGTCGAGGTCCTTCTTCCTACTCAGCGCCTCGTAAAACGGGGTAGCCTTGAGCTCGGCCAGCCGGCGCGAGACGGCTGCCATATCTTCTCCGCGCAGCAAGGCGTCGATGCTCCAGGCGGCCTTCTTGCCCTGGGCGATCGCCTGGATGACGGTCTGCGCGCCGAGAACAGCGTCGCCGGCCGCGAACACGCGCGGGTCGCCGGTCTGCAGCGTGTGCTCGTCGGCGATCAGCGCCTGACGCTTGCTGGCCGAGATACCGCCATCCAGCGGCACGCCGTCCAGAATGGGGAACTGGCCGGTGGCGACGAGCACCTGATCGCAGTCGTAGACGTAGCGGGCGCCCTCGATCTCGACCGGCCGGCGCCGCCCGGAGGCGTCCGGCTCGCCCAGCTCCATGCGCGCCATCTCCAGGCCCACGACCTTGCCCTGGTCGTCGGTGGCCACGCGTACGGGCTGCGTGTAGAGCTCGAACTTGACGCCCTCTTCTATCGCCTCGTCGACGCCGTGCAGGTTGGACGGCATCTCGGTGCGCGAGCGACGGTAGAAGCAGGTGACCTCTTCGGCGCCGGTCCGCACGGCCGTGCGCACTGCGTCCATGGCCGTGTAGCCGCCGCCGATGACCGCCACGCGGCGGCCGGTATGGATGGCGCCGTTGCGCTCGAACTCCTCCAGGTAGCCGCTGGCCGAGCGTACGCCGTCCGCATCTTCACCGGGAATGCCCATCTCATTGGCCCCGAACGCGCCGATGGCCAGCAGCACGGCGTCGAAGCCCTCCTTTTCCAACAGGTCCTGGAGGGTGAAGTCGGCGCCCAGGCGAGCGTCGCATTGAAGCTCGGCGCCCAGCCGCCAGACGACGTTCATCTCCTTGTCCATCACGTCGTGGGACATGTGGAAGTTGGGGATGCCGTACCGCATCATGCCGCCCGGCTTGGGCAGCGCCTCGAAGATCTTGGCTCCGTGGCCTTCCAGCCGAAGATAGAAGGCAGCCGCCAGGCCGGCCGGGCCGGCGCCTATGATGGCGACCCGCTTGCCCGTCTCGGGGAGCGGGTCCCACGGCAGCAGCAGCTCGCCGGTCTGCTCTTCTTCCAGGCACTCGTCGGCGGCGAAGCGGTGTAACCAGCAGATCGTGATCGGGTGCTCGACGAGCTGCCGCCGGCACGGACCTTCGCAGGGCCGCGGGCACATGCGGCCGAGCATGGCCGGGAACGGCAAGTCCTCGCGCAACTTTCGGACGGCGTTCTTGTAGTCGCCGTGGGCGATGTAGTCCAGGTATTCCGGGATTTTGATGTGCGTCGGGCAGGCCTCCTGACACGGCGGCGTGCAGAACGAGTTGTGGTCTGAGAGCAGCAGCTCCAGGTACAGGTGGCGCAGCTCGCGGACCCGCTCGGTGTCGGTGTTGACGACCATGCCCTCAAAGACGCGAGTGGCGCAGCCTGGGACCATCTTGTCGGCGCCCTCGACCTCGACCATACAGACGCGGCAGGCTGCGACGCTGGGCAGGCGCGGCTCGTCGCAGAGCGTCGGGATGAGGACACCGATGCTCTTCGCAGCCTCGACGATCGTCTGGCCGCGCTTGCAGGTGACCGGCTGGCCGTTGATGGTGCCGCTGATAGTGTCCGCGCGCGCGTTCTGTTCGCTGGTGGCCATCGCCTCGCGTTACCTCGTGTCCGCCGCGCTCTGGATGCCCGAGCGGACCTTGACGGCCCCGAAGCGGCAGGACTGGCGGCAGGTGTCGCACTTGATGCAGCCGCCGACGTCGATGACGTGCGGCTGCTTCTTCTCCCCAGTGATGGCCCCCACGGGACACTTCTTGGCGCACAAAGTGCAGCCGGTGCAGGCCTCGGGGTCGATGTAGTACGTGATGAGCGCCTTGCACTGGCCGGCCGGACAGCACTTGTCGTCGATGTGCGCCTCGAACTCGTCGCGAAAGGACCGCAGAGCAGAGATCAGCGGTGTAGGGGCAGACCCGCCGAGGGCACAGACGGTGCCCTCCTTGATGTAGCCGGCCAGCTCCTCGAGCAGCTCTATGTCGCCCTGGCGACCGTCGCCGGCGACCATGCGGTCCAGCACCTCTTTCATGCGCATGGTGCCCAGCCGGCAGGGCACGCACTTGCCGCAGCTCTCCTGGGAGGTGAAGGCGAGTGAGGAGCGCGCGAATTCGACCATGCAGGTGGCGTCGTCGATGACGATCATGCCGCCGGAGCACATCACGAGGTCGCGCTCGGCGAGGTCGTCGTAGCCGGCCGGCGCGTCTATGGCGGCCGCCGGCAGACAACCGCCGGACGAGCCACCGAACTGCACGGCCTTGACCTGCCGGCCGGGCAGCATGCCGCCGACGATGTCGTTGATGATCCGCGCGGGGCTGGTGCCCATGGGTACCTCGACCAGCCCCGTGTGGCGCACGTTGCCGCTGACGGCGAAGATCTTGGTGCCCCTGCCGCGGCCGTTCCCCAAGGCGGCGTAGGCCTCGGCGCCGTGGTCGATGATCCACGGCACGTTGGCGTACGTCTCGACGTTGTTCACGTTGGTCGGCTGGCCGAAGAGGCCACTTTCCACGAGCCGCACCTGCTCGCCGGTGGGCTCGGCCCGCCGGCCCATGATGGACGCCACCAGCGCGGTCGCCTCGCCGCAGACAAGTGCGCCCATGCCCTGCGCCAGGCGCAGGTCGCAACCGAAGCCGGAACCAAGCACGTTCTCGCCGAGGATGCCGCGCTCGCGCGCCTGCGCGATCGCGACGCTGACGCGTTCGACGGCGAACGGGTACTCGCGCCGCGTGTAGACGTAGCCCTCCTGGGCGCCGATGGCGAAGGCGGCGATCAGCATGCCCTCTATGACCTGGTGCGGATTGCCCTCCAGCAGCGAGCGGTCCATGAACGCACCGGGGTCACCCTCGTCGCCGTTGCAGATCACGTAGTGCCGCTCGCCGCTGCTCCCGCGGCAGCGGCGCCACTTGCGGCCGGTCGGAAAGCCGCCGCCGCCGCGGCCGCGCAGGCCCGAGGCCTCAACCTCGGCGATGACTCCTTCCGGGTCGTCGGCCGCCAGCACTTTGGCCAGCGAGCCGTAGCCGCCGTTCGCCAGGCAGTCGTCGATAGAGTACGGGTCGACGCGCCCGTTGAGGGCCATGACGACCCGCGTCTGGCGAGCGTAGAAGGGGATATCGGCCTCGTGGGCGATGCGCTCGCCCGTCTCGGGGTCTTTGTAGAGCAGCTTCTCCACAACGCCGTCGCCGACGACACTCGCCTCTACTATGTCGGCGGCGTGTTCGGGCTTGAGCTTGGGATAGAACACGCCGCTCGGGTACACCACGAGCAGCGGACCTTGCTGGCAAAACCCGGGGCAGCCGGTCTCGACGATGCGGACCTCATCCGTCAGCCCGCGCGCCGCCAGCTCACGGGCCAGAGCCTCCTGCACGGCCAGCCGGCCGGAAGCGTGGCACGAGGTGCCGGCGCAGATCCGGATCTCCCGCGCGCCGTCGCCGGCGACGGGCGCGTCTGTCTTGCGCGCGCTCTGAAGCGCTGCCCGAATGCGCGCCGCTCGTTCGGTGGTCGCCACGCTAGGCCTCCTCTCCGGCGCGCAGACCGCGCACGAGCTCCCGGGCCGCGTCGGCGCTCAGGCGGCCGCGCGTGTCCGTTTCGCCGACGCGGACGACCGGCGCCAGGGCACAGGCGCCGAGGCAGTTCGCCGCCTGCAGCGTGAAGAGGCCGTCGGCGGTGGTCTCGTCCAGGCCGATGCCGAGCTCTTCCGAGAACGCATCGATGACCAGCGAAGCGCCGGCCACGCGGCAGGCGGCGCCTGTGCAGACGTTGATGACGTACTTGCCGACCGGCGCCAGGCGGAACTGGGGGTAAAAGGTGGCCAAGCCGTAGAGCTCGGAAAGGCTGAGGCCGGTGCGCAGGCTGACCTGCTGCAGGGCCAGGCGCGGCAGAAAGCCGAAGGCCTCCTGCATCTCCTGGAGAACGGTGACCATACCGACGCCGTTCTCCAGGTAGTGCTCCTGCACGATCTTGTCGACCAGCTTGTCGTCGTAGCTCGACTGAACGGCCACCCGGGCGGCCGCTATGCGGGCCTCGTTGACAGCCGGCACGGCGTACTTGCTGCGATAGTTGACGCGGATGACCTGCACGGGGCAGTTGGTCTCGCAGAGCGTGCACGACCGGCAGCGGGGATCGTCGGTGGCCGGGTTGATGACGACGCTGAACAGGCCGCGGCTGCGCTCCGGCAGCACCTCCCGCTCTTCGGGGTACTGCACGGTGACCGTCTTGCGCGGCAGGTGGCTGAGCGTGGTGCGCATGGCTTTGAGCATGCCGAGCATCAGGCCGTCACCGCCAGCCTCTCGCGCAGGCGCCGCAGGCGCCAGCGCATCACGGGATCGAACAGGCCGATGAAGCCGAGGAAGAGAATCCACTGGAAGATCGCCATGCCGACGCGCCAGGGGTGCGCCCAGAGGATGATCGCCCCGCTGGCGCCGATGTTGAGCAGGCCCAGCGGGATGAGGATCTTCCAGGCGAAGCCCATGAGCTGGTCGACCTGCAGGCGTGGGATGGTCAGACGGATCCACACGAGCACGAAGACGAGCACGTAGACCTTGATCATGAACCAGATGAACGGGATGAGCGCGATGCCGTGGACGACTAGGAGGTTGGCGCCCGGGCCTTCCCAGCCGCCGAAGAACAGGGTGACCGTGACCATGGACATGATGGTCAGCCCCGCGTATTCGTTGAGGAAGAACATGCCGAAGCGCATGCCCGAATACTCGGTGCTGTAGCCGGCGACCAGCTCGGACTCCGCCTCCGGCAGATCGAAGGGGCCGCGGTTCAGCTCGGCGATGCTGGCCACGTAGAACAGGAAGAACGTGAACGGCATGACGAAGAAGAACCAGCGGTAGCCGTGCTGCGCGCCGACCACGGCGTTGAGGCTGAGGAAGCCGGTGCCCATGGCGACGACCAGCAGAGCGAGGATCATCGGCACCTCGTAGCTGACCATCTGAGCGGCGGAGCGGAGAGCGCCCACCAGCGAGTACTTGTTGTGGCTGGCCCAGCCGCCGAGCAGGATGGCCAGCACCGTGAAGCTGGTGACGGCGACGATGTAGATGATGCCGATGTTGAGGTCCTGACCCGTCCAGCCCTTGGTGTAGGGGATCACGAGCTGAACGGCGACGGCGCCGATCATGACCATGATCGGCGCCATTGTGAAGATCGCGTGGTCCACGTGCGCCGGCGCGAAGTCTTCCTTGCCCATCATCTTGAAGGAGTCGGCGACGCTCTGCAGCACGCCCTGCCAGCCCGTGCGGTTGGGCCCCAGCCGGTCCTGCATGAATGCCAGGAAGCGGCGCTCGAACCAGATGTTCACGATCGCCGCCACGAACACGACCGAATACGCGATCACGATCGCGACGATGGCACGCAGGATGTCGAGAAAGACGTGCATCAGCGGTCGATGCCTCCGAGGACCAGGTCCATGCTGCCGGAGATGGCGACCGCGTCGGCGATCTTGTTGCCGCGCATGAGCTTGGGCAGGATCTGCAGGTTCACGAAGCACGGGTCGCGGAATTTGAGCCTGTACGGATACCGCGACCCGTCCGACACGATGTAGGTGCCGTACTCTCCGCGCGGATTCTCCTGGGCGGTGTAGGCGCTGCCCGGCGGCGGCGTGATGACGTACGGCGGGCGCAGCGTACCAACCTGTACGGGGCCCTTCGGCATCATGTCGAGACATTGCAGGATGATCTTGCGCGACTGCCGCATCTCGTTGATGCGCACACGGTAGCGGTCGAACACGTCGCCGTGCTGCTCCGTGCAGACGTCGAAATCCAGCTCCGGGTAGACCGAGTACGGCCGCGTGCGCCGCAGGTCGAACGGTACGCCGGCGGCACGCGCCAGCGGCCCAGTCAGCGAGTAATCGACCACGTCCTGCCTGGTGACGACGCCCTTGCCGACGGTGCGCTGCAGGAACACGGCATTGGTGTCGACCAGGCTCTCGTACTCGTCGATGAGCTTGGGAAAGCGATCCAGGAAGGCGCGGCAGCGCTCTTCGAAGCCCGGCGGCAGATCGAAGCGCACGCCGCCGGGGCGGAAGTAGTTGAACATCATGCGCGCGCCCGTGGCCTCCTCCAGCAGATCGAGGATCGGTTCGCGGTCGCGGAACATGTAGAAGACCATGGCCGTACCCAGCGGCGCGAGATCGGCGACGAAGGTGCCGACCCCGATGAGGTGGCTCGCGATGCGGTTGAGCTCGGCCATGATGACGCGGATGAACTCTGCCCGGCGCGGCGGTTCTATTCCGGCCAGCTTCTCCACGGTGAGGACGTAGCCCCACTCACAGTTGATGCCGGCGACGTACTCGGTGCGATCGACGATCGGGATGTACTGATAGTACGTGCGCTTCTCTGCCAGCTTCTCTTTGCAGCGGTGCAGGTAGCCGATGACCGGGATGACGTCGCGCACGATCTCGCCGTCCAGGGTGACCACGAGCCGCAGCACACCGTGGGTGGACGGATGCTGCGGCCCCATGTTGACGACCACCTGATCGAGGGCTAGGCCGGCCAGGTCGCTCGGCTTGCCGGCGGCATCGGCCTGGCGGATGCGGCGCAGCGCCAGCTCCATGGCCTCGTCCGGGGCTTGCGTGATGAAGGGTTCAGACATACGGGTGGTTCTCGATGAGGTCGACGTAGTCCTTGCGCAGCGGATGGCCGATCCAGTCGTCCTTGAGCAGGATGCGGCGCGGGTCGGGGTGGCCCAAGAAGCGGATGCCCATCATGTCCCAGGCCTCGCGCTCGTGCCAGTTGGCCGAGGGCCATACGTCGCTGACCGTGTCTACCGCCGGCTTGCCGCGCGGCAGGCGGACGTGCAGCTCGAGGTAGCGGTTGGCGGCGAACGAGTACAGGTGATAGACGCAATCGAAGTGAGGCCCGTAGTCGACCGTGGAGATGAGCGTGAGCGAATCGAAGGCGATCTCGGGCAGGTCGTGCAGGCGCCGCGCCACGCGCTTGAGCGCGGCCGGGTCGACCTGCGCGATGACCGTGTCCGGATCCTGGATGCGCAACTCGGTGAGCTCGCCGGGCAAGGCCCGTGCCAGGCGAGCGGCGAGCTCGTCCATGCTGAGATGCACGGTCCCGATCTCGGCCGTCATTCGCGCGGCTCCAGGAAGCACTGTTGAACGCCGCGGCCGGCTTCGGCGCGCGGCGCCCTCCAGGTGGAGTCGCACAGGTCCACGGCCCGCGTATTGGAGGATACGTAGCTCATCTTCTGGATCTTCTGCTGAAGCTGCAGCAGACCGTCGAACAGCGCCTCAGGGCGCGGCGGGCAGCCCGGGATGTACACGTCCACCGGCACGATCTTGTCGACCCCGTTGACCACGTTGTAGCCGTCGTAGAACGGGCCGCCGCTGGTGGCGCAGGCGCCCATGCTGACGACCCACTTAGGCTCGGCCATCTGGTCGTAGAGCAGCTTGAGCACCGGGCCCATCTTCTCGTTGACGGTGCCGGCCACGATCATGAGGTCCGACTGCCGCGGCGTGGGCCGG
>Ga0182021_10008496_pt1 | contig 12153 bp, 9 predicted proteins | sample 612E3MmetaG_FD_120493 | JGI IMG/M metagenome (GOLD analysis project Ga0182021, IMG submission 120493) | Permafrost microbial communities from Stordalen Mire, Sweden - 612E3M metaG (Illumina Assembly) | ecosystem: Environmental > Terrestrial > Soil > Wetlands > Permafrost | place: Sweden...
CAAGCAAAAGCAAAGCACATACAAAAAATGATCCCATCCTCTTGGGAAATTTACCTTACAGTGATCGGCAAATTATTTTAAATCATGCAATACTTCATTGCCTATAAAACCGGAGACCTGTTATAATGAACCACTGTTCACAACCATTTTATCGATTTGTGGTCTTTACGGTCGAAGAAATTTTTTAAAATGTCCGCATTTTTAATCACTACAGGAATGTCCTGTTTTGCAAAGATCTCCGTTATTCAAACCTCTCAGGCCATTAGAAATGTCGGCACGAAGAAGAGAAAGAAAATTAAATTTCTATGATTCATGTTCCTCCCGTGCTGTTCGCTTGAAATCGCCCCTTCAAGAGGTGCCCACATCCATGTTCCATCTTCACGGATTATCCCGTGACAGCATTGGTCTGATGATTGTTTTGATCTCTTTACGAAACTCGGTAAAAAACAATAAAAATAAAGCCGCCATGCCAATACTCAAAGAAACAGCGGCTAAAAATGCATACAGGGGGCTTGCGCCGGACAAACCGGCATTCCATAACAAGGTTGCCAGCATAAGACCGGCTAACGAAAAAATTAAAGGTTTCGCAAAGTATTGTATTGGTATGGCAAGGCGATACCTCAGCAGACCTATGCTGGCGACAATAGCCAGCAGCTCTCCCGCCAGGCCGCTTATGGCTATCCAGACAATATCTGCACCCTGCGCCGCAAAAATAAATGCTAGGACAAAAGAGAAGGCCCGGAAAACATTGGAGATAGTCGTGTTTTGAGAATCACCTTTGGACAAGGCTATGGTTGCGCAGGCAAAACGTAACAGTCGAATACTTTGAGCCGCGCCCAACCATACCATCAAAAGTGCTGCGGCACGATATTTGTTGCCGTATACCAGTACCATCAACCATCCCCCCATAAGGATGAAAAAAATCCCCAACGGGTTAGAAATAAAAGCCGCAAGGTGAATGCAGAAACGACATCTTTTCTGGAATTGCGCCTGCAAATCCTGCACGCTGGAGAGAAGGGGCAGCATCACCGGTGATAGGACAGACCCTATGCCATCAACTATCGCGGAGGAAAGCACAAACGCCGCTGAATAGAAACCCAACAGCGCCTTGGAATATATTTCTCTTCCAAAAAGATTATTAGCGGCACCAATAACAAAGCGATCGCCCTGCATAATCAAAAAGAGTAAAATTCCATTGATCAAGAGCGGCCAGCCGAATGTCATAATCTGGCGGGCATGTATTGGCGCCCATCCCCACGTATAGGATCGCTCTGCCATTATATGGGATATGAGTGTCCTTGCCAAAGTTTGGATGAGAATCAGGTAGAGAATGACGGAATAATCGCCCAACCAGGCTGCCAGTGGCCACGCCAGCAAAACGCTGATGAGCTGGGAAGAGATATCCGTAACCAGCACAGGTTTGAAATTCAACTGCCTTTGCAAACGGCTCATATCTTGATGAGCTAATCCACGTATCAGGGGAACCACAGCCAACAGACGGAATGCCCAGGCTGCCGCGGGAATATCAAAGAGCCTGGCCACCGGACCTGCGAAAAGTAAAAGTATCAGGGCAATCCCCAACCCCCGAACCGCCGTCATTAGTTGTGAAGTTTGCTGAAAACGAGGTTTCTCCCCGTGAGGGCTTTGAATTAAAAGGGTATCAACGGCGAGATTGCTGACCATCTCTAAAAAAGAGACAGTCATGACAAAAAGAGCGGCAATGCCGAAGTCTTCGGGACTGACCAATCGGGCTACAATGATGTTTCGTAAAAGTTGAAGCGCCCGATCAATCATTCGACCAGCGCCGAGAAAGAACGTTCCCTTGATGGCAGTTTCTTTTATCGTCATGATTGATTTATGTCACATTGTCGGCATTGATGTGAGAAAGGACACAAGGTCCACGAAGCTGACCGGTTATGAGAATTTAGAAAGCGAATGCTTAAGAAACACCATCCATCTGTATACTTGTTTCGGCAAGGATGCTTTCACCCTGCTTATGCACCACCGATAATACATCAAACTCAAATACCGTAACCCCAGCCCTTTTGCCAGCGCCAACGGCACCCCGATTTCCTTCACGTCTTTATACAACTGCCGCTTCTTCTCATTCGCTTCTACAGGCCTTTCAAACTGCACATTTCTACCGCTGAATGCATACGAAACTTCAGTTTCGACCATACACATATTATCAGTCAATTGCTCACACATGCGACGCCCTTTTTCGGTGTTGCTTAGTATGAGCGAAATCCCCCTGTGAAACTCGTCTTTGAGTTGCGGGAGCATCTCTTCAATTCCCCAGAAATCGCCCAGTGTAACATCCGACCAGCGATAGCGGCTCGCGTATGGACACTTTTCACAACTTGATCTCTGCATCAGTCCGCTCATATAGGCTCTGAGATACAAGTTGCATTCGGATGATCTCGTCCTCCCGTTTTCAAAGAGTATGGTAGTGTATCCTATCGACGACACGTTCCCCTTCGTCACTTTGTCGCGAAATCTCACTCCTGACACACGTGCGCCTTCTTTCTGCTCCAGCGATTCTATATACTTCTTGAATATCGCAGGACTTGTCACTCCGTGACAGACAAAATCAACCAACAACAGTCTTGCGTATTCTTTTCCTAAAAAGTGTCGCAAACCATCGACTTGGCACGGAGTACCGCAGAAAAGGACGTGTTCATCACGATCCAATCTGTCTCTAATCTCAGAATAGCAGTCACCTGTGTCGCTCTGGATATATTTTGATTGACGCAAATGTTCCAACCCGTCCAATTTCCTTATTCCTTTGTGGCGGATACTCCAGTCGTCATCATATAGTGCTCCATAAACAGTACTGCTGCGGTTCTTCAGCACTAATTCTGCGATGGCTGAAAAAGTTCCGCCGGATGTGCTTTTCATTCTGATGCTTTCATCCCTATGCCAACCGAAATAGCAATGATGTGCTTGCTTCTCTTCCGTTGGATTCTTGAATTGATGAAGCGGGCACACATTTACGCACTTGTCACAACTCACACATTGTTCTTCATCCACCACCGGATAGAAAAAGCCATCATCTAATAACGTCATTCTTATACAATGTGTGGGACATATTTGTTGACAACCGCCACACCCACAGCAGTCAGGCCGGTCATGTGTTGCTAGATACATTCAAATGCCTTTAGTTTGTAGCGGTCTATTTGCAAGGCGCTTTGTGGTCATCGCTGACTATTTTGTTCAATTCCTTCCAATCATGATCAGATAACTGGACTTGCTGCGCATCTGTAAGCGCCTTGAATTGCGATTCGTTTCTAGCGCCTATTAGAAACGAGTCAACAGCGCTTTTCTCATATAACCACGCGTACATCAGGGTGGGGAGAGCAATGCCAATGCTCTGAGCATATTTGTTTAGAGTCTCAATAGTCGAGAACGTTTGGTCGGTCAGTTTTGATTCATATAATTCCGATCTGAAATAAAACCGGGTATTCTTAGGGTACTTGCCCCCTTTCTGGTACTTTCCAGTTAGTAGGCCACCAGAAAGAGGACCATAGCCTACATACTTAATTTGATTGCCGGCACAGAATGGAAGCAAGTCCTTTTCGTCATTGCGTTTGATGAAATTATATTCGTTTTGGACGACTTCATATTCTGCTAATGAATTCACCTTACTGACCTCTAGTGATCGGCTCAAATACTCCACGTCAATATTCGATGCGCCCAACATCCTCACCTTCCCTTGATCTACAGCGGTGCTTAGAGCAGCAAGAGTCTCTTCGATTGAAGTATTAGGGTCCGGTACATGAATGTACAACAGATCAAGATAATCCACCTGCAATCTCTTTAGGGACAGTTCAAGCTCTCTGCTGATATGCTTCTTTGAAAGCCCACCCTTGCGCCATATGCGCCATGTACGAGGAACGTTACCGTGAATTTTGGATGAAATGACCACCTTGTCTCTTGGTATGTTGAACGTTTTAAGCCATTTTCCAAGTATTCGCTCACTGTTACCGGCCCCATATGTAGATGCAGTATCAAAATAATTGATGCCAAACGCATATGCTATGTTCAGCATCTTATGACAATCTTGCTCCGAGTCTCCTTTCCCAACTAAGTTCGGCGCGCTACCAATTCCGCCAAAATTAGAGCAACCAAAGCTGACTCTGGATATTGGAAGACTGCTGTTGTTGATTGTTGAGTACTTCATAGTGCCCGCGCACGACTTGTACGATACCTTGCAAGCATACCGAGAAGAAGATGTGCGGTAGGTGCTATTATGATCACTTCATAAATCGTCATACTGCGATGCAAACCGTCACTTTCATCTATTCCAGATTTTTTATAAAAAAATTAAAGGCATTTTGATCCTTTGCGATCTCATCTATATCCTTTTCCCACCATTTACTTTCCATTATATTGTTTATGGTTTTTTCCGAAAACCTGTATCTTAATATTCTGGCAGGATTTCCTGCAACAATAGCAAACGGCGGAACGTCACGCGTTACAACGCTTCCTGCTCCTATTATCGCGCCCGTACCTATTTTAGATGCATTTGGCAATACCATAGCATTGATACCAAACCAAACATCATGGCCTATAGTAAATTTTGTTCTATTAATTTTTAATTCGTTAACAACACCAAGGGCTGGATTATAAAAAAATGGGTGAAGGGATTTGAATTTTGCAGGGTGATTTCCTGCAATTAAAGCACAGTCTCTGGCAAAAGAACAGTATCTGCCAATTTTCGTACCCCTTGGGAAGTGGGTTAAATCAAAACATCCATAGCTATAAAGACCGATTTCAATTTCATGATAATGTGCGTATATTTTTCTAAGAAGAGACGAGAAAAATTCACCTCCATCATATTCTAAAGCTATTTTGATTATTGTTTTGCGTACAATTGTATTATCGAATCTATAAGCATGATAAAGTATATCATTTATATAATTTGATTTTATCTTATTTTTTTTTATCATCGAATCTAATCCAAGGATGTCTTTTGATAGACGGACAACCTAATTTGCCGTAAAGAATAACCAAGCTGTAATTATTCCCTTAAGATGGGCTTGGTTACATAACAATTTTATAGATGTGAATGGCATACCCTGTAAGCCCGCTAACCTTAAAATTAACTGCAGCGCATTCAGGTTTGATGCCTTGATATTTGGCCTTTCCGATTTACTTGATTTTAAGATGTACTGTTTTCTATGACACTAAAAAGATTAAGGACTGTTTCTTTCACGAGGGGGATTGTTTCCTTAAGATGCTTTCTCACTACGTCCCTCTTCGCAAGAGTCTCATCTATAACTTTTATTATTTCATCTATTTCTAGTAAGCGCGGATCTGCAACAAGAGATTCTGCGCCGATGGTTTCCATTACACCGATGAACTTTTTACTATATGCAATTGATACGGTTGGTATAGTTTGTGAAAGCGCCGCTATGCACGCATGCATGCGCGATCCGACAAAAAAATCGTATAAACCGATGATATATTTTATTTCGTTCTGATTATAAGTCCCCTGAACCAGTGCTAAGTTTTCCCCATACTTACCCTTCAAGTCTTTATATATTTGTTGACATACGTTTGAGTCACTCTCTATATGTTTCTTTAATCCGAAGACATGGGGAACGAGCATAACTAAAACACTCTTTTGTTTGATAAGATAGTCGATGACTTTATACACCATCTCATCGTAATCACATTTAAATCCAAACGTATTCTTTCGCGCATAACCGCCCATATATAGCAGCCCGCTTACATTAAATCCAACGACGACAGTACTATCTTTCTTTTTTGTTGGAAGTCCAACTATGTCCATGTGCGCGGGTTTGACAGGATCAAGGACAAATCCAACATCGTAACAGAACTTCAAATGACCAACATCATTCTTTATACCTGGTAATGTTTTTATTTCCTTCAGGCTAATGTAATCTCGAGAAAATACTATCTTTGCATGATTCAAAATATATTTTGCTATTAACTTAGAAATTTTTCCTTTATAGGGACCTAACGTTTGTGGCATGAGTATCAAATCTTTACGCATCAGCAAGATTAAAACTTGAGGCAAGGTGGCGTAAAGAAAATTAGCGATACCATAAATATCGCTGAAGCTATCACCGCCAGCGATAGACAAAAACAAGTCCGATTCAGAGACGTGTTTGAGGTAAGAATTATTTGACAGTATCTTTGCCCTGATACCTCTAAATGGAACGATTCTGAGCAACGCAGCAAGAAATAGAAGCCTTACTATATTATTTCTCAAATAAAATTTCTTAGAGAATCTCATATTAACCAATTTGACGGGAATGGTGACGCCGTTCATCATAAAATTGTATGAGATGCTTCTTTCCCCATAATCCAGTAAAGTAATGTCAGCCTTGGCCTAAGCATTGAGTATGATTTTAATGGCGCCAGCGGTTAACACGCCCGCTCCCATGTTAGGTGATTCAAACGTCGCGCCTAACAAACAGATTTTTTTCACCTTCTCACGCAAGTTAATATCCTCGTTATTTCATTTTCTTTGATGTTAATCGCAGAATATTTTTTAATCTCTGTAATTGGTCATTTCTCATATATTTTACAACATCCGCAGGTGTCTGAATCGCATTGCCCTTCAGAGCAGACCAAGAATATCCCAAGAGTCGTAAAAGGCTGCCTATTACTATTGGTTTCTTCGAAATATCACCTGCACATCGTGCGACCTCGTAAAGAATGTGATCCCCCATCATATGTTCCATTCTCCCTACGTGAAATTTAGCATGAACTTGCCCCCTTCCGGGCAGTCCCGCGCATTTATGGTGATAGGCACGAATGTCCGAAAAAGATTGAACTTCCCACCCTTTCATCCGGGCCATCACAACTGCGATTGAATCCTCGTAGGCGCCAGGATAATAACCACCGATATCCTCCCAGCATTGACGACGGAAAAACTGAATGGGTCCGCCAACACCTCTTGGATTATCAAAATAAGGATAAATTTTATTCTCGTAAGTGTTATAAACGAAAGAACCGCCAAGCCCAAGCTTTGGATTATTTTTAAATTTCTCGATCAAGGTACTATAGAAATCTTCTGCGCATGAAATATCTGCATCGAGATTGCCATAATACTCATAAGTTATACCATCCAAATGTTTAAATCCCACTTGTATCGCGGCAACTTTCCGTGAGGCAATTCCGTATTTAGGTTTCAGCTTATTTTCATTTCTTATGAATTCAATGAATCGGTACTTATTTGCATATTTAATTACGATCTCGTCCGTCCCGTCCGTTGAACCATCACTCACAATCACCCATTTCCGGGGTAAAAGACGTTGAGCAATTACAGATTGTATAGTTTTTTCCAAGTAAGCTTCTTCGTTATATGCTGGTGTGATAAGAACGTAGCCCCCTTTGCATTCGTCTTGCTGCATCGTAATCAACCCCCAGAGTTTATTTTTTAGTTAATAGAATCTTATAGATGTGAACTGCATTCTTAACGAATACATCCACGAACTGACCTTTATTCAAGGGAACCTTACGACCCTCACCCACCACTTCGGCCACAGCATTGCCTGTAAGTCCGCCTATTGCGAAAGTTACCGTAATAAGTTCAGATTCAACGCCCTGATATTTAGCTCCAGTAATAGGGTCGGGCTCTGTGACTCGGGCGGCGAAAACATAGACTATGCCGTCCTTTTCACGTATCATTGTATCCACCCGATTGAGGGGGGCGTTCGCATCGTCTGTCACAGTGCGTATTGGTTCGGGTCCCAGCACTATGGGTGCCAGCACCTTCATCTGGTCTGCAAACTTTTTCATTGCTTCCCAGCGAATGCTGGTTGGGTCGAAGTAAGGGAACCAAAGGATACCCTTGGCACCGTGAATCACATTCATCCATGCTTCCAAATACACCTGTTCCGCAGAGTGGATCAATACAGTTTCGCCGGGATTTCTATTGCTGGGATTGATAGCGGGTATGACCGGCACTAAATCTCTGTTGCTTGATATAATACGATCCAAAGCGTCCAGGTACGCAGCACATGGCCCCAAGTCAGCAAAATTCAGCGAAGGATGCAAACGAGTTATAATAGGGTAAATATCAAATGAAAAAACATCCTGCATCCATTTCTTGCCGCCGAACAGCGGCGCGCTGGCCAGGTAATCATAGGCATTTGGCTTAACTCCAAAATACTTAGACCAGTCGTATCCGTAAAAAAGATTAAAAGCCGGATGCTGAGGGTCATCGCGATGGCAAACATAAGTCCATGCCGCCAATGTAGGTGGGTAAACCTTCTGGGCTCTGCCGCCCATATTGGGTTCATCCTGCCAGATCCAGGCAAACATAGCAGAATTGTCCTTATTAAGCCGGACATACTGGGCCATCCGATCCGGGTTATGATTGAACTGCCATCGATTAGCGGGTGCGGGGGTGTAATTGATCACATAATCACCGCGTCCTGGGCCTATTGCTACAAGGTTATTGCTGTTGGCATAATCCAGATACCTGCTCCATGTAGTGGGCGTATGTGTCGTGTAATAGCCCTCTGTATTCAACATATTGATACTCGCTTGATCGACAAAATTTTTGATTTTTGATTCGTCTGTCATGAAGGGACCAATCGGGAAGAACAGTTTGCCGTTCAACCGGAATGAGTTGTTTTCATCAATGCCCACCTTAGGGATTGCTGAGTATCGCTTGGAAAACTTGTCGCGCCAGATGCCTCCTGAGATTCGTTGGCCGTTGGCAGTCAATAATTCGGCTATTACCACGTAATCATCCTGGGCCAGGGGCTTGTGGTTTAAGAAAACCCGCTCTTCGCCGGCAAGATTGTTTTTTGAAAAAAGTATACTACTTCGCCCTTTTGCCCCTTTCAGTGTTACGCGGAGCGTGGTCTGGTTTCCTCTGTAAGCTGCAGGGATTTGCACATAAAGATACTGTGCCAGCCGGTTCTGGAAAGGTGCGCGCTGGATTTCAAAACCCGCCATTGGCGCTTCACCCGTTACATGCACCACGCTGGTAGTAGTTTTAGTAACAAGAGGGCTGCCGATAGGGGTGCCTGCTGCATCCCACTGCGCCCAGATAGTTACCGTAAGCATTACCGTAAAATCACCGGGTCTCATAAAGTAGTGAGTAGCCGCTATGCCTGAGCGTGTAATCGCTCTGACGGCTGGATCAAATCTGAGATAATAGCCGTCGCCAAAGTCCCACTCGTAGCGCGCCTTGCTGAGAATCGTTGCATCCGGATAAGTGGTCCCGGTGGCGCTAAAAAATACTTCCTCTCCCACTTCAACGCGAGTATTCGGCTCAATCCGTATCGCGGGGCTCAAGGTTTGCGCAAGTGCCATGCCCGCCGCTGCCAAGATCAGCACCCATGTAAAAATGGTTCGAGTAATATTCCTTGCCGACGCGACGGAATGTAATATTATATTTCTCATAGTTTTCCTCCTATTTTTAGAGTCCTGAACCAGTCGGGGTATTGGACAGCAAAGTTTTAGCGGGTATAATTGAGACGGTTGTTATCAATGCCAATAGCAGGTACCAGAATACAATGATTTGATCAAAATAGTGAACTGAAGTAAAAGATGCTAAATGGCCAACCAAAGAAACTCCCATGCACCATATGGTGAATTTAATAGGGAGTTCAGATGAACCAATTTCTTTGAGTTTCATTCCGATATTTTTAAAACAAAATATGATGACGGCAACAAAAAGAATTAGTGAAATGAGGCCGCCATCGATACCAACTGCGATAAACTGATTCGTAATATCCGTCTGTTTTTCAGACCAAGAGACGCCGGTAGGCATCCAATGGCGGGTGTAGTCGGTGCCCAAAAGCCACCATTCATTAAAATGGCTTATTGCGGCATCGATCAACATAACCCTGTGCCATCCTCCGCCTCCGATGACTTCGCTCAATTTCCCGATCAGGGACCAGACAGGGGCCTTCATGACAATATGTAGGCTGATCAAACACAGTAAAATACACCAACGCACAGCACGCATATGATCCCGGATGCGCCACATGGCCATGCCGATTATAACAAAAATATATGATACGACAGGGCCGCTTGAAGATGTGGTGATTGTGATGATGGTGGCAGAAATAATGCCGAGTCCGGCGATCAATTTTTTTCCCCCGCCCAAAGACCAAAGCGCCAGCATAAAAGGCAGGCTTGTTGTTCCAAACGTTCCCGCAAGGATGGGATGTCCAAAAGCGCCTTGACAACGTAATTTCCCCTCGCGAACCACCGTAAATTCAGGCACACCACCGAATATGGAAAACAGATTCCGACCGGTCGCCTTTTCAATGAGCATTGCCGCAGCTAGGGGAACAAGGACGAGGGCAAGCATTTTAAATATCGTATTGATATCGTTCATATCATGGATCAGGGAACGAAATATGATATAAAGGAATAGCGAATTATAGATGAAACCAAACTGATTGATAAAAGCTTCACTGCTGCCGCTGCGCAAAAGAATATAGGCGGTTGCAGAGGTAATAACATAGGCGATCAATATCTTATCAATCTGATGCAATCTTATCGAAAATACTTCTTTGCGAATAATGACCCTTACGCAGCCGAAGAATATGATGATTCTGAACATCGTAAAGTTCAGCGATGCAATGTTGATGACTTGCCCAAGCGTAACAAAACAGGCAGTCATTATTATAGGTAAGACAGCGAAGCGACGAGGGAGGAATAGCATTAGTACGCCCATCGCCGACGTAAAAATAAAGCCGATAAGGTTTATATTGCTCAGGTTATCAGTTATCATATGTACCTCAGATAATGGTAGGTAAGTCTATTTCTTACTCAGTCTTGGATTAATCAACCATGCCATTTTTTTCCTATTGGCTGCCGCTAAAACTTTAGCCATGGGTCGTTTATTTGATACAACAAGGGAAACAGCAAACCAGGCTGCTGCTCTTCCCAGTGTACCTATGAATTTTATGAGCCAGAACAGAACACATTCCGGCATGCTTTTGTGCTTTCTCCAATATTGCCAATTAGCCTTGAGCATTTCGATTTGAAACCGTATCGGCGCACTGGAGGAACTGCCACAACCAAAATGAATCGCTTCCGCCCCGGGATAGTGCACCAGCTTCCATCCGGCATCATGGATGCGCTTGCACCAGTCCACGTCTTCGGAATAAAAGAAAAACCGCTCGTCAAGCGTGCCGACCTGCGCGATCACCTCCCGGCGCACCATCAGAAAACAGCCGGATAAGACCTCTATCTCCATCACAGCCTTATAATCATATCGGACCATATCTCTTCCGCGGAAAAAGGTAACCGTTGGAAACAAGGTATTAAGGAAGAATTCCTGGCAGAAGATATTGCGCAGGGTAGGAAACTCGCGACAATTTTTCTGGATTTGCATATCGCCGAAGAAAGTTTTCGGGGCAAGAGCGCCTATCTCAGGGTGACTTTCCATGTAGAGACGCATCTTATCGAGCACACCTTCCAGCGCCTTTACATCCGAGTTGACCAGGCAAACATAGCGTCCTTGCGCTTTTTTGATACCTATGTTGTTGGCCTTGGCAAAGCCTACGTTTTCCTGGTTCACGATGGTTTGTACCTGAGAAAAACTTTTTCGCAGCGCATCGATGGAGCCGTCCGTAGAGGCATTGTCAACGACGATGATTTCAAGAGATGATTCCCGTGTTGCCTGGTACAGCGATGCCACACAGTCGAGCAGCAGTGCCTTAGTATTCCAATTGACAATGATAACGGAGATATCAATCATGGGATGATATGTACCATTTTTTGGCCTAGGAAATTAACTCGTTGTCCGGACCAGGGCGGCTTAACAAATGCAGGAAAGTCGCCTTCACCTGTTTTTTTGCCAGATCGATTTTCTGATTGATCGATACCATCTCTAACTGGCGATTGCGATAGAGAGCTATCACACAATTGACCGCTTCATCCAGGTCGAGCGATCGCGCATCGACAACCATCTGCCTCAACCCAACACCCTCGAAGACGCCACTAAACTTCTTGCTGTAGGCTATCGCCGCAGTGGGTACACCCTGCGAAATCGCGGCTATGCAGGCGTGCATTCTCGAACCGATAAAAAAATCGCAGCGCCCGATGATGCCTTTGATCTCGAATTGGTTATACTCCCCAGTCACCAAGTATAGCCTGTTCTTATACTTATCCTTCAACGCATCATAGACTTGTCTTGCTGCCTCATTG
>Ga0182021_10008497_pt1 | contig 12152 bp, 10 predicted proteins | sample 612E3MmetaG_FD_120493 | JGI IMG/M metagenome (GOLD analysis project Ga0182021, IMG submission 120493) | Permafrost microbial communities from Stordalen Mire, Sweden - 612E3M metaG (Illumina Assembly) | ecosystem: Environmental > Terrestrial > Soil > Wetlands > Permafrost | place: Sweden...
CACGAAGGTGGCCGCCTGGGCTGCCGCGGCGTTCCCCGCCAGCAGGCCCGTGGCAACGGCATAGCCGGCGAAAGCCATGCCCCACAACAACGACAACCCGAGCACGACCAGCAGGCCCGGCACGCCCGTGGCAGAGGTAGCCCCGAGGAGCATCCCTACGCCCAGGACGAGAGTCGCCTGCGCGAGCACCAGGATGGCGCCGACGATCATCGGCGCCAGCACGATTGCCACCCGGCTTATCGGCATGGCCTGCAGACGCCGGAGGTAGCCGGTTTCCAGGTCGGTCACCAGGAGCTGTCCGGCGACAGATCCGGCCAGGGACGCGTTGACGATCGACACAGGCAGGATGAACGTGAGGAAGCTCGCCCCGATGAGCTTCTCGAAGCCGGCCGAAGAGCCGAACGCACCGGTGTAGACGGCGAGGAAGAAGAGGCTTATGGCGAGGTTGATGTAGGTCGTCGGGGATACGACCAGCTGGCGCAGCAGGCGCGCGAGCAGGATGCCGACCTGCGTGACGAAAGAAGGCGACGCGGGCAGCATCGCCGTGTCCGGAAACTGAGTTGCTATGGCGTTCATGCGGCCACCTCCTGTGGCTCGGACTGCTCGATGAGATGACCGCCGACCACGTGGCGGAAGACGTCGTCCAGGGTCGGCCGCGCCAGGGCCACGCTGAGCGGTTCGATCCCGGCCGCGGTGAGGGTCGCGAGGGTTCGCGGCACCGCCGCACCGCCGTCGCGGACCGCCAGGGCAACCCGGCCGCGCCCTTCGCCCCGGCCGCCAAGCAGTGTCGCGGCCCGCTCCTCGAGATCCGGGCGGACCTCGATCGTCAGCACGTCGCCGCCGATGCTTCGCTTGAGTTCATCGGACGTTCCTTCGATGCGCAAGCGGCCCGAAGCGACGATTCCGATCCGGTCTGCCAGAGCATCCGCCTCTTCGAGGTACTGAGTGGTCAGGAGCACGGTCACTCCATCGTCACGGAGGCGTCCCATACGCTCCCACATGGACTGGCGGGAGATTGGATCGAGGCCGGTGGTCGGCTCGTCGAGGTAGACCACGCTGGGTCGACCGACCAGGGCGAGCGCCAGGTCGAGGCGCCGCCGCATGCCCCCGGAATAGGCCTTCAGCCGCTTCTCCGAAGCATCGACGAGATCGAACTCGCGCAGCAACTCATCTGCCCGCCGCCCGGCCTCCGATCGGGAGATGCCGAGAAGCCGGGCGTGCCTGGCGATCAGGTCGCGGCCGGTAGCAGCGGAATCGACGCCCGTTTCCTGGAGGGCAACTCCGATTCGGCGCCGAACGGCGACGGCCTGGCCGACGACGTCAAAGCCGGCAACATGCACCGCCCCGGAGGTAGGTAGGAGCAGCGTTGCCAGGACGCCGATCGTAGTCGACTTGCCGGAACCGTTGGGGCCGAGGAGGCCGTAGATCTCTCCCGGCCGAACCTCGAATGAGAGGCCGTCCACTGCCGGCGGAGAGTCGGGAGCGTATCGCTTGACCAGGTCGTCGACGACGATTCCTGGCGAATGATGTTGGTCCATGCCTGTTCCTCACTGGGTTGGTTACTCCCAGTTCGGAAGAACCGCGGATTCGGATGGGGCTATCGCGCCGGGCTCGGGGCGCCCGATATACTCGATTGCGATACGGCGGCCCATCCCACTGCCGCCGGGATACGAGGCCGTGGTGGAGGACGCGGAACTGCTGGCGCGGATCGCCGCCGGCGACCAGCACGCCATCGAGACCCTCCACGAGCGGTTCGCGCCCGGCATGTACTCCGTGGCGATGCGCGTGACCCGGTCCGAACGGCTCTCCCAGGAAGCGGTCCAGGACGCCTTCATGGCCGTGTGGCAGGACCCGCGCAGATTCGACCCCGCTCGCGGCTCACTGGGACCGTGGATGTTCACCCTGGCCCGCTACAAGGCAATCGACGCCGTGCGCCGCGAGGCGGCCGTCAAGCGCCATACGGCCGAGGTGGACCTCGAGCTGTACGAGGCCCCGGACGACGTCCACGACGAGGTGTGGCGGGGGCTCCGCCGCGAGCGACTGAACGACGCGATAGGCCGCCTTCCCGAGGATCAGCGACGGGCGCTCAGCCTTGCCTTCATCCAGGGGCTCACCCACGTGGAGGTCGCGGAGCGCGAAGGGATCCCGCTAGGCACGGCGAAGACGCGCATCCGGACGGCCCTGCTTCGGCTTCGCTCGTCGCTGGAGCTGGATCTCTCGGATGCCGAGTCGACGGGCCTACCCGGCGTGTCGATCACCGGCGCGGAGGGTCGAAGGCAAGCAACCGACGCCCATAGTGGGCGGACGCAATCCGAGTTGGTTCCATGATCGAACAAGCACCAGAAGTAACGCAGTTCGTGACGGCACCCTTCGATGCCGAGCCCACGGCAGCGGCAGGAGGATCTCGATAGTGAATGACTCGCCGATGCCGGAACTCCCCGAGGTTCCGGCCCAGCTCTCGCCGGACGGAGACGTCGCGGCGCCCGAGTTCCTGGCTTCCCTCCTGGCCGATGGCGACGACGACATGGCGGCCTGGGTCATGAGCCAGGCCCTGTCCGAACGCTCCCGGGCCGAGGTCTACGACGAAGTCGTACGACCGGCGATGGAGCTGGTGGGCACTCGCTGGGCGGAAGGCCAGTGGTCGATATCGGTCGAACACCTGGCCAGCGTGGCGCTCAACCAGGCGCTGTCGCGCGTCCGGCCACCCGAGAATCCCGAGTCGCGCATCGGGCCCACGGCCGTGCTGGCCGCGCCGGAGATGGAACAGCACGTTGCCGGTCTCGTCTGCCTGGCCCAGATCCTCGAGGACGACGGCTGGCACGTCGAGAACCTCGGGGCAAACGTCCCGGCGGACGATCTCGTGAGCTTCATTTCGGCCAGGGACGTGGACCTTGTGGCCATGACCATCGGAACGACCGATCGGCTGGAGGCACTCCGCGGGGCCGTCGATGCCCTCAGGGCCGCCGGCGGTGGGGCGGCCGAATTGCCGCTCCTCGTCGGCGGGCACGGGGTCGCAGAGATCGCGCAGCTGGCAGGGGCAAGCCGAGTCTGCCACTCGCTGGCCGACGCACAGCAATTCGCCCGCACGCTGAGACGGTACCCCGGGGACACCGATCGCCGCTGACCGTCGCCAGACGCCGGGAGCCGTCCGGCGGTCAGGCCCCGAGGCCGCGCTTCTTCTCCAGGACCAGCTCGAAGTCCTGGGTCAGCCCCGTCGCAAAGCCGGCTTCGCTGATCGCCAGGTAGTACTCCCACATCCGGATGAAACGCTCGTCGAATCCCTGCGAGCGGACCGCGTCGAGGTTTCCCATGAAGTGGGCGCGCCATTCCTGCAGGGTGCGCACGTAGCTCGGCGCGACATCCGTGACGCCGGTGAGCAGGAGCCGGGTCCGATGAAGAGACCTCTCGATGACAGAGAGGGACGGCAGCAGGCCGCCCGGGAATATGTAGAGCTGGATCCAGTTGGCCCCTCGCCGCTGCCGCTCGTAGGCGACGTCCGGATACGCGATTGTCTGCAGGCTCAGGCGGCCGCCCGGCTTAAGCGCCTTGTCGCAAGCCTCAAAGAAGGCCTCGTAGTACTCGGCGCCCACGGCCTCGAGCATCTCGATCGACACGATGGCGTCGTAGGTCCCCTCGATCTCGCGGTAGTCGCGCAGCTGGATGTCCACGAGAGCCTGCAGGCCGGCAGCCCTGACCCGCTCGACCGCGAGGTCCCGCTGGGCTTTGGAGATCGTGACCGACGTCACGCGGCAGCCCAACTGTCCTGCGGCGTAGATCGCGAAGCCACCCCATCCACAGCCGATCTCCAGGACGTGCATCCCGGGTCGCAGGCCGGCGCCTTCTGCCATCAGGCGGTACTTGTTCCTCTGGGCGTCGGAAAGGGACTGCTCCGGCGACTCGAACACGGCCGATGAGTAGGTCATGGTCTCGTCGAGGAAGAGGCGGTAGAAATCGTTGCCGAGGTCGTAGTGGGCGGCGATGTTTCGGCGGCTGCCCGAGACGGTGTTGCGCCGCGAGCGATGCAGGAGGGTTCGCGGCAGCTGCGCCAGGCGATGCCACGGGCCGCCCGCCAGGTCCAGGGATCCGAGGTTGAGCGCAGCCAGCGAGAGAAGAGCGGCCAGGTCCGGGCTCGACCACTGCCCATCCATGTACGACTCTCCGGCACCGACCTCGCCGTGAAGGACGATCCGCCGGGCGGCGGCCTTGTCGTGGACGCGTATCTCGGCCGTGCGATCGGAGGAACTGTCGCCGTAGACGCGGCGCCGGCCGTCCGGTTCCACCACGGTCAGGCGGCCGATCCGGATGCGCGAGGCCATGGCAAGCGCCGCTCGCCAGGCAGCGGCTTCAAGAGCCGGCAGGCGGGTCAGGCCCCGGCGTTCCGCCTGGGCCGAGTGGCTCGAGGCTTCCTGCGCCCTATCGGTTGTTGCGGTTCCGGCTCTCATCGGGCCGTTCCCTGTCCAGGTGGCAAGGCTCCGGCGACCCTCGTTCCGTGGCCCCTCGCCGCCCCGTGGCGGTGGAAGGACGCTCCCTTGAGCCACAGCCGCAGGGCGTGCCAGTAGATCGCGCCGATGGTCTTGAGCGTCACGAACGGGTAGCGGGTGAGAAGCCGGCCCACCGCGCGATTGGTTGCCGGGAGGCGCCGGAGGACGACACTGGTCGTCAACACGGGCGAGCCGTGCTCGGTCTCGTTGATCGCGATCCGCAGCTCAGACGGGCGATCCCACGTCCGCACCGTGTAACCCGCGTCCATGCCGATGAAGGGCGACACGTAGAAGTCCTTCTCCATCGAGGCCGTGTGCTCGTCGCCTCGACGCTCCGGCCATAGCGTATACAGCCGCCGTTCGCCGTGAGTGTTGTTCACCTCGACGATCACGACCCGCAACTCGCCGGCAGCATCGCGGCACAAGTAGAAGCTGGCCGGGTTGAAGAGGTAGCCCAGGATGCGCAGGTTCGTGACCAGCGTGATGCGCCAGTCGACCGGGTCGACACTGTAGCCCGAAAGGTGCTCCCGCACCGATTCGGCGAGCGATACCGCCGGGGGAAGCATGTGATCGTCGTCGCGGAATGTCAGGACGTTGCGCCTGTTCCGGCTCACGAGCCTGAGCTTCGAGGCCGCCTCGTCGATCTCATCCAGGTCGAGGGCGAAGTACCAGACGTCGTGCTCGAGCTCGTAGACGAATGGGCTCGAGCGGCGATGCCGAACCTTGCCCTCCAGCAGGTGCGACCTCATGCCGCCAGCTCCTCGATCGAGGCCGACACCATCGCCGCTGCCTCGTAGCCAGAGCGGCAGCCGTCCTCGTGAAAGCCGTAACCGAGGTGTGCGCCCGCGTACCAGGTCCGGTTGCGGCCCTGTGTAGCGCGCAGGTCATGCTGGGCGTTGAGCGTCCGAAACGTGTACATGGGGTGGCTGAATTCACGGGCCACGATCACTCGATCGGTCTCGATCTCCCTCCCCGGGTTCAGCGACACGAAGTACTGCTCGGGTCCGGGCAGCGACTGCAAACGGTTCATGTGATAGGTCATGGTCACTTCGCCGCTCGGCCGGCGGCAGTCGGCCACGTCCACGTTCCAGGAGGCCCACGCCCGGTCGGCCTTCGGCATGACCCCCTCGTCGGTGTGGAGCACGACCATATTGCGAGAGTAGTCGAAGCCCGAGAGCGTGTTCCGTTCCACGAGGTCGGCGTCGCGCAGCAGGGCCATTGCGTCGTCGGCATGAGTGGCCATAACCACGGCATCGAACCGCTCCGCGGTCCCGTCGGCCGTGGTCACGGTGGCGCCGCCGGCATCCCGCGTAACTGAGACGACCCCGCTGTCGAGGCGCACGGCGTCTTCGGGCAGCGTGGCCAGGATCTTCTTGACGTATTCGTTCGATCCGCCCTTCACGACTCGCCACTTGACCTTGCTGGGATAGCCGATGAGGCCGTGGTTGTCGAGGAAGTGGAGCAGGTAGTCGACCGGAAAGTCGAGGATCCGATCGGCGGCCGTAGACCATACCGCCGACGTCACTGGGACGATGAAGTGGTTCCGAAAGGCCGAGCCGTAGTGGCCGCGGTCCAGGAAGTCGCCCAGGGTGTCGCGCGTGTTCGCGCCCGAGTCGAGGCGCTGGCGGGCCTCGCCGTAGAAGCGCAGGACCTCGCCGATCATCTTCCAGTGCGAGGGCCGAAGGACCGTCCCGGGGCGCGGGAACCAGCCGCCGGCCCCTCGGCTGCTGAACTCGATTCCGCAGGATCCGCAAGTGCAGCCGAACGACATGTCGCTGGGCTGCGTCGCCACGCCCAGTTCGGCCAGGAGCCGCGTGAACAGCGGATACGTCTTCTCGTTGTAGACGATGAATCCGGTGTCCACCGCGACGGGTCCTCGATCAGTCTGGATCGAGACGGTGGCGGTATGCCCGCCGGCGGCGGGCTCTCTCTCGAACAACCGGACGTCGTGCTCGCCGTTCAGCACGTACGCAGCGGTCAGGCCGCTGATCCCGGAACCGACTACGGCAACCTTCATTCTGTCCATCACCCCCTGTTCGAAACGAAGTCGAAAACAGATGGGGCAGTGGCGGCCGGAATTACGAGCCCGGCGAGCGGGCCGGGGCCGCGGGGTCAGCAGCCTGTTGCGGGGCCGCGGTCTCTCGTGCCGACATCTCGTTCAGCGTCTTCTCCATCCCTGCAAGAGCGTCCTTCGCAATCTTGCGGAATGAGCCGCCCAGGAACGGCTGGATCAGCCTCAGCAGGCCGCCTAGCCGGATGTCGGCCGTGTAGTCGATGCGGGTGCCCGTCCCCGATCGCTCGAAGCGGATCTCGTCGACCGCCGAGACACCCGAACCCGAACCTGTGAGCACGACGCGGCGCATCGGCTCCAGCTCCGAGACGCGGTATTCCATCGGGGCGAACCGGCCACCCATCCGAACCATGAGCCTGTACCGGGCGCCGATCGCCGGCGGCCCGGGGTTGACGGCCTCGGACGATCTGACGCCCGGATCCCATCGACTCGAGTTTGCGAAATCCGCGACAAACGGAAATGCCACATCCAACGAGAGCGGAGTTTCGATCTCTTCATGAAGCCTGGTCATCACGATCTCCTGCAGGTCCCTTCCGAGACCCGGTGTTGCGAGGTACTAATTGGATCCGAGGAACCTTCTCGACTGGACGCTCGAGCTGACGGTCGTCGCCAGCTTCGGTCGCCCAGGACTAGTTCTCCGTCGGCGGCTGTTTGGATGGGATTCGCCAGCGCCGAATTCCATGGCTGGACGGACCGTCCTCGTCACCGGCCCAACCTCAGGGCTCGGGCGAGCCGCGACCGAAGCCCTCGCGGCGCTCGGCGCCCGGGTCGTCCTCGTAGGCCGGAGCCCGGAACGTTTGGCCGCGCTCCGGGATTCGCTGACTCGTGAGCACGGCGAGGATCGCTTCCCCGTAGTCCTGGCCGACATGGGCTCACTGGCATCAGTGAGGGCGGCCGCGAACCTGGTTCTCGCCACCGAATCGCGGCTCGACGTGCTCATCGACAACGCCGGGGCCATATTCGCGGAACGAACCGTCGGCCCGGACGGCATCGAGGCGACCCTTGCCACGCTCGTCGTCGGCCCGTTTGCGCTCGAGGCGGCGCTGCTGCCGCTGATGGCCCGTACGCCGGGGTCCCGCATCGTCTCGGTGACCTCGGGTGGCATGTACACACAGCCCGTTCGCCTCGACGACCTGCAGTACGAACGGGAGCTGTGGTCCGGCCCGCGGGCCTATGCCCGGGCCAAGCGGATCCAGGTGGCGCTGATGCGGGAGTGGAACCGGCGGCTGGTCAGGGCCGGGATCGACGTAGCAGCGAGCGCCATGCACCCCGGCTGGGCCGACACTCCGGGGCTGGCCGAGGCCCTGCCGGGCTTCCACCGGCGCATGCGGCCGCTCCTTCGCACCCCGGCCGAGGGAGCGGATACGATCGTCTGGCTGGCCAGGCGTTCTGCGGCGGTAGGCGGCAGGCTCTACCTGGACCGGAGGCCGCGGCCGTTCGACCGCATCCCCGCCACCAGGCTCACGGCGGAGGACCGGCGGCGGCTTTGGGATGCCGTCCTGGAGCTATCCGGGTCACCCGATCCGATAAGAGTTTGACGACGCTCGCGGCGGAGCGCCCGTCCCGAATCGACCCTCGAAGGGCCTACGGGCAGGTATCCCGCGGGGCCGGCTTGCCGGACCAGGTGCTGTCCGCACCGAACAACTGGACGGACAGAGCGGCAACCTTGGCGTTGATCAGGCAGGTCGACGAGGTTGCGCTGCTGATGCCGGTAACCGAGTAGGGCGGCCCCAGCACGACCTGCGAGAAGTTCTTGGTCGGAACGTCCTGAGCCATGGCTACGTAGTCTGCGACCTTGTCGGCCGGGAAAGTCGTCGTCACGCTCGATCCGACCGTGGATATCAGGCTCGGCAGCTTCAGCAGCTGTGACGGCTGGGCCATCTTGTGCAGCAGCGCGATCAGGACTTCCTGCTGGCGCGACGCGCGCCTCCAATCGCTGTTGTTTGTACCGTGACGGGATCTCACGTAGGCCAGGGCGGTCCTGCCATCGAGGTGTTGCGGCCCGGCGGCAAGATAGAACACCCCCGCGTTACCGTCCAGCCAATCGTAGGTCGGGTCGGCGATGACACCGGCGTTGACGACATCGATCCCGCCGACCGTGTCGATCATCTTGATGAACCCATTGAGGTCCATCACCGCGTAGTAGTTGATCGGAATGCCGACGAGGTAGCTGACCTCCTTGACGAGGGTGATGTACGGGCTATCGGGCGACTTGATCCAGCCGTTGCGGACGTACGTTGGTACCGAATTGATCTTGGTCTTGGCAGAGTCGACGCCGCCGAAATAGAACGGGAAGCTGGCGCTGTCGCGCGGCACGCTGACCATCTGCACGGAGTTCGTCTGCGGGTCGTAACTCACGACCATGATCGAGTCGTAGAGATGCTCAGAACGGCTCGGGGCCGCATCCACGCCGGTGAACAAGATCGTGATGCGGCCGTTCACGGCAGGCGCGGGCAGGGACGACCCTGGTGCCTGGCTGCCTCCGGGCGTCGCCTGATCGATCAGATCGGTGTTGCCCTGGCCGAAAAGCCGCGATCCCGCGCCCGAGGTTTCGGCGAGGAGGTAACCCGCGCCGGCGTGACTCACCACGATGGCCGCCGCAAGAGCAAAGAGCACCAACCTGTCGAAAGCCCGGCGCGTTCTTCGCCGCTCGCCGCTCGCGAAAGCGTGGCCGACAGCCCAGACTCGCCAAAGACCGAGCAGGAACACGACCGCGACGGCCGCCAGGCTGAAGGATGGGTCCGCAAAACGCGCGGCGAATACCACCGCACCCTGGCGTAGCTCGTAGGCGAGCAGCAGCAGGACAAGGAATGCCGGCAGGGCGAAGAGAACCGCCAGCCGGCGCCGGCCGGTGTAGAGCTGCCCCAGGCCGGGCCAGAGGAAGGAAAGCAGGGCTGCTCCGGCAGGGGATCGCCCGGCCACCCTGGCTCTGGCGGCCTTCGTAGGCGCGTTCAAGGAGTTCATCAGATCCTGACTGCGTTGGGGGGAACGGTTCTTTGACGGCGCCGAGGGAGGCATCGTGATGCCCACGGCGGATTGGGCTCATCGGCCTTGTCCGGATCAAAGAGGTTGCCGGGTGATGCGACGCTCGACGGGACCCGACGCCTAGACTACGACTAAGAAGCCTTGGAGGCGAACGTGAGCCCAGAGCCGACCCCGACAACAAGTCGAGTATTCGCCGCCGATCCGGCCCAAAGGCGTGTCGCCGGTGACCTCTACGAGGGCATCGCGGGCCTTCCGATCGTCAGCCCGCACGGCCACGTCGACCCACGTCTCCTCGCCGACCCGGACGCGACATTTGGGACGCCGACGGACCTCTTCATAGTCCCCGACCACTACATCCTGCGAATGCTCTACTCGCAGGGGATTCCTCTCGAGGCGCTGGGGGTTCGTCGCCGAATCGGGGGTCCGGACGAGCCGACGACTGTGGCCGATCCCCGTCGTGCCTGGCAGGTTTTTGCGGACAATCTCCACCTGTTCCGTGCCACCCCATCGGCCATGTGGCTCGCCGCCGAACTCCGAGACGTGTTCGGTATCGATGAGCCGCTCACAGCCCACAATGCCGGGGCGATCTACGACGAACTGTCGGCCAGGCTCGCCCGCCCCGAGTTTCGACCGCGTGCCCTATTCGACAGGGCCGGAATCGAGACGTTGTGCACGACGGACGATGCAGCCGACCAGCTCGAGAGCCATCGGGCAATCCGGGCGTCCGGCTGGCCGGGCGACGTACGTCCGACGTTCCGGCCCGATGGGGTGATCAACCTGCTCGCCCCGGGCTGGCGGACACGCCTCGATGCTCTATCGGCCGCCGTCGGCCGGGAGATCACGAGAACCGCCGCGCTCGTGGCCGCGTTGGAGGAGAGGCGATCGTTCTTCGGCAGGATGGGCGCGGTTGCCACCGACCACGGCGTCGAGTCGGCGTACACCGCGTCGCTCGGCGAGGGCGAGGCGGACACGATCCTGGAACATGCCCTCCGGGGCGAGGCCACGCCCGACGAGGCTCGTCGCTTCAGCGGTCACATGCTGATCGAGTTTGCCCGCATGAGCGTCGAGGACGGCCTCGTCATGCAACTGCACGTCGGCTCATTCCGCAACCACAACGCGGCGCTGCTCGAGCACTTCGGAACCGACATCGGCGCGGATATCCCCGTCGCGACGGAGTTCACGCGCAACCTTCGGCCCCTGCTCGAACGGTTCGGGAATGACCCACGCCTGACTCTCATCCTCTTCACGCTCGACGAAAGCGTGTATTCGCGCGAACTCGCCCCGCTGGCGGGCCACTACCCTGCTCTGCGGGCCGGCCCGCCGTGGTGGTTCCACGACAGCGTCAACGGGATGGCCCGCTACTTCGACCAGGTGATCGAAACGGCCGGGCTCTACAACACGGTCGGTTTCAACGACGACACGCGGGCCTTCTGCTCCATCCCGGTCCGGCACGCTGTTTGGCGGCGCGCCAGCGCGAACTGGCTGGCCGGCCTGTTAGTGCGTGGCATCATCGATGAAACCGACGCCCCGATCATGGCGACCGAGCTGGCGTACGGTCTGGCGAAGCGAGCCTACCGACTCGACGGCCGCAGTCCGGGCGCATAGCGACGATTTCCGGCGACGTGTCTCGACGAAGCCATCGCGGATCGGCCCGGGCTCAGGCAGTCCGAGATTCGATTGATTGCGACTTCCAGGGCGGGAAGCCCAACCGGGACCCGATCAGGGGATATAGAGCCCGTGACGTCGAACACGAGATCTGCCGTGTTGCCGGTATTGGCCATGTACGTGGCAGAGAGTGTCCCTGTGCTCGGGAGAGCCACCGTGAGGCCATTGCCCGTGATCTGGCCGGCGGTGAGTGAAGTTGATCGTGGAGGTCGACGGGCGCACGATCGGGGTCGGACCCAGATAGATCGCCCAGGACGAGGTCGAGAGTTAATCGGCGGAGGCCGCGCTGCAGCGGGTCAAGGAGACTCCTGGCGGGAGACCCGCGGGTTGAACCGAGTCGCCACCGACTGAGACGGGCGACAACTTCTCTCGGCACAGGTCGGAAGCGTTCGACCCGCCGGGGATGCAGGAGAGGTGGCGATTGCCACCCTCTCGCTTGGCCATGTACATGGCATAGTCTGCGGCCCTCAGCAGTGTCTCGGTGTCCAGACCGTTCTCCGGATAGAAGGTGATGCCGATGCTGACACTGGCCATCACCTCGTGTCCATCCAGACGGAAGGGCTTCGCAAGAGCACGCTGGACCTTCATCGCGGCCGTCTCCGCGTCGGCAACCTGGTGGGCGGTTTCGAGGATGATCACGAACTCGTCCCCGCCTATGCGGGCGACGGTGTCGCTCTGTCGGACGCACTTGGTGAGCCTCTGCGCGACGGCGCGGAGCAAGAGATCGCCGAATTCATGGCCACGAGAGTCGTTGACGTCCTTGAAGTGGTCGATGTCCATGAACAGGACTGCGAAGGACGTGGCGGCGCGGCTGGCGCGGCTGATGAGTTGATTCATCCGGTCGATCATCAGGAAACGATTTGGCAGATCGGTGAGCGTGTCGTGCGTAGCAAGGTGCTGGAGAGCGACCTCGGTCTCCCTCATTTCGTTGATCTCACGTGTGATGCCCA
>Ga0182021_10008498_pt1 | contig 12150 bp, 5 predicted proteins | sample 612E3MmetaG_FD_120493 | JGI IMG/M metagenome (GOLD analysis project Ga0182021, IMG submission 120493) | Permafrost microbial communities from Stordalen Mire, Sweden - 612E3M metaG (Illumina Assembly) | ecosystem: Environmental > Terrestrial > Soil > Wetlands > Permafrost | place: Sweden...
AACGACGGATATGTTTATATCGCCGGGCGCAAAAAAGAGATGATCAATGTCCGGGGACTGAATGTCTACCCTCGGGAAATAGAAGAAATCCTTTACCAAAATCCCAAGATCAAAGAAGCCGCAATAATCGGTTTAGCGGACGCTCATAAAGGAGAAGTACCTAAAGGATTTATCGTACTCAAAGAGGGAACCCAGGCAAACGAACAGGAAATCCTGCAATATTTAAAAGAAAGGCTGGCGACTTACAAGATCCCCAAACATATTGAGATCCGCTCCGAACTGCCCAAGAACGCAGCCGGAAAGATCCTTAAACGGCTATTAGAAAATGAGTAACAATAAAAGATTTAATCTGATCCGAAGAGTTAGAGCCGCCGGATTAAGACTCTTTAGAATCAATGATTCGCCGCAGAAAATCGCCCTGGGACTGGGCCTAGGGGTGTTTTTAGGGGTGATGCCGGGAGTAGGAATTATCGCGGCAATAATCGTTGCCTCGCTTTTACGCATAAACCGCGCAAGTGCCATAATCGGAACGCTAATAACCAACACCTGGCTAAGCTTTGTAACCCTGATCCTGGCCATAAAAGTCGGTTCTGCAATCATGCATTTAAATTGGCATAATGTCTACGATAACTGGAAAATTTTCCTGAAGGATTTCCATTTTGCAAATTTATTTAAATCATCGATTTTAGATATAATCCTGCCTGTAGCCTTGGGCTATTTCATCGTCTCTTTATGCTTGAGCCTGCTTGTTTATTTACTTGCCTTAGGATTGATCATTGAGATCAGAAAAAAAAGGCTGCAAAAGAATCATTCTAAAGCATAAAACTTGTTGCTTTTGGCTTTAGTTAGAGATATGGTATTAAAGAAGAGGGGGGGGTGAAAGATTGAAAAATAATCTTTTTCAGGAAAATACAAAGTTCATCGTTTTAGCGGTAATCGCTACCTTTGTCTCAGCCTTAATATTATTCCTTATCTTTTCTTCTAAAATTAAATCACCCCAACCAACGACAGTCCAATTAGATAACAACATAACCATACTTTGGGCAAAATGGAAGCCAGCGGATTACCTGATAAAACTCTGCGATGATTTCACCCGCGAAACCGGAATAAAGGTAATTGTCAAACAATCCCCCTGGGACAATTTTCAAAACGAATTCTTCAAAAGTATGTCGGAAAAATCGGAAAAATACGACCTGGTTATCGGAGACTCCCAGTGGCTGGGGATTTCTAGCAAAAAAGGATATTACATCGAGCTAACTGAGTGGATAAATTCACACCGCTTAAGCGATTCCATGACCGCAGCTTCAATCACAGGATACTCGGAATATCCGGTTGCCAGCAAACACTACTGGGCTGTTCCCATGGAGGGAGACGCCATGGGATTTGTTTATCGCAAAGACCTTTTTGAAAATCCCGATGAAAAATCCGCTTTTAAAGCTAAATACGGTTATGAACTTGGCGTTCCACAAACCTGGTACCAATTAAGGGACATCGCAGAATTTTTTTACCGCCCAGAAAAAAAACTTTACGGAATATCGCTTTTGACCACTAAAGATTATGACGGCATTACCATGGCGGTAGATAACCTGATCTGGGCATGGGGAGCTGGCCTGGGAAACTATCAAACCTTCAGAGTCAAAGGCATACTAAATTCTAAAGAAGGCATCCAAGCCCTGGAGTTCTACAAGAAACTTTACCACTTTGCTCCGCCTGAATCAAAAGACGTTTTTTTCGAAGAAAGCAACCGCTATTTTACAAGCGGCTCAGTCGCCATGGCAATAAACTTTTTTGCTTTTTTCCCGGATCTCTGCAACCCTAAAAACAATCCTTATCTTAAATCCATGGGATTCTTTTCTATGCCTCAAGGTCCGAAAAATCTCGCTTCATCCTTAGGCGGACAGGGAATTTCCATCATCAGTTACTCTAAGAAAAAGGAAGCCGCGCTGAAATTCCTGGAATGGCTAATACAAAACAGGGTACAGGAGCGCTGGGCTGAAGTCGGAGGAAATAGCTGCAACAAAAATGTTCTGGTTTCCAGTAAATTTATCAATGCCGCTCCTTACAACCGGGCATTTATGGAATCCATGCAAATGGTTCGCGACTTTTGGACGGTTCCGGAATATTCCCAACTGCTGGAATTATCGCAAAAATACTGGAACGAATATTTGATAAATGAAAACACTTCCGCGGAAGCCACAATGAACGGACTTGCCAATGAATGGGAAAATATTTTCGAATACGCGGGATATTATAAGGAATAGTTATTTAAACCAGGATATATAATGCTCAAAAAGCTGTCCGGCATAAGCATAAAGTGGCAATTACTAATAATCTGCCTGATTTTAGTCTCCGCTCCCACCATCACTATGGGACTTTTAAGTTATCATATCTTTAAAATTGAAACCTATAAAACCATCAAAGAAAAATTATCCACCATAGCCAACGACTGGAAAATTACCTCTCAGGTATACATGGAAGAAATGGACAGGATCCTGCGCAGGGAAGACGCCTTAGTGCAGCAACGCCTGATCTTTACATCAATCAGCGTAAGAAGAATGCTCGAACATGCCTACCTCGAGCACGGATTGAATCCTCCCAAGCAAATCATGGAAGATATCTTCGACCAAATCGCTAAAATAAAAATCGGACGCAGTGGATTTATTTTTGTGCTGGATTCCAAGGGTAATTATCTGGTCTCGCATAACCGGGAGAAAGACGGGCAAAACTTATGGGAACTTAAAGACGCCCAGGGAAAAGCGATGATTCAAGATCTGATTGAAAAAGCCAAGGAATTAAAAAATGATGAAACACTGGAACTGCGTTATTTATCATTAGATGACGATCCTAATAAGCCGAGGATGAAACTGGTTATAGTTTCATATTTCCAGCCCATGGGGCTGATAATCGGCGCAAATAACTATTACACTGATTTTAAAAGCTACGATCTTAAAGATATCCTTAAAAACGAGCTAAGAGATAAGATAAGCAAGCAAAAAATCGGAGAAAACGGATACATTTTTGTCTTAAACAGCCAGGGAGAATATATCGTTTCCAAAAACAGGCTGCGTGACGGAGAGAGTATCTGGATGGAAAAAGACAAAAACGGAGCGTTTATAACCCAAGAGATTATCAATAATACCAAAAAGCTTAAGCCGGGAGAAAATTATTTCCGCTCTTACGAATGGAAAAACCCGGATGAAAAAACTGCTAGCATAAAACTAGTAGCCACCAGTTATTGCCAAGATTGGGATTGGATAATAGCCGCAAGCACTTATCAGATTGATTTCTTAAAAGGGCTCAAGACAATCGGATTATTCATATTCCTGGTCTGTTCAATTTTTATCATATTTGGTTCGATTACCTCATATTTATTTGCCACTTCAATCGCCAAGCCTATAACCCATCTTACCAAGTTATCAACAAAAGCCGCTGCCGGAGATCTCAATGTAGAAGTCGGGGATATTATGAAAACCCAGGGAGAAATAGGAGACCTGGCCAGCTCGTTCAACTCCATGATCATTAATCTGAGAAACAAGATCCGCGAAATCGAGATTACCAATCTGGCGATAATGAAAACTAACGAAGAAATTCGCCTTGCCAAGGAAGAAATGGAAAAAAAGAACTTTAAACTTACCCATGAAATGATTGTGCGTAAACAAATCACCGAAGAGTTTAAAAACAGCGAAAAACGCTACCACAGCCTTTTCTCGGATTCCTTGATTTCTCTTTGGGAATTAGATCTACGCGAGGTAAAAAACCATCTGGATAACCTGCGGGCTTCCGGAATCTCGGATCTCAAAACCTATTTTACGGAAAACCCAAATGAACTCAGGACTTTAGTTGCAAAGATTGTTGTTCTAGATATCAATAAAGCCACTCTTAATTTATACCATATCACTTCCAAGAAACTCCTTAGCTCCGGATTAAACAGTTTTTTTACAGATGAAACATATATTTCTTTTATCGAGGTTTTCTACGCAATAACTAAAGAAAATCAACAATTTGAGCTGGAAACCGTATTTTGCACCACAGAAGGAAAAGAATTGAATATTGTGCTTGCCTGTTCAGTGGTATCCGGATACGAGCAAACTTACGCTAAAGTTATTGCCTCAGCAATAGACATCACCGCGCGTAAAAATGCTGAAAACTCCCTGAAAAACGCTTATCAAAAATTAAAAGAGACTCAAAACGAACTTATTCAGGCTGAAAAACTGGCAGCGCTGGGACGTTTCTCCTCAGGTATCGCTCACGAAGTGAAAAATCCTTTGGGGATCATCCTTGGAGGCGCAGAATACCTCCAGACCTGCCTGAAAGAATCCAAAGATGAGAGCTTAAAAGGCATCGTAGATATGATCAAAACATCTACCCTTCGGGCAGACAGCATTATCCGCGGCCTATTAAGATTCGGCAAACCGGCTGAACTAAAAAAAGAAAAAATAAAACCCGCAAGCTTAATAGAAGAATCCTTAACACTGCTTAAATACCGGCTGCCATTGAGTAACATTGAGATTGACCACCAATGGCCTAAAGATGATTTTTTTATCAACGTAGACAAAAATCAGCTCCAGCAAGTGCTGTTTAATCTCTTTGTGAATTCCAGCGACGCCATGCCTAAAGGAGGGAAGCTGACCATCAAAAGCTATAAAACTGTCAGCCAGGAATTCCTGCCGAATGAAGAAAGCTGCGTGATTGAAATTTCCGATAACGGAGAAGGGATACTCGAAGAAAACCTGAAAAAAATATTCGAACCTTTCTTCACCACCAAAAGAGACACCAAGGGCACGGGGCTGGGACTTTACCTCTGCAAAACCATTATTAACAATCACGGAGGAAATATCAGCATTAAAAGCCAGGCCGGTTCCGGCACAACTTTAACCATCTTTCTGCTTCTTTTCAAAGAATAAAATCTAATTTTATCTTTGCAAAACCAGAGGAACGATGCTATAGTATAAATTTTTCCAGAGGATAAATTTAAATTAAACCAAAACATCGATGCTATACTATGAATTTTCCCGGGGGAAAAATTTAAATTAAACCAAAACTTCAGAGACTGGTTTAATTTATTGTAACGTGGTAATTATTGGTTTTAAAATAGAAAGGGGAAATAAATGTATAAGATCGTTTTGCTTCGTCACGGTGAAAGCTCCTGGAACAAGGAAAACAGATTTACCGGATGGACTGACGTTGACCTCTCTGAAAAAGGGCTAGAAGAGGCAAAACAAGCCGGGCAGCTTTTAAAAAAAGAGGGCTTTAGTTTTGATATCGCCTATACCTCGGTCCTAAAAAGAGCGATCCGCACTCTCTGGATCACCCTTGACCAGATGGACCTGATGTGGATACCTATCCACCATTCCTGGAGACTTAACGAAAGGCACTACGGAGGATTGCAAGGACTGAACAAGTCAGAGACCGCAGCCAAATACGGGGAAGAACAGGTGCTAATTTGGCGCAGAAGCTATGAGATTCCGCCTCCGGCATTGGAAAAATCAGACAGCAGGTATCCCGGTAATGACCCAAGATACAAAGACCTTAGTATTAATGATCTGCCGCTAACCGAATGCCTGAAAGACACCGTAGCCAGATTTCTCCCATATTGGCATGAAACAATCGCGCCAATAGTAAAATCAGGGAAAAAAGTGGTGATTGCCGCGCATGGCAATAGCCTGCGCGCTTTGGTCAAATATCTGGATAACGTCTCAGACCAGGAAATTGTTTCGCTCAACATTCCCACCGGTATTCCCCTGGTCTATGAATTAGATAAAAACCTCAAGCCTATAAAACATTATTACCTGGGAAATGCCGAAGAAATAGCCAAAGCCATGGCCTCAGTTGCCAATCAAGGCAAAGCAAAGAAATAATGCCAAAAAACAAAGTTACACTGGTATTGATCGTCATTTTGGCGGCAGCGGTCGTTTTCTTTATGCTGACCAAAATTAAGCCGGGGATACTCTTAATGAGTACCGAAGCTGAAAAATCCCCGGAACAGACAAAAGCCGCTCTACCCAAACAACTAAGAGAAAAAATCACCTACGACGTTAAGCTGGGTTCGATGCAAATCGGGAAATCTTACTTTTCCTACATCTCCCAAGAGGAATTCTTTGGCAAAACTCTTAACCTGATGCTTTTTGAAACCCAACTGGCAAAATTTTCCGATACCGAGAAAGTCTACTCTGATCCAAAAACTCTTTTACCGGTAAAGGTGGAACGGAAAATAAAAAAATGGTTTAATCAGGAAAACATTATCGAAGATTACAACCAGGCCAATTTCACCGTCAAGATCAGCAAAACCAGCGGCAATAAGCTGGATAAACAAATAATCCAGAAAAACAGCAGCATCAATAATGCGATCTTATTGCCGCATTACCTCAGGCGCTACCCGCAGCTTACCATAGGCACGGAGATCAACGTAAATTTACCCACCCGGGAGTTAACCATCAAACTGATAGCAATAGAGACAATCACTGTGCCTGCAGGCACCTTTCAAACCTATCATTTTCAAAGCACCCCCAAGCAAATCGATGTCTGGATCACTGACGATGAACGCCACATCCCGATCAAGATCGAAAGCAACGGAGTTCTCGGCTATTCCCTGGTCATGAAAACCTATTCCCCAAAATAGGAGAGCAGCACCTTCATTTCCTTTTAACTTCAACAAAGAAAACGCTTTCTATTAGCACCCAAATCCCCTTGCACCTTACCTATATTTAAAACATACTTACTATATACGGCTGATATACCAATTGTCTTAAAAACATCTTTTAATCAAAAACCATGAAAAAAAAGACTAGTAAAATCCTTGCACTTATTATTTGCTTTATGCTCATTTTTGAGCAAAGCGGATTTGCGCAAATTTCCACCCAACTGGATATTTCGCTTCATTTAAACGCATTCCGCAATTCTTTTGCTCAAGATAAATTTCGGCCGCTGCATTTACGATACCTTTCCTACGACAACCTCAAGAATAACTTTAAACTTCTGCTAGATAAAGGAGACTTTAAACCTGCTTCGGCTGAAGGGCTGAAAGCTCCCGCCCAAGAACTCCTGAATTTCTTTTTCGTCGGAGTATCCTTGCCGAATTCGAGTTTCTGGGTAAACCTGCGCCCGGATGCCCCGGAAAACATAATCGATCCGGAACTTGCCAAAACAGAAATCGGAAGGATTTTTCTGGAAGCCGATCTTGAACTTAAAAAAGATACGGCTAATTATACAAACCCGCAAACCATTGAAGGTAAAGAATACTGGGCCAAACTTTATAAAAAAGCGCAAGAGATCTTCGGCACTGAAAATATCTCTATCCCGACCCTTACCCGCCCCTGGATACTCCCGGATGAGATTATCCTCCGGGAAACTTCGGAAAATGTTTATATCTATAAAGCGACCCTCAAAGTGCTCTTAGAGCAGGATTATTTAAAAGATTCCGCTGCATACAACTTTGCTGATCCGCGCTTAAAAGAAATTAACGAATATTCTTCCCAATTGATCAGGGAAATGATTATCCCTAAGCTGAACAAAGAAATAAACAACGCGAAAAAATACGCTCCTTTAAGGCAAGTTTATTACTCGCTGATCTTGGCCCAATGGTTTAAGCAGAAATATTACGGAAAAAGCGGTCTCTATTCCTGGCTGATCGATCAAAAGAATCTTAACGGATTAGCCGCTAAAACGCCTTATTCCCCAAGCACCTACTTTAAAGCTTATCAGGAATCATTTAATAAAGGTGAATACAACCTGAAAGAGTCTCATTACTCGCCAAGCGGTCAAGCCGTGCGCAGTTATTTTTCAGGCGGAATCGGAGTGCAAGATCTTGCCCAAGCTGAAACTGTGGTCACAAGCACAAGAGCAGAAGGAAACGCTAACGCCTTAGGCAATTTACCCGAAGGTTTTCTGAAAAATCGTATGCAAGCTTCCCAGCAAAATGGCAACCTGGAAAACATTCCCGGAGAGATCAGCGTAGACGCAGGCGAAACCGGAGAAAAAACACCCAACAAACCCGCGGTTGTTGAACCGGAACCATCGGAACCTACAAATGATATTGCGGCTATCCTCAAAAGCGATATGCCGGAAGATTTTGCAAGTTTTAGGTTCCCTCGCGGCACAGAATTCAATTCACCGCACAATTGGATGTCAAATACCGCTCGCGAAGAAGGAGCACATCAGGGGATTGACTTTGCTTTTTACGAAACCAGCGACGGACAGCTAAAACCAATTCCCGCAGGCACCCCGGTCAGGGCAGTCAGATCCGGAAAAATCGGTTGGGGAAAAACCGGAACCGATAGCCTTTTCATCGAAACAACCTACGGAGTAATACTTTACAATCACATAGTTTCCACGGTTAATACCGGAGATCAGGTAGAAGCCGGTCAAGTGGTCGGATTCATCGCTGATTCAGATTCAGCTGAATTCAAGCCTCACCTGCATTTGGAGATTCGCTCCGGCAGGAGAACCGGATTTTTCAGCCAAGCCGACCCGGCATCAGAACAATATAAAATAGAATTCCTCAGGTCTTTACAAGGCACGGTTTCCGTAGAACCCTTAACAACTTTAGCTCAAGAGCAATCCGCTCAACCTGACACAAACACAAAAACAGAAACCATAGCCGCTCCGGAAGCAAAATCCCCGAAAAAAAGAGGGATCTTAAGCGGTTTTAATTTAAAGAAACAATCGCAAGCAGGATTCTTGAATCTTGGCGCCATAGCAGACTGGTTAGCCGGATACCGCAAAAATGGAGATAAAAAACTAGAGCTTGAGTTATTAAACATTTTTGGTGCAAATTATTGGGGTAAATTAAACTCAATTCCCGGTTTTAATAAAGAGAACTTCGTAAAAACTATTTCCGGATTAAGCCCGGACAACCGAAAAGCAATCTTAAGCTTGCTTTCACTTATTGACAGAGACGCTCTTTTTTTTACAATACGAAAAGATCCGCAAAACTTTATGCGTATTTTGAATCAGGCAGGCCGATCCAAGGTCTTTATCGAGCACTTAAAACAGGCAATCCGCAATTCGGAGCCGATTTGGAACAGAAATATCATCGCTTATAACTTGTTGAATTTCAACCAAGAGGAATTAATTTTCTTTCATCAAGCATTGCTTAACCCAGCAGGTCAAGGAGTAACCTGGCAGATAAGAATACAATACTGGTTTACCAGGATACGTGGATTACCGTATTTAATCAAAGCAGCAATTCGCAGTAAGTGGGAAGCTTTCCAGCAAACCAGGGCCTTAAATAAGATTAATCTTCAAGAACATATTGCCGGGATCAGAGAAGCCCGCCAATTGAACAGTGATATTACGGAAATCTTCCGGCAAGGCAAGAAAGACTATCAAGCGGAGCAACAAAGACTGGCAGCGCAAACCAGGCAAGTAAGGTCGCCTTATGCCGACTTGTACATAGTCAAATCCGATTACGGAAGGACAGATGTACTGGAAGAGATGCAAAAAATCTCCGCAAGACTGGACAGGTTGGATCTGCCAAAGTTAGAGAAAATGCTTAATGACCTAAAACAATCCTTTCCTAAGCAGTTCTTACTGATGTTTTCCGGTAAAAATGATGATATTGATCCTGATCAAGCGGCAAATTTTTTAGAAGAAAACATGCGTTTTGCCTGCGCTCTTCCTGAAGCGACTCGCGCTAAAATTCCCTTAACTTCCTTAATTTACATTTTAAGTCTGGATCCGCAACAACTGCAAAAACTATTACAAGATTTCGGAGAGGTTTGCGGAATCAACAACCAAGGAGAATTATTCCACCTCTTTGGCAGCCAAAAAGAATCCTACTTACGCTGGCTGGTTGAAAATAGCAGTCAGGTTACGCAATTAACCGCGATCCTGGGTATTCTATTTCCCGACCCCATATCCCGATCATACTTAGGCATTGAAGAATTTAAGGTATTTTTAAAACTAACTGAGGACGACGCGCGTAAGATTGAAGCTGTCGCCAAAGAGCTGGATCCTAATCTAGCAACCGCTTATCGCAACACCTCCGCGACACTTTTAGCGCAAACCGCGGATCCTCAAACACGGCAGGCGATCATTAATCTGGAGATAAGTGTCTTGAAAGACTGGCAGGTGCATAATGAAGAGGACTTCTTACTGCTAAAAGGGATTATCAAATACCTTCAGGAACACGATCTGGGAGAAAATGTCGCGGCTTTGATCCTGCCGATAATCCAAAAAAAAGATGTCTCATTTGTCGCAGCCCTGGACAGCATTCAAGAATACCGCGGGTTGAATAACTCCCTGGTCAGAGGATTTTTCGCCGGGGATACCCGTTATGAAAACAAAAAAGAAATGGCGATACTTTTATCCGATTGGCTGCAGATTTCCAGTGCAATAGGCAGCGAGTTATCCACCTCAGCGGCACAAAACATAGACGGCGCTTTTAAGAATTTCCAGGAGAAGAAAATAACCTGGCCGGAATTTATCCGGATCGTTGCCGAAGCTACTCGAGAAATAAAGAAAAAGACCCTGGAACAAATTACCGGCTTAGCAATTCCAGAAGTAATCCTGCAGAATCCGGAGATCTTATCCCGGCTTTCGGTAATCATCTCGCTTTATTACAGCATTATGCGGACCGATTGTTCAGATAAAGAGGCAATGCAGGCGATGATAAAAGAAGCCCTGCAGGTCTTTATTAAAGCCGAAGGCACCGTCGAACAAAGGATCAGGATCCTGGAAAATTGGATCCTAAACCAGAAAGAGAACAAAGCCGAAATTGACAGGTTAACCGAAAAGAAGATCGGTTACAGCCCGCTGTTCTGGCAAGGAGCGGTAGAGATCACTGGATTTGCCCAAAAAGGCCTGAGTATCGAAGAAAAAGAGCAATACGCCAAAAAACATATCCGCGATATCGTGCATATGGCTAAAGACATGGGACTTCTTACCGATGAACAAATTAACCAGACAACAATTAACACTTTTGAGGAAGCGGAGAAATTCGTCAATGAAGTAATGCGCGCCGGCAAACAGGAATTGCTGCAGCAAAAGAAGATGACCGTAGATGAATTTGATGACTGGCTGGAAAACGCACAGAATGTTTTAGATCAGCTTCAAAGTATCAGCGCGATGAAAATAAGGGGTGCCGGTGAAGACAAGCAGGAAGAGGTAAGAATCGTCGTAGGCAAGAATTTCCCCAACGAAGCCATCGTAGGAGCGGAAAAGTTCTCTAAATGCTTTAACGTACACACCGGCGTGCACCGGGAAATGGTTGCCCAACATGCCTTGGAAGCTAACGCCCTGTTTGCAATTGCCTATGATGCTCAGGGAAGACAAATCGGCAATGTGGTTTTAGTCTTAACTGAGCAGGGGGTGGTTGTTTTTGGCTCTTATCACCGCGGCTCGGTAGCTTTGGATTCTTTGTGGGCTGAAGCCTGGAAGGAGCTTTTGCGACAAAACCTGGTTCCGGCAATAATCCTGAATCCCGCTTCCGCAGGAAGAATTTCCTGTGAAAGTTTATCCCGCAAAGGCAGCGAAAAAATGACCGCGGAAAAACCCGGAATTTTGTGGGAAGACCCTTATTTTGATTTCGGGGATGTAGATGATGACTCCGGTGACGCGACTTTTAATATTCCTAACGCGGTCGTGCTGACCCGCAGTTCAGTTGAAAAAGCCGGAGGATTTTCCGATTCTGACCGGATGCAGAAAGAATGGGAAGCCAGAAAGCAGCTTATTGCCGCTGAACAAAAACAGCAGGAAGCTCAGGCAAAAAGAGAAGCCAGAGTAAATGGTTCTAAGACCAATAATTTAAAACAGGTATTGTTCGGCCTGGGGCTTAATTATGTTGAATTAGGGCCTTTGCTGGGATTAGACATCTCTGCTTTGCCAGAAGAACAGCTGCGTCAAAAAGTAGACGAAATGGTTCAGCTAAAACCGCGTGCCCCTCCGCTGCAGGGATTAGCAGATGCCCAAAAAGCCGAAATGTTAGCGCAAGCTAAAGAAAAAATTAGCACAGCGATTTTAGGATTAAAAAGAGAATCAATGGCAAATAGTGCGCCAACCGCACCAGCTGCACCAACATTAACCATCCACTCCACAATCCACGGCCTTTTCGTTTCCCGGGGCAAGGGAGGACGTAAAGAGATCTTCGTGAACCGCAATAATCTTCTTCAGCAACTCGATCACTTCAAAGCGCTTTTGCACGCCAGAGTAACT
>Ga0182021_10008499_pt1 | contig 12149 bp, 9 predicted proteins | sample 612E3MmetaG_FD_120493 | JGI IMG/M metagenome (GOLD analysis project Ga0182021, IMG submission 120493) | Permafrost microbial communities from Stordalen Mire, Sweden - 612E3M metaG (Illumina Assembly) | ecosystem: Environmental > Terrestrial > Soil > Wetlands > Permafrost | place: Sweden...
AGGTCGGCGTCTGGGGACGATATGAGGATTTCTTCCGCGCCAACGTGTTGGGTACCCGCGCCGTCCTGCAAGGATGCCGGACCCACCGCGTGCGCCGGCTGGTTTACACCAGCACACCCAGCGTGGTCTACAATGGGCGCGACCTCGCGGGCGCAGATGAATCGATGCCGCTGGCGACCCGGTGCCCGGCGGCCTATCCGCTGACCAAGGCGATCGCGGAAAGCGAGGTGCTGGCGGCCAATTCCCCCGCACTGTCCACGGTCGCCTTGCGCCCGCATTTGATTTGGGGCGCCGGCGATCCGCACCTCGTGCCGCGAATCATCGCCCAAGCCCGGGCCGGCCGTCTTCGCATCGTCGGCTCCGGCCGCAACCGTGTGGACCTGGTCCACGTTGAGAACGCCGCCGATGCGCACCTGCTGGCCGAGTTGGCGCTCCGCAGGCTCCAATTCTCGAGTCCCACATCCCAGGAACCTCCGATTGGCGCTGACCGATGTCATTTGTCGGATGACATCGATCATTCGGCGCAGCGCGCGGCGGGGAGGGCCTTCTTCATCACGAATGGCGAGCCGGTGATGCTTTGGGAATGGATCAACGGTCTGTTGCACGCGCTGGACATTCCGCCGGTGACAAAACACCTGTCGCTCGGCGCAGCGACCGTGATTGGCGGCCTCTGTGAAGCGCTCTGGCGCGGTCTTCCGCTGGCCGGCGAGCCACCGATGACGCGCTTTGTCGCCAAGGAACTCGCCACCGACCACTGGTTCGACATCAGCGCCGCGCGCCGCGATCTTGGCTACTCGCCGCGGGTTTCGATGGCCGGGGGAACCGCGGAACTGGTCGCAAGCCTCAAGGTCAAGGCTCGCGACCCCGCTGTCGCGCTGTCTCGAAAAGCGTGATGATGGCGGCCATCGCGACGTTGAGGGAGTCGGCCTGGCCTGCCATCGGGATGCGCACCAACAAATCGCTCTCTTTCAACCAGAATTCGCTCAGACCGTACTGCTCGCTGCCCATGATGATGGCGAGCGGACCGCGCAAATCGGCCTCGGTATAGAGCGTCGGCGCCGCCGGGGTCGTCGCGATCGCCCGGATTCCGCGAGAACGCAGCCAACCCCTAACTTCGCCGCTTTCCGCGACAACGACCGGCATTGAAAAGAGCACCCCGGTCGACGAGCGCACGACATTAGGATTGAAGATGTCGGTGACCGGATCGCAGACCACCACCGCATCGACACCGGCGGCATCCGCACCGCGCAGGAGGGTTCCAAGGTTGCCGGGTTTCTCAATGGCCTCGACCACGAGGAGGAAGGGCGATTTCCCCGCCCGGTTCGCCGGAGCGGCCTCAGCGAGGCCGCTGACAATCTTCTCCAGATCAGCGAGCGTGCGATTCCATTGTGGGGCCACCGCGAGGAGGCCGTCGGGCCGGTCGCGGTAGGAGACCTTTGCAAACGCCCCTTTCGAGAGTTCAAGCACCTCCGCGCCCGCCGTTTGCGCCTCCTCGATCAAAGCCAGCTCATTGGCCCCAAGAAACCATTCAGGGCCGTAGTAGAGCTCCTGGAGCTTCACGCCGGCCGCGAGCGCGCGTTTCACCTCGCGGTATCCCTCTACCAGGAACTGCCCGGCCTCGTCGCGTGGGCGGCGGTCGCGAAGCCTGACGAGCTGCTTCACGTGCGGATTCTGGAGGCTGGTGATTCGCTCAGTCGACATTCAACCGCAGGAAGGCGCAAAAGGCGCCAAAAGTCAGTCTGGAACTCATTGGCTCTTTCTGCGCATCTTTGCGGCGATCATTCCATTCCGTGGCCAAAAAGAAATTTAACGACCGTCCGTTCGCCTATCACCAGGAACTGGAGCTGGAGATCGCCACGCTTACCAATCTGGGCGTGGGGCTCGGTCGGGTACCGGTGCCTGAGCTGAAGGTCGAAAACTCGGAGCTCGCAACCCCCGTCCCGACCGGCGCGGGCTGGGTGGTGATGGTTCCGTTTGCGCTTCCTGGAGAGCGCGTACGGGCGCGGATCTTCCGAAATCACAAGAATTTTTCCGAGGCTGATCTCGTCGCGGTGTTGACGCCTTCGCCGCACCGCGTCCTGTCGCCGCGCTGTCGGCTCTTCGGCCGCTGCGGCGGCTGCCAGTATCAGCATTTGACCTACGCCGAGCAGTTGAAATGGAAGCAACGCCAGGTTTACGAGTTGTTGCAGCACCTTGCCGGAGTCGAATTCGAAGTGGCGCCGGTCATTGCTTCGCCGCGGGAATTCGGGTACCGCTCCAAAATCACGCCGCACTTTTCCGCGCCAAGGCACGAAGAAGCAGTCTCGATTTCCAAGTGCCAAGTCCCAGGTTTAAATCAATCGGACGCGGGGTCTTGTCCGGCCGCAATGCCCGCGGCTCCCGACTTTCGCCCTTCGACCGATTTCCCGATCGGGTTCCTCAAACAAGGATCGAGGTTCGAGATCATCGACGTCCCGCGATGCGAAATCGCCACCGAAGCGATCAACGCAAGACTCGCCGAAGTGCGGGCGGAGGTTCAGGCGAAGCGCCACTCCTTCAAACGTGACTCCACGCTGCTGCTTCGCGAGGCGGTCGAGGGCGTTACGACGGACCACAGTGCTGTCATCACCGAGGAGATTCCCGTGGCCGGCCCTAATGAAACCGGCATTCCGGGATCGGCGGCCCCGGCGACGAGTGCGGACGGGGCGCTCCGCCGCCCATTGCGGTTGCGATTCCTCGCCCGCGATTTCTTCCAGAATAATCCCTTCATCCTGCCGGCGTTTGCCGGCTATGTGCGCGACCAGGCGGCCGCGACCGGCGCGCGATTCCTGGTCGATGCCTATTGCGGCAGCGGACTTTTCGCACTGGCCGCGGCGCCGAAATTCGCCCGCGTGGCCGGGGTGGAGATCAGCGAATCCTCCGTCGCTTTCGCGAAGGAAAACGCCGCCGCCAACGACATTGCGAATGCTTCCTTCCTCGCCGCCGACGCTGCCGCAATCTTTGCCGGACTCGACTTTCCGCCCGACGAGACGGTGGTCGTCATCGATCCGCCGCGCAAAGGCTGCGACGAGCCGTTTCTCCGGCAGCTGTTCGCCTTCGGGCCGCGCGCGGTCGTCTATGTTTCTTGCGATCCAGCCACGCAAATGCGCGATCTGACCGGATTCCTTGCCGCTGGGTTTGGGCTCACTGCCGTCCAGCCCTTCGACCTCTTTCCGCAGACACGCCACCTCGAGTGCGTGATCACGCTGCGGAAGAAGCCGTGAGCCAAGCAAACATGTCAACTAATAGTTGACATGTTTGCTTGGCAGCGGGGCGGCTCAGCCGAGGCTTTCTTGGCGCTGGCAGCGGGCGGGGGCCCCGACCGGCAAGCCGCGGCGACCGGAGCAACTCACGCCTGGGCGCGCTCGTGCTCGATTTGCTCCAGCGACTTGCCGGAGGTATCGGGCATGAAGAAGAACCCGACCACGCCGCTGATGGCCAGGAACAGGGTGAGGAGTCCGGCGACCTGGCCGATCCCGGCGCGGGCGAGCACCGGCACAAAGAAGCTCCAGATGCCGAGGATGGCTCGCGCGACGCCGAAGGTGATGCCCTGGGCGGTCCCGCGCAGCATGGTGGGGAAGAGTTCCTGGCTGAAAACCTTGTAGAAAGCCTCACCCGAGAGCGCAGCGCTGGCGCCCCAAAGGACAATATTCGCGAGGATCACGGACATAGTGAACGGCAGCACGAGGAAGAGGACGAATGCGGCGACCTGCAAGACTGCGCCGATTCCCCACAGGATCCGGCGCGCCCGGTGACTGCGGTCGGAATATTTCATGAACACCGTGATGGTCACGATCATGGTGATGCCGAAAGTCGCGCTGGACAGGCCGACGCTGGCGGCCTGGCCGCCGGCATTGAGCGTCCGGATGAAGTAGGGGAAGAAGACCCCGTAGGTGCCGGCGGCTAGATTCCAGAACAGGTAGATTGTCGCCGTCCAGACCAGCGCCTTCAGATGCGAGCCCGAGAACAAGGCGCGCACCTGGTGGCGGGCTTCCGGGGTCGTTCTCGCGGCCGCCGTCCAGCGGGCCGATTCGGCCAGACCCCGCCGCAGCGCCCAGGTCGCGAGGGCAACCACGAACAGGTGCAGGAAGACGATCCGGATGCCCAGCAACCCGAGCGGCGCCAGCGCCATCGCCAGCCACAGAACGATCACCGGCCCGAGGCTCCAGGCGACCTGGGTGAAGCCGAGCAGTTTGCCGCGCGCCTTCGACGGCGCGAACTCGCCCACGAGCGCGAGGGAGGTAGGCACGTCGGCCCCGACCGCGACGCCGACCACGAAAGTCCCGAGAAACAGCATCTCGCGGTTTACTGCCAGAGCGCTGCACAGGATGCCCGCTGCATAGACGAGCAGGTCGTATTGGTAGATCCGTTTGCGCCCCAGCCTGTCGCCGAGCCAGCCGCCGCCAAGCGCGCCGAGGGCGCAACCGAGGGCGTTGGGTCCGATCGCGGCGAGCACACCCACCGCGCCGTCGCTGAGCCCGAACATCGTCTTGAACATCGCCAGGCCCGCGCTGAGCGCGACAATCGAACCGGCGTCCAGGTAGGACGCCATGCCGGCCAGGGCGGACCATTTCCATTGCTGGCTGGTGACGGCCCCGGTGTCCCCGGCAGGGGTGAGGCCGGCCACTTCGTTGGCGGCGGAGTGGAGATTTGTGTTCGCCATGTCGGCGGTGGTGGGAAGGGTTCGCAGCAGATCGGACGACTGCTCTCCGCCGGAGCTTTCGGAACGGCTGTTGAAGGCGAAGCGCGGGGGCGAGCAGTTTACAGTCAGGCGCGTTTGCTCAGCACCTTGCGTTCGTAGCTTCGGACTTCCTCCAGCCAGGCAGCCCCAACCGGCACGTTCTGGCGCCGGCAGTGCTCGTCCCACACCGCCGCGAATGGAAGCGTCTTCGACTCCTCCATGAGCGCGAGGCGTCCCGTGTGGTCGCCGGCCGCCTCCGCCGCCCGGAGCGTCTTGATCGGCTCGAGCATGGCGACCAACAGGCATTTGAGGGCGTTGCGTGTGCCGATCGTCCAGGCGGCGACGCGGTTGATGCTGGCGTCGAAATAATCGAGCCCGATGTGTGTGCGCCCCAGGAAACCGCCCCGCACCACTTCCTCCATGATGGCGCGCGTCGGATCGTCGAACAGCACGACGTGGTCGCTGTCCCACCGCACGCCACGGCTCACGTGGAGCAGAATCTCCGGCACGAACTGCAGCACCGAGGAAATCTTGTCGGCGAGCGACTCCGTGGGGTGATAGTGACCGGCGTCCAGACAGTAGAGCTTCTGGTGTTTGACCGCATACCCGAGGTAGAATTCGTGCGAGCCCACGGTGTAGGACTCAACGCCGATGCCGTAGAGCTTGCTCTCGACGGCGTCGAGATTGTGCTTCGGACTGAGCTTCTCGGCGAAGACCTCGTCGAGCGCCTTTTCCAGGCGTTCGCGAGGGGCCTTGCGGTCGGCGGGAAGGTCTTTGTAACCATCCGGGATCCAAACGTTGGTCACGCAAGTCTTGCCCAGCTGTTTGCCGATTGCGGCGCCGATGCGGCGGCTTGCCGCACAGTGCTCGATCCAGAATTTCCGCACCGCGGCATCCGGATGGGAAAGCGTGAATCCGCCGTCCGCCAGCGGATGCGCAAAGCAGGTGGGGTTGAAATCCATGCCCAGTCCGAGCGCCTTGGCCCAGTCGATCCAGCCTTGGAAATGCTCCACGGTGTAGGCGTTGCGTTCGACCTTCTTTCCACCGAGGTCGGCGTAGCAGGCATGCAGGTTGATCCGGTGTTTTCCGGGAATCAGCGACAGGGCCTTTTCGAAGTCGGCCCGCAATTCGGCGATGGTCCGGGCCTTGCCGGGATAATTGCCGGTGGCTTGGATGCCGCCGCCGGAAAGCACGGCGTTGGGCTTCTCAAAACCGCCCACGTCATCGCCCTGCCAGCAATGGAGGGAGATGGGCGTGCGTTCGAGCGAGGCGAGCACCGCTTCGGTGTCGACGCCGAGGGCGGCGTAGCTTTCACGGGCGGAGGAATAGGGGGTGGAGGGCATGGTGGGAGTGAGACCGAGACTCGGTTAAATATGGGAACGAAAGACAACCGGAGGAAAGCTCAACCACCAGCGCCGGCTTTCAGGTAGGTGCCGTAACCGATGACAATGGTGGACAAAATCAGCGTCGCGATGCCGCCGGCAATCAGGAGGTGCGCCTTCTTGCTGGAGCCTTTCCACTCATGGAAAATCCATCCCCACATCGTCGAGAAGATGATGATGCTCGCCATATGCAGCGTCCAACTGGCGAAATCGTATTTGCCCATCTGGGTCTTGCCCATGGTGTAGAAGAAGAACTGGAAATACCACAAGGTCCCGGCCAGGGCCGAGAACAGATAATTGGCCAGCATCGGAACCTTGAGGTCGCCGGAGCTTGGGGCGGAACCGCCGGGCGCTCCCTCTGAGTTCTTCAGGCCCGCGTGCTCGGCGCGAACGTGAGAGGCGAAGTACTGATAGCCACTGCGATTCTTCAGGTTCAGGAGCAGACACCAGACGCAATTGACCGTGAATCCCCCCGCCAGGATCACCACCAGGCCGGGCAGACCCGTCCAGAGCTCCGAAGTGTGGGCGGCCCTCGAGGCATCGCCGATCGGATTGCTGGCCGTGATGCCGAAAGACATCCCCGCGCTCATGATGCCGGAGAAAGTTGCCACCAGAATGCCCTTCTTGAAGTTGAACTCGGCAATCGTCTTCTTCTTCTGTTCCTCCGGCATCTCGCGCTCCTTGGTCAATCCGGCCAACGCGGCGACGCAGATGCCGAGAAGGCATACCGCCACGCCGGCGAGCGTAATCTGTCCCGGAGTCGTCGAGGCAATCTGACTGATGGATTCAGGGACCGGAATCTTCGGCAGGAAGATCTTGAAGATTGGCGGAAGCAACGTGCCGAAGGCCGTGCAATAGCCGAGCGCCACACCCATGCCAAGGGACATGCCGAGGTAGCGCATCGTCAGGCCGAAGGTCAGACCCCCAAAACCCCACATTGCGCCGAAGAAATAGGTCCACCAAAGTGTGCTGATCGACTGTTGGTGCAGCACGCCAAGCAGATCGTTCGTCATGTACGACGCCAGGAACCACGGCATGATGATCCAGGAGAAAAACCCACCGACGAGCCAATAGGTCTCCCACGACCATTTCTTCACCCCACGGTAGGGGACATAAAAGCTCCCGGACGCTAGTCCGCCCAGCCAGTGAAAGAGGACTCCAAGGAACGGATTGGGATTCATATTTTAGAGTGCGCTAATGGAACGCGAAGCATTCGCCGGACGGGGTGACAGGAGAAAATCGCGCGGGAAGTCAGGGAAAGCAAAGCCGATCCGCCGACCGGGATTGGCCAAATCGCCGGGGCCGAAAATCATGCCAGAGCATCGCAGAAGAACCGGGGCAGGGGACAACAGTCATCCAAAGTGGGATACGCGCAAGATGCGGGCGCGCCGGGCCGGCGATGTCAATGCGCTCGTGGATCATACCGTCAGAACCAAGCGCTTCTTCCGGCAGGCGTTGTCCCTACCGATAATCGAGCCACTCGGGCAGTGAGTATTGCTCGATCAGGCCCGCCACCTCGTCCTCGTTGAAGTCCGGCCAGGGCATGGGGGATGCCGCGACACTGGCGGCCCCAGCGAGCGCGGCAACGAACCGGTCTCCAAAGGTCTCCCAATCCACCGCCCCGACCGTTGGTTTCCAGATGGATCCCTGGAAGAGCAGCCCATGCTTGTTGCGCTTCTGCGCGGCGCCGGCGATCTTCTCTCCCGATCGTTCGTGGACGACATCGTAGAGCTCGGCGCGTTGGAAACAGATGCCCGGCCCAATCGAAGCCGCCGTCGCCGACCCAAGCCCGCCGGGCTCCGGCGGATCGGCCTTGTTTTTGACGACCGCCGGCTGGCCGGATTCCCGCAATGCGTGCGCGAGGCATTCATGAACGACGCGGTAGGATTCCGTCGCCCGGGCCTCCCACAACCCGTGTTCCCGGGGAATCACCAATGAATAAGTCCAATCGTTGCGGTGATCGACAATGCCGCCGCCGGTGGGCCGGCGGCAGAGATCGAACCGCTCTTCCGACGGAAGCTGCGCGCGCACCCAGGCGGCCTTCTGTCCAAAGCCGTACGTAAACGCCGGACCGCGCCATTCATAATGGCGGCAACGGAGCGAATTCGCCACGGGGTAGCGCTGCAGCAGCAGGAAATCGAGCGCCATGTTTTCAGCGGCACCGCCAGTGCGCGTGGGCAGGACGTGGAATTCCATGACCCGAGGTTAGGTGGCGGGCGGCTTCTTGCCAACGCTGGAGCGCCCAGCCAGATCAGGCCTCGCCACCGCCAGCGAGCAGTTCAGGTGAGAAATGCCACCGCACCCGCCAGCGGTGCCGCCCGGATTTCTTATGGCTGCCTCCGGTCTTCTCGAGCGCCAGCACCGCGTTCTTCCTGAATTCGAATCCGACCGGCTTCACTTTTCCGCGCACCAGCAAGGTCGCCAGGGATCCCAGTTGGGGTTCGTGCCCCACGATCATCACCGGATCGTCCGCCCGGTCCAGCCGGTCGGCGACCAGCGCAGGATCGTCCTCGGGCAGCAACCCAGGCGCTTCGATCAGCAGCACGTCAAGGGCGAGTTCCTTCACCAGCAAAGCCGCCGTCTCCCGTGATCGCGCCAGCGGGCTGTGCCAGACCGCGTGGACGGTCGCCAAGGCGCCACTGGCCTTGAGAAAAGCCGCCGCTTCCCTGGTGATTTCACGCCCGCGCGAACTCAAGGGACGCCGCGGATCCTCCTGGTCGGCGAGCGCGTGGCCGTGGCGAACAAGGAAGATCCTCATGCCGCCAGGAGTTCAGACGGGCGCCTTCGCATCGAGCAGTCCGCGCGTCTTACGCAGCAGTTCGTTCAAGGTAAAGGGCTTGACGATGTATCCCTGATGCGCGGCCGGCAGCCATGGCACCGGCTGAGCGTCCCCCCCGGTCGAAGTACAGAGGATCCGGAAACCGGGCTTGAGGACCTGCAGTTCGTGGGCGAATTCGCGGCCGCGGCCGCGCGAATCAGTAAGATCGGTGATCAGCAGATCGATGCCGCGGGCATGCCCCTTGGCGAGCGCGAGGGCGTCCGCGGGTTGGCTGGCGGCCAGAACCTCGTACCCGTCGGCCGTGAGAATCCCAGCAACCATCTTTCCAACGAGCCGGTCCTCTTCCATCAGCAGGATGGTCTCGCGACCCCGCGTGTCGGGCGGCAGCGGCAGGCTGGATTCGCGCGGTTGCACGGGCTTGCTCACTTCCGGAAGGAAAACCGAGAAGGTCGAGCCCGCCCGGAGGTCGCTCTGGGCGGTGACAGCGCCACGGCTCTGTTTGACGATGCCATAGACGGTGGAAAGGCCAAGTCCGGTGCCCTTGCCGAGGTCTTTCGTGGTGAAAAACGGCTCAAACAGGTGGCTCAGCGTATCGGCGTCCATGCCTGCGCCGTTGTCCTGCACGCTGAGTTTCACATAGCGACCGGCAGGAAGATCGAGGCCGGAGTTGCTGGGTGCGTCGGCCGGCAAGTTGGCTCCGGCGGTGCGGATCGTGATGACTCCCCCGGTCGCGGGCAGGGCGTCGCGGGCGTTGATGACGAGGTTGAGGATGACCTGCTGAAGCTGGGCGGGGTCGGCGTGGGTGTTTCCGAGGTCGGGAGCGAGATCAAGGGCGACGGCATTGGCCGGTCCCGCGAGCCGGCGCAGGAACTCGCGGAGTTCGTTGAGGACGTGATTCAGGTTGATCACCTTCGGGGCCATTTCCTGGCGGCGGCTGAAAGCCAGCAACTGGCGCGTGAGCGCAACCGCCTTGCGGCCGGCGGTATGTATCTCCTCGAGGTTCCGCCGGGCGACTGGATCGACGGCAAACCGTTCGTTCAGGATATCGCAGTAGCCGTTGATGACCGAAAGCAGGTTGTTGAAATCGTGCGCCACGCCGCCCGCGAGCTGACCGACGGCGTCCAGCCGCTGCGAGTGCACCAGCGTGTCCTGCAGGCGCCGCATCTCCGTCATATCGCGATAGACGGCGACGAGGCGCTCCGGTCGGCCGGTCCCTTCGCCGACCGGGCTGTAGCTCCAAACCGCATAGAACAACGAGCCGTCCTTCCGGTAGAGGTAGCCTTCGCCATGGTGCACGCGGCCGTGGCGGACCGTGCGAAGCCAGCGCTGGAGGCGGGCGGGGTCGGACCTGGGGCCGTTGAGCCGGCGGCTGTTCTGGTCGACGAGCTCCCCGGGCGCGTAACCGGTCATGGTGTAGAAGGCCGGGTTGGCGAAAAGCACCTTCAGCCCGCCGCGATCCCAGCGGCTGCCAGTGATGATGACGCCATCCCCGAGGCTGAGCAGGGCGGCCGCCAGTTCCTCCTGAGCCGGCTTCCGGTCGGACCGGGGAAGTCTCTGGGCCCGGCGGGCGCCGGGGAGAGGCGGACGACTTGTTTTCATCAGGAAAAAGTGGCGCTCAGGGCAACAACCGGTCGATGGCCGGATCGCGCGCCAGATCCCGTTCCGCCAGGTGGTGGTTTTTCCGGAGGTCGGCCACGTTTGCCATTTGTCGCCGCCGACTCTGTGGAGTCGTGGCCGCAAGTCAAAAGTCAACTCTCCACGGAGGATTCCAGGTTGTCATTGTCCCCAGCCGGCGAATGCTCGCGACCAACCGCCGGGCACTTGCCTTTGACCTCCCCTCTTCCCCCGTGGGCCTATCCGCTCCTGTTCGCCGCAGGTTTCGGCGCCGGTCTCGTTGATTCCATCGCAGGAGGAGGAGGCATCATTTCGCTGCCGGTGCTGCTCAATTTCGGCATCCCTCCGCAGCTCGCCCTCGGCACGAACAAATTCCAGTCGTCCTTCGGCAGCGTCGCCGCGTCCTGGCACTTCGTCCGCCGCGGTCTGGTCGGGCTGCGCGCCTGCCGCCTTGGCATCTTGCTGACCCTGGCCGGAGCTCTGTTTGGCGCCTATGCTGTGCAGCACGTAGCCTCCCAGGTCTTGGAAAAGGCAATCCCGGTTCTGCTCGCGGCCCTCGTCGTTTACCTGGTCGTGCAACCACAGATTGGTCTGGAAGACCGACCTGCCCGCATTGGAATCACGCTCTTTTATGCTCTGTTTGGCCTCGGCCTTGGGTTTTACGACGGCTTTTTCGGCCCGGGAACCGGGTCGTTCTGGGCCATCGCGTTCGTCCTGCTCTGCGGGTTCAACCTCACCCGGGCAACCGCCCACACCAAGGTGATGAATGCGACGAGCAATCTGGCCTCCCTCGCGCTCTTCGCCGCCGCCGGGTTGGTGCATCTTGGCGCAGGCCTGGCGATGGCGGCCGGCCAGGTGCTCGGCGCCCGGCTGGGTGCGGGCTTGGTGGTTCGCCGGGGATCGCGATTTGTGCGGCCGGCGTTTCTGATCATGGCCACCCTCACGATTGTGCGGCTTCTCTGGGTCAATTTCGCCAGCCGGCCATGACGCGCCGGGCTTGTGCCGGGCGTGCCAAGTCGATTTCCTTGGGTTCATGACGCCTTTCCGGTATCTCGACCGCCATTCTGCGGATCTGGTCGCGCTGCTCCAGAAACTCGTCCGGATCCCCACGGTCAACCCACCCGGCGAGAATTATGGGTCCATCACCGCGCTGCTGGCTCGCGAGCTGGTCGCGGCCGGGCTCTCGTCCCGCCGCATCGCCATTCCGCGAGCCGCCGCGGCGCGCGGGCTGGCGCCGGAACTCCGCTCCTATCCCCGCTACAACGTTCTGGGTTTCCGCAACGCCGGCGCCGCCAGGACGGTTCATTTCAACGCGCACTATGACGTGGTGCCCGCCGGGGGCCGCTGGCGGCACGAAAGCCCGTTCACCCCCGCCGTTGAGGACGGCTGGATCTACGGCCGCGGCACGGCGGACATGAAAGGATCAATCGCCTGCCTGCTGCTTGCCCTGCGGGCTTTGCGCGCCACTGGCGTGCGTCCGCGGTGCAACCTCGAGGTGTCCTTCACCGCCGATGAGGAGACCGACAGCCTCCTTGGCGCCGGCTGGGTGGTCGACCATGTGCCGCTCAAGGCTGACTATGTCGTGGTGATGGAGGGTGGGGAAGGCCTGTTGATCGGCTGCGGCCACAATGGCGTGGTCTGGCTCAATGTCATTGTGCATGGCCGGCCGGCGCAC
>Ga0182021_10008500_pt1 | contig 12149 bp, 7 predicted proteins | sample 612E3MmetaG_FD_120493 | JGI IMG/M metagenome (GOLD analysis project Ga0182021, IMG submission 120493) | Permafrost microbial communities from Stordalen Mire, Sweden - 612E3M metaG (Illumina Assembly) | ecosystem: Environmental > Terrestrial > Soil > Wetlands > Permafrost | place: Sweden...
CGTCGCGCCTTCGACCGGCTCGTTGTCGGCGGTCACGGTCACGCGGAATGTCACCGGCTCGCCCGGCTGGTACGTCCAATCGCGGTGATCCGGGGCGACCCGCACCTGCACGGTCGCGACTCGACTGATCGCGGGCGTTGGCACCGGCGTGATCAGCGTGGCGTTGGGCGCCGCGGGCGCCGCCAGAGCCAGCGCCAGGCTGGCGAAAAAGAAAAGGCTGGTGGTACGCATGGGAAAACGGATGGCGGCATCAGGTCGGGGCGGGCCGTTCAACGCTCGAGCACCACCGCGGCGTGGCGCGCGATGGCCGGGGTGGGCAGCCGCAGCATCCCGCCCTTGTGCACGATCGTGATGGATGCGGCGGGCACGCCGGTGAGCGAGTTCCACCAGGTGACGCGCCACTGGCCGGCGGGCACGTCGTCGAGGAGGAGCGTGCCAGAGGCCGGCCGCGGGGCGTCCACGGCAAACACGCCCTTGCGGTGCCAAACCCACAGGGCGATGAAGCCGGCATCGCGCCGGCCGGCGGCCGCGAGCACCGGGACATCGAAACCGAGATCGATGCCGGTCAGATCGAACCAATCGAGCGGGCCGGGGTTTTCCACCACCAGGTCGTGGTGGCCGGCGGACACCGGGAAGGAAAACTCCGCGGGAAACTCCGGGGCCGCACCGGCCGACGGGGCGCTGCGCGGGGGCCAGGATTTTTCGACGACCGGGTGGCCGTCGAGCGACACGCGAATGGCCGAGCCGGTGGCGCCGATGTCGGCGACGCGCGGCCGCAGCGTCGTCGCCCGCGGAAAATCGCAGTGATAGACCGCCCGGCCGGGAAACCCGTCGGCCAGACTATCGCGGGAGCCGACGTAGATGCGCGGGATGTCGGCGAACCCGATCGATTCCCGTCCGTCGAGCGGCACGGTCATGTCGGGACCGGGATGCCGTTGCCACATCTGGCCGCCGACGAGCACGAGCGGCACGCGGATCGCGCATTCGACCGCCGGAGAAAACGGTGCGAGGCCGTCGCGTTCGCCGAGTTTGGTGGCGGCCAGAAAGCGCGCGACGGCGCCAAGTTCGTCGACGCGGCCCCGCTCGAGGAGACGATCGCCCAGCCAGGGCTGCGCCGGGTAACGGGAAAGACCCATCAGGCTGACCCAGACCGGCGGCACGATCGCGACGCCTGCGGCCTTCTGCTCCGGCGTCAGCGACATGTGATCGTCGCCAATTTCGCCGTAGAACGCGGGGCGGTCGAGCGCGGCGGGCGCCGGGTCGATCGCCCGCGCGCCGGCAAGCATGTTGGCCGCGTACAGGTGGGGCTGGAAATAATCCATGTCCCGGTAGATCGGGCTGCCCAGGTTGTCCGTGCTGGTGGTGATGAGGTGGTGGTACGTATCGACCGAGCGGAGGAAGGCCGCCATTTGGGAATGCCACCGGGCGACCGACGCCTCGTTGTGCTCGGCATTCATGGCGTCGACCCAATGGACTTCGTTGAACAGTTCCCACGCGAGAATCGCGGGCGAATAACCCCATCGCGCGACGATGTAGCGGTACTTCGACTCCGTGAGGCCGATCGCCTGCGGCGAGGTGAAAAACTCGCCGGACGTCTTGAGGAAACCGCCCGGGTTGGCGGCATTCCACGGATGATCCTTCCAATTGGAATCGGTGTTGGAGCTGAACTGGCCGTGGTGTTGGAAAACCATCTGGACGTAGAGGCCCTTCGCCTCGGCGGTGGCGATGATCCGATCCCAATCGGCGGCCACGCGCTCGTCGAGGATGCCCGGCGGCGGCGATTTACCCATGTCCTCCGGGAGCCAGTCGAGATTGAGGCCGCTCCAATGCACCATCCAGATGCGGGTCCAGTTGAGGCCGGCGCGCGCGAAAGAATTGAACGCGTCGAGGTAAAACTGCACCCGGCCCGTGGGCGCCCACGCGAGATTGGTGCCGATCGGCGTATAGGTGCCGCCGGTGGAAAACACGAGGCGCGGCGGGGTGCCGGCAGCGCGGCCGATCGCCATCCGGCCCTCGGGGTCGCGCACGGTGACCTTGTCGCCGCCGATCGGTTTCGCGACGAGCGCCACCGGCTGGCCCTGGACAGTTTCGACGACGCGGCCGAGGCGGTAAACGCCCGCGGCGGAAGCGCGGGCCCGCACGGCGAACCGGCCGCTGCCGTAAAAGAACACCGGGAGGGTGAGCGTCTGCTGCGACGGCAGCACGACGTCGGCCCAGAGGTCGCGTGCGTACGGGTTGCGTTCGTCGGCCGGCAGTTCAAATAAAAACGTCACCGGGGCCACGCCTGCGAGGGCGCCGACCGCGAAGCCCACGAGGGCGCCGAGCAGCAGAGTGAAGCGAAGGACAAGGCGCATGTGGCAAACTCCGGGAGAGCGGTGGGCCGGCTCAGGGCCGCGGCGTGAGGCGGAAGAGCATCACGTCGTGCGAATCGACTCGCGCGGTGTAGGGCTTGCTGGTGTCGCCGGCCGGCTGCTTGGCCCAGAGGTCGCGCAGATTGTAGACGCCCTCGAGGAAATGAAGGCGGTTCCACTCGATGGTCAGGTCCGCCGCGGTGCGACCGGTATTAAGCGCACACACGGCCCATTCCTTGTTCGAGAGCTCCTTCACCCAGATTTCGACCTGGTGGCCTTCGTCGGAGAGCGCGCGGTAGCCCTGATGGCCGAGCGGATCCTGATCGACGGCGAGCACATCCTTGTCGGTGAGGATCGCGCGGATGGCGGGAGTCATCGTACGCACGTCGTTGCCGGCCATGAGCGGCGCGGCGATGATGCACCAGAGGCTGAAATGGGCGCGCGACTCGGCGAGCGTGAGGCCGCTTTTGCCGACCTCGAGCATGTCGGGATCGTTCCAATGCCCGGGACCGGCGTATTTGCCAATGCCGTCGGGGCCGTTTGAGGACACGAGATCGTACTGCAGATCGAGGATGCGTTTCCACCCCATCTCCCAGGCCTTGCGCCCGTCGTAGGAGTCGTAGATGTCGCCGGTGGTGCGCCAGAGGTGGGCGAATTCGCCGGCCCACTCCCACGGCTTGTTCTGCCCCCACTCGCACATGCTGAAGACGACCGGGCGGCCGGCGGCGTGGAGGGCGTCACGCATGCGCTTGTAGGCGTCGCGGGCATCGGCGGTGCCGCGGTTGCACCAGTCATATTTCAGGTAGTCGACGCCCCACGAGGCAAAGGAAAGCGCGTCCTGAAACTCGTGGCCCCAACTGCCCGGATAACCGCCGCAGGTCTTGTCGCCGGCGCAACTGTAGATGCCGAACTTCAGTCCTCTCGCGTGCAGGTAATCGCCGAGCGCCTTCATGCCGCCGGGAAACTTGGCCGGATCGGGCACGAGGTTGCCGGCCGCGTCACGTTCCTTGAGCGCCCAACAGTCGTCGATCACCAGGTACACGTAACCGGCGTCGCGCATGCCGGTCGCGACGAGGGTGTCGGCGGTCTGCTCGATGAGCACCTCGTTGATGTTGCTGGCAAAAGTATTCCAGGTGTTCCAACCCATCGGCGGCGTAAGCGCGAGTCCCTCGAATTTCTGGGCGAAAACGGCGCTGGCGGAGCAAAACAGGGCCAGGCAGGAGAGGCGTAAGGCAAGACGAGTCGAAGCTTTTTTGGGGGGCATAAATGTCATGGGGAGAAACCGGGCTGGGTTCGGGAAACCGGGGCGGCGTTGCGTCTTGCGCAGGTTAACACCGCAGGCAAGGGCGGCAATCCTAACCTCAATCGCCCAGAGAGGAAATGAGTTCACTTGTCCGCCAGTTGAGATCGATTTCACAGCCGTGGCGTCGCAGGACTCAGGCTTTGGTCCATCCGGTTGTCCGTCTGCGATTGTCGCTCTGGATTCTTCGCTTCGCTGCGGTTGAACAGCCCCGGTTTGTCATCCTGAACGAAGCGAAGGATCCAGCGGAATGCTGCTGGCCGGCAGCGCGCAGATGGATCTTTCGTTGCACTCAAGAGGACAGACTTTCCGGACAGAGTTCATTCGCGATGGGTCCGATACCCCGAAGCTCGCTTTGGCTTGGTTGGCCGCGCCGCTTTCGGCGTGGATCTCTCAGCCGCACGTTAAGACGAGCGGCTACGAGGCTCTTTTGCCGCCGGCAGGGAGCGCCAAAGGCGCGGGTAATTTAGAGCCTGGGGCAACGCCCCAGGAAATCATTCGTCAAATTCAGGTCAGGGCTGAAAGCCCGATCTATCCTGGATGAAACGGGCTTTCAAAGGTACTTGGGCCGCTGGCCCAGGCTGGAAATCGGGAGGGCCTTTGGCCCGTTACACAGATTCGCCTCATCTTGAAAGCGAACGGGGATAGCCGCACGCGTAGCCACGCCTCGGTGAGGCCGGGCCGGGGTCTTGCCCCGGGGATGTTTACTCCCAAGCACCACCGAATATCCCGGTACACGGCAGTCTGGTCACCCGGCCCGCGCATGGGTCCAAAAAAGCATGAGAAAAAAAAGCGGCGCAATCGAGAAAATCGATAGCGCCGCGCAAGGTCTCATCCCCAAGCCGGCGGCGGGCCGCCGCCGGTTGGGAATCGATCGATTAGCACATCAGAACGTGAACGTATTGGTCAACGCGGCCCCCATGCCCCATTCGATGCGGGAGAATCCCACGCTGCCATCCGGCTCGAGGGAGACCGGAATCAATTTGTTTCGGTCGCCCACGTTGCGCAGGTTGAGCTGGATGTTCCAACCGATCTTGGAGGTGAGTTTCCGGGAGTAACCCAACCACAGGTCGATGTGACTTTCGGTGGGGCCCTTCCAAGGCTTGGTGACATCGAGCGCATTGGTCACCGCATTGTACTGATAGCCCAAGATTTGCCGGTCTTGCCAGCGATAGGCCAGCCCCAAGTTGACTCCCTTCAATACACCTTGATCGAAGTTGTAGTTGGTAATGAAGTTCGCCGTGTACGGGGAGAGTTCTGGTGCCACGTGGCCAACCTGCGCCTTCAACAGGTTGTAGCCGGAAAGCATATTGGCGTTCCAGTTGTACGCAAACGTGCTGCCACCCCAAAGTTTGATCAAGCCCGCCGGAGTGGGATTGTTGACGGTTCCGAAGAACTGGGTGAAGCTGGCGATCCAGGTATCGATCGTCGGACTGATCGCGCTGATGGTGGAATTGACCCTCGTGGCATTGACGGACACGCTCCATTGCGGGGTGGGCTGAGCCGTGATCTCGATTTCGACGCCCTTGGAGATCGTATCTGAAGCAGCCACCGGACCGGAGCCAAAACTCCTGAGGTTGCCCGCGTACGCCGGCTGCAGTCCGAGATTCGAGGCCCCGCTACCATTCACGGTATCGTAAACCCCGGAACTGTTGAGTCCATAGGTGGGAACCGCCGCATACATCTGGGCGTCGGTCGTCGCGGCATGCATGGCTGCGATATTCATACCAAGCCCGTATTCATCGGCGGTACGCTGCGTGAGCGGCATATGGTTGAACATGTACAGCGCATCAGTCCGGAGTTGAGCCGTCGTAGCGGTCGTGAGTTGATCGGGCCCGGTGATCCCGTTCCACGGCCAACCCCAGCTACCCTGGCGATAGTTGTTGATGCCGTCCAGAGCTGCCAGCGCAGTCGACGCCCCCCAATAGGGGAGTGCCCAGGCATAATAGAGGTTGTTGCCAAAGCCCGCTCCCGCCGCACCCGACAGGGTGGCATTGTTGTCCGTGGTCCTATACCAGTTGGCCTTGAACTTCAACCGGTCGTTAAGGGTTGTAATCACAAAACCATATTCCTTGGTCGTGCCGCTCGGATTTGGAATAGGATTGCCGGCGATATCGCCGCGGGGGGCGTCAGCCTTGAAATTAACCGAACGATCGTAGAAGAAGCTGATACCCGTATTGCCCGGCATTTTCGCCCGGATCGAATTCGGGGTGTGCAGAACGGCGCCCCAACTCTTGCTCTCGCCCTTGAGGACGATGGTGTTGGCCGGCGACGAATCAACCGAGTAATCCATGATGGAGACGTTGCTCCCGCCCTTCGGGGCGGTGCTGTTCGCACCGGCCACCGTGTCCTTGCGCCAGCCGAACACCGGCACAAAGGTGCCGTCCCACATGTAACCCTGCCAGGTGATGCCGCGGGACTGGATCCGGTTGAGCGATTTCGTTCCGTTCGTGTACAGGGAGTTAATATCCCCGTTGTCGGCATTCAGCGTCTGGAAGCCCTGCGTCGTCCAGCCCACATAATTTGCGGGATTGCCCGATTGGGTGCCCGTGTTCGAGACCGCAGCCCCGGTTTGGTCGTGGGAGTTGTAGGTATACACATCGGACGGCAGGTAAGCGGCGTTCGTCGCCGGATTGATGCCGGGCTTCCAGGTGGAATTGAAATACTTCACGGTTTGCCACTGCGGCGGGGTCAGATTGCCCGTAATGTTGCTCAAATTGGCGCCCGAGGCGGAACTGGCGTTCATCAGGCTGGGCCCGAGGTAGGCGATCCAGTCGATCTGCCGCGCGCCGGTCGTGATGTCGGTGCCCTGCTGCAACGTGGCCCGCATGTACTCCGGTGTCGTCGCCCAACGCGCAAACGACCGGTTATCGTCGCGTTTCTTATCTTCAGAGAGCAAAGCAGTGAAGGTGTGGTGGCCGAGGAGCTTCGCCACCCAGGTGTCGCCCAAGAAATCCTTCGCCCGGAGATCGCCAAAGCCGGTAAACCGGGTGCCGTCGCGGGCGATGGAATCAGTGTTGTTGCCATATTGGCCGCTGTTGCCGACATAGGGGCGGCCCACGTTCGGATTGGTTGATCCGTCCGCCAAGTTGGTGTTCATATCCAGGCCGATGGCAAACCCGCCACCCGCCAGGAAGCTTTCCTGGCCGTTGTGGTACCTTTGGTAATCGTAGGTGAGTTCGGCACCGATGCGGGCATCGAGGAAGGTCTGGGAGATCGAGACGTTGGCCGCCCGCCAATTCGCAAACTCGTTCTTGTTGTTCCCGTCGATGAGCTTCTTGTAGAAGTCGAAGATGCTCGGGTCCGCCAACGACTTGTCGGAGTAATAGATGCCTCCGGGCAGGACCGCGGCGGCGTACGAGCTGTAAGCCGAGGGCACCCAGTTATGGAAGAACTCGAATCCGTCGACTTGCCCTTTCGTGTTGCCGCTGGAATCGATGCCACCGCTGGTAATGACGGTCGGCACCTGGGTCCGCAGCGGCGCGCCACCGCTGGCGTTGTAGACATTCTCGATGCCGGTGCTCTGCCGGCCCATGGCGCCCAACAGCCACGGGAACTGACCGTTGGGGTACAGCACGGGGTTGTTGGCATTGCCATACTTGTTCCACGTCGAGTTGGGATCCAGGGTGAGTTTGTTCAGGTTATTGAACGTGCCGTAGGTCGGAATGGTGAAGGTTCCTTTCAGGAACCAAGGCGTGATCTGGTCGTTCGGCGCCAGTTGGCGCGGGTTGTTCGAATTCACCTTGGCGTCCTCAAGATTGGCGCGAATCGACGTGTGCGCGTTTCTCCCGAAAACGTTCGGGTCGTAACGCACCGCCGCAAACGTCCGCTTGTCGTGTCTGAACGCCGGCTTCTGCTCGTAGTACGTGTGGTCGTCCAGCAACTCCAAACGCAAGGAGAGCTGTTTGGGAATGATGACGTAGTTGAGGTCCAGGAGGTCGCGGATCGAGCCATTCAGATCCACGCGGTTTTCGAATTTGTAGGCATTCGTGAACGTGGCGCTGTTCAGCGTGGTGTTGATAATACCGGCCGGGCTGCCGACGCCGAACAGGATCGAGTTGGCGCCCCGTTGAAGTTCGACGCTGTCGACGTTATAACTATCCCACGGAATCTCGCTCAGGAAATAGCCGCGGCTATTGTCGGCGGCCTCCAAACCGCGCACCCGGGTATTATTGTCGGGGCGAACCAGCTTGCCGACTTCATCGTAGTTCGCCGAGCCCGCGCTACCCGAAAAGTTGCCGCGGACGCCACCGATCTGGGTGTTGGGCATGTATACCAACAAACCCTGGGCGTTTGTGCTGTTCGTGTCTTTGAGGAGCTGTTTGGTCACCACCGTGATCGCGGAGGCCACATCCGCGAGATCGGTCCTGATGCGCGAGCCCGCCAAGGTTTCCTTGGCCAGGTACCCGCCGGTCGCGGCGGTCGATTCGATAACGAAGGGGTTCATCACGACCGTTTTTTCGGCATCGGTGTTGCCCGGCTGCGACGCCGGAGCAACCGACGCGGGCACCGCCGTGGACGTGGTGGTGGTTTCAGTCTGGCTGGGAGCTGCTTGGCCGAACAATTTCTGTCCGACCGTACAAGCCAACACGGCGGCCGCACAATAGGCACTCACCGTGAGCAATCGATGTTTCATAGGAAACCGCTGATCTTCAGTTTTCATACGTGTTTGGGGGCTGGGTTTTGTGGCGAATCTACGTGGAATGCGGATTCGTTAAATTGGGCAAACAGGGGCTAGGTCACGCTAAGGCACCGGTTGGAAAATCGGTGCGCACTGGTAATGGCGTCAGTCTACGCGGCGGCGCGGCAAAGGGAATGAGTTCGCTTGCTCGGCAATTGAGAAAGCTTGCCACGATTCTCCGGACCGTCGCCCGCGCCCCGGCCGTCGTCGTTTAGCTCTGCCGCCATCCGCGCGGCGCTGGCCCGACCGTCAGGGGCGCCGGTCATCGCCCGCCTCCAGCTTGATTTTTTTTGCGATACTCGCCGGGCGCATCGCCAGTGAGGCGCTTGAAAACAACGCACATGTACTCGATATGCTCGAAGCCCGTGAGTTCAGCGATCTTTTTCAGGGGGAAATTCGTTTCCAACAGGAGTTGCTTGATCTTGGCCAGCTGGACGCGCCGGATTTCCGCCTGCGGCGATCGGCCGAAGTGGCGGCGAAATTTCTTCTCGAGTTGGCTGCGCGAGGCGTAGGCATGCCGCACCACGAGGTCGACGGTGATGCCGCTGCAGGCGTTTTCGCGAATGAAACTGAGCGCGGCCGCGACGTTTTTGTCGTCGATGGCCTGCATGTCGCTGGAATGGCGGGTCACGACGCCGATCGGCTCGATCCGCAGATCGGTCACTGTGGGGCGGCCGTCTTCCATGAGGTGCGCGAGGCACTCCGCGGCCTGGTAGCCGGACTGAAAGCTGTTGGCGGCCACACTCGAAAGCGGCGGGTACGAGAGATCGCAGCGATTCGCGTCGTTGTTGGCGCCGAGCACGGCGATCTCCTCGGGCACCAGCAAATCCACCGCCTGCGCCGCGGTGATCACCTGGAGCGCCCGGAGGTCGTTGCACGCCATGATCGCGGCCGGCTTCGGCAGCCGGCGCAGCCAGGCCGCCAATGCCGTCGTCTGCGTCGCATCCCAAAACGGCGTGAGATCGCCCGGCCACTCGACTTCGTGCAGGTACGCGGAGTGACCGGCGAGCTGCAGGGCCTCGACGAAACCATCGCGACGTTCGCAGGACCAGGAGCTGTTGCTGAAGCCACAAAATCCGAGATGTCGATAGCCCCGCTCAAGGAAATGCTCGGCGCCGAGATGGCCGATACCCACGTTGTCCGGCCGAATCTTCGGCACGCCGGCGAGCGGCGGCGTCTCGTCGTTGAGATCAACCAGCGGCACGTGCGCCTCCGCACACGCCCGGACCAGGGCGGGGGTCGTGTGCCGGCTGATGACGCCGTGCCATTTTTTGCTTTGCAGCCAGCGCGGATCGACCTCCGCGTGCGCCTCGTCGTCGAGGAACGCGGCCCAGTGCCCGTGCGATCGCCCGTACTGGGCGATGCCTTTCAACATCGCCGTGGAGTCGTCGAAACGGGTTAGGAAAATGAGCAGAACCTGGGGCCTCACGGTGTCTACGGTGCAGCGGTCGTCCGGGAAGGCAAGCGCCCGGGCTGGCTCGCCGCTCGCCGCGGCGATCCGCGCGGCGGGCCGGTCCGGGACCGGCGCGAGCCGGGCGCCTCAGGCGGCCGGCTCGGCGGCCGGCTCAGCGGCCGCCCGGCGCGCCTTCAACTCCGACTCGATCTGACTCATGCGGCCTTCGTTGAGCGGATAGAACGCGACGATCAGAATCGAGACGACGCCCACGGCCGCCGGAATGAGGCTCATCAGCATCCGGAGGCCGTGCAGCGTGTCGCGCGTCTGGTCGACATTGGCCTTGAAGCCCACGCTCGCCATCAGGCCAAGACTCACGGCGGCGCCAATGGCCCAGCCTTCCTTTTGGGAGAAGATCGACGCAGAGAAAACCAGGCCCGTGGCGCGCCGGCCGTGCTTCCATTCCGAGTAATCCGCGGCGTCCGCATACATTGCCCAGATCAGCGCGCTGAGCGGAGCGCCGGTCAGCGAACCGACAAGGTTGATCCCGTAGATCAGACCCAGCTGGTCCGGCTTGAGAAAGTAGAAGGACGCCGTGCTCGCCACCGAGACGACGAACAGAAAGATGAAGGCCAGCTTCTTGCCGACGCGCCGGGCGAAGAACGGGACCAGGACGACCCCGATCAAGGAGAAGATCTGACCGCTGGTGTTGAAAGCAGAGACGAGCCATTCAAAGGTGTAGGTTCTGGGACCGCCCATAAACGGGATGGTGAGCTCATGCGACCCCACGTAATATTTGAAGTAATGGGCGGTCACGCTGCTCCGCACGGCTACGAACAGGATGAAGGTGATCGTTGTCGCCAGGAGCACGAGCCAAGGCACGTTGGTGATCAGGTCGCGGAGATCACGCGCAACGGAAGTCTTCTGCGATTTCGGCGGCGTCACGCGCTCGCGGGTGTTGAAGAACGTGATCAAAAAGAACACCACTGCCGCCGCGCCAATGATGACAAAGGCGAGCTGCCAGCCCCGCCGCACATCGCCTCCTCCCAGCCCTTTTGCCATGAGAAGCAACGCCGCCGAGATAATGATGCCGGCTGAGAAAGCAAAGATGAACTTGATCGATGAGAGCGTGGTCCGCTCGTTGGAATTCGGTGAAATCACGCCCAGCATCGCCGTGTACGGAATGTTGATCGCCGTGTAGAGCACCATGAGGAGGTTATACGTGAGAATGGCCCAGATCAGCGCCCCGGACACTTCCCCGCTGAGCGTGTGCGCCATGTCGCCCACGGCATTCAATCCAAGCCAGCCAAACCCGTGACCCCCGAGCCAATGGAATCCGGTCGAAAGGCTGCCCAAGGCACCCTGCATCGGTCGGCCGAACCATCCGTCGAGCCGGGCGGTCACCGCCTGCCCAGGCGTGGTGAACGTCAGGACGCCGGCGAACGCAAACGGTACGCACAACCAGAGAAGATAGGGGCGGTACTTGCCCCAGCGCGTGCTGGTCCGGTCCGCGATCATCCCCATGACCGGATCGAAGAAGGCATCGATCGACCGGCTCAGGCCGATCATGGCCGCGGCGGCAAGGGCGGTGAGACCGAAGACGTCCGTGTAGAAGAATGTCAGATACACCATGAACGTCTGCCAGTAGAGCACCGAGGCGAGGTCGCCGAAGCCGTAGCAAAATTTTTCGCGCAGAGGCAATTTGTCGGGGGTCGTCATAAGAATGGGGGAGGGGGCAGCGGCGCCGCGTTCACCTCAGGGAGCGTCCAGCGGCGGGCAAGTGGAATCTGGCATTGCTGCTGGCGGATCACCGTGCCGCGGCCGACCGGCTTCCTTCGCGTGCCGCGACGGGGGCGCCTACGTCGAATTCGCCTTCACGAAGTCGACGACTTCCTGGGCCTGGCAGAAGCACAGCGCAGAGAACGTGTCCGCCGCGCCGTAGTAGATCGCGATCCGGCCGGTCGGAGCGTCGCACAGGCAGCCGACGGGAAAACACACGCCGGGCACGAGCCCCGCCAGTTCGTAGGGCGCCTCGGCCGTGAGGATCGACTGGTTCGTGCGGGCGATGACCTTCCAGGGCTGTTCGAGGTCGAGCAGCGCTGCTCCCATCGAGTACACGAAGCCGTTGCAGGTCGTGATGACTCCGTGGTAAAATAGCAGCCAGCCTTCGTCGGTTTCGATCGGCGAGGGTCCGGCGCCGATCTTCGTGCTTTGCCACCATGGGCCGCCGCGGCTCATGACGTGCCGGTGCCGGCCCCAGTGCACCAGATCGGCGCTTTCGCTGATGAAGATGTCGCCGAAGGGCGTGTGACCGTTGTCGCTCGGCCGGCTGAGCATCAGAAAGTTTTTCCCGAACTTGCGGGGGAAGAGCACGCCGTTGCGGTTGCACGGCAGAAAGGCGTTTTCGAGTTGTTCAAAGTGCAC
>Ga0182021_10008502_pt1 | contig 12148 bp, 8 predicted proteins | sample 612E3MmetaG_FD_120493 | JGI IMG/M metagenome (GOLD analysis project Ga0182021, IMG submission 120493) | Permafrost microbial communities from Stordalen Mire, Sweden - 612E3M metaG (Illumina Assembly) | ecosystem: Environmental > Terrestrial > Soil > Wetlands > Permafrost | place: Sweden...
CCGCCTGTCGGTAGGGATTGAAGAAGCAGAAGATATTATTGCTGATTTGGATCAAGCTTTGGAGAAAGTCTGACTGAGTGATTGAGTGACTGATTGGTTAATAGCTATCTCATCGCTATTCGCCCATCGCTATCCGCTATTCGCTATTTCCTTATCTTTGAATATCCAAATCCTCCGGATGTTTAAAAGGTCGCTCATACTTCTTATCACTCTCGTCCTTTGGAGCCTGCCTGCAAACTCCCAGAAGGTTGCCGTAATATTATCCGGCGGCGCCAGCAAGGGTGGAGCGCATATCGGTGTTCTCAGGGCGCTCGAAGAACAGCATATCCCGATCAGCTTCATCGCGGGGACTTCGGTGGGAGCCATCATCGGCGGCCTGTATGCATCGGGCTACACTCCCGATGAGATAGAGAAACTGATCAGCTCGGAAGAATTCCAGAGAAATGCTTCGGGCCTGATGTACGATGAATATGTATATTACTACCGGAGGGAAGAACCAAATGCTGCCTGGATATCAATGGATATCAATCCGAAAAAGAAACTAACATCCTCACTGCCTACCAGCCTTAAATCGCCTTTCATGATTGACTTCCGCTTCATGGAGATCTTCGCACCTCCGAATGCGGCTGCCGGGGGCGATTTCGATAAACTGTTCATTCCTTTCCGTTGCGTTGTGGCCGACATCGATTCCTCATCGGCAGTCATCATAAAAAAAGGAGATCTGTCAAGCGCCATAAGGGCATCCATGAGCATTCCTTTCGTTTACAACCCGATAATTCTGAACAATAAACTGATGTACGACGGGGGTATGTATAATAACTTCCCCACCAATGTTGCTGCTGATGATTTCAAGGCGGATGTCATTATCGGGAGCCGCGTGGCTGAACGATATGACAAGCCTGATCCCGAGGACCCCATATCCCAGCTGCTGGTCATGCTGATGGGCAAGCAAAGTTCAACCATTCCCTACCCCAATTCGGTCCTCATCCTTCCGAATGTACCAAAAATTGACCTGCTCGATTTCAGTCATACCGTAACACTGGCCGACAGCGGGTATGCCGCTGCCATGAGAAGTATCCCCGCGATCAGGAAACTGGTACACGACAGTGCAAATGCCAAAGACCTCATCCGCCGAAGGGAAACATTCAGAAAGCAACAGCCTGCATTGATATTCGATTCTATAATTACCAGGGGCCTCACCAGAGCCCAGAATGTTTACGTACAACATATACTCAGGCATGGCAAAGAGCTGGTGAGCCTGGATGAGCTGCGCCCTGAATATTACCGCTTCATCGATGAAGGTTTTGTCAGGACCATTTATCCCGAGGCAAGGTTCAACCCTCAGACCGGGCATTACGACCTCCTTCTTGACATACGCAAATCGGATAAGTTAAGCGTTGATTTCGGGGGGAACCTTTCCCTTGGAACTATGAATGAAGCATTTCTTGAATTACGATACAGATACCTATGGTCCAATGCTTTGCATTTCATGGCAAACGGATATTTCGGGACCTTCTATGCCTCCGCCAAACTCGCTGCCAGGGTGGATTTCAACTCAAAATACCCCTGGTACATAGCCTTGAATTATACTTATAACCATTTCGATTACTTTAAAAATTCCACTTTCTTTTTTGATGATAAAACCCCTAGTTATATCCTTGAAAGAGAGTATTTCGGGAATGCCACAGCAGGGCTTCCTGTAAGCAATGCAGGCAAGCTGGAGTTGAATTTCGCTTATGCTTTTACCGATGACAAGTACTACCAGTCGAACCAGTTTACGCGATATGATACAGCCGACCAGACCGGGTTTAATTTTTTCGCACCTTCGGTCTGTTTTGAACTGAACAACCTGAACAGGAAACAGTATCCAAATGCAGGGGCCAGGCTTAAATTATGCATTTCCTATATAAACGGGATTGAAGATTTTTTACCGGGATCGACCAGCTTTTCAAAAAATGAAATCGAAGCGCATCATGACTGGTTCACGTTCAGGCTTTTATACGACAATTATTTTAAGTCACTGGGCCCTCTCAAGTTCGGTTTTTACGGGGAAATGATGATTTCAAACCAGCCTCTTTTCAGCAATTATATTTCAACTCTTATCCATTCCCCTGCCTTTCAGCCTATTCCCGAAAGCCAGACTCTCATTTTACCAAACTTCAGCGCCCTCAGTTACGCTGGCGCAGGGCTGAAAATACTTTTAAGGGTATTCAAAAAGATTGATTACAGGCTTGAGGGCTACCTTTTTCAGCCATACCAGGAGATCCTCGAGGACCCGGTGAACCACACTGCAGTGCTTGGCCCCGTGGCCAGCGACCGGTCCTGGATGGCATCCACCTGTTTCATGTATCACAGCCCGCTCGGCCCCATCTCCATCGGCGTAAATTATTATGACAGGATGCCTAACAGTTTCATCTTCAACCTTAACTTCGGTTATATTATATTCAACCCCCGGGCAATTCCTTAAAGAAGGCTTTTGTGTTTTTTTCGACCCTGTCATTTTATTTATTATCTTTGCTTCCCTTTTTGGTAATTATAATACCCGGCTCCGGTCGGACTCTAAACATTAGTATGGTTAATTGTACGTTAATTCAGAATGGAAAACACAGAAAACACCCCGAATCCCGGGACAGTAGAAGATACTGCACGGGAGGAGAATTCTTCATCTGCAGTTGATGCAGAACCTATTGAGAATAACCCTCTGCCAACTGAGTCAAATCAGACAGAACAAGTAATAACCGAAGAATTCCACGCCGAACTGGTCCCACTACTGGCCGAGGATCAGGAAGAACACGAAGAAGAGCTCGCAGCCGAGCATGAAGAAGAACTCGCGGCCGGGCATGAAGAAAAGCTCGCGGCCGGGCATGAAGAAGAGCCCTCGGCCGGGCATGAAAGCCACGAAATCAAGGTTAATTATGACCAGCTCTCACGTTCGGAGCTGATCAATCTCCTCGAAAAAGCAGTAAAAGAAGACGATATCAATGCGATCAAAACCACGATCGCACTGATAAAAGTTGCTTTTCTGAAAAAGAAAAAAGAGGAAAGCCTTATGAAATATGAGGCGGCACTTAGCGGGGAAGGCGAGGCCAGGGAGGGGCTTCCTCCTGAACAGGATGAGCTGGATCTGAAGTTCGCCGAAATCTTCAGCATATACAAGGCAAACAAAGCCAGGTTTATAGAGGAACAGGAGAAGCTGAAGAACGAAAACCTGAAAAAGAAATTCCTGATCATCGACGAGCTGAAACAGCTTATCGGTTCGGAAGAGACACTGAAGAAGACTTATGATGAGTTCAAAGCCCTTCAGGAACGATGGAAAAACGTGGGCCTGGTGCCCAGGGGCGAGATCAACAACCTATGGCAAAACTACCATTTCCTGGTTGAGAAGTTCTTCGAAAAGGTAAAAGTTAACAAGGAACTCAAGGATCTTGACCTGAAGAAGAACCTGGAAGCCAAAATGGCGCTCTGTGAAAAGACCGAAGAACTCCTGCTTGAAACATCCATTCTGAAATCCTTCAAGAAACTTCAGAAATACCACGAGGAATGGAAGGAAATAGGTCCTGCTCCCGTCGATAAAAAAGACGAGATCTGGGAACGGTTCAAGAATGCAACCGATAAGATCAACGAACGCCGCAGGGCACATTATACGCGTATCGAAGATGAACAGACCAAGAACCTTGAAACCAAGACAGCGCTTTGCGAACAGGGCGAAGAAGTCCTTACATTAAAGAATGAAACGATAAAAGAATGGCAGGACCAGACCAACAAGGTCAACGAATTGCTTAAGATATGGAAAAGCATAGGTCCTGTGCCCCAGAAGGTAAATGCCGAGATCTGGAACCGGTTTAAAACCAGCCTCGATGCCTTCTTCTCCTATAAAAAAGAGTTTTTCGACAAGCTGAAGGACCAGCAGCTTCATAATTACAACCTCAAGGTTGAGCTATGCATGCAGGCTGAATCCCTGAAAACCAATACCGACTGGAAGAAGACCAGCCAGGAACTGATCCGCCTGCAGGGCGAATGGAAGAAGATAGGGCCCGTACCCAAGAAGCATTCCGACAAGATATGGAAACGTTTCAGGGCAGCCTGCGATGAATTCTTCCATGCAAAATTGTCTTACTTCAGCAACATCCAGTCCCACGAGGAAGAAAACCTGAACAAGAAGAACGACCTTCTGAAGAGGCTGAAGGAGTATGAATTCAGTGAAGACAAGAACGCCAACCTGGAAGCCCTGAAGAACTTCCAGAGAGAATGGACCGAGATCGGCCATATTCCCATCAAGGATAAGGACAGGCTGCAGAACGAATTCAGGGCGCTGGTTAACGAAAATCTCGACCGCCTGAAGATAAGCGAAATAGAAATCTCTACCCTGAACTACCAGAACAGGATGGATCATCTCAGGAACGATCCCAATGCCCGCAGGATGTTAGGACGGGAGAAGGAGTTGCTGATCGGCAAGATCAGCAAGATGAAGGAAGACGTGAACCTCTGGGAGAACAATATAGGTTTCCTGGCAAAATCAAAGAACGCTGCCATTCTGAAGGAAGAATTCGAGAAGAAGATTGATAAGACCAAGAGCGAGCTGAAAGTACTGGAAGCCAAACTGAAGATACTGAAGCAGCAGCAGGTTTAAGCCTGCATGCATACCCGGCTTTGCCGGTGATGTTAAAATCGGGGCTTATGGCAGGAAACTCATTCGGAAGAATCCTCGTGCTGACGACCTTCGGGGAATCGCACGGAGCCCTGACCGGGGGTGTCCTCGACGGGTTTCCCTCCAATTTCCCAATTGACCATCATTTCATACAGTCGGAGCTTAACCGCAGGGCTCCGGGTTTTGGCGACTTCTCATCACCCCGCAAGGAAGAAGATCGCGTTGAGATACTTTCCGGAATTTTTGAAGGAAGGTCCACCGGCGCTCCCATTGCATTTATCATTCCCAACAAGGATCACAGATCAGAGGATTATTTACCGGTGAAGGATGTTTACCGGCCTTCCCATGCCGATTATACATGGGAGAAGAAGTACGGGCACCGTGATTACAGGGGAGGCGGGAGGATTTCGGCCCGGGAAACAGCTGCAAGGGTTGCGGGCGGAGCTTTTGCAAAACTGTATTTACATTCCAAAGGTATTGAAATGCATGCGATGGTTTGCGAGATCGGCGGATTTGCTTTGCCAGCTGAAGAAAAACAAGCCGGTGAATATCTTCATACACTGAAGGAAGCCGGGGATACATCCGGCGGCATCATCAGCTGCACAATCAATGGATTGCCGGCAGGCCTTGGAGAACCGGTTTTTGAGAAACTCCAGGCCAGCCTTGCAAAGGCAATGCTCAGTATTAATGCCGTTAAAGGATTTGAATACGGCTCCGGATTTGCAGCTGCGAGAATGAAAGGCTCCGAACATAATGACGCCTTTATGGCAGGCCCCGTTGCAGGCGATCTTCAAACAGCCACTAATTTCTCAGGGGGAATCCAGGGTGGTATCTCGAACGGGATGCCTGTGGTTTTCAGGGTAGCTTTCAAACCTGTCTCATCCATCGGCATGCTTCAGGAAACGGTAAATAAACAGGGCCATTCGGTTCAGTTCACCGGTAGCGGCAGGCACGATGTATGTATGGTACCCCGCGCAGTTCCCATAGTCGAAGCCATGGCAGCGCTGGTGATTGCAGACAATTTCCTGTTGAATTCACAATGACCGTCAGCGTGAACAGGGAAATCTCCATGAACATCATCACGTTACAACGGCTCCTGCTGGCTTAAGCAATGCCACGACCCCAGCCCCCAGATAATTTCAACCGAATCTATACCCATAATTTTGCGGTCGGGAAAGCATTGTTCCAGGATGCGGATGGCCTGTTCATCCTGTTTGCAGCGATACAGGGGCACGATCACCAAACCGTTCGAGATATAGAAATTGGCATATGAAGCCGGGAGCCGCTGGTCTTCGAATACCACGGGATCGGGCATGGGGAGTTCAACGATATCGAGTTGCCTGCCGTTAAGCAGGCGGAATGATTTTAGTTTTTTCAGGTTGGCCCTGAGTATGGCGTGATTGGGATCGAGGCGATCGGGTTCCACCATGGTGATCACCCCATCGGGCTTGAAAAACCTTGTGATGTCATCAATATGCCCGTTGGTGTCGTCCCCCTCGATGCCATCCTCAAGCCATAAAACCTGGTTCTGGCCGTAAAAGTTCATCAGGTATTCTTCAATTTCATGCTGTAAAAATTCCGGGTTGCGGTTTTCGTGCAGAAGGCAGGCGGTTGTCGTAAGAATGGTCCCTTCCCCGTTGAAATCCACTGCCCCTCCTTCCATCACAATCCCGGGATAATATACCGGGAGGTTCAGGAATCTTCCGGCCAGCCCGGGTATCTGCTCATCCAGGTCGTGAGGGTATTTGTCACCCCAGGCATTGTATCTCCAACTCACAATAACTTTGGGCCGGGCGGCTTTTGGATTCAGCAAAAAAGCGGGCCCATGATCGCGGCACCAGGCATCGTTGGTGGGATGGATCAGAAAATCAATCTTTGACAAATCCACACCTTCGGCCTCCAGTTCCTTCATTACTTCATCCCTTAATCCTTCATTCCTTATATTAATACATACTCTCTCTCCTTGTGACAGTTCTTTAATGAATGTATTGTAAAACGGGAAAATGTTCTTCAAGGTACCCGGCCAGGAATAGGAATCGTTGTGGGGATAACTTAACCAGGTGGCCCTGTGCACATGCCATTCGGCAGGGAAACTATAGCCAAGGTCTTTGGGAGTGGGATGAACAATGCCGTTTGCCATGAAACTGAAGAATCTTGTTAAATCAGGTCGTAGCTATCGTCGATGAAGCGGTTCATCACGGGCCTGTAACTATCGATGCGCCTGTCGCGCAGGAAGGGCCAGTGTACCCTGATCTCGTCAATCACTCCCAGTTTAAGCTCCTGTACATGCACTTCCTCCTTTTCATGGGAAGCCTGGAACATGAGGTCGCCAAAAGGAGAGGAAATAAAAGAACCTCCCCAGAAATTCATGCTGCCTTCCTTACCCGTGCGGTTTACGGAAACAATATATACTCCGTTGGCAACGGCATGCCCCCTCTGGACGATCTGCCAGGCCTGGTATTGCTGACGGTTGGTCCCGGCATCCTGGCTTAAGTCCCAGCCGATGGCTGTGGGATAGAATATGATCTCGGCTCCTTTCAGTGCAACGATGCGCGCTGCCTCGGGATACCACTGGTCCCAGCAGATAAGAGTGCCAATGCGGCCGTACTTCGTCTTGAAGACCTGGTAGCCCCCGTCGCCCGGAGTGAAGTAAAATTTTTCGTAATACCCGGGATCGTCGGGAATGTGATGTTTCCGGTATTTGCCCAGGTATTTCCCGTCGGCATCTATCACAGCAACGGTATTATGGTAAATGCCACGGGCCCGCTTCTCAAACAGGGAAGCAACCAGAACAACCTTAAGCCCGGCAGCGAGGTCCTGGAAGAGTGAAGTCGTGGGACCAGGCACCGCCTCGGCCAGGGTGAAACAGTCATAATTCTCCTCCCAGCAGAAATACCTCGATAAAAACAATTCCTGCAGGCAGATGATCTGCGCCCCTTTTGCAGCAGCTTCCCTGATGCGGCTGACCGATTTTTCCAGGTTGCCGGCTTTGTCAGCTCCGCAACTCATCTGGATCAACCCTACCGACACGTTCTTCCCCGACATCCGAAGTGAAGATTATTCGTTAAAAACCCAGCAGGAACTTCTTTGTAAATGTTTTCCCGTCATGCTCAACTGCCAGTATATATGTACCCTGCCTGAGGCCTGTATAGGGTACCACCATGCGGCCGTTGGCAATTGAAACCGGCCCCTCGCAATAAACCTGTTGCCCGCTTATGTTGTACAATCGTGAAACCACTTCCCGGGCTGAAGGGAATTCGCAGAAAACGATCAGCCGGCTGGTCTCTTTATCCTGGTAAACCGAGATCCCGGCGGCGGGGTCCTTCTCGCTGAAGCCTACCGTATAATCCAGGTACAGGTCATCCACATACAGTGTTGTATTGGGATTCATATTGGTTTGTGCACTCGATATAGCTATGATGTTCATGGTGTCGGGAGTCAGAATAGTATCATAAATGATCCAGGCCGAAAAATGGGTCCATTCGTTCACTGTGGCAGTGGTGCTGAAGTACCCTCCTCCAATCGTATCCCTTTTCCCGTTCACGGTTTTATAGAGAATCATGCCGATGGCGCAGGAATCGCCTCCGACGGGCTGGTACTTGTAATATCCCATCAGATGGGTTGGACGGTCATTGATGGGGGAACCCCCGGTCACCGAATAGGTCTGGTTAATTAGATCTACATGAAGTTTGCCCAAAGTAATGAAGCCGGGGCAATCAAAGGCGGCGCCGGGAATGGCGATATTCTTGGTTATAAGTTTGGCGGAATAGCTCCCCGAGTAGTGATCGGTCGACCTGAAGACCACGGCCTGCCCGAATATGGGGATAGACATAAGAATGGAGTCGGGTGTATCCCAGTAAGTCGGGTTGCTGTAACTGGAATGTGCGACCCATGACTCAAAATCGCCGTTGGGGATGGCGGTTTGCGCGCTTATAAGGCATGTTGCCATTGAAGCAATCACAAAAACAGTAATCAAAGTAAATAATCTCTGTGTTCTCATAGTATCTGTATCTGCAAATCTGCGTTTTAAAGCGTAAAATTAACACAAAACCCCCTAACTTTGAAAAAATAATTCCTTATGCGTCCCCGCTTCCTTATTCAACTGCTGATTGCGGCCTTCCTTCTTTCCGGAATGAAGCTGGCTGCGGGAATTCCCGGTGACTCCTGCAAGGTTTCCCTCGATAAGAAGCTTGAAAAGAAGTATAACGATGCCACGATCAGTTTCAAGCATGGTAATTTCGTAAACACCATCATACTCCTGAAGGAAGTCCTCAGGGACGAACCCGACTGCATTGATGCAGCCTACCTGATGGGACTTGCCAATGTTAAAAAAGCCACACCGAATTATAAGGAGGCCGAAAAATGGTTCCTGCAGGTGTTCAAAGCCTGTCCTGCCTATGACGTGTACCTGTATTTCTATCTCGGACAGATCGCATACGGAGATGAGCAATACGGGGATGCAGTAAAATACGTGGAAACTTTCCTGAAGGATGTCGACAGGATCAAAAATGACGAGGATTACGACAAGGCAAGAGAATTGCTTAAGTATGCGAAATTCATGCTGGATGCGATCACCCATCCCGTGCCATTTGAACCTAAAGTTGTGGAAGGCATTTCCACGCCTCAGGATGAATACCTTCCCATTCTTTCTCCCGATAGCCGGGTGGCTTTGTTTACCAGGGTTGTGAAGCTGGAAGGGGACAGAAACTCGGTGGTCTCTTCGGCAAGGATGAAGGAAAGGTTTATGTTCAGCGAGATGGATAAAGACGGTAACTTCAGTGCGGGCGAGGAAATGCCTGAGCCGTTCAACGTCCAGGACAATGAAGGAGGCGGCACGCTTACTGCCGACAACAACACTCTGTATTATACAGTTTGCAAATACGATAATGTGAAGCACTACCTCAACTGCGATATTTATTATTCGGAACGGGTGAACGGGGAATGGACCCCCATTAAAAGTGTGAGCGACAAGATCAACCTGCCATATTCATGGGAATCCCAGCCCAGCATTTCAGCTGACGGGAAAACATTGTACTTTGTAAGCGACCGGCAGGGAGGGTATGGGGGTTACGACATCTACCGTTCCATAAAAAACGATAACGGTGAATGGGGAACACCTATTAATATGGGGCCTGCCATCAATTCCAAGGGTAACGAAAAGTCTCCTTTCATCCATCCCGACGGCAAGACTTTGTATTTTTCTTCGGATGGCTGGATAGGCCTCGGGGGTTACGATATTTTTTATTCGAGGATGAATGATAACGGCATCTGGTCCAAACCGACAAATCTCGGTTATCCCATCAATTCCCCGGATGATGAGGTTGGCTTTTTTGTCAGTACCGATGGAACAAAGGGCTTCTTCGCTTCCAATAAATATAATGGCAAAGGCGGATGGGACCTGTATTCTTTCAACCTGTATGAAGAGGCCAGGCCTGAGAAGATATTGTTTCTGAAGGGAACGGTCCGCGACGAGAATACGGATGAACCGATCAGAGCCAGGATCGAGCTGAAAAACGTAGAGACCAAGAAAGTGTCGGAAATCCCGATGGATACGAATACCGGGAATTATGTTGCCGTTGCGCCTGATAATAACGATTATGTGATGACTGTGAAGAAAGCGGATTATGTATATGAGACGAAATACATCGCGAAGGTCGACAGTTTAAACCCTGTTGTGAGAAATGTGAATGTGGAAATCAAACCTATTGAATTGAACCAGTCATACAGGATCAATGATATTTATTTTGGGTTTAACAAATTCGACCTCACCGATGAGTCAAAGTTCGTGCTTGACCAGCTGATCGAATTTCTGACCGAAAATCCTGTGATCTGCATACAGATACAAGGACATACCGACAACATTGGGAAAGATGCGGACAATCTGAAACTTTCCGACAACCGTGCCCGCTCGGTTTACAATTACCTTGTGCTGAAAGGGATATCAATAAAACGACTGACCTACGAGGGCTTCGGGAAGACTATGCCGGTAGCTGATAATGATACTGACGAAGGCAGAGCGAAGAACAGAAGAACGGTGTTTGTGATTACAAAGAAATAAAAGGGAATATCGAATATTGAATGATTAATCCTTAGTTCATAATTCGATATTCGTTGATCAATATTCGATATTCATTACACCCCTATTTCCTTCATCACATTCGCCATTTCAATCGCTGCTAACGCAGCGTCGAAGCCTTTGTTTCCGCCTTTGGTGCCGGCCCTTTCGATAGCCTGTTCAAGATTATCGGTTGTAAGCACGCCATAGATTACGGGTATTCCTGATTCGAGGGAAGCTGTTGCAATCCCCTTCGAGACCTCCGCTGCAACATAATCGAAATGAGGAGTTGCTCCGCGGATCACGGCTCCCAGGCAAATCACCGCATTGTATTTCCCACTTGTTGCCAGTTTCCTGGCCAGAAATGGGATCTCGAATGAACCGGGCGACCATACCAGGTCGATTCTGGCCTCATCGGCGCCATGGCGTTTTAGCCCGTCAAGGCAGCCGCTCAGCAGTTTACCACTGATGAACTCATTGAAACGGGCGATCACGATCGCGAATTTCAGCCCCTTGGCATCCAGTTTTCCTTCAATTGTACGCATGATATTTGGTATTAGGTTAATCTTATAAGCGAATAGCGATTAGCGACGAGCGATTAGCGATTAACTTTTTCCCTCTTCGCTACTCGCTAATCGCTCTTCGCTTTATCAGCTCCTCCCCATCTCACTCACTTTCAAATCCTCCAGAATGAGCATATGCCCCAGTTTCTCTTTCTTTGTCCTCAGGTATTTCAGGTTGCGGGAATGCTTGATGATCTGTATGGGAACACGTTCCACTATCTCCAGCCCGAAACCATGGATACCTGATAATTTCTTGGGGTTATTTGTAAGCAATCGTATTTTTCTGATTCCCAGGTCGGCCAGTATTTCGGCTCCCGTTCCATAATCCCGCAGGTCAGCTGCAAAACCCAGTGCATTATTTGCTTCCACCGTATCCATTCCCTTATCCTGCAAGTAATAAGCTCTCATTTTATTCGGGAAACCTATTCCCCGGCCTTCCTGACGCATATACAGCAAAACTCCCCTTCCCTCCTTTGCAATGGCTTTCATGGCATAGTCAAGCTGGTCGCCGCAGTCGCAGCGCATGGAGCCGAACACGTCTCCGGTAAGGCATTCCGAATGAACACGTACCAGTACCGGTTCACCGTCATCAACCTTGCCTCTGACCAGTGCAAGATGATTTTCCCCGGTGATCTTGCTTTCGTAACTGTACGCGATGAATTCCCCGTATTTCGTGGGCATCTGCACTACGGCTTCACGCGAAATGATCTTTTCGGTCTGCCTCCGGTAATCGATCAGGTCCTTTATGGTGACTATCTTCAGCTTATGTTTCTTAATATATACCATGAGCTCAGGTACCCTGGCCATAGAGCCGTCTTCATTCATGATCTCGCAGATAACACCTGCCGGATAATAGCCGGCCAGTTTCGCCAGGTCGACCGA
>Ga0182021_10008503_pt1 | contig 12148 bp, 11 predicted proteins | sample 612E3MmetaG_FD_120493 | JGI IMG/M metagenome (GOLD analysis project Ga0182021, IMG submission 120493) | Permafrost microbial communities from Stordalen Mire, Sweden - 612E3M metaG (Illumina Assembly) | ecosystem: Environmental > Terrestrial > Soil > Wetlands > Permafrost | place: Sweden...
ACCGCGGCCCAGATCCGGGTCCACGTCCGGAACGTGAGCCGGGCCGTCGGCCGCGTCGAGAAGCTGATGAAGCGGCAGCCACGCCTGGTGAAGCAACGGCTTTCCCAGAAGGTCAAGGAGATGAACGGCGCCGCCCCCCAAAACCGGGAGCGGCTGACCGAAGAGGTGGCCTACCTGACCCAGCGCTACGACGTCGCCGAGGAGATCCAGCGCCTCAAGAGCCACCTCGACACCGCCCTGAAGCTCGTCGCCGCCCCGAAAGGTGAGCCGGCCGGCAAGATGCTCGATTTCCTGGCCCAGGAGCTGACCCGCGAGGCCAACACGCTCAACTCCAAGTCGCAGGACATCGGGATCACCAAGGAAGGGCTCCTGATCAAGGGCGAGATCGAGAGCATCCGCCAGCAAGTCCAGAACCTGGAGTGAGGGAGGCGCCCATGATGATCGTGGTCACCGGCCCGTCGGGCAGCGGGAAGTCGACGATCCTCCGCCACACCATGCGCGACCTGCGCGGCGTCCGGTTCTCCGTGTCGCATACGACGCGAGTCCGGCGCCCGTCCGAGAAGGACGGCCGCGACTATCACTTCGTCGACCGGGCGGAGTTCGAGCGGATGATCCGCCGCGGCGCCTTCGTCGAATGGGCCGTCGTCCACGGCGAGCTCTACGGGACCTCGAAGCGCGAGATCGCCGACCGGGGCAAGGACGGCGACGTGATCCTCGACATCGACGTCCAGGGCGCCCGGCAGGTCCAGGCCCTGAAGCTGGACGCGGTGTTCGTCTTCATCCTGCCTCCGGCTTACAAGGAGCTGAAGCGGCGGCTCTCCGAGCGCGGCGAGGACAAGCCCGCGGTCATCGAGCGCCGCCTCAAGACGGCCCGCCGTGAGATCAAGGACTACGCCCGCTTCGACTACATCGTGATCAACGACCGCCTCGACCGGGCGGTGCTCGAGCTGGAATCGATCATCCTTGCGGCGCGCTGCCGGCTCGCGGCGCGCAAGGCCCGGGTGGCGACGATCCTCCGGAGCTTCGAAGCTTAGGCCGCCGGAGACCCCATGCCCGGAAACGCTGAGCGCAAGCGGGCCGAGCTCGAAGAGCGGCTCAAGTTCTTCCGCGACATCGGCGCGGACTTCATCTTCAAGCCGGAGCCCCAAGCGCCGGTCTCCGCAGCGTCTTCGTCTGCCCCGGCGGTGTTAACCGCCCCGGCTGCGATCGCTTCGGACCGCGCTGGGATGGACCTGGGCATGATCCGCGACCAAGTCCTGGCCTGCCGGAAATGCCGGCTGGCCGCCGGGCGGACCCAGGCGGTCCCCGGCGAAGGCGATCCGGCGGCCGAGCTGATGTTCGTGGGCGAGGGGCCGGGACGCGACGAAGACCTCCAGGGCCGGCCGTTCGTCGGCCGGGCGGGGCAGCTCCTGACCAAGATCATCGAGGCGATGAAGTTCGAGCGGAGCCAGGTCTTCATCGCCAACATCGTCAAATGCCGTCCGCCGGAGAACCGTGTCCCGCAACGCGATGAAGTCGACCTCTGCACGCCGTTCCTCGCGGCCCAGATCGCCGCGATCCGGCCGAAGGTCCTCGTCACCCTCGGCAAGGTGGCCACGGACTTTTTCGTCCCCCACGCCTTCGGGGGCATGACGTCCATTCGCGGCCGGTTCTACGACTGGAACGGCATTCCGGTCATGCCCACGTTCCATCCCTCGTATCTCGTCCGCAACGAGGGCAACCGGGAGATCAAGAAGATGGTCTGGGACGACATGAAGCAGGTCCTGGCCCGTCTCGGCCGGACATGACCCTCTTCGCCGACCTCGTCTTCCCCTTGCCGCTCGCCCGGAGCTTCCGTTACATCATCCCCGAGCGCCTTTCCGCGGACGCCCAGCCGGGGAAGCGCGCCCGGGCCCCGCTCGGGAGAAAGACGCAGACGGGGTTCATCGTCGCGGTCGGCGACCGGCCGCCGGGCGAGGGGATCGCCTTGAAGGAGATCCTGGAGATCGTCGATCCCGAGCCCGTCGTCCCGCCGCGCGCCGTGGACTTCACCCGCCGCCTCGGGGTCCACTTCGGCTCGTCCTGGGGCGAACTTCTCGCGGCCTGCCTGCCGCCCTCGCGGGAGATCAAGACCTCGACCAAGGTCGTCCTCACGGACGAGGGTCTCGCCGCCCTGAAGGCCGGAAGCCTGTCCCCCGAGGAAGCGAAGGCGGCCGACGTCCTCGGGGCGAAGGCTTACACGCTCCTCCACATCAGGCGCGTATCCGGCCTCGAGAATCCCGTTTCCGTCGTCTCGCGCATGAGGAAGAAGGGCTGGCTCGAGGTCCGGGAGAGGTTCGTGCCCGCGGTCCGGAAAGCCAGGCTGCTCCCGCCGTCCTCGCCCGCCCAGCTCGAGCTCGACTTCTCCTTCGGCCCGGCTCTCCGCTCCGCGCTGGCCGCGGCGGGCGCGGCCCTCGAGCGGGGCCGGTTCTCGCCCTGGCTCCTGTTCGGGGACGCCGCGGCGAGACTTTCAGCCTGCCTGCAGCTCATCCCTTCGGTCCTCGCCCTAGCTCGGCAGACGCTCATCCTGGTCCCCGAAGTGGCCCAGGCCGAGCCGCTCCGCGAGGTCCTGGAAAGGAAGCTGGGCGAAAAGGCCGCCGTCCTCCACGGACAGCAGCCGGGCGCTCTCCGCGAGGCGGAATGGCTCAGGATCCGGAGCGGCGAGGCGCGGATCGTCATCGGCCCCCGCTCCGTCATCTTCGCCCCCGTAGAGAGCCTGGGCCTCGTCGTCGTCGAGGACGAATCCGACGAATCCCATGTCCAGACCGAGAGCCCGGTCTATGACGCCCGCCGGGCGGCGTGGATGGCGGCCGAGGACCGGGGCGCGCTCCTCGTCCTGGGCTCCGACGCGCCGACGGTCGAAGCCTTCCACCGGGCCCGGGAGGGCGGCTATCTGATCCCGCTCCCGCGCTCCGGGGCGCAACATCCGGCCGAGATCGTGGACGACCGGGGCGAGCGCGGCCTCATCGCCCGGCGGATCGTAGAGCGGCTGAGGGAAAGCCTCGGGCGAGGGCAGCCCGGCCTCGTCTTCGTCCAGCGCCGCGGGTTCGCCTCGTTCCTCATCTGCCCCCGCTGCGGCCACGTCCCCCGCTGCGAACGCTGCGAGATCGCGCTGACGTATCATCGGAAGGAGGAGCGGCTGGTCTGCCGCTATTGCGGCGCCGCCCGCCCGCGGCCGAAGGCCTGCCCCGAATGCGGCGGCCGGGTGATGGAGCCGCGCGGGGCGGGCGTCGAGGCGGTCGAGGACGAGCTCCGGACGGCTTTTCCCTCGGCCAGGATCGCGGCCTTCGACAGCGACCGCGTCCGGACCCGCGCCGCCCGGGAGAAAGCCGCGGCGTCGTGGGCGGCGGGCGGGATCGACGTCCTGGTGGGGACCGAGATGCTGGCCCGCCAGGACCTTCCCGGGGCGGGGTGCGCGGTCGTCCTGAACCCCGAGGTCCGACTGGCCCATCCGGATTTCCGTTCGGCCCAGCGCACGTTCCGCTCGATCCTGCGCATGATGGGCCGCGCCGCGGCGGACAGGGAGGTCCTCGTCCAGACCTCGGCCCCGGACCACCATGCCGTCCGCGAGGCGGCCCGCCGGGATTACGAAGCGTTCTTCGGCGTTGAAATCGGGTTTCGCCGGCTCATGGGCTATCCGCCCTTTTCCTCCATGGCCGAGATCATCCTCCCGGGCCGGGACCTCCGCCCGATCGCCCGGAAAGCGCGGGAGCTTGTCCGCCTCGCCCGGGATTTCGGGCGCGGACTCGAGGCGATCGGGCCGGGCGTCGCCCCGCCCGCCGCGGTCAAGGGGGAAAAAGGGCTGCAGATCATCCTCAAGGCGGAGCGGCCGGACGTCTTGGACGCGGGCCTCGACCTCGTCCTGGAGTCGGTCCAAGGGCGGAGGTTGGTGACGCGGTTCGATTAGCTGCCGAGCAGGATGTGGATCCAGGTGTCCTTGTAGATCGGATCGATCTGATCGGTCTGGAGCTGGGCCCGGATGTAGGTGGTCATGTCGGAGGCGATCTCGCTCTTGAGCGGGCCGAGGAACGTAACGGAAGCGGCCCCGTTCTCGTCGGTGGCGACCGCCGCCCGCGTGCTGAAATCGGAAAAAAAGCCCGGCCCGGAGTTGATGGTGAAGAAGACGATGCCGTTCATGACCGGCACGTTACCCTGCTTGACGACGGCTTTCACCTGGACCGGCACTCGGGTGGTCCCGGCCATGATCACGTCGGCGCTGACGCTCAGGGTGAACGTCTGATAGATCGTGGAGGGTCCGACCGGCCCCGGCTCGCTCAGCGCGTCGCGCTTGCAGGCGGGCTCGATCGCCAGCGCGGCCGCCAGGAGGACCGTCAGGCCGATGGTTCGTGCTTTCATGGCTCCCGTCCTCCTCAATTGGCGTAATTGGCGAAGGTGATGGGCAGGTAGCCCGTCGCCATGACGGCCTTGTTGGCCCCGTCGTGGCCGTAAAAGTCGACCTTGGCCGTGACGTATAACCCGTCGCCCGGCAGCGCGTCCTTGAGATTCAGAAGGGGCGGCTCCTGCTTGGCGATCTCGCGGACGATGATGAACGTCACGGCCGTCGCCTGACCGACGGGGATGATGACCGACAAGCTTCCCTCGAAGGAATAGGGGACATCGACCCCTTCCACGCTCTTCCCGTCAGCGCGCTGGTACGTTACAACGTACCGCGTCACCGTGATGTCGTTATAAACGGAGGCCCCGGTGATGGACTTGGGGTCGAGGAGCTGGGCGGAGAAAGTGGCCTTCGCCACGTCGGCGATCCAGGACTGGGCGCCCGTTTGGGGATCCTGGTAGAGGACGTCCGACAAGGCGAAATTCTGGTCCTGGTTGGCGAGGTCCTTCCCGGTCAGGCTGACGACCCGGAAGAGCGTCGCCGACTGGGTCGAGTTCTCCACCGGGTTGCAGGCCGGCAGGAGGAGGAAGCCCGCGGCGAGCGCCGCGAGGAGCCGCGGCATGCGTTGTCTGGGGATGATGGCCATCGTGGTTCCTCCTATTTCTGGATCCTCGGGGTGATGAAGATCAGGAGCTCCCGGTTCGATTTGGTCTTGGAGAAGGACTTGAAGAGGTTGCCGAGGATCGGGATCTGGTGGAGAAAAGGCACGCTGTCATGGGTGATCGAATCTTCGATCCGGTAGACGCCGCCGATGACGGTCGTGCCGCCGTCGGCCACCGTGACCGTGGTCTTGGCGCTCTGGGTGGTGATCGGCGGGATGCCGTTCACCAGATTGGCGAAGTCGGCCGCGTCGTTCTTGATCTCGATCTTCATGATGATCGTGCCCTCGGCCGTGATCTGGGGCGTGACCCGGAGCTCCAGGCCCGCGTTGACGTATTGAGTCGTGACCGTGAAATTGGCCGAGGTCTGAACCGGGATCTGGCGGCCCTGGTTGACGTAGCCTTCCTGGTTGTTCTGGGTCGTGATCCGCTCGGTGGACTGGATCTTGCCCTCGCCGGAGGACTCGAGGGCGCTCAGCGCGACGTCCAGGCGGAACCTATCTATGACGTTTGCGAACGACAGGCCGATGACGCTGTTTAAGGTAGCTGCCGGCAGGTTGACGGCGTAGCCGCCGAGCGGACCGCCGATGCCCTTCGTGACCGTGCCCTGGGGGATCATGGCCCCGTCGACCAGGATCTTGTTCGGGAACTGGAGCGAGGTCTGGTTGCCGTAGAACGGATCGGCGATGCCCTTGGCGCCCCATTGGATGCCGAGGTTCTGGGCGAAGTTCGAGGTCGCCTCGACGATGCGCGTTTCGATCTGGACCTGGGGCGTGCCCTGGTCCAGAGTGGCGATCAGGCTCTCCATGATGTCGAGCTTTTCCTTGACGTCGGAGACGATGACCGTGTTCGTCCGGTCGTCTGTCACGATCTCGCCTCGGCTCGACTTCTTGTTCTTCAGGAGCTCCACGACGTCCCTGGATTTCGCGTAGGACAGGGTGAAGATCTTGGTCGTCAAGGGGCCGGACTGCTCCTTGGCGTCGCGGAAGCTCTGCTGGACCTTCTCTTCCTCGGCCAGCTTGCTCACGGGCGCGATCCGGAGGACGTTCCCTTCGAGCGTCTTGCCCTGGTTGTTGATCTTGAGGATGATGTCCAGGAACTGGTCCCAGGGGATCGAGTCGAAATTGACCGTGACCGTGCCCCGGACCTCGGGATCGAAGACGACGTTCAGGCCGGCGAATTCGCCCAGCCAGAGGACGACTTGTTTGAGGTCGGCGTCGAGGAATTTGGGGCTGATCAGGACGCCGGTGTACTTTTCCTGCGCGTCGTGGACGGTTCGGGCTTTGAGCTTGTCGTCCTGGGCGGACAAAGACGCCGCCGTTTCGGCTGGAGCCAGGACCGGCACCCCAGCGCGCTCCGAAGCGAACGCAGCCGGGGCAGACGAAGACGTCGCGGCGATCGTTTCCGCCTTCCTGGGGGCGGGGTCGGGTTCGATGTTTTTCGGCGCGACGGGGGGGGCGGCCGCGATGTCTTTCGACTTGACCGCGCTGGCCGAAGATTCGCCGGTGGCGGACGCGTCTTTCGACAGGGAGATCGTGAAGCCCGAGGCCGAGCTGGCCAGGGTGTAGGGCCGGGCTTCGGCGAGCTCGAAGACCACGCGCGTCACGGCGTGGGAGCCGGACTGGAACTGGCCGATCTTGACCTGCTCCACGCCGCCGCTTCCGATCTGTTGAACGCGCGTCGGCGCTCCCAGGATGGCGTCGTAGACGTCAAGCACGAGCCGCAGGGGGTTGGCCAGGGCGAAAACGTTCGTCACGGCTTTCCTGGGGAGCCGCCCGGTCACTTCGACCCTGTCGTCGCGGTTGGCGACGTCGACGGCGGCGAGGGCGTTGGGTTCCTTCGATTGGTCGAGCGCCGCCTGGGTTTCGGGCGTGATCGTATTCTCGTCCGGAGCCAGGAGCCTCGCCAGCTCGACGACTATCCGGCCGGAGTCGGCCGAAATCCGGTAGGGGACGGGTTCCTTCAGAAACACGAGGAGCGAGATTCGGGAATCGGCTCCCGATTGGACCTTGACGTCGCGCACGAGCGCATCGCCCGAGGACACGGCGGGCGCCGCGGGGGGCTGCACGCGGCCGAGGTCGAGGACGAGCTCGGCCGGGTTGTCCTTGGCGTAGGCCGCCTTGAGGTTCGGGACCGCGGCCGCGGGCTCGAAGACAATCTTGACGCTCATCCGGGAGGGCATCACGGACACTTTGGCAGGCGACGCGGGAGGAGCCGGGGTCTGGAGCCCGGCGCCGGGCAGGACGAGCCACAGGCCCACGACGGCGGGAACGAGCCGGTGAAGGATCCTATTCATCTTGGGGCTCCTCAGGCGTGAATTCCTTGACGATGTCCCGCGGCTTCTGGAGCGGCACGCCCCGGTCCCGCGTCTTTCGCAGAACGACCTGCCCGTCCGTGATCGAAAGGACGAACCCCTCGGCGAACCTGTCCCCTTCGCGGACCTGCACGGGGAAGCCTTCGGGGAGGGCGACGATGGCGATCCGGCCGGTCTTCGCCGTGACGACGCCCATGATCTTGATCTCCTCCAGGAGCAGATCGGCGAAGCCGGTGATGACCCGCTTCTCCTTCGCGTCCTGCCCGCCGAGCAGGTCTCTGAAGGGGTCCCGGCGCCCTCCCGAGCTGTAGGAGAACGGAGCGGCAGTCGTCGCGCCCCGGGCGCTTGCCGCTCCACCCTGCGGGAGGGGCTCGCTCGCTTTCGGAGCGGCCTTAGGAGCGGATTGCGGGAGCGCCGCGAGAGAGGCGCCCGCGGCGAAGAGGATCGCACCGATCAGGAGGGCGGCGGAGGCTTTAATATTCAATGGCGTTGCTCGCGGACTTCTTGGGCTTGGGCGCTTCGGGCTTCTTGATCTGGCTCTCCTCCAGGAAGAAGTATGTCCGGGCCGTGAACCGGGCGGAGATCGTGGCTTCAGCCGACTGGTTCTGGAGGGACGTGATCGAGAAATCGTCGATGTTGAAGATCCTCGGGAAATGCAGGATCCGGTCGAAGAACGCGCCCAAGGTGTGATAGTTGCCGATCACCTCGATCGGGATGGGCCACTCCGAATAGAAGTCCTTGATCAATTCCCGGTCCGGGGCGATGCGGAGGACGGTCTCGATCCCGGTGTCGAGGGCCATCTGCTGGATATTGCGGACGATCTCGCTCTGTTCCCTCTTGCGGGGGATGATCGTCTCGAGCTCCGCCAGGGACGTCCCCAGCCGGGCGAGCTCGCCTTCGATCGCGTCGAGCTGGCGCTTCTTCGACCGGAGCTGGACGAGCTCGTCTTCGAGCCCGCTGCGCTCCGCGCGGAGGCCGGCGAGGTCATTCTGACGGGGCTTGAAGTAGACGAAATAGAGCAGGCCGACCAGGATGGCGGCCAGGAGGGCATAGGTGGTCCAAGCCTGCTTTTTCATCGGTTCCCCGCCGTCTTGGCTCCCGGCGCCGGCGCGCCGGCGGGCGGCGCGGGCGGCACGATGCCGGCCGTGACCGTGAACTCGAGATAGGCGTTGGCGCCCGCCGTCCGCTGGATGGAGGACAGCAGACCGACGTTCTCGAAGATCCCGCTCTTTTCCAGGTTCCGCATGAAGTCGGAGATCTGGATGTTGGACAGGGCCCGCCCCTTAAGCTCCAGGCCCTGGGGCCGGAGGTTCTCTTCCGTCAGCCAGACCCAGTCGGGCAGATCCCGGCTGATCTCCTCCATGATCCGGACGGCTCCGCTTTGGCGGGCCTTGAGGCCGCCGATCAGGCCGATCTTCTTTTCGAGGAATACTTTCTGCTGTTCGACGAGGTCGAGCTTGGCCACGACCGGCTGGAGCCGGGCCTTCTCGGCCTGGGCGTCCGCGAGAAGGGTGCGCTCGGAGTCGATCGCCTTCTTCTGGACGAAGGCGAGCGCGGCGATGGCCACGATCGCCAGGACGATGAGAAGATTGCCCATGGGAGGCTTCTTCTTGTCCCGGGGCTGCTGCTCCTGGTCGGGGTAAGGCCGATTGTCGACGTCCTTCTTCTCCGACTTGACCAGGTTGACGCGGATCATCGGATCATTTCTCTTTCTGGCGCGTGGCGAGGCCTACCGCCACTCCGAAAAACGAGGCCATTTCCTGGTAGTACACCGAACCCAGCTTTTTCTCATTATATTGGACCCGGCGGAACGGGTCAAACATGACCGTCTTCGTCTCGAATCTCGTCTCGAAGGCGGGCGCCAGCTCGGCCAGGTTGGCCAGGCCCCCGCATAGGAAGATCTGTTCGATTTTCTTTTCCTGTTTGTTTTCCGCCTGGTAGAACGTGAAGGTCTTCTCGATCTCGCCGAGCAGGCTCTTGACGCTCTGGCCGAGGACGGCCTCGATTTCCGCGGCGGGGACGTCGGCCGGGCGGTCGCCCCGGAGCAGGCTCTCGGCGGCGTCCGGCCCGAGGTTCAGGTCCTTGCGGACGTTGTCCAGGAAGAACGTTCCTCCGATGGCCAGGTCCCGGAACAGCTGGGGTGCGCCTTTGTCGGTGATGATCAGGGTGGTGATGTTCGCCCCGATGTTGATCAGGGCCGTGGTTTTTTCCTCGAAGTCCTGGGGGTAATTGATCTCGAGGGCGTTCGACAGGGCGAAGGCGTCGACCTCGACGGCCTCCAGGTTTTTTCGAGCCTGGCGTATGACGCCCCGGAGGGCGTCGATCTTGTCCTTCTTCACGGCGACCAGCAGGATCTCGAGGTTGCGCTCCTCCGAGCCCCGGGGGGGCTTGAGGATGGCGTAGTCGACGTGCGTCTCCTCGTAGGGATAGGGGATGTTGTGCTTCGCCTCCCAGATGATCGACTCGGCCAGCTCCTCGGTCTCCATGGCCGGCAAGGCGATCTTTTTGATGATGACCGCGTTGCCGGCGGTCGAGATGACGACGTCCTTGGTGGTGATCTTGCTCTTTTCGAAGAGCGTCCTGATCGTCTCGACCACGGCCGTGGGATCGACGATCGATCCCTCGACGATCGCGTCGCGGGGAAGCAGCTCGTAGCCGATCTTCGCCACGTCGTAGACGGCCCGCTTGCCCTTGCTCCCGATCCGGAGCTCGATCGCCTTGACGGCGTACGAGCCGATGTCCAGCCCGACGACGGCCTTGTTGCTCTTCAGCCCGAACATCGCCCGATCATCCTTCGCTTCATGGATATGACTCTCATCCCCTCCGGAATTTCTCACGGAGGCGGTTTTCGACATAGGGAGGCACCAGGCCTTCCACGGATCCGCCGAGGCGGAAGACCTCCTTGACCAGGCTCGAGCTGAGGAAAGCGTATTTCGCGCTGGGCATCATGAACAGCGTTTCGACGTCGGCGTTGAGGTTGCGGTTCATAAGGGCCATCTGAAACTCGAACTCAAAGTCGGAGACGGCGCGAAGGCCGCGGATGAGGATCTGGGCGCCGTTCTCCCGGGCGAAATCCACCAGCAGGCCATGGAAGGCCTTGACCTCGATGGCCGGCATGTCCTTGAAGATCTCGCGGATGATTTCAATGCGTTCCGCGGAGGAGAAGAGAGTTTCCTTGCGGGGGTTTTCGAGGACGGCGACGACGATCTTGGGGAACAAGTTGGCTCCCCGCTGGATAATGTCTTCGTGCCCATTTGTGATGGGGTCGAAGGAACCGGGGTAAATCGCGCTTTTTTCCATACGAGATTTCGTAATAATTGTATACCCCCTACTGGAAATAACAAAATTCCGGCTTATTGTCAAACGCATTCTTGACAATTTTTGGCATATCTGGCTTCCTCTTGGGTCCTGCCTTGTTCGAAAGTCATTATCTTCCCGCCGGCCGGGCGGGCAATCCTCAGGGAAGGTGAATACGGGGGTGATTTTATTCTCACCCCCGGCCTGTCGGGCGCCTCACCCTCCCCCCGGGCGGATTGCTTTTCGGCCGGGCTTGTGGTAATTTTTTTTGAAATGGTCCATTTCGGAACGTCGGGCTGGCGGGCGGTCATGGGGGAGGAATTCACCTTCCGGAACGTACGGATCGTGACCCAGGCCATTGCCAACGTCCTGAAGAGGAAATTTCCGGGCGGCGCCATCTCGATCGTCGTCAATTACGACTCCCGATTCCTGTCGGAGCGCTATGCCGTGGAGGCGTCCAAGATCCTGTCCCACAACGACATCGGCGTGTTCCTCGCCGAGCGGGACGCGCCCTCCCAGGCCCAGGCCCTCCAGATCATCAAGCGCAAGGCCCAGGGCGGGCTCAATTTCACGGCGTCCTTCAATCCTCCCGAGTACAACGGCCTGAAATACAACACCGAGACCGGCGCGCCCGCGCTGCCCGCGGAGACGGACCAGATCGAGGCCGAGTTCCGCTCGCTCTGCAAAGGCTACGAATTCGAGCCGCGCTACCCCCGGACGGAATTCATCCGGCGCGTCGATCTGAAGGACGATTACCTCGCCTTTCTCCAGGGCAAGATCGATTTCGACGTCATCCGCAGGTCGGGCCTGAAGGTCGGAGTGGACCTGCTCTACGGCACGAGCCGCGAATACCTCGACGAGATCCTCGAGAACAACAGGATCCCCATCGAGGAGATCCACGGCTATGTCGATCCCTATTTCGGCGGCATCGCCCCGTCGTGCACCGAGGAGAACCTCGCCGAGCTCATCAAGCTCGTCCGGGACATGGGCTGCGATTTCGGGGTCGCCACCGACGCGGACGGCGACCGGTTCGGGATCGTGGACCACCAGGGCCGCTTCATCTCCCAGAACCTGATCCTGTCCCTCATCCTCAACTACCTCGTCGGCGTCAAGGGCTGGCGCGGCGGCGTGGCGCGGTCCGTGGCGACCACCCATCTGTTCGACCGGATCGCCCGCAAGTACGATCTCCCCCTCCACCGGACGCAGGTCGGCTTCAAGTACATCGCCGAGCTGTTCCTGCGCGGCTCGATCATCTTCGGCGGCGAAGAGAGCGCCTCGATCGCCGTCCGGGACCACCTCCCGGAGAAGGACGGCATCCTGGCCGGGCTGCTCGTGGCCGAGATGATCGCCGCCTCGGGCAAGAGTCTGGCCGCCTTGATCGACGATCTCTTCAAGGAATACGGGGAGCGGTTCGGCGTCCAGAAGAACATCCCCCTCACGGCCGACCGGCAGCGGAAGCTGGGCAAGCTCATCGAGCATCCGCCCTCCCGCCTGGCGGGGCGGACGGTGCTCAAGGCCGAGGCG
>Ga0182021_10008504_pt1 | contig 12147 bp, 10 predicted proteins | sample 612E3MmetaG_FD_120493 | JGI IMG/M metagenome (GOLD analysis project Ga0182021, IMG submission 120493) | Permafrost microbial communities from Stordalen Mire, Sweden - 612E3M metaG (Illumina Assembly) | ecosystem: Environmental > Terrestrial > Soil > Wetlands > Permafrost | place: Sweden...
CTGCTGGTGCCACCGGTGCTGGTTGTGTTGGTGGCCCCGCTGCTGGTGCCACCGTTGCTGGTCGTGTTGGTGCCGCCGGTGCTGCTGCCACCGTTGCTGGTTGTGTTGGTGCCCCCGCTGCTGCTGCCACCGTTGCTGGTTGTGTTGGTGCCCCCGCTGCTGCTGCCACCGTTGCTGGTCGTGTTGGTGCCCCCGCTGCTGACGCGACCGCCGCTGGTGCTGGAGTTGCCGCCGCTGACGCTGGTGGTGTCACCGGTACTGGTTGTGTTGGTGCCCCCGCTGCTGATGCTTCCGCCGCTGGCGCTAGTGCCACCACTGCTGGCGCCGCCCGACGCTAGCTGGCCGCCCGATGCTAGCTGGCCGCCGCTGGCGATGGTTCCGCCGGTTCCAGTCACGCCACCGGTCCCTTGCGGTGACCCGGTGGATCCGCCGCTACAACCAAGGACCAGCACAGCCAGCAAGGCCACCGGCCAGTCGCCTCTCGCCAGGGTGGAACAGAATCTACAAAATGTAGTGCCTCTAGCGGCGGGACGCATGGGGAAAGTCTAGCACGGCCCAGGCGTCGCCGGAGTAGTCAGCTCGTTCACACAGAGGTCAAGGCGGACACAGAGCGTGAGGGGAGAAAGGGTCGGCTCCTCTCCGGTCCGAGCCCCCCTTTCCCTCCTCCGGCCTCTGCGTTTCCTGTGCTCTCTGTGTGAAGTAGCTACCCAACCGGCTCGGTGCGCCCACTGGCGATGGATCGTCGGAGCGCATCGAGGACCGCCATGTTCTTGATCGAATCTTCGAGCGGAATTGGGCTGGGACCGCCGGCTTGCGCGGCGCGCGCAAAGCCCTCGGCCAGGACGGTGTACTGGTCCACAGGATCGAAAGAGAGATGCTGGGGCGTCGGCTGTTCAAGGTTCGCGATGGTGTTGACCACGATCTCCGAGGGGGAGTTGCTGGGCGGGTTCCAGGGATTGGACATTTCGATGTGGCCGCCGGTGCCGATGAGCTGGGCTCGCTGGGCAGGGAAGGTCTCCATGCCAGTGGTGAAGATGGCGTGGCCTTGCGGAAATTCGAGGATCGCGCTGGTCAAGCGGTCCACACCCCGATCCGGGTCACGTTCAGCTCGGGCCATGACCGCGGTTGGCTCATCGTCGAAACAGAAGCGGCTCATGGTGACCGGGTAGAAGCCGGTGTCGAGCAGGACCCCGCCGCCCATGGTCGGATCGTAGCGGACGTTGTCGTGCGAGCGAAGCTGGTAGCCGAAAGTCCCGACGAAGGCGCGCAGCTCGCCGATCTTTTTCTGTCGAAGCAGAGTTTGCACTGCCAGCCAGCGTGGGTGAACGCGTACCATCGCGGCCTCGCAGATGAGCACGCGGTTCTGTTCGCGAGCCGCAATCAGCCGGCGGGCTTGCGCGGCGTCGAGCGCGATGGGTTTTTCGCACAGGACGTGCTTGCCTGCCGCTGCCGCGCGTTCCGACCACGGGACGTGCAGGTGGTTGGGCAGCGGGTTGTACACGGCGTCGATATCCGGGTCAGCCAGCAGGGCCTGGTAGGAATCGTAGGCCTTTCCCACACCCAGCGCGCGCGCCACATCCGAAGCCCTGCGGCCGTCCCGCGATGCGATCGCCACCACAGCCGTGTCGTGCCCCGCCTGAATCCCGGGGATCATGCGGGTGACCGCGAAGTGGGAGGTGCTGAGCACACCGAAGCGAAACATGGTGAAGGCGGCGACTAGATGACGCTACCGTCGGGGACGATACCATTCTTGGGAACCACCACGATCCCCTCGCGAACGAAATAGCCATCCCCATCCTTCTCCTTGACCCCGGCCTGGTTGACGATGCGGACGCCGCGGCCGATGCGCGCATTCTTGTCGATGATGGCGCCCTCTATGATCGAATCCGAGCCGACGCCAACCGGCGGCATGCCGCGCGTCTCGGCGGCGCGCGTCTCGTCCGGGGTTTCGTAGCTGTCCGCGCCAATCAGCAGGCTGTTGCGGATGCGCACATTCTTGCCGATGCGGCTGCGTATGCCGATGACGGCGCGGTCGATATCCGCGCCTTGCAGAATGCAGCCCTCGGAGATGAGAGCATTGTGGATGGTGCATTGCTCTAGCTTCGAAGCGGGCAGAAAGCGCGGGTTGGTGTAGACGGGGCGGGCGGCGTCGTAGAAATCAAACGGCGGAATCGGCTGACACAGCGCCAGGTTGGCTTGGAAGTAGGACTGAATAGTCCCGACGTCCTCCCAGTAGCCGCGATAGACATGCGCCTGCACGCGTTGGCTGGGGACTGCGTGGGGGATCACGTGGCGGCCGAAGTCAACCAACTGCGGGTTCGGGTAGTGGGTCAGTTTGAATCCGGTAGCGCGTAACGCGGTGATAAAGGACGCCTTCCTACTTTCGGCGTCGCTTCGGGCCGCCTGGCGGCGTGGGCGACGCGTCGATCCCAGGAAGCGTCAACTCTGGTCTTGGTTCGGCCCGTGGCGCTTGTTTGAAAGTAGTTCCACCAGGACGGATCGCGGGCATGTCGATCCCCTTGCCGCCCAGAAGTTCTTCGATGGTGAGAATCTGCAACTTCGGATGCTTCCCCCAATCGGACTCGTAGAAACCCGCCGAAGCGGCTTCGCGCTTCATCGGCCCAGTGGGTTCCTCAAGGACGATGAGGACGCCCAGCGCGGCTTTTTCGCGCTCAACTACGCCGCGAAGCTCGCTGACCACGTTCGAGTGGACCTGACCTGACTTCACGGAGATGGGAACTCGTAGGTGTGGAGTGCCAACCCCGCCTTCCTGAAATAAGAGCAGGCCGTCAATCCCTTTGTCGGCGCCCTTCCCATGTGCGGAAGCACGCGCGCCGACCAAACCCAAGGCCCAATGTTCAAACTGATGACGGTCTTCTAGGGCGAGTTGCTTTGCGCCTTCCAGGTCGGTCGGCTCCCCGATCACTTTGTAGTCAATGCCCGGTTTTGCTCCAAGGCTACCGAGGAGACGGTGCTTGATGAGACCAACCGCGAGGTGCGTGATGTCGATCCCGAGCCATTCCCGTTTGAGTCTCTGAGCCGCGTCGATCGTTGTACCACAACCACAGAACGGATCGAGGACGATGTCCCCTTCGTTGCTCGATGCGGAGATGATTCGTTCAAGCAATGCAACAGGCTTCTGTGTCGGATAGCCGAGTCGTTCTTCTGCAATGTTATGGAGCGGCTTTATATCGGTCCAAACATCTTGAAGAGGGATGCCTGGCGCATCGTCGAGATATCGCCGTCCCTGCGGCATACCGCCAGCCTTTTCAGGCCAGTGGATCAGCCCCGCGTCGTCAAGTTTGTCGAGCCGCGGGATCAGATCATACTTTGCAAGATCGTCCCCAGGACGGATGGTCTTGTATTTCTCATAGAAATACGATGGCGGTTGCCAGTGCCGGTTTTTCGGAGTTGGGTCGTATGCCTTCCATGGCTTCCCGGAATCGCCCTTACGTGATCCAGGCCCGGTCAAATCGGTGCGCCGCCAGCGCTTTCCATTCTCGTCTTTGTGGGTAAAGAAGGCGTCGATATAGACATCATCGTAGGGACCATAAATCTCTGTCCATGCGAACGAGTCCGAGGCCGTATAGAAGAGGATCACGTCGTGAATCGGTCCATAGCGATTGGCTCCGCTGTGAGCGCTTGTCCGCTTCCAGATCACTTCACTTCGGAAGTTCTGTGGCCCAAATACAGCGTCAAGGAGAAGTTTGAGATAATGGCTCGCCGTTGGATCACAGTGTAGATACAGAGACCCGGTTGACTTGAGCACGCGGCGCAACTCGACGAGTCTCGGGGCCATCATCGAGAGGTAGGCAAGCATCGGATTGCCACCGATGAGTTGACGAAACGCAAGCAGTGCCTCGCCAACTTTCCCACCGGCTCCAACCACTTCGTCGAATGTCGCAGCGGCTCCTATGTCCCATTCCCAGGAATCCTCAAACGCCCTGATCTGCGCCTTCGCCTTTGTCCCGTCCTGCTCCTCGAAAAGTACATTGTAGTCCCGCCCACTCTGAAAGGGCGGGTCCAGGTAGACGAGATCTACCGACTCGTCAGGAACATACCGCCGAAGCACGTCGAGGTTGTCGCCGTAGTAGAGAGTGTTCACACTGAGAGACGTTGCCATAGAAGCCATTCGCTGTGAAGTTATCGGTGAGGCAACCAGAAAGTTGCTACGTGCCCAACAAGTCAACGATTTCCCCGATCTCCCACACATGGTCTGTCACGCCCGCCGCCATGGCTGGGGTCACGCGCAGAGTCTGGTGAATCCGGCAGAAGTTGTAGTACATGATGAACAACGCGACGGAAGCCGCGTGGTTTTCGAGTTTCTTGGAGAAGGCGTTGGTCAGGCGGGTGAAGCGGCGGATCGACATGCGGATCGTGAGGTTGTGGCGCTCGACGTAGCTGGTTGAAATGTCGGCAGGGTTTGGGGTGCCCATGATCGGGATCTTCTTGGCGCCGGTGCAGACGGCCGGGCTGTAGCGGACTTCGCTGCACTCGCGCTGTTCGTTCCCGTACTGCTTCACGAGCTGCGCGAAGTCTACCTCTGAGCCGAACGCTCCTTCGACCGCTTCCACGTAGCACTTGTGACCGTCGCTCGTGATCTGCACGCGGTTCGCGAGACGCCCGGCCAGGTCGGATACGAAGCGCTTGGCCGTGTCGAGTCCACGGTCTCCCACGAGCCACGACGGAATCAGCTTGGTGTCCGCATCGATCGCGGTCCACGTCCACACATCGCCGATGCCGTGCGCGCCCTGGTTGACCTGCTTCTGCTTGGCTCCCACGAAGGACCAAATCTCATCGCATTGGATCTTCTTGCACGGCAGGTTCACGAGGCGCTCGACTTGGTACGCTTCGCAGGCCACACCAAGATCGACCAACAGCTTGATCACGGTGTTCTTGGCAACGCCCGTCATCCTGACCGTAGACCGGATGCTGTTCCCCTCGACGAGCGAGGCGACCACCTGGATTTGCTTGTCTCGTGTGAGCCGGTTCATATTGCCCATTATGCGGGAGCGGTCTTGAACAGTCAACATAAAAAACAACATATCATGTTGTTTTAGGTGTTGCAGATGTTATTGGCTTTGTGTAGGGTATCTTCCATGACCGATGAATCCAACCAAGCGCCAATTTCTCCGGCGCAATTCATCCGACGCGAACTCGAATCCCGAGGAATGACGCAGATTGACCTAGCATTTATTCTTGGCGTACCGCAGCAAGCAGTTAACCAGTTAGCCCTTGGGCGTCGCGGCATCAGCGCAGCGCTGGCTAAGGATCTTGGTCAAGCGTTCGGGGTTCCCGCAGAATATTTGTTAAAGCTTCAGAAGGAGTCTGAGGTTATGGACGAGCTGGCTCGCGCGCGTGAGCCAAAACCAGAGATCGCCAGGAAGGCCAAGCTGGTATCGACCTACCCGATTCGCGAGATGGTGAAGCGAGGGTGGATTGCCCCAGAACGGGAGTCCCTGGAAACCGAGATCACTAAGTTCTTCGGGACACAGAACCCTGATGAGGTTCCACAGATCAGCCACTTTGCCAAAAAGACCAGCTACGACGAGTTGCTACCGGAGCAGTTGGCGTGGGTGTTTCGCGTGCGCCAGATCGCCAAGCGCCTGATCGTGCCGAAGTATTCCGAGAAGAAGCTTCGCACGGAACTCCAAACCATCCGATCGCTGCTGACAAAGCCCGAAGATACGAGTCGGGTTCCGCGAATTCTAGCAGATTGCGGGGTGCGCCTTGTGATGGTTGAGGGCCTTCCCGGAGGAAAGATCGATGGCGTCTGTTTCTGGCTGGAAGATGGCCCGTCCCCTGTGGTCGGCATGTCGCTGCGCTTTGATCGAATCGACAACTTCTGGTTCGTGCTTCGTCACGAATTAGAGCACGTTCTTCGTGGGCACGGCGTCGACGGGTTGATGTTGGACACGGATCTTGCCACCGAAACCGACGAGAACGCCGCGGAGATTCCCGAAGAGGAGCGTGAAGCAAACGCCGCCGCTAGCGACTTCTGCGTCCCAAAGAGCAAGATGGACTCTTGGGTCGCCCGCAAGTCTCCATTCTTTTCAGAGAGCGATCTGATCGGCTTTGCGAGGCTTCAGAACGTCCATCCGGGACTCGTCGCTGGTCAACTGCGACACCGAACCAAGAAATACAATTCATTCACGACCTTCCTTGCCAAGATCCGCCACGCGGTCGTGACTACTGCTGTTGTCGATGGATGGGGTGAGACGTACCCCGCTGCGTGAAGGAGAACAGAACAGTGACGTACAACGGACGACTTCAGGAACTATTCCACGAGTACGAGAGACAGTTAGGAAAGCCTGGCACCCTCCACGATGCGATCGACTGGGGGCTTGCGAACGGAAAGATCGTCAAGCCCGATGTCGATCCAAAGGCCGTACTCATCCGCGACATGAGAAATGCCCTACGCGCCGAAACGTGCGTCGACGATGACGGCCGCGAGTACCGCACAAATGCAGCTGTGACGTTCACGAAAGGCGGAGGCGTTCAGGAATCGTTCTGGGCGTCCGTAGACCTCAAGACGACGCCTCATGAGTTTTTGGAGGAGCATCTAAGCCAGCGCCGGAAGGGAATCGTCGACGACTGCGTCAAGTACAAGGCTGACCTAGATCACTGCAACAACACCCACCGTGACATGAAGCAGCTACCGTTGATGTTGGATTTCACTGACGACGTTGCAGAGCGGGAATCGGCAATAGCAGCCGCGCAAGACAAGAAGGACGCAGCCTAACTAGTCTTTCCCCACCGTGCCCTGGCCGCTTTCCTGGCGGCCTCGCTGCGCGCCTTCTTCGTCATCCCCTTTGCTCTGGCCTTGCCGCCCTTGAGCCCACCCAGGTGGCCTAGAGCGACCGCTGCGGGGTTCTTGGTACTGACCGGCTCTGCCGGTGCATCTCCGGTGGCCATGTCGACCACCATCTTAGCTAGCTGGGCCATGTCCCTTGGCATGCGTAGGCGCTTTTGCATACCCTAGCCTTGCCACAGGTCGGACGCAGGGCCAAGCGGAATCGCTCAGCGGCCGGATTCAAACTGACCCACTACCCGGGTTCGAGACCGCCTCTTCTAGGACTTCCCGCCGGAATGTGTAGATGCCCATGGAGGCCAGGTACCCGGGTCCGTGGCCTGGGATGTCGGAGACCAGGGCGGGCAGTCGCTCGCGCGGCGGCTTCTCGTCGAACTGGACGATGCGGCCGCTGGCGTCCATCTTGACGATGCCGAACCCGCTGGCATGGTCCTCGGCCACCGGGATCACCGCCACGGTCGCGTCGGCGCCGCTTTGGTGGTGGGTGCGCAGCATCCGGCGGAAGTCCATGCTGTAGAGTTGGTCTCCCGACAGGATCATCAGGTCACGTGCGGCTCTCCGCCGCATGTGGCGCAGACCCTGTCGTACCGCATCGGCTGTCCCCTGAAACCAGTCGCCTCCTTCCTCGGTCTGTTCAGCAGCTAGCACGGTCACGAAGCCCGAGGAGAAGACGTCGAACTTGTAGGTCATCGCGATGTGCGTGTTGAGACTCTCCGAGTTGAACTGGGTGAGCACGAAGATGTGCCGCAGCCCTGCGTTCAGGCAGTTGCTGATCGGGATGTCGATGAGGCGATACTTTCCGCCGATGGGGACCGCCGGCTTCGAGCGCTTGAGCGTGAGGGGAAAGAGGCGGGTCCCGCGTCCGCCTCCGAGAATGATTGCCACCACGTTGTCCATGCCCGGAACTTCTACCCCGGAATCTCAAGGCGTCGCAGTTTTCGTAGTCCGGGCTAGAACGTTGGTTCGCCAGCGGCGCCGGCCCGTTTGCGGAAGATCTCCAGGAGTTGCCTGCGGCGCACTGAATCCGGGAACATCCGCTGACAGCGGTCCAGGGTCGCTTCGGCCTCGGCGAGGCGACTGGTCTGAGCCTGCGTGTCGGCGAGCCATTCACACGCCGGGCGCAGGTTCGGCATCCGCTGCAGGGCACTTTGGAAATGGCCTTCGGCGGTGGCGTACTCGTGGGCGATCGAGGCCGACCAGCCCAATGCGAGATCCCGCCATGGCGAATCGGGCGTGGGCAGAAGGGGCCGTGGCTGGGGACGGTCGGCGCGGGCCAGCAGGACCGCCACGTGGTCGGTGTAGAGCGGTCGCCAGCGACCGGATTTGCGCAGCTGTTCGATCTGCTTCGGGGTGCGTTGGGGCCACAGCACCAAATCAGCGCCGGAGTCCCAAACCACGTCCTCCCACCCGTCGTGCAGGGTGAGCACGCGCAGGTACTGCCGGTAGGTCTTCTCGTCAAACACCGTACCGGCGCGGCCATCGATGAAGACCTGCAGACGTCCCTCGGTTCGCCAATCGACGTAGCCGCCCCAGTTGTACAAAGCGAAAACCTTGCCCCGAAGATGGTTGGCCTCGACGAAATTCATCGCCTCCACCGGGAAGCTGTCCAGGGCGGTCAGATAGAGGAAGGCGTTGCGGGAAAGCGGAAAGGGCGCCAGTCGAAAGCCGCCGAAGATCAGGGCCGCGACTGGCAGGGCAATCTGCCAGACCCGGGGGCGGTCGAGCCAGGGCAGACCGCGCACCATACGCCGGCGCAGCCAGGAGAAGACCACCACCAGTGCTGGGGCCAGCAGCAGGCTTTGCGAGATGCCGAAAAGCGGGATGAAGCGGCGGCTTCTGATGGACAGGACCAAAGTGATTAGCGCGACAGCCGCGCTGGAAAGGGTAAGGCGGGGTTGCCGCCGGTGGGCGCCCGAACCCACCACGATCAACAGAGAGACCACGAACACGGCAATCGAGGGGTAATAAAGGCTGCTTCGGATTCCTCCCGGCTCGTAGGGGGGCAACCACTCGGCTATGCGAATGAAGGGCGAATGACTGTCCTGGGCAAATCGGATGGGCCAGAGGAGAGCTTCGCTTCCGTTGCCATTGATGAGACAGGCGAGCAGGCAGGCCAGTCCAAGAAGTGGCGCACGCCGGGGAGCCTCGCCGTAGAAGAATGCAATGGCCAGCACGGCGGCAATGGTGACGAGGCCGAGCAAGAAGCCGCTATGCAAGTTCGCCCACAGCATAAGGACAAGGGGAAGAATCCATATCCTGGGCGACAAGGGCAGCGCGAAGGCAAGAACCACGACAAAACCCAGAAAGGTATAGAGCTGGGGCCGGATGTCGAGGAAGGGCACCCCGACCGCAGCGGCGGCCACCATGGCCAGGTAGGCGCTTGCTGAACTGCCGCAGATCTGTCGCAGCAAACGAAAAAGAAGACCGAAGGTGGCGACCAGGATGCCCCACTTCCACCAGACCAAGGAAGCCGTGCCGAAGAGGCTCGTCCAGGCATGAAAGACGACGTCGGTCAGCCACTCGGGATGGAACCAGGGCCGGCCGTGACAGGTGAAGGAAAAGGGATCCGTGAAGTGGAGCGAGCGGGATTGCGCAATCCAGCGACCTCCGGCAAGGTGCCACCAGAGATCCGAGCCCTGCATGGTGGCAAAACCAAAGGACCAGCAGGTCAAGATGACGGCGGGCCACCAGCGGAGCGAGACCGAGCGCGGCTCGGGCGTAGGCGGCGAGCTGCCTTCGCTTGTGGCTGTCGCTCGGCTCGACGGCTTGGGCTTGTTCTTGGCGGTCGCGTTCCGCATCCCCGCCCGCCTTCTACCCCGATCGCCCCGCGTCGCAAAGGGACAGTTCGCTGACCGGAGGCACTACTGAGCGTTGTAGAGCGTGAGAATCTCGGCAGCGCTCAGCGCACGATTGTAGATGCGGAATTCGTCGATAGCGCCATCGAGGTAGGGATTGACGGCGAACTCCGAACGTCCTATCCAGTCGTTGGTTGTGCTACCCAGGCTGGTGGGCCGCATCGTCATCGCCGTGCTGACGCCGACCTGGACTCCGTTCAGATACAAGCGAGCGCCGGACGCATCGAGCACCACGGCGACGTGTTCCCATGTGCCGGTGGGAACCGTCTTCACTGGCGTAGCTGGAAGGTCTTCTTTGAACAGACCTCCGTCGGCAAGCGTCGTCCGGATGGAAAAACGAAGGTTGCTGTTGGGAGTAGTACCGTCCCTTGGCGTCAGATACATGGACGACGTGATGTCACTGGTGCCAATGTCGAAAATCCGTTGAAAGGGCACCGTGCTGTTGATCTTGAACCAGGCAGCAATCGTCATGGTGGCAGACGTGGCAAGGAGCGCCGCCGGCATCACCACGTATCCACCCGACGTCCCCGAATCGAGGTTGTTCGTGGCAGTGAAAGACAGCGCATTTCCCACCTTGCCCGGGGCGACACTGACGGGGCCCACCAGGGTCCCATCATTGCCGTTGCCCGACTTATCGGGGAGCGTCGTGTCGCTGACCTCGTTGCAACTGTAGTAGAGAATGAGTCCCACGGTAGAGGGGGGAGTATCAGGGGGAGCGGGTCCGTCAGGGACTTGGGGGACGTCTGGGACTGCGGTTGCGTCGGGGACAGCAGGCAAATCAATCTTGGCGTCGGGCGGTCGAGCCACCTCAATTCGGGTGGCGACCTCGTTTGCGGTTCTCTGATCCGGCGAAACCGCGGCGTCGCGGGGACGAGTGCTCCCTCCGGTCGCCATCGTTCCGCCGGTTGCGATCCCTCCTGCGCCACCCGTGTCAACACCGCCCGCGCCACCCGCGTCAGAGCCAATCTCGCCGCCCGTGGCAACGGCCCCTGTGCCGCCCGTGCCTGCGCCGCCCGTGCTAGCAGCGTCAACGCCACTCGTGCCGTCCGTTGTCGTGCCGTCGTTACCGCTGGTTGTCGTACCCTCCGTACCGCCCGTGCCTGGGGCATCCACCGTGGTCGCAGTCTCTGGCTCAGGGGTCGTTCCTCCTTGCCCACCCCCATCACTCCACTTCTCCCACGGACGCGTAAGATTCACGCACGCACCCGTCACAAGCAACCAGCCCAGGGCCAGGGGAGCAAACGCGAAAGAACGGTTTGCGGGCATGTGCATCACCCTACATGGCGCGAGTAACTTAAGATTGTACATCCTCCCTCGACCGGGTTTCAACAAGTCAGACTAATCCTCCGCTAGGCGCAGCGGGGCTCAACGGGATGCCGATGGCAGGTGTCAGGCCGCGGCTCGCGGATTCCCTTGTCCCGCGGGGCGACGTGCCTATGCTGTGAATCATGCGGCTCGACAAGTTCACTATCAAGGCTCAGGATGCGCTGGCGGCGGCGCACGCAGTTGCCGAGCAGCGCGCGCATCAGGAAGTCACGCCCGAGCATGTGTTGCGGGCACTCTTGACCCAGGAAGAGGGTGTGGCCTTGGCGGTGCTGCGTAAGGTGGGCGCGGATCCCGACGCACTCTTGCGCAAGGTGGACGAGGCGCTGGCGGCCGAGCCGCAGGTGCGCGGCGCCACGGCAGAGGCCTACGTGGGCCATCGCATGAAGGACCTGCTCGACGAAGCGGCGCGACAGTCCAGCGAATTCAAGGACGAGTACGTTTCCAGCGAGCACCTGCTGCTGGCGCTTCTGTCCAAGGATCTGGGCCCGGCTTCGCGTGCGCTGCGCGAGGCGGGGGTGGACCGCGACGCGGTCTTGAAGGCTTTGGCCGACGTCCGCGGCAGCCAGCGGGTCACCGACCCCGACGCCGAACAACGCTACCAATCCCTGGCCAAGTACACCCGTGACCTGACCGAACTGGCCCGTCAGGGCAAGCTCGACCCGGTCATCGGGCGCGACGAGGAGGTGCGCCGCACCCTGCAGGTGCTCTCCCGCCGGACCAAGAACAACCCGGTCATTATCGGCGAGCCGGGGGTGGGCAAGACCGCGATCGTGGAAGGCATCGCGCAGCGGATCGCGGCCGGCGATGTGCCTGAATCACTCAAGCACAAGCGCATCCTGGCGCTCGATCTCGGCTCGTTGGTGGCAGGCACCAAGTTCCGCGGCGAATTCGAGGATCGCCTGAAGGCGGTGCTGAAGGAGATCGCGGCGGCCGAGGGCCAGGTCATCCTTTTCATCGACGAGTTGCACACCCTGGTGGGCGCGGGCGCGGCCGAAGGCGCGGTTGATGCGGCCAACATGCTCAAGCCGGCCCTGGCGCGCGGCGACTTGCGTTGCATCGGGGCCACGACTCTCGACGAATACCGCAAGCACATCGAGAAGGACAAGGCGCTGGAGCGTCGGTTCCAGCCGGTGATGGTGGGCGAGCCGTCGGAGC
>Ga0182021_10008507_pt1 | contig 12146 bp, 12 predicted proteins | sample 612E3MmetaG_FD_120493 | JGI IMG/M metagenome (GOLD analysis project Ga0182021, IMG submission 120493) | Permafrost microbial communities from Stordalen Mire, Sweden - 612E3M metaG (Illumina Assembly) | ecosystem: Environmental > Terrestrial > Soil > Wetlands > Permafrost | place: Sweden...
AAGCGGTGATGGACGGCTACGACGTCATGCCCATGGCCGAGGCGGCCAAGATCGGCGACGTCTTCATCACCGTGACCGGCAACAAGAACGTCATCGCCAAGAAGCATTTCCAGGCCATGAAAGACGGGGCCATCGTGGCCAATTCCGGCCATTTCAACGTCGAACTGGACATCCCCGCCCTGGCCGGATTATCCAAGAGCCGCAAAACCATCCGCGATTTCGTCGAGGAATTCACCCTCCGCAGCGGCCGCAAGATCTACCTGCTCGGCGAAGGCCGGCTGCTCAACCTGGCCGCCGCCGAGGGGCATCCGGCCATGGTCATGGACATGAGCTTCGCCAACCAGGCCCTCGGCGTCGTCCACATGATCAAGAACGCCGCTTCCCTGGAGAAGAAGGTTTATGCGGTCCCCCTGGAGATCGACCAGGAGATCGCCCGGCTGAAGCTGGCCACGATGGGCGTTTCCATCGACAAGTTGACGCCTGAACAAAAGAAGTACCTGGCCGACTGGGAAGAGGGGACCTGAGGCCGGAAGCGGCTGCAAGAGATCGTACAACCCTCATTCGGCCTTCCCGGCGGAAGTCCGAATGAGGGTTTTTTATTTCGCCATCCGGCGCTGGAGCTCCTCGATGCGCTTCTTCAGCTCGGCGTCCTGGGCCGGGTTGGCCGAAGGCTTGTCCCTCAGCAACCGCAGGATCTTGTCCAGCTGGGATTTGACCTTGTCCGTGTCGTTCTTTTTATAATAGGCGACGGCCTGGTTGAAGAGGACGTTGGGCTCGTCGGGAACGACGCCCAAGGCCGAAGAATAGCTCGTGATGGCCTCGTCGAGCTTGTTCTGGGATTCGAAGATGAGTCCCTGGAGATTGAGGGCCAAGAGCGAGCGGGGGAATTTGCGCAGGGAGCGCTGCACGTAATCGAGGGCCTCATCGAGCTTGCCCGCCTGGAAATAGATCTTGCCCAGATTGAAGCCGGCGTTGTAGTTGCCGTCGATCACAAACGCCTTCCGGAAGGCGGCCTCGGCGCCGGCGATGTCGCCTCTCTCCTGCAGCACCGTGCCTAGGTTGTTCTGGGCGTCCGAGTACTGGGGCGCCAGCTGGACGCATTTCTCGAAGGCCGCCTGGGCCTCGGGCAATTGGGCCTTCATCAGGTAGGCCAATCCGCGCAGGTTGTAGGATTGGTAATGATTGGCGTCCAGGGACAGGGAGAGGACCAGATATTTCAGGGCCTCGTCGGCCAGGCCGGCGTTCATGCAGACGACGGCCTTTTCATACTGGTACTGCGGATCGCGTTCATGCTGGGCGGCCAGCTTCTGCTCGGACGTCGAGCAAGCCGAGGCCAGAGCGGCGATCATCAGAAGCGCACCGAATCTGTTTTTCATGCCAACCTCAAAAGGATGATGACGTCCCCGCCATTATAATAGACGGCCCGGGAGAATGGAACCCGAACGGAGGGCTATTCGTCCTTGAGCCCCCGCGACATGAGGTCGACCAGGGCCTTGCGGGGATCCTTCTTGCGGTAGAGAATCTGATAGACCTGCTCGGTGATCGGCATCTCGATCGACTCCCGCACCGCCAGCTGGCGGGCCGAGAGCGTCGTGGGGATGCCTTCGGCGACCATGCGCATCTCGGCCACGATCTCCGAGAGGAGCCGGCCGCGGCCGATCTCCAAGCCGACCTGGCGGTTGCGGCTGAGATGGCCGGTGCAGGTGAGCACGAGATCGCCGATTCCGGCCAGGCCCGAAAACGTCGGGCGCTGCGCGCCAAGCTTGAGACCGAGGCGGGTGATCTCGGCCAGGCCGCGGGTCATGAGCGAAGCCCGGGAGTTGTGGCCGAAATGGAGGGCGTCCGAGATGCCCGCGGCGAGGGCGATGATGTTCTTCAGCGCACCCGCGAGCTCCACGCCGATGACGTCGCGGCTTGTATAGACGCGCAGGCTCAGCCCCGAAAGCAGGCTCTGCAGGCGCCGGGACAGCTCGGTTTCGGCGGAGGCCAGAACCAGCCCGGTGGGATGCCCTTCGGCCACCTCCTTGGCGAAGCTCGGCCCGGAAAGGACCCCCAGGGGATGGCCGGGGAAGGCCTCGGCCATGATTTCACTCATCCGCATCAGGGTCTTCTTCTCGATGCCCTTGGTCAGGCTGACGACGGCCTGTCCGGGCCGCAGATGCGGCCCGATCTGGGCGTAGACGCGCCGGCAGTAGACGGAAGGAACGGCGACAAAGACGAAATCGGCGTCCTCCAGCGTCTCATCCAGGGCGTGGTGGAGCGTGATGTCGGAGGAAAACTTGTAGCCGGGCAGGAAGACGGGATTTTCGCGCGTCCGGCGGGCGGCTTCGAAAATATCGGCCTCCCGGATCCACAACCGGGTCGGGAATCCCAGGCGCCCCAGATAAAGGGCGAAGGCCGAGCCCCAGCTTCCACCGCCAACGACCCCGGCTCTCATGGCGCGGCGTCCGCTTTCCGGCCCAGCTTGCTTTCGGTCCCGCAGGCGAGGCGCCCGATATTGGCGGCATGGCGGATCAGGACGACCGCGACGATCGGCAGGGCGGCCAGGATGAAAAGTCCGTGCGCGCGGCTGAGCGCCAGGAAGACCGGGAAGGAGAGTGCCCCCAGGATCGAGCCGAGGGACACGTACCGGGTCAAGCCAACCGTCATGACGAAGACTCCCATGGCCCCCCCGGCCGGCAGCGGGGCCAGCGCCAGCATGGCGCCCGCCGCCGTGGCCACCCCCTTGCCGCCCTTGAACCCGATATAGAGGGGAAAGCAATGCCCGATGACGGCCAGGGAAGCACAGAAGGCCGGGAAAGCCGGGCCGGGAAAGAACCGCGCGGCGAGGAACGCCGGCAGGAATCCCTTGGTGATGTCGATCAGGGCCACGGGCAGGGCCAGACGCCAGCCCTTGAGACGCAGGACGTTGGTCGCTCCCGTGGCTCCGCTCCCGAAAGCGCGGATGTCCCGCCGTTCGCTCCTTCGGAAAAGGAGGTAGCCGGTGGGGAAGGAGCCCAGCAGATAGGCGCCCGCGGCGAAGAGGATGCGCAAGGCCAGCGGGCTCATGTCAGGGGATACTCGTCCAAGACGGCATATTCCGCCCCTTCGGGTTTCAATCGGCTCTCGAAGAGGCTGACGCGGTCGACGGTCATCTGGCCGAAGGTGGAGTATTGATGGCGTTCGAGCTCGGCCAGGATATCGCGGAGCTTGGACGAGGACTTGACCCGGCCCAGCGTCAGATGGGGGAGAAAAGGCGCGCTCTCCGGGGAAATCCCCAGTGCCCGGAGCCGGAAATCGATCTCCCGCTGGAGGCCCATCAGCGTCGGCTGCTGGAAAACGCCCGCCCAAAGGACGCGGATGATCTTCGGGTTGGAGGGAAAATAGCCCGTCCCCTTGAGGACCAGGGGAAAGGTGCGGATCGGTCGGGTGACTTCGGCCAGCGCGGCCTTGATCGGGTCCAGGGCGGCCGGAGTGATCTCGCCCAGGAACTTGATGGTCAGGTGCAGGGCGTTCTCGCGCACCCAGCTCACGTCGCGGGAGTTGATTTTCTTGAGGCCCTTGATGAATTCGGTCAAGGAGGCCTTGATGGCCGGATCGAGATCAAGGGCGATGAAGGTGCGCATGGTGGAATTCTCCTAGGGCGACGCAAGCAGGGCCCGGCGCAGCATGTCGAGGGCCTTCTGGCTGGACTGCCATTTGATGGCCTCCCGGCGTCCGAAGAAGAGATTGCGGGATGAAACCACGGATTCCGGTCCGGCCAGCGACACGAAGACGAGTCCGACCGGTTTCTCCTCCGTGCCGCCCGACGGCCCGGCGATTCCGGAAACGGCCAGCGCGTAATCGCTGCCGCTCCTGGACCGCGCGCCGCGGGCCATGGCTTCGGCCACCGGCGCGCTGACGGCGCCGTTCGTGGCGATCAGGCCGACGGGGACGCCAAGCTCGCGGATCTTGGCCGCGTTTTCGTAGGTGATGAAGCCTTCCAGGAAATAGGCCGAGCTTCCGGGGACGTTGGTCAGGCGGTGGGCGAGAAGCCCGCCGGAACAGGATTCGGCCGTCGCAAGAGTCTTGCCCTCTCCGGTCAGCAGCCGGGCCACGATTTCCTCGATCGGCATGGGCGTCTCGGCGAAGATGAAATCGGCCAAGCGCGACTTCAGCTCCGCCGTCAGGGCGTCGGCGGAGCCGGCCGCGGCGGCCTCCGAAATTTCGGAAAACGAGGAGACGTGCAGGTCGATCTGTCCGGGAGAGGCCAGGACGGTCAGCCGCACGCTCCCGGTTTCCGGATAGAGCCCGGCGATGCGATCCTCGACGTCGGACTCACCGAGGCCGGTCGTGCGCAGGATGCGGCGGATCCCGAAGCCCTTGCGCCAGGCGCGCAGGCGGGGCCAGACCTGTTCCTCGAAGACACCCTCGAATTCATGCGGCGGACCGGGCAGCAGCACGAAACGGCGGCCGCCGTCCTCGAGCCATTGGCCGGGGGCGCTCCCGCGGGGATTCTCCAGGACCTCGGCTCCCTCGAGGACGAAGGCCTGGCGGCGATTGGACTCGGCCATGGGCCGCTTCCGCCGGGCGAAACGGGCTTCCATGGCGGTGAGGATCTCGGGGTGGAAGACGAGCCGGCGTCCCAGGGCTTCGCCGACGGCTTCGCGGGTCAGATCGTCGCCCGTCGGACCCAGGCCGCCGCCGACGACGATGAGGTCGGAGGCTTCGCGGGCCGCCCGGAGGGTCGGCACCATGTCGGCCGGCCGGTCTCCGACGATCGTCCGCCGGATGACGGGGATTCCGGCGTCCCCGAGGCGCCGGATCAAATAGAGCGAATTCGTGTCCTGGAAATCGGGAGTCAGGAGCTCCGATCCGACGGCGACGATTTCGGCGTTCATCGGAGAAGGAAAGAAAGCCGCACCAGCAGTAGGGCGGCCAGGCCGGCGACGACGTCGTCGGTCATGATGCCCCAGCCGCCGGGCAGGCGTTCGGTGTCCCGGATGCCGAAGGGTTTGAAGATGTCGAAGAGCCGGAAGAGAAGAAAAGCCAGGGCCAGGTTGAGAACCGTCGGGGGAATAAGGAACAGCGCGATCCATTGCCCCACGACCTCGTCGATGACGATTTTACCCGGATCCCGCTCGCCCAGGAGGCGCGAGAAGGCGCCGGCCGCGGCCACTCCGAGAAGATAGACGGCGAAGATGATGCCGGCGAAAACGAACCCATTCGATCCGGCCAGGACAAAACGGTAAAGAAACACGGCGGCCAGGCTGGCGAACGTGCCGGGAGCTATGGGGAAATAGCCGGCTCCGAAAAATGTCGACACGACCTTGGCCACAAGATTCATAATGGATATCACACTTTCCGCCGGTCCCGGACGGGATCAGGCGATAAAACGCCCCTCTAAATCATACACATCCGTGGCCGTGATTTCAACCAGGCGGATGGGCTCCAAGCGCGGATCGAAGCTGCCGGGACGCTCGACGAGGACGACGCCGTCCACTTCGGGCGCCTGGAATCGGGTCCGGCCGACCAGGAGGCGGCCGCTTTTCTCGTAGGGGCCTTCGATCAGGACGTCCAGGGTCCGTCCGATCAGTTCCGACAGGCGTTTCGCCGATAGCGCGGCCTGGATTTCGAGAATGCGGTTCCGGCGCCGCTCCTTGGCGGCCGCGGAGACGGACTCGCCGAAGGCGAAGGCGGCCGTCCCCTCTTCGCGCGAATATGTGAATACGCCGAGATGATCGAAGCGGGCTTCGCGGACGAAGGCGGCCAGGGCCTCGAACTCCCGCCGGCCTTCGCCGGGGAACCCGACGATCACGGATGTCCGCAAGGCCGCCCCGGGCAGACGATCCCGGATCCGGTCCAGCAGCTTCAGCGCCCGCGGACCGGGAACGGATCGACCCATGCGTTTGACGATCGCCGGATCGGCATGTTGAAAAGGGATATCCAAGTACCGGCAGACCTTGGGGTCGGCCATGGCGTCCAGCAGGTCGTCGGTGATCTCCTCGGGGTAGCCGTAGAGGAAACGGATCCAGCGGAGATCATCGATCTGGGCCAGATCGCGCAGAAGGCGGGCCAGGGCGTTCGTCCGGCCCTTGTCTCTTCCATAATAGGTGGTGTCCTGGGAGATCAGGACCACCTCCCGAACGCCCGCACCGGCCAGGCGGCGGGCCTCCTCAACGATGGAAGCCGCCGGCCGCGATCGGTAGCGGCCTTTAATGAGAGGAATGGCGCAGAAGGCGCAGGAATGGGAACAGCCCTCGGAAACCTTCAGGTAAGCCCAGCCGCGGGGAGTGGAGAGCACGCGCGGCGACTCGTGGCCGTAGAGAAACGTCTTCCGGCCTTTTTGGTAATCTTCGCCGGCCACGACTTCCCGGATCCGGTCATAATCCTTGACCCCGACCCAGGCGTCCACGGCGGGGTACCTGGCTGCCAGGGCGGGCTGATTCCTTTCAGCATAGCATCCGGCCACGATGTCCCGGGCTCCCCGTTTCGCTTTTTGGGCCAGCGCATCATGGATGGCCTGATCGGCCTCATCCCTGGAAGGCTGGATAAAGCCGCAGGTGTTCAGGACGATGATGTCGGCCTGCCCGGGATCGCCGACGAAACGGTACCCTCCGGCGCCGAGGTAGCCCAGCATGACCTCGCTGTCGACGAGATTCTTGGCGCAGCCGAAGGTGATGAGAGCGACGGCGGGAAGCGGCATCGCGGATCAGGGATAAATGCGGTAGAGAAGCCGCGGGAAGGGGATGGTTTCGCGGATGTGCTTGATCCCGCACATCCAGGACACCATGCGCTCGACACCCATGCCGAACCCGGCGTGGGGCACGGACCCGTATTTGCGCAGGTCGATATACCATTCGTAGGCTTCGCGGGGCAGGTTGTGCTCGCGGATGCGCTCCTCCAGCAGGGCCAGATCGTGGATGCGCTCGCCGCCGCCGATGACCTCGCCGTAGCCTTCCGGGGCCATGAAGTCGACGCCCAGGGCCAGGTCGGGACGCTGAGCGTCGGGCTGCATGTAGAAGGCCTTGATCTTGGCCGGAAAATGGGTGATCAGCACGGGGTTGGTCGAAAGCGAGGAGATGATCGTCTCCTCGGGCGCGCCGAAGTCGTCCCCATAGGACAGGGGCTTTTCCTCGGCCGTCTTCTTTTCGTTCAGGATGGGCAGGATGGCGTCATAGGTGTAGCGGGGGAACGGCCGGGTCAGGGCTTCGAGGGGCTTGGGATCGCGCTCGATCTCTTCGAGATCGCCCCGCCGCCTGGCTAGGACGCGTTCGACGATGAAGAGGATGAGGTCGGTTCCCAGCTCGATGGTGTCGTCGAGCCGGGCGAAGGCCACCTCGGGCTCGACCATCCAGAATTCGATCAGGTGGCGGCGGGTCTTGGACTTCTCCGCCCGGAAGGCCGGGCCGAAGCAATAGACCTTGCCGAACGCGGCCGCCGTGGCCTCGTTGTAAAGCTGGCCGCTCTGGCTGAGGTAGGCGGCCTGGTCGAAGTATTTGGTTTCGAAGAGTGTCGTCGTGCCTTCACAGGCGCTGGGGGTCAGGATCGGCGTGTCCATGAGGCGGAAACCGCGGTCGTCGAAGAAATCGCGGATGGCCTTGATGACCTCGGCCCGGACGCGCAGCACGGCGTGCTGCTTCTGCGATCGCAGCCAGAGGTGGCGGTGCTCCATCAGGAAGGGCGTGGAGTGTTCCTTGGGCGTGATGGGATAGTCCTGGGCGATCTGGACGATCTCGATCTCGGCCAGGGACAGCTCATATCCGCCGGGAGCCCTCTTGTCCTCGCGGACGTGTCCGCGAACGATGAGCGAGGATTCCTGGGTCAGCTTGTCATAAGCGGCGAAGAGAGGGTTGTTCTCGTCCTTGCTGAAGGCCGTGGCCTGGATGAGTCCGGTCCCGTCGCGGACGAGGATGAAGCGGACCTTGCCCATCGACGTCTTGTTGTAGACCCAGCCCCTGATCTCGACGTCCTGGTCCTTGTGTGCGGCGATGTCTTCGACATAGACCCATTTCATGGCAATATACCTCGGGAAATTTCCACTCATTATAGGGGAACGCCGGGCCAAAATCAATTTCGGCCGGCCGGGCGTTCATCGGGCCGAGGCATTGAAAAGACCCGGGGATTCCTTTATGGTGGGGAAGCCATGGCCGAGATCCAGCCCTTCCGCCCGGTGAAGCTCCTCTGCGGCGTCCTGGCCGGACGGGACGAACATTTCGCGGCGGCCGAGTCCCGCCTGACCGCGGCTTACGGGCCCATCGACGACCGCAGCCCCAGGGCCCCTTTCCCGGGGGCGGACTATTATGCGCCGCGCATGGGCCCCGGTCTCAAGCGCGGCTTCCTGAGCTTCGGGTCCCTGATCGACCCTGCCCGTTTGGCGGAGATCAAGATCGCCACGAACGCCCTGGAGGCGGAGCTGGCCCGGGAATGGAACGCGGACCTCCGGATCGTCAACCTCGATCCGGGGTATCTCACCGGCGCGGCGCTGATCATGGCCACGGCCAAGGATTTCTCCCACCGCATCCCGCTCGCCGGCGGGATCTACGGCCACCTGGAATTCCTGTTCACGCGGGACGGGATCCGGACCCTGGAATGGACGTACCCGGATTTCCGGGGCGGGGGCTATGGGGATTTCTTCCTCCGCGTCCGCAGGGCCTACCTGGCCCGGCTTGATCCGCCTCCTCCAAAGCGGCGGTAGCGTCAGCGGGGCAGGCGCTCCGCCAGGCGGCGGATGAAGGAAGGGTTGGTGCCGCAGCATCCGCCGACGAAATTGATTCCCGCGGCGGCGATCTGGACCATGTCCTCGGCGAATTGATCCGGCGTCTGGGCGTAGACGGTGCAGCCGTCTGCATCCATCTCGGGCTGTCCGGCATTGGGCTGGACGATGGTCGGCAAGGCCGTGGCCCGCCGCAGTTCCGCGGCCAGCTCGATCATGGCCCCGCTGGCCAAGGTGCAATTGGCCCCGACCGCCGAGGCCCCGTTTTTCTCCAGGGCGGCCATGGCGGCGGCCAGGCCGTCACCCATCAGGGTGAAGAAGCCGCGCTTGGTCCGGCTGTAGGTAAGCGTCGCGAAAACGGGCAGCTGCGGCGCCCCTCTCTTCGCCCCCCATACGCCGCACAGGGCTTCGCGCAAGTCGAAGAACGTCTCGAGGATGAGGAAATCCGCGCCGCCCTCGGCCAGGCCGTCGGCCTGTTCGGCAAAGGACTCCTCGATCTGGCCCTCCGTATACTCGCCCTGGGGCTTGAGGAATTTTCCGGTCGGGCCCATGCTTCCGGCGACGAAGCGGCCGGCCGGGCGGACGGCGGCGGCGTTGGCCGCGGCCGCCCGGTTGAGCTCCCGGCAGCGTTCGGCCAATCCGAGGCCTTCAAGCTTGAGGCGGCTTGCGCCGAACGAGTTGGTGGAGACGGCGTCGGCGCCGGCCTCAAAATAATCGCGATGGACGGACTGGACGGCTTCCGGATGTTCGACGTTCCACAGCTCGGGGATCTGGCCTTGGGTCAGCCCGCGTTTCATTAACTCGGTCCCCATGCCTCCGTCCAGGAGAATGGTCCTTGTCTTGGCCAGATCAAGGATTCCCATTGTCAAACCTCGTCCTCATCGGGATGCCAGGCCGAGATCCGGCGGAGCTTGTCGACGATTTCGGGAAGGAGGGTCAGGACCGTGTCGACGTCCTGGTCCGTGTTGAAGCGGCCCAGCGACATCCGAATCGTCGAGCGCGCGAATTCGGGCTTCAGGCCGATGGCCTTGAGCACGTGGGAGACATCGTCCGAATCCTCACTGCAGGCCGAGCCGGTCGAAACACAGATGTCGCGGGTGGCCAGGCCGAGCAGGATGGCTTCGGCCTCCAGGCCCAGAAAGGCGTAGCTGAGCGTCGTGTGAACGCGGCGCACCGGATGGCCGTTGAAATGGATCTTGGGGATTTTCGCTTCCAGCCCCTCGCGGAGCCGGGCCGCCAGACGTTCGAGGCGGGGCAGGCTCTCGGTCATCTTCTCCGGCAGGATACGGGCCGCTTCGCCGAACCCGACGATGCCGATGGTGTTCTCAGTGCCGGCCCGGAAGCCGCGCTCCTGGTGCCCGCCGTGGATGAAGGGCCGGATGGGTGTCCCGCGACGGACATAGAGGGCGCCGACGCCCTTGGGGCCATAGATCTTGTGGCCGGACACGGTCAACAGGTCCACGCCCAGGTCGTCGACACCCCAGACCAGCTTGCCGTAGGACTGGACGGCGTCGGTATGGACGAGGGCGCCTTTTTCATGGGCGATGGCGGCGATCTCGGCGATGGGCTGGATGGTCCCGATCTCGTTGTTGGCGTGCATGACGGAGACGAGGGCGGTCTGCGGAGTCACCGCGTCGCGCAGGGCGTCCATGTCGAGCAAGCCGGTCTTGTCGACGGGAACGTAGGTAATGCGGTATCCCTTGCGCTCCAGATAGACCGCCGTTTCCTGTATCCCCGGATGTTCAATCGTCGAGGTCACAAACTCATTCTTGTCGGGCAGGGCGTCCATGACGCCGATGATGGCCTGGTTGTCGGCCTCGGTCCCGGAGCCGGTGAAGGTGATGTCGCCCTTCTGGGCACCCATCGATCGGGCCACGAACTCGCGGGCCTCGGTCAGGGCTTCCTTGGCCTGCCGGCCGATGGGGTAGAGCGACGACGGGTTGCCGAAGCTCGTGTTCATGAATTCCGTCATCTTGGCCGCGACGGCCGGGTCGAGCGGGGTCGTCGCGTTATTGTCGAGGTAGACCATGGCGCATTCTCTCTTTCACCCGGTGGAGCGGGAAATCCTATTTTAGAATAATCGGCCGGGAAATACTATTCCGATCAGGGCGTTCGGAACGGAAAAATAATCGCCCAGCCCCCCCCTCGCTTCGACGGGGCAAAGGAATCGGGGTCGTGCGGCTGACACCCATCCGCGATCTCAGGCCCGGATGGGTGCGGCGAGTAAGGATCCCCGAAGCGGGGCCCCTCTCGGCCGACCCTCAATCGCGAGCGTAAACACGATTGAGGGCAGCGAGTAAGGATCCCCGAAGCGGGGCCCCTCTCGGCCGAAAAAAGGGCCGGGAAACGCGCGGCTTCCCGGCCCCGGGGAATCTTTGCGCCGGCCTTCAGACCAGCTTTTCCTTGAGGATGCGGACGACTTCCAGTCCGGCCCGCTTCTGGCCTTCCTCGGCCTGGGAGGCGATGTGCGGAGCGGCGGTGACATGGGGATGGTCGATCAGCGTCCAATCCTCGGGCGGCTCCTTGGCATATACGTCGAGCGCCGCGGCCTTGACGACGCCGCTGTTGAGGGCCTCCAGGAGGGCTTTTTCATCGACGACGCCGCCGCGGGCGGCGTTGACCACGACGACGCCCTTCTTCATCTTGGCGAACTCGGCCGCTCCCAGGATGGGAGCCGGGGTTTTGGGCACATGCAGGGAGAAAATGTCGGCCTTGGCCAGCAGCTCGTCCAGGGGGACCTGCTTGACGGCCAGGTGCGTCTTGATGGGGATGACGTCATAGGCCAGCACGGTCATGCCGAAGGCCAGGGCCCGCTCGGCCACGGCCAGGCCGATGCGGCCGGCCCCGATGAGGCCCAGCGTCTTGCCGTAAAGCTCCGTCCCGTGCAGGACCTTCTTCTCCCACTTGTGTTGTTTCATGGTCACGTTGGCCAGGCCCTGCTGGCGCACCGCGGCCAGCATGAGGCCGAACGTGTATTCGGCCACCGAGATCGTCGTGGCCGAGGGCGTATTGGCCACCTGGATGCCGCGGGCCTTGGCCGCCGCGGAGTCGACGTTGTCCAGGCCGATGCCGGCCCGGACCACGATCTGAAGCCCCTGCGAGGCGTCGATGACCGGCTTGGTGATCTTGGTGGCGCTGCGCACGACGACGGCGTTGAATCCGGGAATGATCTGGACCAGCCCGGCCTCGTCAAGTCCGGGCTTGATTGTGACCTCGAAGCCGGGAACTGCCTGCAATTCGGCGACGGCTTCCTTGTCCAGGGAATCGGCGATGAGGATTTTTTTCATGACCAGCTCTCCCGCAGGATGGGTTCGGCGGCCTTGATGGCGGCCCCGGTTTCGAAGGCGTAGCCCAGATCGGCCAGGGTCATCTCCAGGGCCGTCAGGGCGGTGATGACGTCGAATCCGCCCATGTAGCCGAGATGGGCGATGCGGAAGAACTTGCCCTTCATGGGATCCTGGGCTCCGGCGAT
>Ga0182021_10008509_pt1 | contig 12146 bp, 9 predicted proteins | sample 612E3MmetaG_FD_120493 | JGI IMG/M metagenome (GOLD analysis project Ga0182021, IMG submission 120493) | Permafrost microbial communities from Stordalen Mire, Sweden - 612E3M metaG (Illumina Assembly) | ecosystem: Environmental > Terrestrial > Soil > Wetlands > Permafrost | place: Sweden...
AGGTGCCGGAAGGCACCGAGGGCGTTGCCGTGAATGCCGTCATCGCGACGTTGATCGGTGGCGACGAAGCGGTCAGGCCGGCGCAGCCGTCCCCTCCAGCGAGCGTTCCCGCCCGGACAGAAGGGGCCAGCGCCGCCGCCCCACCGCCGCCGAAAGTCGCTCAAACCGTCAACGGCCATGCCCCGGAGGCGAAAGGCGGACGGATTATCGCCACGCCTTTGGCGCGGCGTCTGGCCAAGCAGGCCGGGATCGACCTCAAGACTTTGACCGGCAGCGGCCCGGGCGGCCGGATCGTCAAGGCCGATATCGAGCGGGCTCCGGCGCAAGCCGCCCCGGTCGCCAGGCCGGCAGCCACTTCGGCGCCAGCCGCCGCCAAGGGAGTCGACGCCCGTCAATTGGCCGACCTGCTGGGGATGCCCTACGAGGCCAGGCCCAATTCCGGCTTTCGCAAGACCATCGCCCGGCGCCTGACCGAGGCCAAGCAGACGGTCCCACATTTCTATCTGACCCTGGATTGCAGGATCGACGCGCTGCTGGAGCTCCGCAAGCACTACAACGACAGCGCCGCCGGGGCGGGCGGCAAGGTGTCGGTCAACGATTTCGTCATCCGCGCCGCCGCACTCGCCTTGCGCAAGGTGCCCGACGCCAATGTCTCCTGGGCCGAGGACGCGATCCTGGCCTACAAGGACGTCGATATCTCCGTCGCGGTCGCGACGCCGAACGGTCTGATCACGCCGATCGTCAAGCAGGCGGACACCAAGAGCCTGCGGCAGATCGCGGCCGAGATGAAGGACCTGGCGACCCGGGCCCGCGATGGCAAGCTGAAGCCCGCGGAATATCAGGGTGGCACATTCTCGATCTCCAATCTCGGCATGTACGGCATCCGGGAATTCGCGGCCGTGATCAACCCGCCGCAATCCTGCATACTGGCGGTCGGCAACGGCGAACAGCGGGCGGTTGTGACGGACGGGCAGCTGGGCGTCGCCACGGTGATGACCTGCACCCTGTCGGTCGATCATCGCGCGGTGGACGGTGCGCTGGGCGCCGAATATCTCGCTGCCTTCAAGGCGTTGCTGGAAGATCCCTACAGCCTGCTGCTATAGGCGGAACTATCGTGGATCTTAATATTCGCTCGGCCGTGGCCGCGGATGTGCCGCTCATCCTGTCGCTGGTTCGCGAACTGGCCGCGTATGAGAAGCTCGCGCATGAGGTCGTGGCCACCGAAGCGGACTTCTCGCGCAGCCTGTTCGGTGCGCCCCCAAGAGCGCATGCGCTGGTCCTGGAGGCAGAGGGAACGGTCGCCGGCTTCGCCCTCTATTTCTACAATTTCTCGACCTTTCTCGGCCGGCCCGGCCTTTATATCGAGGACGTCTTCGTCCGACGCGGATTTCGCCGGCACGGTTTCGGGCGGGCGGTCTTCAAGCATCTGGCGCGGACCGCCATCGCGGAGAATTGCGGGCGGATGGAGTGGTGGGTGCTGGATTGGAATGAGCCGGCGATTCGGTTCTATAAGTCGCTCGGCGCCGTGCCGATGGAAGAATGGACGGTGCAACGCCTGACCGGCGACGCGCTGCAAGCGTGCGCGGATAGCTGAGGAACTGTGATGGCGGAACAGAACTTCGATGTCGCGATCGTCGGCGCCGGCCCGGGCGGCTATGTCGCCGCGATCCGCGCGGCGCAGCTGGGCATGAGTGTGGCCGTGATCGAGCGCGAGCATCTGGGCGGCATCTGCCTCAACTGGGGATGTATCCCGACCAAGGCGCTGCTGCGCACCTCCGAGATCTACGGCATCCTGCAGCATCTCGATCAATTCGGCCTGACGGCCAAGGACATCGGCTACGACGCCAAGAAGGTGGTCGCAAGATCGCGCAAGGTCGCCAAGCAGTTGGCGGACGGCGTCAAGTTTCTGCTGAAGAAGAACAAGGTCACGGTCATCGATGGCGCGGCCAAGTTGGCCGGCAAAGGCAGGCTGGCCGTGTCGAAGGACGGCAAACAGGTGGCTGACGTTACGGCCAAGCATATCATTCTCGCCACCGGCGCGCGGGCGCGTTCGCTGCCCGGCCTGGAGCCCGACGGCAAGCTGGTCTGGACCTACAAGGAAGCGATGATCCCGGAGGCGATCCCGAAATCGCTGCTGGTGGTCGGGTCGGGGGCGATCGGCATCGAATTCGCCAGCTTTTACCACACGATGGGCGCCGAGGTTACGGTCGTGGAGGTGCTGGATCGCATCCTGCCGGTCGAGGACGAGGATGTTTCGGCCTTCGCCCGCAAGCAGTTCGAGAAGCAGGGCATCAAGATCCTGACCGGGGCCAAGGTGACCAGGCTCGACAGGGCCGCGAATTCGGTCAAGGCCACGGTCGAGCACCAGGGCGGCCCCAGCATCCTTGCGGTCGATCGCGTCATCCTCGCCGTCGGCATCACCGGCAATGTCGAGGATATTGGGCTAGAGGGCACCAAGGTGAAGGTCGAGAAGGGCCATGTCGTGGTCGACCAGTGGCTCCAGACCGGCGAGCCTGGCGTCTACGCCATCGGCGACCTCGTCGGCCCGCCCTGGCTGGCGCACAAGGCCAGCCACGAAGGCGTGATCTGTGTCGAGAAGATCGCGGGGCTGGATCATGTCCAGCCTCTCAACGTGCTCAACATCCCCGGCTGCACCTACTGCACGCCCCAGGTGGCGTCGGTCGGGCTGACCGAAGCCAAGGCCAAGGAGGGGGGCCGAAAGCTCAAGGTCGGCCGCTTCCCCTATATCGGCAACGGCAAGGCGATCGCGCTGGGCGAGACGGAAGGATTCGTGAAGACGATCTTCGACGCCGAGACCGGGGAATTGCTGGGCGCGCACATGGTCGGCGCGGAAGTCACCGAACTGATTCAGGGATTTACGATCGCCAAGACGCTGGAAGCCACCGAAGTGGAGTTGATGGAAAGCATATTCCCGCATCCCACACTTTCGGAAATGATGCATGAGAGCGTGCTTGACGCCTACGGTCGGGCCATCCACTTCTGAGCCATGGCCGAATCCGACATCACCGATCTCGCTCCCCGCGTAAGGCATCCCGAAAAGGCGCACCGCCCCGATAATCCGGTGGCGCGGAAGCCCGAATGGATTCGCGTGAAGGCGCCGACCTCCGCCGAATATCAGAAGACACGCGCACTGATGCGCGGGCTGAAGCTCACCACCGTCTGCGAAGAGGCGGCCTGTCCCAATATCGGCGAATGCTGGGCCAAGCGCCACGCCACCTTCATGATCATGGGGGAGATATGCACGCGCGCCTGCGCCTTCTGCAACGTGGCGACCGGCAAGCCCGCGCCGCTGGACGCCGACGAACCGCGGCGGGTAGGCGAGGCGGTGGCGGAACTCGGCCTGGAACATGTGGTCGTGACCTCGGTCGACCGCGATGACTTGCCGGACGGGGGCGCCGCCCATTTCGCGGAAACCATCGTCGCGATCCGCGCCGCGTCGCCCATGACAACGATCGAAATTCTGACGCCGGACTTCAAGAACAGGCCACATGCTATTGGCATCGTTCTTGATAACCCGCCGGATGTCTTCAACCATAATCTTGAAACCGTGCCCCGGCTTTATGCGTCCATCCGCCCCGGCGCGCGCTATTTCACGTCCCTTCAGCTTCTGGCGCGGGTGAAGGAAGCCGATCCCGCCATGTTCACCAAGTCGGGAATCATGGTGGGGCTGGGTGAGGGGCGTGAGGAGGTGCTGCAGGTGATGGACGATTTGCGCGCCGCCGACGTCGATTTCCTGACGATCGGCCAGTATCTGCAGCCGACGGTGAAGCATGCGCCGGTTGATCGCTTCGTGACGCCCGACGAATTCGCCTCCTATGCCGCCGCAGCGCGGGCCAAGGGATTCCTGATGGTTTCCGCCTCGCCGCTGACACGCTCGTCCTATCACGCGGGCGAAGACTTCATCCGCCTGCGCCAGGCGCGCGCGGCCCAGATCGCCGGGGCATAGCTCCCCATGACCAACTATAAGGAACGGGTGTCGCTGCCATACACCCAACAGCAGATGTTCGATCTGGTGGCAGAGGTGGAGCGTTACCCGGAATTTCTGCCATGGTGCATCGGCGCACGGATTTTACGCAGGGAAAATAATACTCTCTATGCCGATCTGATCATCGGTTGGAAGATCCTGCGGGAGAAATTCACCTCCAAGGTCGTGCTGGACGGTCCGGGCGATGTTCGCTTCGAGTACATGAATGGACCGCTTAAATACCTCCACGGCCACTGGCGGTTTACGCCCGAGGATGGGGGCCGAACCACGGTCGAATTCGAAGTCGATTTCGAGTTCAAGTCGCGAACCCTGTCGATGGTGATGGGTGGCGTCTTTTCCGAACTGGTGCACCGCATGGTCGGCGCCTATGAGGCGCGGGCGCGCCAGCTTTACGGCAGCCGGCGGGTGGACTTACCGCAGTCGCCGCAACCCCTCGAGCAAAAGACCTAAGGCCTTCGCCGCCGCCTGCTGGCGCACGGCGGCGCGTTCGCCTGTGAACCGCGCTCTCTCGGTCGTCACCTTATCCGCGGCTGCCAGGCCGAACCACACCAGCCCGACGGGCTTTTCGGCTGAACCACCGCCGGGACCGGCCACTCCCGTGACGCTGACGGCAACCTGGGCATGGGAGCGCGCCAGAGCGCCCGCCGCCATCGCCGCCGCAACCTCCATGCTGACGGCGCCCTTGGCCAGGATCAGCGCCGGGTCGACTCCCAGCAATTCCGCCTTGGCCGCATTGGAGTAGGTAACGAATCCGCGCTCGACGACATCGGACGAGCCGGCGATATCCGTGAGCGCCGCCGCGATCATGCCGCCGGTGCAGGATTCGGCCGTGGCCAGCATTCTGCCCGACGCGCGGTATTCGTTCAGGACGGCTTCGGCCAGGGCGCGCAACTCAGACAAGCGGCAACCTCACCGTGGCGATTCCCTGCGCCGCGATGCCCTCACGCCGCCCGGTGAATCCCAGCCCTTCGGTGGTCGTCGCCTTGACGCTGACCTGATCGGGACGAAGGCCGGCGATCTCGGCGATTCTTTGGACCATGGCGGCCCGGTGCGGCCCCACTTTGGGGCGCTCGCAGATGATGGTGACGTCGAGATGCGCAACGATTCCGCCGCGCTCGGCGACCCCCTGGATCGCGTGCCGCAGGAATACCGCGCTGTCGACGCCGCGCCAACGCGGGTCGGTCGGTGGAAAATGGCTGCCGATATCGCCGAGGCCGACGCAGCCCAGGATCGCATCGGTCAGCGCGTGCAGGCCGACATCGGCGTCGGAATGCCCCTCGAGCGCGTGGCTGTGCGGGACTCGCACGCCGCAGATCATCACGTGATCGCCTTGGGTGAACCGATGCACGTCGAAACCCGACCCGGTGCGGATGTCACCCAGGCGCGCCGCCAGGAATGCGCTGGCGGTGGTCAAGTCTCCGGCATGGGTTATCTTGAGGTTGCTCATGGCGCCTTCCACCAATTTGATTGGAATGCCGGCCAACTCGGCCAGGCTTGCGTCGTCGGTTGCGAGCCCGCCGGCGGCGGAGCGATGCGTCGCGAGGATGGTTCCAAAATCGAATCCTTGAGGGGTTTGTACCTGCCAAAGCCCGCTTCGGTCGACCGCGCCACCAGCCTCCCGCCTCAGGCTGTCGACGACCGGCAGCGCGGCGATCGCCGCGGGCGCTGCATCCAGAGCGCCGATCACCCGGTCGATCGTGTCGCGATCGATCAGCGGGCGCGCCGCGTCATGAATCAAGACCCGATCGGGCGAGTCCGTGATCAGGCTCTCCAGCCCGAGCCGGACCGACTCCTGTCGCGTGGCGCCGCCGAGAATCGGGGGAGCCAGATTCAAATCGCCGACCGCGGCGGCAAAGAGCGCCTCGTGGCCCGGCCCGATCACGATTCGCAGAGGCCCGATCGCGGAGTGGCCGAGAAAGGCCCGCACCGCGTGGCGCAGCACGGGCATTCCGCCAAGCATCTGGTATTGCTTCGGTAAATCGCCGCCATGCCGGCTGCCCGAGCCGGCTGCGACAATCAGAGCAGCGTTAATCAAAGGCTCGGTCCCATATATGTTGCGGTGCGACAAAATTCGCGCGACAGTGGTCGGCGATGGATGTAAATTAAGCAGATGCCTAACAACATAGCAGTTCCACTTCGCGCGGTGCCCAAGGCGCAAGACTCACTCGATCCGGCGCGGATCCTGGAAGCGCTCCCACAGGCCATTATCGTCGTCGATGGTCAGTTCGCCATACGCTATGTGAATAGCAAGGCGGAGGAATTCTTCTACGCCAGCGCCGCGAGTCTGCAAGGGTCCGAGCTTTCCGAATTGATCCCGACGGACAGCCCGGTCTTCGCTTTGGTGCGTCAGGTGCTGCGGACGGCGGCGCCGGTGGTGGATCATGGACTCTTGATGGATAGCCGCCGGGTCGGGCAGCGGGACGTTCTGATCCAGGGGACGCCGCTGGGTGATCCACCCGATCTGGCTATCGTCGCGTTTCAGGAACGCTCGATCGCCGAAAGGCTCGATCAGCAATGGAATCAACGCGGCGCGGTGCGCTCGGCCCGGGCGATGGCGGCCATGCTCGGCCACGAAGTGCGGAACCCGCTGGCGGGAATCCGCGGCGCGGCGCAGCTGCTCGAAGAAGGAGCCGGGCCGGCCGATCGTGAGCTGACACGCTTGATCTGCGACGAGACCGACCGGATCAAGGCGTTGATCGATCGGATGGAAGTGTTTTCGGACGACCTTCCGCTGGAGCGGGAGCCGGTCAACATCCACACGGTTCTGGACGAGGCGCGCAAGGTCGCGGCCGCCAGCTATGCCAGGCACGTTACCTTCGTTCAGCACTACGACCCGTCACTTCCTCCTGTCTACGGCAACCGGGAGCAACTGGTTCGACTCTTCACCAACCTGATCAAGAATGCCGCCGAGGCCATCACCCGGGGCCATGGCGGAATCACCTTGTCGACCGCTTATCAGAGCGGCCTGCGGATGGTTCTGCCTAACGGCAACGGACGGCGCGCGCATTTGCCGCTCGTGGTCAGCGTCGAGGACAATGGCGACGGCATTCCCGAGGCGATTAGGCCGCATATCTTCGATGCCTTCGTTTCGGGTAAGCAAAGCGGCACCGGGCTTGGTCTCGCCGTGGTGGCGAAGATCGTCGGTGAACATGGCGGGCTTATAGAGTTGGAATGTCATCCACGGCGTACGATTTTCAGAGTGTTCTTGCCGATGGCCGAAGGACAAGCCGGATGACGTCTCCTCAGGGCCGCTCCAACCCGGCGGTCATTCTTGTCGCCGACGACGATCGCGCGATCCGCACGGTGCTGACCCAGGCGCTCGTCCGCCAAGGCTATGAGGTCAGGGCGACCAGTTCCGCCGCGACGCTGTGGCGTTGGGTGGCGGACGGCCAGGGTGATCTGGTGATCACCGACGTGATCATGCCTGAGGAAAACGGCCTCGACCTGGTGCCGCGGATCAAGCAGATTCGGCCGGACCTCCGGATCATCGTGGTGAGCGCCCAGAACACGCTCATGACGGCGATCAAGGCGACCGAACGCGGCGCGTTCGAGTATCTGCCCAAGCCGTTCGATCTCAAGGACCTGATCCAGATCGTCCAGCGCGCGTTAGCGGAGCCCGCGCCCAAGCCGGAATATGTCGAGCCGGATCATTCCGAGGAGGTGCTGCACATCATCGGGCGGTCGCCCGCGATGCAGGACATCTACCGGACGATGGCGCGCCTGATGAGCACGGACCTGACCGTGATGATCCTGGGTGAATCCGGCACGGGCAAGGAACTGATCGCGCGGGCGCTTCACGAATACGGCAAGCGGCGAAACGGTCCGCTGATCGCGGTCAACATGGCGGCGATCCCCAAGGAACTGATCGAAAGCGAACTGTTCGGACATGAGAGGGGCGCATTCACCGGCGCCGTCAGCCGTCTGTCCGGCCGGTTCGAGCAGGCTCAGGGCGGCACGCTGTTCCTCGATGAAATCGGCGACATGCCTTCCGAGGCCCAGACCCGGCTTCTGCGGGTGCTGCAGGAGGGCGAATATCTGACCGTGGGCGGTCGCACGCCGATCAAGGCGGACGTCCGCATTATCGCCGCGACGCACCGCGACCTGCGGGCGCTGATCGGGCAGGGGCAGTTCCGCGAGGATCTGTATTACCGGCTCAATGTCGTCCCCATCAGGGTGCCGCCGCTCAGGGAGCGGACGGAGGATATCCCGGCCCTGGCGCGCCACTTTATCGCCCAGGCGGTCGAAAGCGGTCTTCCCCGGAAACTGATCGATCCGGCGGCGATGCAACGGCTTCAGGCCCATAGATTGCCGGGAAACGTCCGCGAACTGGAAAATCTGGTGCGTCGCCTTTGCGCGCTTTATTCGGAAGAGGTGATCGATGTCGGCGCGATCGATGCCGAGTTGGCGGAGGCCAGGCCGGTCCCGATTCATAGCGAGGAAGTCGTCGGCGAGGGGTTGGGCGCCGTGGTCGAACGTCACTTGCGCGAATATTTCGCGGCTCATGTCGACGGAATACCGGCGAGCGGGGTCTATGACCGTGTCGTCCGCGAGGTCGAACGGCCCCTGATCGCGTTGTCGCTTGCCGCGACCAGAGGCAATCAGCTCAAGGCCGCAGAGCTTCTCGGACTCAACCGCAACACCCTGCGCAAGAAAATTCGCGAATTGGACATACAACCCGCGCGCGGCCTAAAATAAGCCACAGGCGAGCGCATACACTTTGATCTTTCCGCAGCTTCGCTCTGGCCGGCGCCCTCGCAGCCGGCATGAGGCGCAGGTGTAATGACCATAGAAGCCGCCAAGACAGTTCAGGAAACGCCGTGGCAGGGGTTCGTCCAATGGGCGGGCCGCGTCGGCCTCGGCAACAAGATCGCGCTTGTCTTGATCGCCATGTCGGTCATGGCGGGGGCGGCGACCTATGCCGCGCTGACGGCGGACGCTCCCTTCGGCGACGCCCATACAGTCAATCTCCTGCTCAATGGCGATCTGGTTCTGTCCCTGGCGCTGGTCCTTATCGTAGCGCGCAGGATCGTCACCGTGCTGGTGCAGAGGCGCGCCGGCACCGCGGGCGCGCGGCTTCACGTCAAGCTCGTGACGTGGTTCAGCATCGTGGCCGTGGTGCCCGCCATTCTGGTGGCGCTGTTTTCCATCGGTTTTTTCTATCTTGGCGTCGAATCCTGGTTCAGCGACCGGGTGCGAACCGCGGTCGACGAATCGGTGGTGGTCGCCAGCGCCTATCTGGAGGAGCACAAGCAGGCCATTCGCGGCGATATACTGGCCATGGCGAGCGATCTCAATTCGGTTCCGATCGGCACGCGCGAATTCGCGGTGGTCGTCAGCGAGCAGGCTTTGGTGCGCAACCTGTCGGACGCCATGGTTTTCGACGGGCTGGGCAACGTCAAGGCGCGGACTGGCATCACCTTCGCGCTGGGGCTCGATCAACCCCCGCTCGAGGCCATCGAGGCGGCACGGCGCAGCGCTGGCGACGTCCAGGTGATGACTTCGAACGAACAGGACCGCGTGACCGCTCTGGTCAAGCTCTACGGCGATGTCTTCCTCTATGTCGCGCGACCGATCGACCCGCGCGTGCTGGCGCATATCAACATCGCCAAGGCGGCGTCGGCGCAATATTCCCAGGCCGAGGGTTCGCGCTCCACCCTCCAAATTCGCGTCTGGCTGATGTTCATCGTCGTGGCGCTGTTGCTGCTGTTGGCGGCGGTGTGGCTGGGCCTGCACTTCGCCAAGCAACTGGTCCAGCCGGTCAGCGAGCTGATCGAGGCCGCGGAGCGCGTCCGCGCCGGTGACCTGACGACGCGGGTGACCGAACCGGTGGACGCCGACGAGGTGTCGATCCTGTCGCGAACTTTCAATCGCATGACCAGCCAGCTGGCGAGCCAGCGGTCCGAACTGATCGAGGCCAATCGGCAGCTCGATACGCGGCGGCGTTTCACGGAAACCGTCCTCGCCGGCGTGTCCGCCGGTGTGATCGGTTTGGATATCGATGGGCAAGTCACTCTGGTCAATCGCTCGGCCGCGGAGTTCCTGGGGGTGGAGCCGGCGCTTCTCGCGGGGCGCCCTCTCGCCGAGCTGTTGCCGGAAGTGGTTCCGATTCTCGAACAGCTGGGGTCCAATCATACCCGGTTGGTGCAGACACAGTTCGAGCTTCGCCGGCCGGGTTTGCCGCTCAGAACGTTGCTGATGCGGATCGCCGCCGAACAGCAGGGCGGGCAGGTTCGCGGCTATGTCGCCACATTCGACGATGTCAGTGAGCTGTTGCAGGCCCAGCGCAAGGCTGCCTGGGCGGACGTCGCGCGCCGGATCGCGCACGAGATCAAGAATCCGCTGACGCCGATTCAACTGTCGGCCGAACGTTTGAAACGGAAATATCTCAAGGAAATTCATACCGATCGCGAGACCTTCATCACCTGTACCGACACAATCGTCAGGCAGGTCGGCGATATCGGTCGCATGGTCGACGAGTTCTCGGCCTTTGCCCGGATGCCGCAGGCGGTGATGCGGCCGGAAGCGATGGGAGAACTCGTGGCGCAGGCCGTGTTCCTGCAGCGGCAGGCGCACCCGGAAATCCGATTCGAAGTGTCGCGGCCGGACGCGGCGTTGGTCGTGGAATGCGACGGCCGCCAGCTCACTCAGGCGCTCACGAACCTCCTTCAGAATGCCATTGACTCGATCGGCGGACGTACGGCCGATCACGCGACGCCACTCCCCCGCGGCCTGATTCACGTGTCGCTCGCGGTGTCCGACAAGTGGGTGACGATCGCGGTGTCGGACAATGGCAAGGGACTGCCCGAGGTCGAGCGCGAACGTCTGACCGAGCCCTATGTGACGACGCGGACAAAAGGAACAGGCTTGGGACTGGCGATCGTTAAGAAAATCATGGAAGATCACGCAGGTTCATTGGAAATGACGGACAACCCCGGTGGCGGCGCTCGCGTCGCTCTAATTCTCCCCATCCATCAGGCCTCGACCGCCGAGGCCGGTTCGCTTCGACAGAGTACCCAGTCCCGATATGGCGCGTGACATCCTGATCGTTGATGACGAAGCCGACATCCGGCTTCTCATCGGCGGCATCCTGAACGACGAGGGTTTCACGACCCGGGATGCCGGAAACAGCGACGCAGCCCTGGCGGCGCTCAAGGCGCGACAGCCCAATCTGGTCATTCTCGACATCTGGCTCGAGGGCAGTCGCCTGGACGGCATGCAGCTGCTGGACGAGATCCACAAGCACCACCCCTCGGTGCCGGTGGTCATGATCAGCGGTCACGGCAACATCGAGACCGCCGTGGCTTCGATCAAGAACGGCGCCTACGATTTCATCGAAAAGCCGTTCAAGGCCGACCGGCTGCTGCTGGTGATCGATCGCGCGCTCGAGGCGGCGCGGCTGAAGCGTGAGAACGAGGAACTGCGCCTGCGGGCCGGCACCTCCACCGAGCTGATCGGCGTTTCCTCCGCCATCGCCCGGATTCGCCACGAGATCGAGAAAGTGGCGCCCTCTGGCAGCCGGGTATTGATCACCGGCGCCCCCGGAAGCGGCAAGGAGACGGTGGCGCGGCTGATCCATGCGCGCTCTCGCCGGGCGAACGGGCCGTTCGTCATCCTCAATTGCGCGGCCATCCGGCCGGAGCGGTTGGAGATCGAGCTGTTCGGCACGGAATATGCCATGGATGGCGGCGGCCGGAAGATCGGCGTCATGGAACAGGCGCATGGCGGAACGCTGCTGCTGGACGAAGTCGGCGACATGACCCTGGAGACCCAGGGCAAGATGGTCCGATCCCTGCAGGAACAGACTTTCGAACGAGTCGGGGGTCCGACCAAGGTCGAGGTGGATGTTCGGGTGATCGCCACCTCCACGAAGGATCTCAACATCGAGATGGGCGCCGGACGGTTCCGGCAGGATTTGTTCTATCGCCTGAACGTTGTCCCGGTGCGCATTCCGTCGCTGACGGAACGGCGCGAGGATGTTCCCTTGCTCGCCCGCCAGTTCATGCAGCGCGCTTCCGAAGTCGGGGGGATTCATGCACGGGCTTTCGGCGACGACGCCATAGCGGCGCTGCAGGCCTATGATTGGCCTGGCAACGTGCGGCAATTGCGGAATGTCGTCGACTGGCTGCTGATTATGAATCAC
>Ga0182021_10008510_pt1 | contig 12145 bp, 9 predicted proteins | sample 612E3MmetaG_FD_120493 | JGI IMG/M metagenome (GOLD analysis project Ga0182021, IMG submission 120493) | Permafrost microbial communities from Stordalen Mire, Sweden - 612E3M metaG (Illumina Assembly) | ecosystem: Environmental > Terrestrial > Soil > Wetlands > Permafrost | place: Sweden...
CCCCCTCAAATGGAGGGCCGCTGAGCTTCACCTGGTCGATCGAATCTCAGGGGCCGGATCCGTCTAATCCTAATCAATGGCGCATCGTCGTGAATCTTGCGGCGCGAGGCGGCGATGGCCACTATCAATACTTCCACGATGGCTTGCCCGTCGACGACGCACGCGTTGAGATTGTGTATCGTGCCTGCATTGCCAAGCCGGGTTCATTCTGGGTGCAGGATGGCGCCGGTCAGATCGTCAAACAGAGCTATTACATGTTCTCGCCGTATTGCCCGAACGTGACACCACGACCCTAGCGCGAGCAGCCCTCATCCCTGCGCCGTAGCGCACCGTTTCGGCGTATAATCTTCCTAAGAAGCCGTCAAAGAACAACTCCGCAGATTGCTCCAGGCTGGATGGTCACATCCAGCCCCCATCGCCGGATGTGCAATCCGGCGGGAGCGTCGAAAGTGCGGACTTATTTCTTGGCAAGCCCTAAGCCCCACATTCGATCCATTCTTGGGAGGAATGAACATGTTCGATCCAGCCAAGTTGAACGAGATTGCACAAGCCCGCGATCAATGGGAGGCGACGACACTCCACCACTCGATCGGCAAGCTGCCCGAACGAGCCGATCAATTCATCACGGCCTCCAGTGAGCCGGTGGCACGCCTGTATACACCGCTCGATATTGCCGATCTCGACTATCAAGCCGATCTCGGATTTCCCGGTGATCCACCCTTCACGCGCGGCGTGCATCCCACGTTATATCGCAGCAAGCTGTGGACGATGCGCATGTTCGCCGGATTCGGTTCTGCCGAAGAAACCAATGCGCGCTTCAAGTATCTGCTGGAACACGGCCAGACCGGCCTGTCGATCGCCTTCGATCTGCCGACGCTGTACGGCTATGACACGGATGCGCCGGAAAGCGAGGGCGAGTTTGGCAAGTGTGGCGTGGGTGTGTCGAGTTTGCAAGACATGGAGATTCTGCTCGACGGCATTCCCACCGATCAAATTACGACCAGCATGACCATCAACTCGCCCGCTGCCATCATCTGGGCGATGTACATCGCCGCCGCGGAGAAGCAAGGCGTGCCGATGAGTCAGCTGGGCGGCACGCTGCAGAATGACATCCTGAAAGAATACATCGCGCAAAAAGAATTCATCTTCCCGCCTGCTCCGTCGATGCGGCTGGTCACCGACACGATCGAATTCGGTTCGCAGTACCTGCCCAAGTGGAACACCATCAGCATCAGCGGTTATCACATCCGCGAAGCCGGATCGACCGCGGCGCAAGAGTTGGCCTTTACACTGGCCGATGGGCTGGAGTACGTCCGCTGGGCGTTGGAGCGCGGCCTCGACATCGATGACTTCGCCCCGCGCTTGAGTTTCTTTTTCAACGCGCACAACGACTTCTTCGAAGAGATCGCCAAGTATCGCGCGGCGCGCCGCATCTGGGCGCGCGAAATGCAAAAAACGTTTGGGGCGAAGAATCCGCGCTCGTGGCTGATGCGTTTCCACACGCAAACCGCCGGAGCCACGCTCACCGCGCAGCAGCCGGAAGTCAATATCGTGCGCGTGGCGATTCAGGCGTTGGCCGCGGTGTTGGGCGGCACGCAGAGTCTGCACACCAACAGCATGGATGAAGCCCTGGCCCTGCCCAGCGAAAAAGCCGTCAACATTGCCCTGCGCACGCAGCAGGTCATCGCGCACGAGACCGGCGTCGCCAACACGATCGATCCGCTGGGCGGCTCGTTCTATCTCGAATGGCTGACCAACGAGATGGAGCAGCGCACCTACGCCATGTTCGACGAGATCAACAGCTGCGGAGGCGTGATCAAAGCGATCGAGGCGGGCTACTTCCAACGCGAGATTGCCGAGTCGGCCTTCCGCTATCAACGCGAGATCGATCGGCAGCAGCGCATCATCGTCGGCGTGAATGAGTACGTGGCCGATCAACCCATCGCCATTCCGATCCTCGAATTCGATCCCGACGGTGAGCGGCGGCAGATCGCGCGCCTGCAAGCCCTGCGCCGTGACCGCGACAACGAACGGGTGGGCGTCACGCTGAACGCCCTGCGCGACGCGGCGAAAGGCACCGCCAACATGATGCCCTTCATCCTCGATGCCGTAAAGGCCTATGCCACCTTGCAAGAAATCACCGATGTGTTGAGGCAGGTCTTTGGAGTGTATCAAGAGCCGGTGATTGTATAATCAGAAGCAGCGAGGCAAATTCGCGTGGGATAGAGTCTCGCCCGCAAAGGAACGAAGCATGAAAAAGGCAAAATACTTGTTGCTAGGCCTGCTTCTACTCAGCGCCTGTGTCCCGTCGGCAACCAACCCAACTCGCGCTTTGCCGAGTCCAACGGTCGCAGCGAGTTCCACGCCCGCATCCCCCGTGCAGACCAAGCCGCCTGGCCTGCCAGCGGAATTGAGTGTGGAAGAATACGCGATTAAGGGCGCTCCGCAACTTGATCCATTGACGTTCGAGTTGGCCCACGGCTCGGTCGCAGAGGTTATGCGGAAACATCACGTCGAACGAAGCGTTATGCCCCGGCTCACGACCAACAATCAATTGCTGAAACCCTTCGGCTACCGCGTGACGTTTGATACTCTCTACCAGGATGAGAAGCCCGTCTTGCAAAACGTCTATGGGTTTAGATCGGCATCAGTGAATGCCTCAGGCAGCGATTTCGTGATGCTGACGGAAGCACAAACCGGAACGGTATTGGTTCGCAAGAACAGGATTGCCCCCTGGAACACCAACAACTCGCTGGGCAACACCTCCCCGCTCTTCCTGGGTGACGATTTGCTCAGCGCAACCGAAAGCTGGGCTGAGACTGGTCAGAAGCTCACCGCTGAGATTCAAGTCAGCCGCGCCGGAAAAGTGATTTACACCGTTTCAGCGGGCAATCCCGGCGCGAACACGGCGTTACGCGGGCTATGGTCCTACGCCGGACACTGGGTTCTGGAAGTGAGCGGTCAAGTCATTGAAGATGGCAAATCGCTCAACGAACGCTATGGCTACGACGAAACCTTCGGCTTTCAACTCTTGCATGGCAAGCCGTTTTATTTTTTCAAGAAAGGCAGCACGATCGGAGCAGTCTATGCTGGTCAAGAGATTCAGTTGGGATACGATGCGGTTCCACATGATGGCTGTTGCAGCCTGGGAGAGCTCAATCCGATCAGCACCGAGAATATGCTGGCGTTTTTTGCGCAACGGGATGGACGCTGGTACTACGTGGAAATTGGTATCTTTTCTTAAATGCCGGGGCTTCATTGTCAATCAAGAACCAGCGATTGTGTGATAAAATCGAGCCAAGATTAACCGCTTCGCAGGGTGTCGCTACCCATTCGACAACATCAGTATAGTCAGCAGTGGAGCTAGGCAATGAAAGTCAATGGCGTCATTTGGCTGCGAAATACCGTTGACAAATTAGCCTGGAAGCACGCTGTCACAACTGATGAAGTGGAGGAGATTTTCAACTACGCGCCTTGGTTTCGCTTCATTAAAGCTGGTGATGTGGACGGCGAAGATTTGTACGCCGCACTTGGCCGGACAGAAGCTGGCCGTTATTTGATCGTTTATTTTGTTCACAAAGCGACGAGTGAAGCGCTCATCGTCAGCGCGCGTGAGATGACATCGAAAGAAAAGAGGGCCTATGGCAAACGATAAGCGCAAGCGCGATCCTATTCCCAAACATTTTAAGAGCCTGGAAGAAGCAGCTGACTTTTGGGACACACACGATCTGGCTGACTACTGGGATGTGACGCAAGAAGCCCAATTCGAAGTCGACATTAAACGGCGCGTGTTCCTAACCGCTCTGGAACCCCAGCTAGCGAAAAAGTTGACCGATGTGGCTCACAAGCAAGGTATCTCGACCGAAACGTTGATTAACGTCTGGCTCAGCGAAAAGGCACAGGAAGCTGCCTGACTTATCGCGATCAGTATAGGCAGAAAACCGATTGTGAACCCATCGAACAAGTCGCGCCGCCACGCTTCGCAGGCACGTGGCATTTTCGAGACTTGCCTTACTTTTTGAAGTGCGGCAAATTCGAAAGCACACATGTAAATCCCCGACGCGCAGCATATCCCCAACTACAGGAGAACAACATGATCGATCAGTCGTGGATCAAAGAATTTCCGGGTGCGATCACCGTCTGCGATGCCGAGGGCATTATCCTGGACATGAACGACAAGGCGGTAAAGAGCTTCGAGGCTTCAGGCGGCATCAAACTGATCGGGACGCAGCTGCTCGATTGTCATCCTGAACCGGCCCGCACCAAAGTTCAGCAGCTGCTTGAAACACGCCAGGCCAACGTGTATACCATCGAGAAGAACGGCATCCACAAGTTGATCTATCAGTCGCCGTGGTACGAGAACGGCGAATACCGTGGCCTGGTCGAACTGTCGCTGGAGATTCCGATAGAGATGCCGCACTTCATCCGTGCAGGATAGCCCCACTATGATGCTTTCGTGGAAAACGCTCTCACGTGAAACCGTTTTGGATCGCGGCAAGTTCTTGCGCGTGGAAGATCACACCGTCGAATTGCCCGATGGCCGCGTGATCGAACAGTGGCCGTGGATCATCACGCCCGATTTTATCAACGTCGTGGCCTTGACCGACGACAACCAGATGCTCTGTTTTCGGCAGGGCAAGTATGCCATCGAGGGTGAGGCGCTGGCGCCCATCGGCGGTTATCTGGAGCCCGACGAAGAACCGCTCGCTGCGGCTCAACGCGAGCTGCTGGAAGAGACCGGTTACGAAGCGCGTGAATGGATCGATCTGGGCCATTATCGCGTGGATACCAATCGGGGCGCGGGCACCGCGTATTTTTTCCTCGCCCGGCAGGCGCGACAGGTCACCGAGCGCAACGCCGACGATCTGGAAGAACAGGAACTGCTGCTGCTCACGCGCGCCGAAGTGGAAGCTGCTTTGCAACGGGGAGATTTTAAGGCGCTGCCCTGGATGGCTATCGTCGTATTGGCGCTGCGACAGATGTAAAGATATTTTTGCAATCCTCAATCGCGACGTGAACTATGCTATACTGCCGGTAATATCCCCGGCTTAGAGCGGTTTCCAGTTTGATTTACGGGCGTGTCATTCCGAGTACAGTGAGGAATCTCTTTGACGGTCGTAGAGACCCCTCACGCTGTTCGGGGGTGACACTGTAAACCAACTTGGAATTTGCTCTAAGGGCAAAGAGAATAGCATGTTCAATCAGATCGCGCTCATCACTATCGTCACCGACGATGTGCCGCGCCTCGCCGGATTCTATCGTGATGTGTTGGGCTTCACTGTCAAGCAAGACCTGGGCGGCTACGTCGAATTCCACAACGACGGTGTGCGCTTTGCTGTCTGCGCCCGCTCGATCTTGCGCGAGGCTAGCGGCCACGCTTCATATGAAGAAGCGCCGCGCGGCCAATGCTTCGAACTGGCCTTCCCCTGCGCCTCGCCGGCCGAAGTCGATCGGGGTTACGCTGAAGCCGTCGCGCAGGGCGCGGCACCCGTTCACGCTCCCGCCGACATGCCCTGGCAGCAGCGCACAGCCATGTTCGCCGATCCCGATGGCAACATTCACGAGTTCTTCGCCGATCTGCCCCCAGTGACATTTAAGCACCGTAAACGTGATCTTCAGCGTCTTGCCGAATTAATAAGATGCGGTAGAATCTCGCGGCTAAGGCTCGTTAAACAACAATTTCCCGGTTTGCTCGCGCTCCGTTGTGCTCCGGCTGGATGTACCATCCAGCCGGAGCACAACGGCACCAAGAAGGAAGAATCATGACGACGAAACGTCTGGCAGTTTTAACCAGCGGCGGCGACGCACCCGGCATGAATGCCGCGGTGCGCTCCGTCGTGCGCACGGCACTCGAGCGGAAGGCCCAGGTTTTCGCCATTTACGAAGGCTATCAAGGCATGGTGGAAGGCGGCGATCGCATCCGTGAGATGAATTGGGATTCGGTCGGCGGTATTCTTAACCTGGGCGGGACCATCATCGGCACGGCCCGCTCGGATGATTTCCGCACCCATGAAGGACGCCGCACCGCCGCGAAGAATTTGATCGATCGCGAGATCGACAGCCTGGTAGTGATCGGCGGCGATGGCAGTTTGACCGGCGCGGATCTTTTCCGGCAGGAATGGCCGGCGTTGTTGAAAGAGCTGGTCGAGTCAGCACAGATCAGCGCCGAGACCGTCGAGCAGCATGGCAACTTGGCGATCGTCGGCTTGGTCGGCTCGATCGACAACGACATGCATGGCACCAACATGACCATCGGTGCGGACACCGCCCTGCATCGCATCACCCAGGCCATCGATGCCATTGCCAGCACCGCCGCCAGCCACCAACGCACCTTCGTCGTCAAAGTCATGGGCCGCAACTGCGGTTATCTCGCCTTGATGGCCGCGCTCGCCACCGGGGCTGAGTGGGTGCTCATTCCTGAAAACCCGCCACACATGGATAACTGGGAAGAAAAAATGGCGGCCGACTTGCGCCGTGGACGCGCCGCCGGCCGCCGGGACAGCATCATCGTCATGGCCGAAGGCGCACGCGATAAGCACGGCAACCCGATCGGCAGCAGCTATGTTCAGAAGTTTCTGGAAGAGCAGCTGCACGAAGAAGTGCGGGTCACGGTGCTGGGGCATGTGCAGCGCGGCGGCTCGCCCAGCGTGTTCGATCGCAACCTGGGCACGATGATGGGCTACCAGGCCGTGGATACGGTGTTGGCCGCGCAGCCTGACGACGAACCGCAGATGATCGTCATTCGCGGCAACCGCATCGGCACCGCCCCGTTGATGCAATGTGTCGAGCAGACGCGCGCGGTGGCTAAGGCGATTGATGATCATGATTATGAGCGGGCCATGGATCTGCGTGGCAGCAGTTTCAAGGAGACGTATCGCACCCTGCGCACCTTACTACGCTCGCTGCCGCACGCGTCCACACCCGGCCAGAAGCACCTGCGCCTGGCCGTCATGAATTGCGGCGCGCCGGCCCCCGGGATGAATACCGCGGTGCGTGCGGCGGTGCGCCTGGGCCTCGATCGCGGCCACACCATTCTGGGCATCGCCAACGGTTTCAAGGGTCTCATCGACGGCGAAGTGCAGGAGATGGACTGGATGAGTGTGAACGGTTGGGCAGCCACCGGCGGATCGGGCCTGGGCACCAGCCGCGAAATACCCAGCGGCCGCGATTTCTACGCCATCGCCCGCACGATCGAGAAGTACGATATCCACGGCATCCTGATGATTGGCGGCCTATCCGGCTATCAGGGCGCGCACCATCTCTTTCGCGAGCGCGAAAACTATGCGGCCTTTAACATCCCGATCGTGTGCCTGCCCGCCTCGATTAACAATAACCTGCCCGGTTCCGATCTGAGCATTGGCGCTGATACGGCGTTGAACGTGATTGTAGAAGCGGTCGACAAGATCAAACAGGCGGCGGTCGCGCAGCGCCGCTGTTACCTCGTCGAAGTGATGGGCCGCAAATGCGGCTACCTCGCCTTGATGAGCGGGCTGGCGACCGGCGCCGAGCGCGTGTACCTGCACGAAGAAGGCGTGCGCCTGAATGATCTGGTCACCGACGTCGAACAGCTGCGGCTGGGCTTTGAGCACGGCAAGCGCCTGGGACTGATGATTCGCAACGAAGATGCGCACGAGGTGTACAGCACGAATGTGCTGTGCGCCATTTTTGAAGCCGAAAGCAACGATCTGTTTGAAGTGCGCCAAACGATTTTGGGCCACGTGCAGCAGGGCGGCGATCCCTCGCCGTTCGATCGGATTCAGGCCACCCGCTTCGCCGCGCAGTGCATCGACTTTCTGATCGAACAGGCCCAGACGTCCGAACCGGAAAGCGCGTTCATCGGTCTGGAAGCCGGCGGCGTGGTCCTGCACGCGCTGGAAGAAATGCCCAAGATGGTGGACAAAGAGAATCAACGGCCCAAGCACCAGTGGTGGCTGGATGTGCGGCCCATCGCCAAGCTCATGTCGCAACCCATGCCCACCTGGCAACTGGAACAGGAAGCATGAATCAAAAACGGTCGGGACTAAAAAGTCCCGACCATTTCACTTCCATGCAAAATAAAACCTGCGAGGCCGCCGCATGGACTCGCAGGTTTTTATGCGCTTAACGCCGCAGCGATCTGTCCCGTTTGTGATCGAGCACCAGTGCGACGCCGGCGAAGATCAGTAACAGCGCGCCCAACCCGATTGGGATGGCAGACCCCCGATCGGCTTCCGTCGCTTCAAACGCGTGCATCTCCACCGCCGTCGGGCTGACGAGGTTGCCCACCGCCCAATCGGACAGGGCTGATAAACCGCTGCGCCAGACGAACGCTGCATTGAAGCCGTCACGCGCGCAATTCCAGCCCGCGCCGCCCAATCCGCCCGGCCACTTGCACACGTTGGGATCGGCCAGGTTGGCGTGGGGTAACGTCAGCCCCAGATTGAAGGCCGCTGCCGTGGTGGTGATGGCCTCAATGTGCCAGTATTTACCCGTCTGAATACCGCTGGTGGCCTGCGGGTGACTCTGATCGTAGCGTAACGCGGCCAGGGCCTTCAGGCCGCCCAGCACCTTCACCAGTAGCGAGACGCCCGTCAACCCGAAGGGTTTGTAGATCGCGCCGTTGTTGGTTAGGGTGCCGCTGACGCCAGTGTTGTCGTTGTTGGTGCTGTGCGTCAGGGTGATGCCGCTGCCGACCGTTAGGTTATTGAACTGCGTGGGCACGGTGACGGTAAGGGTGCGTGTGACATTGCTGCCGATGAAGGCGACTGTGCCACCATTGGCGTTGAACGTGCCCCCCATGCGCGCAAAATCGCCGTTGAGGGTCAGGGTACCGATCGGGGCAGTGAGCGTGCCGCTGAGTTGGCTCAAACCGGTGAGGGTCACATCGCCTGTGAAGGTGATCGCCACGTTTTGATTCACCGTCATGTTCTCGGCATAGTCGCCGGGATAGACCGTGACTGTGCCGCCGTCAATAGTGCTGCTGATGGCTGACTGAATGCTGGTGAAACAGGGCGAGTTGCCGCTGCATGTCCCAGCCGCATCCGCATAGACCGACCACGGCGCGCGCACCAGGAAGACATAGGCGGCAATCGCGCCAAGGATGGGGCTGGAACCGAAACCTGTGTTGACCGAAGTCGCCTCTTGTCCGTCGGTGGCGAAGGCATAGAGGATATGGAGGCCGTTCTGGAGTGCGCTGGGGCTAGCCGTCCATTGATTGTTGTTGGCATACGTCGCGGTGAGCCATTGACCTTGCCACGTGTCCACCTGATAATAGACCTGCTGCACGCCGGTCTGGTTGGGCATGTATTGGTTCAACGGGGTCAAGGTGAAGGCTGGCGTAGCCGCGCGGCTGACATTGTCTAGAAGCGGCGCGATGTTGATGACCAGTGGCGTTAGCCACGCTGACTGCGGGATGAGTACAGTAACGTTATTGCTATTCCTGTTGGCGACATAGACCTTATTCGTCACCGGGTTGACGGCCACGGCATCGGGGGCAGATCCAGCAACAACATTGGTGGTGGCATTGGTTGCGCCGTCGATTACCGTCACGTTGTCGCTGGCGTAGTTGGCGACATAGACCTTGTTTGTTAGCGGGTTCACCGCTACGGCATAGGGGTAGTTTCCGGCAGCGACGGTGGCGGTGGCGTTGGTCGCGCCATCGATCACGGTAACATTGGCGCCGTAGACATTAGCGACATAGACCTTGTTAGTCACCGAACTCACTGACATAGCATAGGGAGAGTTCCCGACAGCGATGGTGGTGGTGGCGTTGGTCGCGCCGTCGATCACCGTGATGGTGTTGCTGTTACGATTGATGACATAGACCTGGTTTGTCACTGAGTTCACGGCTACGGCAAGGGGGCCTGTCCCGGTGCTGACAGTGGTGGTGGCGTTGGTCGCGCCGTCGATTACCGTGACGTTGTTGCTGCTCCCGTTGGCGACATAGACTTTGTTGGTCACCTGGTTGACGGCTACGGCATGGGGGCCTGTCCCGGTGCTGACAGTGGTGGTGGCGTTGGTCGCGCCGTCGATTACCGTGACGTTGTTATTGCCCCAGTTGGCGACATAGACCTTGTTAGTCACTGGGTTGACGGCCACGGCACTGGGGTAGGCCCCGACAACAACAGTGGTGGTGGTGTTGGTCGCGCCATCGATCACCGTCACGGTTCCGCTATTATAGTTGGCGACGTAGATCTTGTTGGTCACCGGGTTGACGGCCACGGCACTGGGGTAGGCCCCGACAACAACATTGGTGGTGGTGTTGGTCGCGCCATCGATCACCGTCACGGTTCCGCTATTATAGTTGGCGACGTAGATCTTGTTGGTCACCGGGTTGACGACCACGGCATGGGGGCCTGTCCCGACGGCAACGGAGATGGTGGTGTTGGTCGCGCCATCGATCACCGTCACGATGGCGTCACTCAGGTTGGCCACATAGACCTTGTTGGTGACAGGATTGACGGTTACGGCCTTTGGCCGAGTCCCAGCAGCGACAGTGGTGGTGATGTTAGTTGTGTTGTCGATTACCGTCACATTGTTGCTATTGTAGTTGGCGACATAGACTTTATTGGTTACTGAGTTGACAGCTACGGCCTCTGGGTTTGTCCCGACGTTGACAGTGGTGGTGGCGTTGGTTGCGCCGTCGATCATTGTGACGGTAGTGCTACCATAATTGGCGACGTAAATCCTATTCATTACCGGGTTGACGGCCACCGCCCTTGGATTTGCCCCCGCGGCGATGGTGGTAGTGGCGTTGGTGGCGCCGTCGATTACCGTCACGTTGTTGCTATTGTAGTTGGGGACATAGACCTTGTTGGTCACCGGGTTCACCGCCACGGCATAAGGGTATATCCCCGCGGCGACGTTAGTGGTGGCGTTGGTCGCGCCGTCAATCACGGTGATGCTGTTGCTGTCATTGTTGGCGACATAGACCTTGTTGGTCGCCGGGTTGACGGCCACGGCCGCAGGTCGCGTCCCGGCGGCAACGGTGGTGGTGGCGTTGGTTGCCCCATCAATTACGGTCACGTTGTTGCTGGCATAGTTTGTGACGTAGACTTTGTTGGTCACCGGGTTGACGGCCACGGCATAGGGGGCCGTCCCGACGGCAACGTTAGTGGTGGTGTTGGTTGCGCCGTCGATCACCGTGACGTTGTTGGTGCCATAGTTGACAACGTAGACCTTGTTGGTCACCGAGTTGACGGCCACGACCCAAGGTAGCGTCCCGACGGCGACGGTGGTGGTGGCGTGGGTCGCGCCGTCGATCACGGTGACGTTGGCGCTATTAAAGTTGGCAACATAGACCTTGTTGGTCACCGGGTTCACCGCCACCGCATAGGGGGCGGTTCCCGCGGCAACGGGGGGGAGGCTGGTATCGGCGCGGTTCGCGGCGCGGGCCGGGGCGGCCGTTGCGATGAAGGGACCGACCGCCAGCAACAAGGCCAGCAGCAGTTGTACGACTTTGACAACGAATCGGTGTAGTTTATGATGGGTGTTCATAATTGCTCCTTGCAGGGGATTCGGATAGTTCGACTGATACATCATCAATGAGTGCCGCACATGATCATCCAGGTAAAGAAGAAAGAAAGCCGTAATGCCGAATGGTTTTTACAGGCCAGAGGTGATTCGAATAATTATAGTAAAAACTATTTTGCACGTCAACGTGAAATAACTCGCAAAACGCACAAACAAATCACTGAACTAAAAAATGGCTTGATTCCACAATGAATGTTGAGCCAGATGGGAGAACCAAAACGGTCGGGCTACCTGAAGTCCCGACCGTTTTCACTCATTACTCGTCACTCGTTAATACAAAAACATCGGTTTGCCTTCGACATGCCGCACCTTGGGCAGGTAGTTCTCCGCGTCGTACAACTCATCCACGTCCACGCGCTTGATGCCTTGCATGATCGTCGAGATGGGAATGCTGGTGTAGGTGCCGTTGCGCAGCGCCACCATGCGGTTCGACGCGCCGCGCGGGATCAACTTGATGGCCATGTTGGTGTAATTCACGGGGACCATGAGATCAAGGCTATCCGGCGCGCCGGAGCGCATCAGGTAACTGATCTGCTGATACAAAATATCTTCGCCCGTGATCTTCTTCAGCGCCTCGCCCGTAATCGCGCCGATGCCGCCCAGCTTCTTGTGGCCATAGGCGTCGGCCTGACCG
>Ga0182021_10008511_pt1 | contig 12143 bp, 9 predicted proteins | sample 612E3MmetaG_FD_120493 | JGI IMG/M metagenome (GOLD analysis project Ga0182021, IMG submission 120493) | Permafrost microbial communities from Stordalen Mire, Sweden - 612E3M metaG (Illumina Assembly) | ecosystem: Environmental > Terrestrial > Soil > Wetlands > Permafrost | place: Sweden...
GCCGCCCCGCCTTGCGAATCGGGAGCCCGGCGCGCGGCGCGATGGTACAGCCCGGGACGGATGGATGACGAGCCGGTGACCTGAACGATTGAACGTGAGGACGATGGCGGACAACAGCGGCACGCTCGTGGTCGTCGAGTCGCCTGCGAAGGCGAAGACGATCGGCAAATACCTCGGCAAGGGCTATACGGTCAAGGCGACCGTGGGGCATATCCGGGACTTGCCCGAGCGCGAGCTGGGTGTGGACATCGAAGACGGCTTCAAGCCCAAGTTCGTCACCGTCAAGGGCAAAGTGAAGGCGATTCAGGAGTTGAAGAAGGCGGCCAAGGAGGCCGCCCACGTCCTGATCGCGACCGACCCCGACCGCGAAGGCGAGGCCATCGCCTGGCACGTCCGGCAGCAGCTTGGCGCCGATCGCGTGCGCCGGGTGCTGTTCCACGAGATCACCAAGGACGCCATCCAGCGGGCCATCACCAACACCACTCAGATAGACGAGAAGAAGGTCGAGGCGCAGCTGGCGCGCCGCATCCTCGACCGGCTGGTGGGCTTCAAGGTGAGCCCGCTGCTGTGGAGGGCGCTCAAGACCGGGCTCTCCGCGGGCCGGGTGCAGACTGTCGCGCTGAGGCTCATCGTCGAGCGCGAGGACGAGATCGGCAAATTCGTGCCGCAGGAGTATTGGAGCGTCACGGCGCACTGCGAGAAATCCGCCCAGCCTTTCGATGCCGAGCTGCACAAGCTCGACGGGAAGAAGCCGGAGCTCCACGCCGAAGCGGCCGCGCTGGAGGTGGTCGCCGCCGTGCGGGACGCGGCCTTCGTCGTGACCGAGGTCAAGCGCAAGGAACGGCGCAAGCGCCCGCCCGCGCCGTTCACGACCAGTACGCTGCAGCAGGAAGCGGCCAAGCGCCTCGGCTTCTCGAGCAAGCGAACCATGCGGGTCGCGCAGGACCTGTACGAAGGCGTCGAGCTGGCCGACGAAGGCGCGGTCGGCCTGATCACCTACATGCGGACCGACTCGACGCGCGTCGCGTCGAGCGCGGTGGAGGCGGCACGGGCGTACATCCGCCGGCAGTTCGGCCAGCCGTACCTGCCCGACAAGCCGGTCCTGTACGGCGCCTCCCAGAACCCGCAGGCTCAGGACGCGCACGAGGCCATCCGGCCGACCGAGGTCGAGCGCACGCCCCAGAGCGTCCGCAAGGATCTCTCCGCCGACCAGTTCAAGCTGTATCAACTGGTGTGGCAGCGGTTCGTCGCCTCGCAGATCGCGCCTATCGTGTACGACACGACCACGGTGGACTTCGACCTGGGCCGCTACCTGTTCCGGGCGACCGGCTCGGTGATCCTGTTCGACGGGTACCACCGCCTTTATCACGAGGCGCGCGAACAGGGCGAGGGCCGCACGCTCGAGGACCTGACGCCGCTCCCGCCGCTCGCGGTCGGCGACCTGGTTACGCTCAAGGCGGTGGTACCGGAGCAGCACTTCACCGAGCCGCCGCCGCACTTCAGCGAGGCGTCGCTGGTAAAGGAGCTGGAGCGCCTCGGGATCGGCCGTCCGTCCACCTACTCGGCCATCAGCAGCACGCTCCTGGCGCGTCACTACGTGAGTCTGCTGGAGAAGCGATTCCACCCGACCGAGCTGGGCACCACGGTCGAGCGGATGTTGATCCCGCGGTTCCCGGACATCTTCAACGTGGAATTCACCAGCGAGATGGAGAGCGAGCTCGACCGCATCGAGGAAGGCGAGCTCACCCGGGTGCAGGTGCTGCAGGACTTCTGGCAGCCGTTCGCCAAGGCGCTTGCGTCCGCCCGGCCCGAGGAGATGATCTCGGAGGCTCACAACCTCGAAGGTCTGGCCGACCAGCGCTGCCCGCGGTGCGGCAGCGGGCTGGTGGCGAAGGCCGGCAGGTTCGGGCCCTACATCGCGTGCACCAAGGAGAAGGACCCGGAGTGCAAGTACACCAAGTCGCTCCGCAAGCCGCGCGCGCCGGACCGGCCCACCGATCAGCTCTGCCCGGAGTGCGGTGCGCCGCTGGTCATCAAGACCGGACGCTACGGCGAGTTCCTCGCGTGCACGCGGTATCCCAAGTGCAAGCACACCCAGCCGGTCCCGCTCGGCGTCAAGTGTCCGAAGTGCGGCGTGGGCGACCTGGCCGAGCGCAGGAGCAAGCGCGGCCGCTCCTTCTTCGGGTGCTCGCGCTATCCGGAATGTGACTTCACCGTGTGGAACCGGCCGGTGCCGGTGGTGTGCCCGTCCTGCGGGTACGTCGGGGCGGAGAGCAAGGAGAGCAAGGCGAAGGGGGCGTTCCGGAAGTGCCTGAAGTGCGGAACGGAGTTCGCGGCCGAGGAGACGCCGGCGCCGGTGGGAGCGGAGACCGCCACGCCGGTCCCCTCCTGACGGCGACGGTCGTCGGTGGCGGCCTCGCCGGCTGCGAGGCGGCGTGGGCGCTCGCGGAGCGTGGCATCCGGGTCACGCTGATGGAGATGCGCCCGGCGGCACGTACTCCCGCGCATCAGACCGATCTCCTGGCCGAGCTGGTCTGCAGCAACTCCTTCAAGAGCGTCGAGACGAGCAACGCGCACGGCCTGCTCAAGGCGGAGTTGCGCCTCCTGGGCAGCCTGCTGCTCAGGTGCGCCGACGAGGTCCGGGTGCCGGGCGGCGCGGCGCTCGCGGTGGATCGGGTGCTCTTCGCTCGGCGCGTCACCGAGCTGGTCGCAGCCCACCCCAACGTCCAGGTGGTGCGCGAGGAAGCGACGGACCTCCCGGCGCCGGGCGTCGTAGCCACCGGCCCGTTGACCTCGGACCGGCTCGCGGCCACCATCGCGCGGCGGCTCGGCGCCGAGTCGCTGGCTTTCTACGACGCCATCGCGCCAATCGTCGCAGCCGACTCCCTCGATCGCTCGCGCCTCTTCGCGGCGTCCCGGTACGGCAAAGGCGAGGGAGACGACTACCTCAACGCCCCCCTTTCCGGCTCCGAGTACGAAGCGTTCATCGCCGAGTTGACGTCCGCCGACCGGTACGAGGGCCACGGCTTCGACGGCGTGCCGTACTTCGAGGGCTGCCTGCCGGTGGAGGAGATGGCGTCCCGCGGGCGCGACACCTTGCGCTACGGGCCGATGAAGCCGGTCGGGCTGGTGGATCCCGTCACGGGCCGGATGCCGTACGCCGTCGTCCAGCTGCGCCGGGAGGACAGCGCGGGCCAGATGTGGAACCTGGTGGGGTTCCAGACGCGCCTCAGGACTGGCGAGCAGCAGCGGGTTTTCCGGATGGTGCCGGGACTCGAGGGGGCGGAGTTCCTGCGCCTGGGCTCGATTCACCGCAACAGCTACCTCAATACGCCGGCCTGCCTCTCACCGCACCTCGCGCTGCGGGACGCGCCGACCACGCTGTTCGCGGGCCAGCTCACCGGCATCGAAGGGTACACCGAGTCCCTTGGCACCGGCCTCCTGGCCGGGCTCAACCTGGCGCGCCTGTTGAGCGGGCTGGAGCCGCTGATTCCGCCTCCGGAGACGATGCTCGGTGCCCTGCTCGCCTACCTCCGGGATGCGGACGTGAAGGCCTTTCAGCCCATGAACGCCAACTTCGGCCTGCTGCCCCCGCTGGAGAGCATCCCGCGCGACCGCAGGAGGAAGAAGGAGCTGCTGGGTGAGCGAGCCCTCGCGGCGATGGGTGGGTTCGCCGGGAAGATCCATGAGGCTTGAGGCGGCCGATTTCCTGCGCTACCTGGAGTCGGAACGGAACGACTCCCCCAACACCGTGAAGGCGTATGGGCGCGACGTCGCGGCGTTCGCGGGCTTCCTGGACGGCTATTACGGCGGGGAGAGCTGGACCTGGGCGGGTGTGGACCGGCTGGCGATGCGCGGTTTCCTCGCCGACGCGTCGCGCCGCGGCTGGTCCAAGCGGACCATGGCCCGCGCCCTCTCGGCGGTGCGCGCGTTCTACCGGTTCCTCAACCTGCACCATGGCGTGGACGTGAATCCCGCCAAGGCCGCCAGCACGCCGAAGCTCGAGAAGCGCCTTCCCGCCTATCTCGACCGGAAGGCGGTGGATCGCCTGTTCGCGTTGGCCGAGACCCGCGCCGGCGAGAACACCTTCCGCTCCGTGCGCGACCGCGCCATTCTGGAGTTGTTCTATTCCACGGGCATGCGCCTCTCGGAGCTGGTGGGCCTGAACCTGGAGGACCTCGATCTGGTTTCCGACCAGGTGCGGGTGCGGGGCAAGGGCAGGAAGGAGCGGTTGCTCCCGGTGGGCCGGCCGGCCGTCACGGCGCTCCGGCATTACTACCTGCGCCGCGACGAACTCCTGCGGGAGGCGGCCGGCGCGGAGCGCCGCGCGGTATTCGTGAGCGAGCGGGGGCACCGCCTCACGCCCCGCGCCGTGCAGCTCCTGATGCGCCGCCTGCTGGATGTGGTGAGCGAGGGGCAGAAGATCACCACCCATTCGCTCCGGCACTCGTTCGCGACGCACCTGCTCGACGCGGGGGCGGACCTGCGGGCGGTGCAGGAGCTGCTGGGCCATGCGTCGCTCTCGACGACCCAGATTTACACGCACACCAGCGTCGAGCGGCTGAAGCACGTCTACCACCAGGCACACCCGAGAGCCTAGATGGACACGATACGCGCCACCACGATCCTCTGCGTGCGGAAGAACGGCCACGTCGCCATGGGCGGCGACGGCCAGGTCACCGTCGGCGAGACGGTGATGAAGTCGCACGCCCAGAAAGTACGGACGCTCAAGGGCGGGAAGGCGGTCGCCGGCTTCGCCGGCGGCGCAGCCGACGCCCTGACGCTGTTCGAGAAGTTCGAGGAGAAGATGGAGCGCTATCCGGGCAACCTCGCCCGGTCGGCGGTCGAGCTCGCCAAGGACTGGCGGAGCGACCGGGTGCTGCGGCGGCTCGAGGCGCAACTGGTGGTGGCGGACAAGGACAAGGGGCTGCTGGTGACCGGGAACGGCGACGTGATCGAGCCCGACGACGGGATCCTCGCCATCGGCTCCGGCGGAAGCTACGCGCTGGCCGCGGCGCGCGCGCTGCTGGCGCACGCTCCACTGACGGCCCGCGAGATCGTCACGCAGAGTCTCGAGATCGCGGCGGATATCTGCATCTACACCAACCGGAATCTCACGATTGTCGAGCTGGAGTAGAGCGGCGGTCGGCGCGGCACTCGGCGCCGCGCTCGGCGGCTGGATCGTCGCCGCCCTCACTCCCCGGGACTTCACCGTCGGCACGTTCCAGGACGACGCCCAGTACGCCGTCCTCGCCAAGTCCATCCGCGAGGAGCACACCTACCGCAACCTCAACTTCCCGGGCCGCCCTCCCGAGCTGAAGTTCGCGCCGGGGTGGCCGGCGGTGCTCGCGCTCGCGTGGAAGCCGGGCGCGAGTGGCGACGCCAATCTCCAGCGCCTGCGCTGGGTCAATCTGATGCTGGTGGGTCCGCTGGCCGGCGTGGTGGCGGTGGCGGGGATGCAGGTCTTCGGCCTTCCGGCGGCGCTGAGCGCGATCGTGGCTGTCGCGAGCGTGGCGTCGCCGGCGGAGCAGACCTGGTGGACCATCCCGATGTCGGAGCCGCTCTGCCTCGCTCTGCTCGCGCTCGGCCTCGTCCTGGTGGCGGGAGGCCGGTTCCGGGGCGCCGCACTGACCCTGGCCGCCGCCGTCTACGTGCGCAGCATCGCCGCGCCGTTCCTCGTCGCGCTGGTGATCGCCTGCGCGTGGAAGCAGGGGTGGAAACGCGCCGTCCAGCCGGCGCTGATCGGCTTGGGTGTCCTGGCGCCTTGGATCCTGTATGTGCTCGTAAATCGCCATACGGTGCCACCGGTCCTCGCGGGCGCCGGCTATGGCTCGTACGCCGCCTTCTATGGGCAGGGCCTCTCCGCCGATCCCGTCACCATGCTCTTCACCGTCCCTCTGGCCAACGCGCCGATGATCATGCAGGCGCTTGGCCGGGCGGTGCTTGGCTGGCACTGGGCGCCTCAAGCGGTCGAGATCGTCCTTGGGCTTGCGATCACCTGGCTGGTCGCGAGGGCGGCCCGGCTGCGGCCGGTCTTCCTGATCGGTCTCGGGCTCTACGTGCTCACCGTGCTCTTCTGGCCCTTCCCGCAGGAGGACCGTTTCGTGGGAAGCGTCTGGCCGCTCCTCCTCCTCGCAGTCCTGGCGGCGCTCCCCTCGCCCAGGGTGCGCTGGGGGCTGGTCTGCGCCACGGCTCTCACCGCGACCCTCGGCTTCGCGCATGCCAAGGGGATCGAGCGCCACCGGGAGCGGAGCCGCTCGTCGCTCGCACTCATGGACTCGGTGCGCACCCGCATCCCGCCCGGCAAGCTCGTGGCGACCAGCAATCCGCCGTTCGTCTACCTGCGCCTCGGGAATCCCACCATGGTGAGCTGGCGCGAGCGCAGCTACCGCTGGTACCGGGAGGGTTACTGGGCCACGGCCTGGGGGCTGGGCGACGACCTCTGGGAGATCATTCGCGCATACGGCCCCGATTACCTTATCATCGAGAGGCGTGGGGCCGAGGGGCGTTACGCGGCCGGAAGCCTGATCCGGCAGTGCCCCGGGGTCCTCGAGCGGGTTTGGGGCACACCGGGGGGCGAATACCTTTTCGCCGTCCACGACGGCCTCCCCTGCGCGCCCGAGACCACGAAGCAATGACGGCGCCGATGCGCCATGAGGAATGATGGCAGAGCTTGAGACCAAGAAGGGCGCTGAGCCGCCGGCGGAGCAGGGGCCCGAGCCCCTCCCCTGGCTGGAGGAGCTGCCGCCCCGGCAGATCGTCGCGGAACTCGATCGCTACATCGTGGGGCAGGGGGCGGCCAAGAAGGCCGTGGCTATCGCGATCCGCAACCGGTGGCGCCGCTCCCAGGCGCCGGACGACATCCGCGAAGAGATCCTCCCCAACAACATCATCATGATCGGTCCGACCGGGGTCGGGAAGACGGAGATCGCTCGTCGGCTGGCGCGGCTCGCCGGCGCGCCGTTCGTCAAGGTGGAGGCGTCGAAGTTCACCGAGGTGGGTTACGTCGGACGCGACGTGGAGTCCATGGTGCGCGACCTGGTGGACTCCGCGATCAACATGGTACGCGGCGAGCGGGAGGACGACATCTATCCGCAGGCGGAGGCCCGGGCCGAGGAGCGGCTGCTGGACCTCCTTCTCCCTTCGCCGTCGGCGCAGGGCGGAGCACCGGCGCCCGGCGCGGGAGCTGGACCGCCGCAGGCGGGTCCGCCACGCGTGGATGCCGGCGCGGCGGCGGGCGTGCGCACCCTGTTCGTGGTCTCTCCCAAGGGCGACGTGACGGAGCGGAACGAGGGGGAGGACGCGACGATCAAGGAGCGCCGGGAGCGCACGCGGGAGAAGCTCCGCGCGCTCCTCAAGGATGGGAAGCTTGAGGAGAAGGACGTCGAGGTGGACGTGACGCAGGAGTCCTTCCCCCCGATGGACATGTTCCAGCAGCCGGGGATGGAAGGGCCGGACATCAACATGATGGACTGGCTCAAGGAGATGCTCCCCAAGCGGAAGAAGCGGCGCACCGTGCGCGTCAGCGAGGCGCGCCGCATCCTGATTGACGAGGAGTTGCGCAAGCTGGTGGACATGGACGACGTCGTGAACGAGGCGCTGGATCGCGTCGAGAACCACGGCATCGTCTTCATTGACGAGTTGGACAAGATCGCCGGCGAGCGCGGGTCGGTGGGCCCCGACGTGAGCCGGGAGGGCGTGCAGCGCGACCTGCTGCCGATCGTCGAGGGCTCGACCGTTCAGACCCGTTACGGGCTGGTGCGCACCGACCACGTCCTGTTCATCGCCGCCGGCGCGTTCCACGTCTCGAAGCCGTCCGACCTGATCCCCGAGTTGCAGGGGCGATTCCCTATCCGCGTCGAGCTGGCGCCGCTCACCGAGGAGGACTTCGTCCGCATCATGACCGAGCCGGAGAACGCCCTCACCAAGCAGTACGCGGCGCTGTGCGCCGCCGAAGGGGCCACGCTCGAATTCTCCGACGAGGGGATCCGCGAGGTGGCGCGCATCGCCGCGATCCTGAACGAACGCATGGAGAACATCGGGGCGCGCCGGCTTCACACCGTGCTCACCACCCTGCTCGAGGACACGCTGTACGACCTGCCCGACGTGCCGGACAAGCACATCGTCTTCGACCAGGCCCGGGTCAAGCAGCGGCTCGACGAGATTGTCCAGGACGAGGATCTGCGCAAGTACATTCTCTAATCGAGGCGCCGCCGTAGGGCGATGCACCCGGTCCAGCGGTGCGTCATCCCCGCCGGTGGAAGCGACCGTGGCTGAGGCTCCGTCCCCGGTGGACTCGGGCCGACCGTGACTCCATCGCTCGAGCTTGCTCCGGCGCGCAGGCAGGGGTAGGTTCACCTGCCTGCTGTCATTTTGACCGACAACCACTGACGGCCATGCCAAAGCGCGACTATCTCGTCTTTTCCGATCTCACGAAGCCCCAAGTTGATGGCCTCTTTCAGCTTGCGACCAGGATGAAGGCGGGTGAGTACCGGGAGAGGCCCCTCGCCGGCAAGACGCTTGCGATGATCTTCGCCAAGTCGTCTACGCGAACCAGGGTTTCCTTTGAGGTGGGCACGTACCAGCTGGGGGGGCACGCGCTCTTCCTCTCGTCCCGGGACATTCAGATCGGCCGGGGCGAGCCGATACCGGACACGGCGCGCGTGCTGTCGCGCTACGTGGACGGGATCATGATCCGCACCTTCGACCACGCGGAGGTCGAGGAGTTGGCGACGCATGCCTCCGTCCCCGTCATCAACGGCCTGACCGACCTGCACCACCCCTGCCAGATCCTGGCGGACGTGCTCACGATCCAGCAGCACCTCGGCGGCTACGCGGGGAAGCGGGTGGCGTGGATCGGGGACGGCAACAACATGGCCAACTCGTGGCTCGATGCCGCCGCGCTGCTGGGGTTCGAGCTGCGGCTCGCCTGCCCGGAGGGGTACGAGCCCGACCACGACATCTACCAGCGAGCCAGGAAGCTGACCACGACGCTCATCACGGAGGAGCCGGAGGAGGCGGCCGAGGGGGCGGACGTGGTCACGACGGATGTCTGGGCCTCGATGGGCCAGGAGGGCGAGGCGGAGGAGCGGAAGCTCGCCTTCAAGGGGTACGTCGTTGATGCCGAGCTGATGAGGCGCGCCAAGCCGTCGGCCATCTTCCTGCACTGTCTGCCCGCGCATCGCGGCGAAGAGGTCACGGCGGAGGTAATCGAAGGTCCGCAGTCGCGGGTGTTCGACGAGGCGGAGAACCGCCTCCACGTCCAGAAGGCACTGCTCGCAACCCTGATGGGATGATCCGATGGCCGAGAACCTGAAGCGCACCCCGTTCTACGACCTGCACGTGGCCGCCGGCGCGAAGATGGTGCCGTTCGCCGGCTACGAGATGCCGGTCCAGTACGCCGAAGGCATCACCGCCGAGCACCTGACGGTCCGGCGGGGCGCCGGCCTCTTCGACGTGACGCACATGGGTGAGTTCGACATCACGGGGCCGGACGCGCTCGCGTACGTCTCCTACGTGACAACGAACGATCCAGCGGCGCTCGAGGTCGGGCAGGTGCAGTACTCCTGCTTCACCCACGAGACCGGCGGCATCGTGGATGACTGCCTCGTCTACCGGTTCGCCGGCAAGATGATGCTGGTGGTGAACGCTTCGAACATGGCGAAGGACTGGGCCCACATCAGCCGGTACGCCGCGAAGTTCGACGTGAAGCTCGCCAACGTGTCGGACCAGGTCGCGCTGCTGGCGCTCCAGGGCCCGCGCTCGCAGGCGGTGTTGCAGCCGCTGTGTCCGGGCGTCGCTCTCGACGCGATCAAGTACTACCACTTCACCGAAGGCAAAGTCGCGGGAGTGCAGTGCGTCATCAGCCGCACCGGCTACACCGGCGAGGACGGCTTCGAGCTGTATCACGCGAACGCGGATGGGGTCAAGCTGTGGCACGCGCTCGTCCGGCCGGGCGGTGAGGTGAAGCCGGTGGGGCTGGGCGCGCGCGACAGCCTGCGGCTCGAGATGGGATACCCGCTCTACGGAAACGATATTGACGACGAGACCACGCCGCTCGAGGCGGGCCTGGGCTGGATCGTGAAGCTCAAGAAGCCCGATTTCGTGGGAAAGGCGGCACTGGAGGCGCAGAAGGCCAGGGGGCTCGGGCGCAAGCTGGTGGGCTTCACCCTGCAGGAGAAGGGCTTCCCGCGGCACGGCTACCCGGTATGGGTGGATGGCCAGCGCTCGGGGGACGTGCGGAGCGGGATTGTATCGCCTTCGACGGGCGACCCGATCGGCACGGCCTACCTCCCGATGCTGGTGGCGAAGCCGGGCAAACGCTTCGAGGTCGAGATCCGCGGCAAGCGGCTGCGGGCGCAGGCGGTGGAGACGCCGTTCTGGAAGAAAGGCTCGCACCGCTGATCCGGCTCGCGGTCCTTACCGTATCGGACGGCGTGGCCGCCGGGCAACGTCAGGACATGTCGGGGGCGGCGATCGCCGAGTGGGCGGCGGCGCGCGGGTACCGGGTGGTGGTGCGGGACGTCGTGTCGGATGAGACGCCGGCGATCGCCGGCAGGCTGGTGGCGTGGGCGGACGGGGGTGAGGTGGACGTGATCCTCACCACGGGAGGAACGGGGCTGTCGGCCCGGGATCGCACTCCCGAGGCGACGCGGGCGGCGCTGGAGAAGGAGGCCCCCGGCATCGCCGAAGTGCTGCGGGCCAAGGGAGCCGCGCGGGTGCCGCGCGCCGCCCTGTCTCGCGGGACCGCGGGGACGCGGGGCAGAGCGCTCATCGTGAACCTCCCCGGTTCCGTGAGCGGCGTGAAGGACTCGTTGGCGGCCATCGAGCCGCTCGTCGAGCACGCCGTGGAGCTGTTGCAGGGCAAGACCGAGCACACCTGATGGCACATCGGATTCTCATCACGATGGATGATCTCGAGGCGGCGGTCCGGCTGAACGCTGCGTTCGAGGCCGCCGGCTTCGAGACGTGGATGGTCTCGGCCCAGGACGACGTCAAGGCGGCCGTCCTGCGCGAGGACCCCGACCTCGTGCTCTTGACGGGTGGGCTGCACGAGCCGGCGGCGGGCCGGCTGCTGGCGCTGGTGCGCGACGGGCGCGTGGCCACGTTGGGGCTGCTTGAGCCCACGGACGCTGATCCGGCGGCGGTGATTCACCGGATGGGCCTCACGGCCGCCGTGGCCAAGCCGGCGGACGCGGCGGAGACGGTAGCGCTGTGCCGGCGTCTGATCGAGCGCAAGCAACTGCAGGAGCGCACCGGGATCCTGGGCGACCATCCGGCCATTCAGGAAGTCCTGATCAAGATCGAGCAGATGGCCCCGGTTTCGAGCACGGTGCTGATCGAAGGCGAGTCGGGTACCGGCAAGGAGCTGGTGGCGCGGGCCATCCACGACCTGTCTCCGCGGAGGGCGCGGCCCTTCATCGCGGTCAACTGCGCGGCGCTCCCCGAGACGCTCCTGGAGTCCGAGCTGTTCGGGCACGAGAAAGGTTCCTTCACCGACGCGGTGGAGCGGCGGCTCGGCCGGTTCGAAATCGCCAATACGGGGACCATTCTGCTCGACGAAGTGGGGGAAATGCCGCCCTCGACCCAGGTCAAGCTGCTCCGGGTCCTGGAGGAGCGGGAGTTCTTCCGGGTGGGTGGCGCGACGCCGATCAAGGTGGACGTCCGGGTGGTGGCGGCGACCAACCGGCCGCTGAGGGAGGCGATGGCCACCGGCGATATCCGCTCCGATCTCTACTACCGGCTCAACGTCCTCTCGATCTACCTGCCGCCCCTGAGGGAGCGGCGGAGCGACATCCCGCTCCTCGTGCGTCGGTTCATCCACGAGTTCAGCAAGCTGCACGACCGGCCGTTCCGCGGTATCGAGCCGGCGGCGCTCCAGATCCTGGTGGACTCTCCGTGGCCGGGCAACGTGCGGCAGCTGCGCAACCTGGTCGAGTCCATGGTGGTGCTGTCTCCCACGAGCGAGATCCGTCCGGAGGACATCCCGCGCGAGGTGCGGGAGCAGGGGAGGGAGCGGCTGTTGCCCGTCAGAGTGCCGGGCATGACGCGCGAGGTGTCTGGCCAGGAGCTGACCTACATCGTCCAGTCGCTGCTCGATCTTCGGCTCCAGGTCGAGGATCTGCGGCGCCGGCTCGAGGAGC
>Ga0182021_10008512_pt1 | contig 12143 bp, 9 predicted proteins | sample 612E3MmetaG_FD_120493 | JGI IMG/M metagenome (GOLD analysis project Ga0182021, IMG submission 120493) | Permafrost microbial communities from Stordalen Mire, Sweden - 612E3M metaG (Illumina Assembly) | ecosystem: Environmental > Terrestrial > Soil > Wetlands > Permafrost | place: Sweden...
GCCTTGAAATCGTTCAGAGCCGCCGTTGACATAAAACAGCGCTTGGCCGCCGCCGATCCAGGCGATACGCAGCGGCAGGACGCTCTCGTCTATTCCCAAGTCGAGGCAGGCGATGTGCTGGTCGCGCTGGGCGAGTTGCCCGAGGCGCTCAAGTTCTTTCAGGATAGCTTGGCGATCGGTGAGAAGCTCACCGCGAGCGGCCCCGCCAGCGGCGACTGGCAGCGCAGTCTGAGCATTTCCCAGGAGAGGGTTGCCAAGGTTCTGAGGCTCCAGGGGAAGCTGCCGGAGGCGCTAAAATACTATCGCGATGCCCTGGCCATCCGGGAGCCGCTCGCCAAAGCCAGCCCCGGCGATGCGCGGGCGCAGCGCGATTTGTCGATATCCTATGAGGCGATCGGTATTGTGCTGGAGGAGCAAGGCAACCTGCCGGACGCGCTCGCGTCCTACCGCGGCTGCCTCGCGATCCGGGACGCCGCCGCCAAGGCCAGCCCGGGCACCGGCGGGCGGCAGCGGGATTTGCTTGTGGCCAAGAACAGAGTGGGCGGCGTGCTGCAGATGCAGGGCGATCTGCCTGGGGCGCTCGAACACTATCGCGATGGCCTCGCAATCGCGGAGAGGTTCACTAGCGCCGATACGGGCGATGCCCGGTGGCAGCGCGATCTGGCGGTGTCCAACGAATATGTGGGCAGTGTGCTGATGGCGCAGGAGGATCTGTCCGGGGCGCTCAAATACTACGAGGAGAACCTCGCCATCCTGGACCGGCTGGCCAAGAGCGATGCGGCCGGTGCGGAAGGGCAGCGCAGCCTGGCGCTGAGCCATGCGCGCATGGGAGAGCTGCTGTCGAGAAAAGACCGGAAGGAGGAGGCGGCCCGCTCGTTTCAGCAGGCTCTGGACATCCTAGACGCGCTGCCGGTGCGTCCGGGCGATACGGAAGCACGGCTGGCCGCGGTCGATCCGTTATGGCGGCTGGGCGCATTGAAGGGCAAGGAGGGCGAAGCGGACCTGCGGCGCGCACTGAGCATCCTGACCGAAGTGCGCGGCGCCGGCCGGCTCGATGCGGCGCGGATGGACTGGATTCCGGGCTTGGAGATGCAAATCGCGAACCTCCCTTACCTGAAGGCCAAGATTGAAATCGAAGCCGCCTTCAAGGCGGGAGCCTACGACAAGGCGGTGACAGCTCAAACGAAGCTTGCCGCGGTGAAGGGGAAGGCAGAGCGCAAGGTGGCCGGTAAGCCGGGCTTGGTGACTGCCGATGCCCTGCTTTCGCTTGGCTGGTACAAGCTCTTTGCACGCGATTTCAAGGACTCGCTTGAAACAACGGAACGCGCGCTCGCCATCGAGCCCGGCTGGCTGCCCGCAACCATGAACAAGGCGCATGCGCTGATGTTTCTCGGCCGGGCGAAGGAGGCGCAGACGATCTACGAGCGCTACAAGGGCCAGCACATCGAAGGTTTTGGGCAATGGGAGACCGTGGTCCTCGCCGATTTCAAGGAACTTGAGAAACGGGGGCTCAAGAATCGCCACTTCACGGAAATCAAGGCGCTACTGGCCGCGAAATAGGCCGCCACGGGGCCGGCGCCCGCTGTACGGCCCCCAAAATGCGTATAGTTTTTGTCTAGTTGTAACAATATCTTAACATCTTTGTGGCCCGAATACCAAGGGTTCAGTGTGCAGGAAAGCCCGCCAGCGCTTGCGCCGCAGGGCTTTTTCGTGCACGAAGTCCCGCCAGGCCGCGCTCTGTGCCTATCAAGACACAAGCGGAAACGATGTGGAATCGCTTGGGCCTGACGTATTTAAAAATTGCGCGGAATCGGCTAGCGCACGAGAATCCAACGCGGTTTTTCGCGTCTTAGGCCACTTCGATAACCAAGAGGGGAAAGCACCCATGGCGAAAGCCACCAAACCAGCACCAGCACCCGCAGCAAAGCCGAAGGCAGCAGCCCCGGCCAAACCCGCCGCCAAAGGCGCCGCTCCTGCAAAGGCAGCCGCGGCCGCCAAGGCGGTGAAGGTCGAGCTTATCACGCTGCGCCAGCTTGCCGCCGAGATCGGCGAGGAGCATGGCCTGTCGCAGAAGCAGGCCAACGGCGTGCTCGCAAGCACCATCACGCTCATCGGCGAGCATCTCAAGAAGGGCGCGCGCATCCGCATCCAGGGCCTTGGCACTCTCGAAGTGCGCAAGCGCGCCGCCCGCATGGGCCGCAACCCCTCGACGGGCGAGCCCATCCAGATCAAGGCCAGCAAGAAGATCGCCTTCCGCGCGTCCAAGGACCTCGCAGAGGCCATATAAGCGGTTCCGGTGCGGGGCGCAGAAGCCGCCGTACCGGCCGTGCCCATAGCCTGCCCGCGAAGGGCCGGCTGGCCGCAGTCTGAGAGCGCACGCTTTTGGCGAGCCAAGAGCGCTCTATTCCGAAAGATGCGCTCGCAGGCATACCATGCTGGAGACTCCCGGAAGCGCCGCAAGCGCTGCCGGGAGTGCCAGTCTTGGTTCCCCGGAGCTACGAAGGTCTTCGGCGCCTGTGCCGTGTTCGCGGCGGCTCCTAGCGGTAGATTTTGACTGCCACGCCCCTGGCCCTCTCGATAACGGAAGGGGCATCCAGCGTGTCTTCGAAACACTGAAATGCACCTCCAGCGTCAATCTATTGGGCAGCGCCGCCGCGAAACGCGCGACGCCGTGCTGCGCCGCCTCGCTGTCCTTCCACAGGCTGAGCCGTGCGCGCCTCCCCGCGACATGCCGAAGCGGAGCCCCTCGATTGCCTCGGGAAAGCACCCAGCGAAGTTCGTCTCTCCGCCGATCCCGTTTATGTCTACGCGCGCGGTGAAGCCCGCTGCTTTTGCGCGGGCATAGGTTTGGCGGGACCGCGGCGGCACCAAATACGAAGCCCGCCCCTGGATCGGGTCCAGAGGCGGGCTACGATGAAGCAATCAGGTGGATTGTGGATTGGCCAAGCGCTCAGCGCTTGCAGGAGATGCTGACGCGGGCCTGTCCCTCGTTCAGGTTCGTCTCCATCAGGTTCAACTCGCACTCGACGTCCTGGCTGCGGAACACCTTGCGCTCGCCGAACGCCAAGCCGACGCCCTGCCGGTTGACCGCCACCTTCACTTGACGCGGTCCGACTTGCTGCAGCGCCAGCCTGACGCCGATCTCGTCATACTGCTTTTCCTGGTCCTTCTTCAGCATGATGTTGTCGTAGAACACGACTGTCGAGGGCTGGCGTCCAGGCTGCGATACGGCGGCCGCAGCCGGGGCGGCCTGCTGCGCCTGTGCAGCGCCGCCACCGCCCGAGAGCGAGGCTAGCTGCGTCTGGCAGCGGCCGAATTGATCCGATGCCGTGGCCACGAGCTGGTGGAGCTGGGCGACCTCTCCCGCAAGGTTGGCGCCAGCGCCGCCGCTATCGCCGCGTCCGCGTCCACCGTCCTCGGCGAGCCTCGTCCTCAGAGACTCGATGGAGGCAGCCAGCACCTTGATCTGATCGGCGGAAGAAGGCTGTGGCCTCGGGTCGGGCCGCGTGTTGGCTGCGATCGTGTGGATCTCCTCCGCGAGCGTCTTGGGAAGCTTGGCCTCGCTGTTCTGCAAGGCGGCCACCGCCGTGCGCAGTTCCTCGGCGACGGCGCGCCGCGCGACGGATTCCTGCGCCTGTATGGAGGCGCTTAGCGTGCGGATCTCGTCAAGGAGTGCCTTGGGTGCTTTGGGCTCCTGCTTTTCGAGCTTCGTGTTCAGCGCGGTAACCTGCTCGCGGATGGTATGCAGCGCTTCGGTATAGTCGGGGACGACCGGCGCCGACAGGCCCTCGGCTCCGCGGTTCGGCTGGGCACCTCTGAATGCCTCGACCTGGCGCGACAAAGCCTTGATTTCATCCAGCATCGGCTTGTTGCTGTCGCCCGTCTCGGCCGAAGACCGGCCGCCGGCCTTTAAGGCCTCGACTTGGCGGGACAGGGACTTGATCTCTTCCAGCACCGGCTTGCTGCTGTCGCCCGTCTCAGCCGGAGACCGGCCGCCGGCTTTCAAGGCCTCGACGTGGCGGGACAGGGACTTGATCTCCTCAAGCACGGGCTTCAGGCCCTCGCCAGAATCAGCCGCCGCGGGGCGGTTCTTCGACGCCTCCATCTGGCGGGAAAGCGCTTTAATCTCCTCAAGAACGGGCTTGAGGTTCGGCTCAGGTTCCGCTGCCGTGCGGGCCTTCAAAGTCTCAACCTGCCTTGCCAAGGCTCTGATCTCGTCCAGCACGGGTTTCGCTGCCTGTCCCGTGTCGGCGGCCGGCTTTATGGCTGCGAGGGATTCAACTTGTTTGGAAAGCGTTCGGATATCGTCCTGCACGGGCTTAAGTGCAAGCGCGCTGACCGCCCCTGTGGAGCCGCCGCCACCACCCGGTATGCCAGCAATCTGAGCCTTGATTTCGTCCAGATTGCCACGTCCCGCGGAATAGCCAGCGTAGAAACCTACCGCTCCGGCGCCAACGAACGAGGCGATACCTACCGCGGCAAGAAAAGTAAGTGCTTTAAATGGTTCCATGGTATCCGGCAGCCCCCAACCCAGGCAATTTTAGCGTGCACTATCTTCGTGGAATTTAGCCATTCTTTGGCTGAACAACGGCAATATCGGGGGCATCTTCCGCTTTCATGCCCACGATATGGTAGCCTGCGTCGACGTGATGCACCTCTCCGGTGACGCCACGGCTCAAGTCCGAAAGCAGGTAAAGACCTGCTCCGCCCACATCTTCAAGCGCTACATTCCTCCGCATGGGCGAGTTCAGCTCGTTCCATTTGAGGATGTAGCGGAAATCCGCGATGCCCGAGGCGGCAAGCGTTTTGATCGGCCCAGCGGAGATCGCGTTGACGCGGATCTTCTGCCGGCCGAGATCCTCGGCGAGATAGCGCACGCTTGCCTCCAGCGCCGCCTTGGCCACGCCCATGACGTTATAGTGGGGCATGACTTTCTCGGCGCCGTAGTAGGTGAGCGTCAGCAAAGAGCCGCCATTGGTCATGAGCTTCTCGGCCCGCTGCGCGATCGCCGTGAAGGAGTAGCAGGAAATGTTGAGCGTCATCGCGAAGTTTTCGGGCGAGGTGTCGAGATAGCGCCCGTCAAGCTCATCCTTGTTGGAAAAGGCGATGGCGTGCACCACGAAATCGAGGCTGCCCCAGTCCGCCTTCAACGTTTCGAAGACGGCATCGAGGGAGGCGGTATCCGTGACGTCGCAGGGCAGCACATGCTTCACGCCAAGCTCCGCGGCCAGCGGCTCCACGCGCTTCTTCAAGGCGTCGCCCTGGTAGGTGAAAGCCATTTCCGCGCCCTGGTCCGCCGCAGCCTTCGCGATCCCCCAGGCGATGGACCTGTTGTTCGCGATGCCCATCACCAAGCCTCGCTTGCCGTGCATCAATAGTCCTGCTTGAGCCACTTTCGCTCCCCGTGTTACCGGCGTCGCATCCTACACATTAACAAGACGCCGTAAAGTGCTAGGTTGGGGGGATGGTTACGCTTGGCGGCCGGGCCGGTTCGCGGGTGTTCGCCCTGCAGGAGGCCTAGCGCAAGCTTCCGGCCTTAAGGGAGTGTGCCAGAGCCGCTTTTTGAGGTGAATCATGCTCGACTGGACCGATGTGGTATTGCGCCTTACCGTGGCCACCTTGATGGGCACGGTGATCGGCCTCGACCGGGATTTGCGCGGCAAGTCCAGCGGTGTCAGGACCATGGCCATCGTGGCGCTTGGCTCCGCCACCATCGTGCTCGCCAGCCAATATCCCGCGCACATGGCCGACTTGGCCGCTGGCAGCCGCGTCATGCAGGGGATCATCACCGGCATAGGCTTTCTCGGTGCGGGGGTGATCTTGCGCCATCCAAGCGGCGGCAGGGTCCACGGCCTGACCACGGCCGCGTCCATCTGGCTGACCGCCTGCGTCGGCGCGGCTTGCGGTGCTGGGGCATGGCCCATCGTGGTGGTTTCCGGCATGCTTGTCGCCATCGTGCTAGGCTTCGGAAAGGGTCTGGAGCGAGCCTTCGAACGCCGCTTCCCCCGCGGCGATCACACCGCCGGGGACGGACCGCACACAGAGATCTAACGTGCCCTTCAGCGTGGCTGGCACAGCGGAATACCGTATTTAATCAAGCCGCGAGGTGCGTTTCGACCGCCTGGCGCACGGCGCGGAGGCTGAAAGGCTTCGAGACGATCAGGTCGCGCTCCTCACCCATCGCGGCCACGGCTTCGGGATGCGCGGTGATGTAGATCACATTGGCGTCCTGGTTCTTGCGGATGGCCTTCACGACATCCACGCCGGTATCGCCCTTGAGCTTATAATCGGCCAGGATAAGTTGCGGCTTGCACTGCCCGGCGATGCGAAGCGCCTCGGCGCGGTTCTTGGCCATGCCCGCCACCACGAGCCCGAGCTTGGTTACGATTTCTTGCAACTCGCGGGCGATCAGTGCTTCGTCCTCGATGATAAGGACTGCTGCCGGCTTTCTCTGGAGCGCGAGCAGCGACAAGGTGTAGGTCTGCCGCACGTACTCTTCGCTTACATCCAGGATCGACGCCACATCGCCGTAGGGCAGGCCAATCGCGGCGTGGAGCGCTGCTACCTGCCTCTGCTCCTCGGGAAGGCGCAACAGCTGGGCGTGAAGGCCGCTGCCGGCAGCGGCGGTGACGTTGCTGTTCCGCATGGAGGTGCGTGCGGCTTCGCCGACTTTCCTATAAAGGCTGAAGCGGGATATGGCGCGGCCAAAGACAGGTCCGATGTCCGGCGCCAGCGCCTTGAGCGCGGCCTCCACGGCAGCGTCGCTTAAGATGCGGTTGCCAAGCAGGCAAAAAGCATAGCGCCGCAGGTTATTAAGCTCGGCGAGTGCAAGGCTTTCAGTCATCTTTTCGCAGCGTCCCTTGGCTCTGCTACACGTACGGTATAAAGGTTTGCTTCTCGCCGGAGAAGGAGGAGTTGAACTCTACAAGAGATAATGGGGGTGAAAAAGCGGTAACTCTAGGGCATATTCCTTGGAACTTCCGATCCAGCGCGGCTTTCATAAAGAGGTTGCGCCAAAAATTGTGCCGGCAATGGCGGTTCCATTTAAGGTGGAGCCTGAGCCGCCATCGAATTTCCTGCCATGCGCACTTTAAAGCGCTTAGGCCGCCGGAATCGGCTTCATCCGTGCCGAAGCTGAGCAAATTTTATATCTATGTACAAATTCTTTGTGCGAAAACACCTGGAGCTGGCTCCCAAGGATCACGAAAAGTTTATCCGATTGCCCCGGCATTTCCGCCGGTACGGATTGCGAGGGCAAATTCTGCTGCAACCGTCGTCCTCGCGGAGGCGCCCAAGCCGCGCGATGCCGTCCAGTGTCCGGCACGGCGTGGAGCGGTGCGCAAACAGGGGACGCGGGGCGCTACTCCGCCTTGGCGAGCCTGTCGAATTCCATAAGCTCGCGCATGAGCCCCTCCAGCGATGAAACCGGAAGCATGTTCGGCCCGTCGGACGGCGCGTTATCGGGGTCCTGGTGCGTTTCGATGAAGAGTGCCGCCACGCCAACCGCGACCGCGGCGCGTGCAAGCACGGGCACGAAACGCCGCTCGCCGCCGCTTGCGGTGCCGCGCCCGCCAGGCTGCTGCACGGAGTGGGTAGCGTCGAAGGCGACTGGGCAGCCGGTTTCGGCCAGGATGGGCAGGGCGCGCATGTCGGTGACAAGCGTGTTATAGCCGAAGCTCACGCCGCGCTCTGTGACGAGCACATTCGGGTTGCCCGCGGCGAGAACCTTCGCCACCACGTTCTTCATGTCCCAAGGGGCGAGGAACTGGCCCTTCTTGATCTTCACCACGCGTCCGGTTTCCGCCGCGGCGATGAGAAGGTCGGTTTGCCGGCAGAGGAATGCCGGTATTTGCAGCACGTCCACGGCTTCGGCGACGGGCGCGCATTGCGCGGCGTCGTGCACGTCGGTCACGACCGGCAGACCGAACGTCTCGCGGATTTCGGCGAAAATGGGGAGCGCCGCCTTGAGCCCGATGCCGCGCGCGGCGCCCGCACTCGTGCGGTTCGCCTTGTCGAACGAGGTCTTGTAGATGACGGCGATGCGCAGCTTGTCCGCGATCTCCTTCAGCGCCGCCGCCATCTCAAGCGCGTGCATGCGGCTTTCGAGCTGGCACGGCCCCGCGAACAGTGCGAGCGGCAGGCGGTTGGAGATGCTTATATTGCCGATCTTGACCACGGGATTGGGGGACAGCGTGGCGGAAGGCTTTTGAGTCATGGGTTCGCTTTCGAGCACATATGCGGGCGTGGGCCGTCTCTAGCACGGCAAGGCCGCGATGGCCAAGAGTGCTCCAAGCTGCGGCTTTATCGATTGGAAGGAAAAGGACCCTGACTAATGGGAGCCCCTGCTTGGGGCATTAGGCGGGATGCTCCGATCATGCTTCCACATCGCCGGCATCTTGCTGTCCGGGGGGCTGCCAGAATTCGTTGAGGTGGGCGTGGTCGTTGTAAAACAGCACACGCCAGCCAGGCTCCTCGCCGGGGGCCTCGCGATAGCGCATGGCGGCAAGCCCCGTGTTCTCCATGCCCGCCATGCGCTGGAAGCGCTTGAATGTTTCGCCGTTCAGCATGCTGCCGAGGACCACGCGCGCCACCAAAGTGCGGAAGAAGTAACCATGCGTCACAACGGCGATTGAGGTTCCGGCGTGCGCCACAAGATGGGCCAGGGCAGCGTCCGCGCGCGCGATCAAATCGTCGAAATTTTCGCCGTCCTCCACGCGCACGCCGGGCATGTAGAGGGTCTTGTTCCACTCCGTCCAGACCGCTTGCGCCTCTGCGTCGTCGAAGGGCTTGCCGTTGATGCTGGCAGGCTTCATGCGCTCGACGAACAACTCCGAGTATTCGGGCGTCAGCCCTGCCGCTTGCGCGATCGCTTCCGCCGTACCCTTCGCCCGTTCCAGCGGGCTCGACAGGAGCGCCTGCACGCCAAGCCCGGAGATGCGCCTGGCGACGCAGGCCGCCTGCCAGCGCCCGGTTTCGCTCAGGGGCGACTCCGGCGGCTGGAAGACTGCCGACGCATTGGCAACGCTTTGTCCGTGGCGGACAAAGTATACGGTTTTCTCCATCTCCTCGCCCGGTTACTTGAGGGGGACGCGGGGAAACTGGCCCCGTGCTACCGCGAACGCAATGCTTCCGGAGTCTTAGGCCTAGACCAGCCGGCTCTGGTGGACCGCCGCGCCGATGAACGAGGCGAACAGCGGGTGCGGCTCGAACGGCCGCGACTTCAGTTCCGGATGGAACTGCACGCCCACGAACCAGGGATGATCCAGTATCTCGACAATTTCGGGCAGCTTCTTGTCCGGGGACATGCCCGAGAAGCGCAAGCCGGCCGCTTCCAGGCGCTCCAGATAATTGATGTTCACCTCGTAGCGGTGGCGGTGGCGCTCGCTGATGCGCGTCCTGCCGTAGATTCCAGCGACATGGCTGCCCTCGGTCAGGACCGCCTCATAGGCCCCAAGCCGCATGGTGCCGCCCTTCTCGCTCTGCGCGTCGCGGTGCACCGAGGCAGCACCGCTCGTCCATTCCGTCATCAGGCCGACCACGGGCTCGGCGGCCGGGCCGAACTCGGTCGAGTTCGCGCCGTCTATGCCCGCCACATGGCGCGCCACCTCGATCACGGCGAGCTGCATGCCGAAGCAGATGCCGAGATAGGGTACCTTGCGCACGCGGGCATAACGCGCCGCCGCGATCTTGCCCTCAGCACCCCGCTCGCCGAAGCCGCCGGGCACGATGATGCCGTGGATGTTCTCAAGGTGCGGGCTCGGATCGCCCTTCTCGAACAGCTCGGCATCGAGCCAATGGATGTTCACGCGCACGCCGTGGCTGATGCCGCCATGCGCCAGCGCTTCCATCAGCGACTTGTAGGCGTCCTTGAGGACGGTGTATTTGCCGACGATGGCGACGGAGACCTCGCCGTCCGGATGCGCGATGCGGTGCGAGATTTGCCGCCAGACATCGAGTGCCGGCGGCGGCGCATCGTGGATGCCGAAGGCGGCCAGCACTTCGCGGTCGAGGCCTTCCGCGTGATAGGCCAGCGGCACGTCGTAAATATTCGCCACGTCCAGCGCCTGGATCACCGCGCTTTCGCGGACGTTGCAGAACAGCGCGATCTTCGCCCGCTCGCTCTTGGGAACCGGCAGCTCGGAGCGGCACAGGAGGATGTCCGGCTGGATGCCGATGGAGCGCAGTTCCTTGACCGAGTGCTGAGTCGGCTTGGTCTTAAGCTCGCCTGCCGCCTTGATGTAGGGCAGGAGCGTCAGATGGATGAACACCACCTCCCCGCGCGGCAGCTCGTTGCCGAGCTGGCGGATGGCCTCGAAGAAGGGCAGGCCCTCGATGTCGCCGACCGTGCCGCCGATCTCGATCAGCACGAAATCCGCGCCCTCGTTGCCGGAGAGGACGAATTCCTTGATGGCGTTGGTGACGTGCGGCACCACCTGCACCGTGCCGCCCAGATAGTCGCCGCGCCGCTCCGCCGAGAGCACGTTCTGATAGATGCGGCCGGTGGTGATGTTATCGTCGCGCCTTGCCGAGACGCCTGTGAAGCGCTCGTAGTGGCCCAGGTCGAGGTCGGTCTCCGCGCCGTCGTCGGTGACGAACACCTCGCCGTGCTGATAGGGGCTCATGGTGCCCGGATCGACGTTGAGATAGGGGTCGAGCTTGCGCAGCCGCACCGAATAGCCCCGTGCTTTCAACAACGCGCCGAGCGCCGCCGATGCCAAGCCTTTGCCCAGTGAGGAGACCACGCCGCCAGTAATGAAGATATATCGCGCCATGAAATCGCAGCCTAGCGTGTTGACAGGCCAAGCGAAAGTGAAAGCTCACAGTTTTCAACGGCGTCGTGACGCAGCCAGCTGCCGGCGTGCGGTTGCTGTTGAGGGGGGGCGCGCCACGGAAACAGGGTATTGCCTCTCGCCCCAGCCCTCTCCCGCGAAAGCGCGCCTTGGCCGGCTTGCTTTTTAAAAGTGTCCATATTCGCAAGCGGATATGGACGGGAGAGGGAGCCCTGCCGTGCCTGCTGCGAGGTACGCCCTTCCCATTGGGACAGGGTGGGAATGCCCACTACAGGGTCTACTGGCTCCGGCTATTTCGACTGCGGAAGCTGAGGAGCCGCAGGCGCGGCCGGCGCAGGCGCGCTTTGCGTCTTCTGTTTTGGAAGCGTGATGTCCGGAAGCTTCTCTGGCGCAGCTTCGCCCGGTGCTGCGGGAGCGGACGTGCCTCGCACTGGTGCGCCAACGGCGGAGGTTGCGGCCGGACGGTGGCTGAAGACGCCGAGCGTGAGGCTGGTGGTGAAGAAGATGGCCGCCAGGATCGCCGTCACCTTGGTCAGGAGATTCGCCGCGGCCCGCCCGGTTACGAAGCCGCCTCCGCCGCCGCCCATGCCAAGTGCGCCGCCCTCGGAGCGCTGCAAGAGGATCAGCACGATCATCGAGAAGGCGGCCATGATATGAACGACGAGAAGGACTGTGGTCATCGAAACTTGTCCAGCGGGAATTTAGGGGAAATCCGCACTCTACATGACCGCTTTTTGCCGTAAGATCAAGCCAGCAAATGCCGCCCCGCCGGCAGCACGCCGGCAACGCCCGGAAACCGTGGCTTTCCGGGAGCTTTGGGCGGCCTCGCCAGCCGGGCCGTTAAGGCTTTTGCCGCGGTTGAGGCTGCTTTTCCATTTCGAGCTAATTTAGCAGAAGCGCCTTGATGGATCGTTAATGGCTGGCGGTAGCCGTAAATTATTGAGTTAGCGTGATAAAGTGTGAGTGACCCGAACCTAGTATCGGTTAATTTCAAATACGCGCGTATATTTAACGGATGTTTTGAATCGCGGAAAACGGGCAAAAGTAGGAAAAAATTCGCAAAAATGCGCGAAAAAATCGCATCGCCTCCGCGCGTTTACCATGCCAGTATTAACTATATTGCCGCGCCTACGCATCTTCACGGCTTGTTAAGCCTCGCCCTGGCGAAAAAATGCACCGTGGCTCGGCTTCGCGTGCAGAATGCTTGTGTGCCGGCGCCATTGGTGTCAGCTAGCAGCCTGTCGGACTGGGGTTGCGAAGTGACGTTGCGATAGCCGCCGGGCGCCGCAAACTTGCGATTTGTACCGGACTGCCCGGCGGGTCGTGAGCCCTGTGCTGCAAATGGGGCGGGAA
>Ga0182021_10008513_pt1 | contig 12142 bp, 10 predicted proteins | sample 612E3MmetaG_FD_120493 | JGI IMG/M metagenome (GOLD analysis project Ga0182021, IMG submission 120493) | Permafrost microbial communities from Stordalen Mire, Sweden - 612E3M metaG (Illumina Assembly) | ecosystem: Environmental > Terrestrial > Soil > Wetlands > Permafrost | place: Sweden...
ATCCAGCCGTTCGGCGGGTGGAAGGGCTCGGGCACGACCGGCAAGGCCGGCGGGGGCCTCTACTACGTCCAGCAGTTCATGCGGGAGCAGTCTCAAACGATCGTGGACTGAGCCGGTCCAGCGCGGCTGTGGCCATTCAGCAACCGCGCTCCCCGGAAGAGCGGCCTCGCCGGCGCGGGACAAGTTGGCTCTTCCACAACCGCCGGGCGGTGACATGGCCGCTCTATCCGTTCTACACGTAGGTGGCTGGGAATCGGCGGGCGCACGAGGAGGTTCGATCCTTGTCCGACGGCACGGTGCGGCCCTGCCGGGAGTCAGACCTGGAGGCCGTTGCGGCTATCTACTCGCACTACGTGCTGTCGAGCACGGTGACGTTCGAGCTGGAGTCGCCGGGACTCGACTACTGGCGGGACCGGTGGCGTGAGCTGACGGAGGCCGGACTGCCCTTCCTGGTTGCGGAGCTGGACGGCCGCGTTGTCGGCTACGCGTATTGCTCGCGCTGGCGACCTCGCCCCGGCTACAGGTTCTCCTTGGAGGACTCGGTCTACCTCGAGCCCGGGATCGGCCGACGCGGCTTCGGGACCCTGCTGCTGACGGCGCTGGTGGAGCGCTGCCGAAGCCTGGGGTTCAGGGAGCTGATCGGCATCATGGCTCTGCCCGGAGCCGAGGCGTCCGTTGCGCTCCACCGGAAGCTGGGTTTCGTGGAGGTCGGGCGGCTGATCGCGGTCGGCTTCAAGTTCGGTCGGTGGCTCGACACCGTGGTCATGCAGCTTCACCTCGCCCGGGATTAGGGACTCCGGCCGCCCCGCTCTCGCGGGCGAGTCATGTGCCACACGCCGCCGGAGCTGCCAGCCGCCCCCGATCGGCGGCTATACTTGGGGCGGCTCTATCCAGTCTGCATAACTCCTATTCGCCCAACCTGACGCCGACAGGCGACAGGCTTCGTCGTTGCGACCGTCCCCGTTGCGACGCCGGCCATGACGAGGTGCGCCGTGTCTACGTTCGCCCAGGCCCCAGCCGTCCCTCACATCGTGACCGAGCTGCCAGGTCCCAAGGCGCGCGCCCATCTCGAATACGACCGGCAATGGACTTCGCCAAGCGTCCCCCGCGCCTACCCCGTCGTGCCGGTCCGGGGCGAGGGCTGCGTCATCGAGGACATCGACGGCAACCACCTGCTCGACTTCAATGCCGGGATCGCCGTCGCGTCCACCGGCCACTGCCACCCGGACGTGGTGCGGGCCATCCAGGAGCAGGCCGGCAAGCTCCTCCACTACAGCGCCGACTTCTACCTCCCGATCTACGCGGACATGTGCGCCGAGCTCGCGCGCATCGCCCCGATCAGCGAGAAGTGCCGCGTCTTCCTCGGCAACTCCGGGACGGAGGTCGTTGAAGGGTCGATCAAGCTCGCCCGGTACGCGACCGGCCGCCAGTACATCGTCGCGTTCCTCGGCGCATTTCACGGCCGGACCTACGGCGCGGTCTCGATGACCGCATCCAAGGCCAAGTATCACGCCGGCTTCGGTCCGATGCTTCCGGGCGTGTTCCACGCCCCCTTCGGTCACGTGGCCGACCTGCGCTGGTTCGACGAGGTTCTCTTCGACAAGCTCGTGGCGCCCGAGGAAGTGGCGGCCATCGTGGTCGAGCCGATCCAGGGCGAGGGCGGCTACAACGTGCCAGAGGACGGTTTCCTGCAGGGGCTTCGCGCGATCTGCGACCGGCACGGCATTCTCCTGGTCGCGGACGAGGTCCAGTCCGGGGCCGGCCGCACCGGGAAGATGTGGGCCATCCAGAACTGGGACGTGGAGCCGGACATCGTGGCCACGGCCAAGGGCATTGCCAGCGGCATGCCCCTCGGCGCCTTCATCGCCCGCGAGTCGCTCATGACGAAGTGGGGACCCGGCGCTCACGGCACCACCTACGGCGGCAACCCGGTCGCCTGCGCGGCCTCGCTCGAGACAATTCGCCTCCTCGAGGGCGGCCTGATGGACAACGCGAAGGCACGCGGCGCGCAGCTGATGGCCGGCCTGCGCAAGATCGCGGCCAGCCATCCCGGCCTGGTCTGCGACGTCCGCGGCATCGGCCTGATGATCGGCGTCGAGTTCGACACCCACGAGCATGCCGACGCCGTCGAGTGGGCCGCCTTCGAACGCGGCCTCCTGACACTCACCGCCGGCCGGTCGGTCGTGCGGATCGCGCCGCCGCTCGTGCTTACGGCGGAGCAGGCCGCCACCGGCCTGGAGATCTTCGCGGCTGCCGTGGCCGAGGTGGCCTCGAAGGGCTAGGCTGAGTCCGGGCCCGGAACCGCGCCGAGTCGCCCGACGCAAGGTTCCCGGCCGTGATCGCGAGGTGATCGCCGATGAGCAAGGTTGCCGCGATGCGGGAGGCGATCGCGGAGATCGTCCGCGACGGCGACTGCGTGGCGATCGAGGGTTTCACCCACCTGATCAGCTTCGCCGCCGGTCACGAGATCATCCGGCAACGCAAGCGCGACCTTGTCCTGGCCCGCCTCACGCCCGACCTGATCTATGACCAGATGGTCGCGGCCGGGGTGGCCCGCAAGCTGGTGTTCTCGTGGCTCGGCAACCCCGGGGTCGGCGGCCTGAACGCCATCCGCCGCTCGGTCGAGAGCGCGGCGGTGCCCCTCGAGCTGGAGGAGTACAGCCATTTCGGGATGGTCGGCCGCTACACGGCCGGCGCCTCGAACATGCCGTTCTTCCCGCTGCGGTCCTACTTCGAGACGGACCTGCCGAAGGTCAACCCGCTCATCCGGCCGATCCGCTCGCCGTACGGGAACGAGACGGTCTACGCGGTCCCGCCCCTGAAGCCGGACGTGACGATCGTCCACGCCCAGCGGTCCGACGCCGACGGGAACACGCAGATGTGGGGCCTGGTCGGCTGCCAGAAGGAGGCCGCCTTCGCCGCGGAACGCGTCATCGTGGTGGTCGAGGAGCTGGTCTCTGAGGACGTCATCCGGGCGGACCCCAACCGCACGATCATCCCGGGGCTGATCGTCGACGCCGTCGTCGTGGAGCCGTTCGGCGCGCACCCCTCCTACGTCCAGGGCTCCTACGACCGCGACAACCGCTTCTACCTTGATTGGGATCCGATCAGCCGCGATCCGGCTGCAACCGAGGCGTGGCTCGACGAGTGGGTGTACGGGCTGTCGGGCAGGGCCGAGTACCGTGAGAGGCTGGGTCCTGAACGCGTTGCCCGGCTCCGGCCCGCGCGGCCGGCGATGTCGGGCGCCGTCGACTACGGGGTGTACGAATGAGCGGGCCGAATCTCACGGCCGGCGCGCCCGCCTTCTCGCAGTCCGAGATGATGATCGTGGCGGCGGCCCGGGAGCTGGCCGGCCAGCGCGTCTGCTTCGTCGGCGTCGGCCTGCCCAACATCGCGGTCAACCTGGCTCGCCTGACCAGCTCCCCGGACCTCGAGCTCGTCTACGAGTCGGGCGCGTTCGGCGCCAGGCCCGCCCGCCTGCCGCTGTCCATCGGCGACCCGACCATCGTCACCGGGGCCACGGCCGCCGTCCCGATGCTCGACCTGTTCAGCTACTACCTGCAGGGCGGCCTGGTGGACGTGGGCTTCCTGGGGGCGGCCCAGATCGATCGCTTCGGCAACATCAACAGCACCGTGATCGGCGACTACGAACGGCCGAAGACGCGGCTGCCCGGCTCGGGCGGGGCCTGCGAGATCGCGATCAATGCGCGCCAGGTGTTCGTGATCATGCGCCAGTCAAGGCGCTCGTTCGTGGAGAAGATCGACTTCCGAACCTCCCCGGGTAACCTCGGTGGAGCGGAGGCTGCCGCCCGCATCCGGCGCGAACAGGGCTGGCTCGGCTCGGGCCCCTCCGTAGTGGTCACCGACCTGGGCACATACCACTTCGACTCAACCGGCGAAATGCGCCTCGACTCGATCCATCCCGGTGTGACCCTGGGCCAGGTCCGCGAGACGATGGGCTGGGAGCCCAGGTTGGCGGAGCCGCTGACCGTCACGCCGGAGCCGACGGCCGAGGAGTTGCGCCTCATCCGCGAGGAGCTTGATCCAGACGGGGCCTACACGAAGTAGGGGAGAGCGTTCGTCCCGCGGCCGCGATCTAGCGGCCGCGCCCTCCGCCCCGGACCACCATCACCGGGCAGTGGGCGTGCCTGACCACGTAGTCGGACACGCTGCCGATCAGGAAGCGGCTGACGCCGCTGCGGCCGTGCGAGCCCACGACGATGAGATCGGCCTTCTCCGAGTCGGCCGCCGCGACGATCGCGTCGCCCGGCTCCCCGTCCCAGACGAGGAACGTCGCGGTCACGCCGGCCGCGCGGGCCCGTCCCACGATCGCCTGGGCTCTACTGGTCAGCGAGTCGCGCGAGTCCGGCGCCGCGGCCGAGCTCTCGGCCGGCCTCGAGGCGCTGGCGAGGACGCTGATCACCAGCAGGCTCGCATCCAGCTGGGCAGCCAGGTCTATGGCCTGCCAGCTGGCGGATTCGGACGCCGCCGAGCCGTCCGTGGCGAGGAGGATCTTCTCCAGCTTCGACATGGCACCCCGGGGCCCCATCCGGCTGCAGTGCCGGATTTCGGTGTTGGTCGATGGTGGACGCGGCGCGCAGGGGGTCCAAGTGGCGTCCGGCCCCTTCCGCCGGGAACTACGGACCCGGCCGTCAACCCGGCGGCGGTCTTCTTCCCGGCGCAGTCCGAGGCTCGAAGCGAAGGCATCGTGCCGCGATACCGACGAAGGGCCTCCATTCCGTGACCGGCCCGGCCCTTCCGATCCGGCGCCCAGGGGCAGGTCCGGCCCGCAAGACAGCACCTCAACCCGCCTGCTAGGCTGGCCCTGATGACCCCATCCCGATCGGCGTCGAGCTCGTCCGGCGGGCACGTCGCCGTGCTGGAGCTGAAGGCCTTCACCGAGGCTCTCGAGCGCTGGGCGTCCGAGCCGACGCCGGCGCGTCGGGCGGACCTGCGTTCGGCGTTCGAACGGCTCATGAGAGGGGCCGCGCTCGGTGGGGGCCGCCTCCGCGTGGATTCGCCGCCCATTCCTCCGGTCGAGGTCTCGGTTGGTGGGTCGGCCGGGGTCGAGGCTGCCGCGGGCTCCTCCTGGGCGGAGCTTCGCTCGGGGGATCGAACGCATGGTTCCCTGGTGCTGGAGGCGGGAGTGGGCGGCCCGCTGGCCGAGGAAGTGGTCGGCGGCCTGGCCATGGCCGTGGAGGCTGCCCGCAACGGGACCGTGGCAGGCATGGCCTCCGACGGGCTCGCGGCCCTGGATGCCTCCACTCGCGCGATAGCGGCGGTGCTCGACCTCGACCGTGTCCTGCAGCTGATCACCGACCGCGCCCGAGAGCTGGCCCACGCCGAGTACGGGGCGCTGGGGATACTCGACCAGGACGGCATGACCGAGCGGTTCATCAGCAGCGGCCTGTCGCGAATCGAGCGCGAGAGGATCGGGGCGCTGCCGAGAGGCCTGGGCCTCCTGGGCGTCATCGCCCGCGAGAGCCGGCCGGTTCGGATCCACGACATCGAGACGGATCCGCGCCGCGCGGGTCTCCCGCCGAACCATCCGCGGATGCACTCGCTGCTCGGCGTCCCGGTGGTGGTCAAGTCCCGCTCGGTTGGCCGGCTCTACCTGGCGAACAAGCTGCCCTCGGGCGACTTCAGCGCCGAGGACGAGCGTCTTGTCGAGATGTTCGCCCTGCACGCCGGCATAGCCATCGACAACGCTCGCCTCCACGAGCAGGTGCAGCGGCTGGCCATCGTGGAGGAGCGCGAGCGGATCGGCCGCGACCTCCATGACGGGATCATCCAGAGCATCTACGCAGTGGGGCTCTCCCTCGAGGATGTCCCTGACCTCATGGGTGACGAACCGGAGGTCGCGAAAGCACGGGTCGAACGGGCCGTCGATTCGCTCGACCAGTCCATCCGCGACATCCGCAACTTCATCTTCGGGCTTCGGCCCGAGCTGCTGGAGCAGGCCGGGCTGGTCGGCGGCCTGGCCGCGCTGGCCGACGAGTTCCGCGTCAACAGCATGGTGGACATAGAGCTGGAGACCGACGAAGTCGACGATCGGGAGATGGACCCCGACGTGATCGAGCAGCTCCTGTCGATCGCCCGGGAGGCCCTGAGCAACATCGCCCGGCACTCCAAGGCGACCCGAGGCCGGATGGGTCCGCGCATCGAGGAGGGTCGCCTCCGCCTGATCATCAGCGACAACGGCGTGGGCTTCGACCCGGCCGCACCCCGGAGCGCCGGACACCAGGGTCTCGTCAACATGCGCGACCGCGCCGCCTCACTGGGCGGGATTCTCGAGGTCGACAGTGAACCCGGCGTCGGCACGCGTATCATCGTCGACATGCCGCTGCCGGAGCATACCCGGCCGGGGGCGGCCGATCGAGGAGACGAATGACCGACCAGACCGAAGCCCGACCGTTGCGCCTGCTCGTGGTCGACGATCACGAGGTCGTCCGCCAGGGCCTGGTCTCGCTGCTGGAACGCCGCGAGCACTTCCAGGTGGTCGCGGAGGCGGGCACTGCGGCCGAAGCCGTCGAGATGGCGCGCAAGTTCGAGCCCGACCTGGTGGTCATGGACGTGCGCCTGCCGGACGGCTCGGGCATCGAGGCCTGCCGGGAGATCCGGGCCGAGTTCCCGGGCACCAGGGTCGTGATCCTGACCAGCTATCCGGACGAGGAGGCGGTCCTGTCCGCGATCATCGCCGGCGCTTCGGGCTATCTCCTCAAGCAGATCCGCGGCCGGGACCTCGTGAGCGCGCTCGAGTCGGTGGGACGCGGCGAGTCGCTGTTGGACCCGGCGGTGACCGAGAAGGTCCTCGACCGGGTCAGGCGCATTGCCACCGGGACGTACACGGACGAGCTGGCGCAACTCACCTCGCAGGAGCAGAAGATCCTGCTGCTCGTGGCCGAGGGCAAGACCAACAAGGAGATCGCGTCGGACGTGTTCCTGTCCGACAAGACGGTCAAGAACTACGTCAGCTCGATCCTGTCGAAGCTCAACCTGGAGCGGCGCGCCCAGGCCGCCGCGTTCGTGGCTCGACACCGCCTCAAGGGCGGCGCATAGGAGTTCCCGGCTCCGCCAGCCCGGCCGCCTCTCTCCCGGCCGGGGCGCCGATTCCGGCCAATCGGCCCTCCCGCCGCCCGTGGCGTTTCCTACACTGCGTCTCATGCGAATCGTCAGCGCCGATGAGGCGGTCTCAGGGATCAGGTCAGGTCAGCAGGTATACGTGCACGGTATGGCCGCGACGCCGTCGGTCCTCCTGGATGCCCTCGTCCGGAGGGCTCCGGAGTTGCACGACGTCAAGGTTGTGCACTTGCACTGTGAGGGTCCGCATCCCCACGTCGCGCCCGCCATGGAGGGTCATTTCCTTCATCGAGCCCTCTTCATCGGGCCGAACGCCCGGGCGGCCATCAACGACGGCCGAGCTGAATTCATCCCGGTTCTGCTGTCGGACGTGCCCCGCCTGATGGACAGCGGCCTGCTGCCGCTGGACGCCGTCTTCGCCAACACGACCCCACCCGACGAGCACGGCTTCTGCTCGCTGGGCACGTCCGTGGAGGCGATGATGACCGCCATCCGGAACGCGAAGACGATCATCGTCCAGCTGAACAAGGCCATGCCCCGGACCATGGGCGACAGCTTCGTCCACGTGGACAACATCGACTTCGGCGTGGAGGTGGACCAGCCGCCCTACGACCACGTACCCGGCGAGATCGGCGAGGTGGAGGGTCGCATCGGCGGGTACGTGGCCGAGATGGTCCAGGACGAGGCCACGCTCCAGATGGGGATCGGGGCCATCCCCACGGCCGTAGGGCTGAAACTGGACAACAAGAAGCATCTCGGCATCCACACGGAGATGTTCACCGACCCGCTGGTTGATCTCGTTGAGCGCGGCATCGTCGACTGCAGCGCCAAGACCATCGACTGCGGCAAGGTCGTGGCCTCGTTCCTGATGGGCACGCAGCGTCTTTACAGGTTCGTGGACAACAACCCCATGCTCGAGCTTCGGGGCGTGGACTACACCAACGACACGGCCACGATCCGCAAGCTTCGGCGCATGACCGCCATCAACTCGGCCATCGAGGTGGACCTGACCGGGCAGGTCTGCGCCGACTCGATAGGCCACCGCATGTACAGCGGGGTGGGCGGGCAGATGGACTTCATGCGCGGCGCCGCCCTGGCGGAGGAGGGGCGGGCCATCATCGCCCTGCCGGCCACGACCGCCGACGGCAAGGTCTCGCGCATCACCGCCAGCCTCAAGGAGGGCGCCGGCGTCACCACGACGCGATCTCATGTTCGCACGGTGGTGACGGAGTACGGGGTCGCCGAGCTCTTCGGCCAGGGCTTCCGCGAGCGGGCAAGACGACTGATCGCCATCGCCCACCCGGACTTCCGCGACGAGCTGACCGCCTACGCTCGCAAGTACCACGAGCTGTAGCCGGCGAACCGGAGCGAACGGCCGCGCCAGGGCTCACCCGCAGCCGCTCGGGGCCATGTGCGGAAACAGAAGGACGAACGCCGGGCGTCCCCTCCGGCGTTCGTCACGGCGGTGAATTCTGGGCTCCGGGTGCGCTCGTGCGCAGTGCCGAACGGCCCCCCGATGCGGGAGGGTCGTCCCCGGCGACAGGCCGGCACGGGCGCCGCCCCGGCGCCAGCCGCGGGGGCGCCCGCCGTCCGTTCCGCAACGGCCGCAATCCCGAGGCGTACCCTCGCGGGCCATATGGCCCCCGGTCTTAGGGAGGCCTGACGCTAGGGCTGCCGGGGCGGGCGGATCACCCTGTCATCATGCTCGAGGATTTCCGGTTATCTTTGCGTCGGCTGCTTATAGTTAGCCAGCATCCCGCCGCAACCGAGGCGCTCAGCAACCACCTCTCCCGTCACGGCTTCATCGTCGCCCATGCGTCGTGTGAGACAGCCGCGCGCGAGGCGGCAGCGGATCGGCCGGACGTGGTTCTGCTCGACGCGGACGTGGCGGGCGGCTGGCGGCCGATGGTGGCGTGCCTCCGCGACCTGATCCCACCCGGGCGGATCGCGGTCCTCGCCTCCTACTGGCATTCGGACGAGCAGCGCGAGGCGGTTGCCTGCGGGATTGGGGCCACCTTGCTCAAGCACCTGGATGGAAACGCGCTGGCCCGCCAGCTGCGTGAATTGAGTGAACCGATCACCGTGACGAACACAGCGAAGCCCGAATTCCCCGGTATCCCGGCCATCATCGACGGCTCGGAGGCGATCGCCTACGTCGAAACTCGGATCAGTGACGGCGCCTGCGCCTACCCGATCACGCCGTCCACGACCATGGCCGCCGTCTACCAGGTCGCGGTCGCCAACGGCACCCCAAACCTGTGGGGCACACGCCTGAAGTTCGTCGAGCCAGAATCGGAGCACTCCTCGGCCTCGGCCGCCGAGGGCTTCGCGCTCGCCGGCGGGCGGGTCACCAACTTCACGTCCGCCCAGGGCCTGATCCTCATGAAGGAGGTCCTGTACGTCATCGCCGGCAAGCGGCTGCCCGCCGTCTTCCACGTGGGGGCGCGCGCCATCACGTGGCAGGCGCTGAACATCCATGCCGGCCACGACGACATGATGGGCGTGGCCGACACCGGCTGGGGCCAGTTCTTCGCTCGAAACTGCCAGGAGGCCGCCGACCTGACGGCCATCGCGCGGCGCTGCGCCGAGGACGCCGAGACCCCGTGGTTCGTGGCCCAGGACGGCTTCCTGACCACCCACACGATCGAGAACGTTCTCCTGCCCGAAGACGACCTGCTTCGCCGCTTCGTCGGCGATCCGCGCCGCGGGGTGCGGGATCTGTTCGATCCGGCCGAGGCCCTCTTGTCCGGTCCGGTCGAGAACCAGGACTCGTACATGAAGGGCCGCATCGGCATGCGGGCCTGGTATGACCGGCTGCCCGAGATCGTCGAGCGGGCCATGGCCGAGTGGGGAGCCCTGACGGGTCGCCACTACGGCCTCATCTCGCCCTACCGGACCGAGGACGCGGACCACGTCCTGGTCTCCATGGGGACCATGGCGGACACGGCGGTGGCGGTCGTTGATGCGCTGCGGGCCGAGGGCCGCAAGGTCGGCTGCATCACCGTTACCTCCTTCCGGCCGTTCCCGGCGAAGCAGCTCGCGGCCGCGCTCCGCAACGCCAAGGTCGTGGCCGTGGTGGAGCGGACGGACGACCCGGCTGCCGCGGACAACCCGCTCACCCGTGAGCTCAAGTCGGCCCTCGCCGATGCGGTCATGGACGGCGCCTCGATGCCGCGTGTCGTGTCCGCCTCGGCCGGGCTCGGCTCCCGCGACATCAAGCCGGGAGACCTTGGGGCGGTGTTCGACTGGATGGCCGACGAGAAGGCAGTTCGCTCGCAGCGATTCGCGGTCCTCGGCATCCGCCACCCGCTCGCCCTCCAGGAGAGCAGCCTCCAGATCCGGCCCAAGGGCGCCTACAGCCTGCGCGGCCATTCGGTCGGCGGGTTCGGCTCCGTGACCACCAACAAGCTCGTCGCCACCACGGTGGGCGAGTTGTTCAACCTCCACGTGCAGGCCTATCCGCGCTATGGCTCGGAGAAGAAGGGTCTGCCGACCACCTACTTCCTGACCATTGCCGACGAGCGGATACGGCTCCACAGCGAGCTGACGGAAGTCGACTTCGTGCCCCTCTTCGACACCAACTCGTTCAGGCAGGGCAATCCCCTGGCCGGCCTGGTGGACGGCGGCACGGTCTTCGTGCCGACTCCGCTGACGGAGCCCCAGGAGATCTGGGCCGTCCTTCCCGCCGCCACCCGGGCCGAGATCGAGGCCCGCCACATCAGGCTGCTGGCCCTCGACACCGCGGCCCTGGCGAAGAAGTATTCGCCCCGGCCGGACCTCGAGATCCGGATGCAGGGCGTGGCCCTCGTCGGCGTCTTCCTGCGCGTTTCGCCCTTCGCCGCACGAGCCGGCCTGGACCGGCCCGCCCTCATGGCGGCCGTCCGGACCAACCTGACCCGCTTCTTCGGCAAACGCGGCAGCGCCGTCGTGGATGCGAACCTGGCCGTCATCCAGGGCGCCTATGACGGCGTGGTGGACGTCACCGCGGCCGTGGCCGGCCGACCGGCCCTGGCCGGAGCCCGGTAGTTGCCATGGCAACCGTCCGCACCGTCGGCGAAGTCATGACGGCCAATCCTGTCTCCATCACCGAGACGGCCTCGCTCGCCGAGGCCGCCCGGATCCTCGACGCCCAGAAGATCAGCGGTCTTCCGGTGGTGGACGGGGATGGAGCCCCCGCCGGCGTCGTGAGCCAGACCGATCTCTTCCGGGTGCGCGCCGATCAGCAGCTCTCGCAGACCTGGTCCGGCCTGGCGGTCGGGCTCGTCATGACCAAACCGGCACTTACGATCCATGTCACCGCCACTCTCGAAGAGGCGGCCCGGGTCATGAGCAAGTGCCATGTCCATCGCCTCGTCGTGACCAACGGCGCGGCCATCCCGATCGGGATCATCTCCGCCAGCGACCTCGTTCGGTCGTGGGCGGGATGACCGACGAATGAGCGAGCGATGACCGAAACAATGTCTACCGGTAACAACGGCCGCGGCCAGGCCAAGGTCGATATCTCCAAGCTTCCGCCCGGACCCGGGTTGATCGCGAGCCACACCCTGGACGTGGAGGCCTACATCGAGGACTTCAACACCACCGTGATCGACGCCTACCGTCGCGGCGTGGCCGACGTCGATTTGCCGGCGGACCGAGGCGTCGGGCGCAGCCTCATTGCTCCGGCCACGGCCGGTGTCCGGGACTTCAGCACGCTGTCGCCCCTGATCCCGGCGCTGATCGCCGAGAAGTGCGTCGGCTGCATGGCCTGCGTCAGCGCCTGCCCCGACAGCGCGATCATGGCCACGGCCCAGCCGAAGGGCTCGCTTGCCGCCGCCATCGAGTCGTTCTCGGCCGCGCGGCCGAACTCGGCCCTCGCCGCCGACACGGCACGCTCCCATTTCGTGCACACCACCAAGTACGGCGACGTTCCGGCCAAGCGCGGGATCGAGGGCGCCGACTTCGGGCTCTTCATCGACCCGTACCACTGCAAGGGCTGCGCCGAGTGCGTGGACGTGTGCGTGGCCCAGGGCCACGACGCCCTGGTCATGGTCGAGAAGGCCGACGCCGAGGCGAGCGGCGA